>JACLAC010023771.1_pt1 | contig 70645 bp, 45 predicted proteins | sample 8027881 | NCBI WGS metagenome assembly JACLAC01 (sample SAMN15725517, study PRJNA655200) | protist metagenome | isolation source: fluorescence activated cell sorting (FACS) single amplified genomes of... | place: Spain: Blaines Bay Microbial Observatory, Mediterranean Sea | collected 2016-01-19
CGAACGCTTCGAACAGTTGCAGCAGCAGTTGCAGCGGACCAGACAGTTTCTGGTCAGTTGCCACGCAGGTACGGAATCGGCCCGGCCGGAACCGACGCTGACCTGTACATCACGCGTCGACTTGTGTGACGCGGTCGTCGAACACAGTGACGCGGCGCTGGCCGAAGCGGGGCAGCTGGAACAGATGCATCTTTCATACTGGGTGAAGGGGTTTCGTATATGGGGCTTCAGCGGAATGCTGTTTGTCCTGCTCTGGGTTCCCATCACGGCAGTCAAGGCAGATCTGCGGCAGTTCGTAAATCCTGATATCGCCAATCCTGACTGGCAATGGGCCGCCGTGTCGTCGCTGATCTCTCTGGCTGTCGTTCTGCTGGGCAGTTCGATACTGCTGATGACCGTACAGTCCAGGCTTCGGCACAGATTTCAGTTAGTTCAGGAACGTGTCAGTAACGCAGATTATGGACGGCGTAAGTGGGAACAGAAAAGTCAAAAGCATATTGATCGCCTGGAAACGGCAGCCGAGAACTGGCGCCGGCAAACTGAGGAACGTCGTATTAAGGAAACTCGAAGAATTCATGAGGAAGTCGATTCCGAAATAAACAGGATTCAATTGCAGGCGAGCGACGAGCGAAGTCGAATGGACGACACATTGCAGCAGGCATTCAAAGAGCTGGAGACGAACACGGCCGAATCAGAAACCTCCATCGCGGATCGCCTGCAGAACAGCCAGCGTGAAACGCACGACCGATCTGCCTCAGAATTACAGGCTGCGATGACGAAATGCCGTGAGCGGTTTGGCCAGGCAATTACCGATCAGAAGGAATCGGCGACTCAGGTACTCGCGTCATGGAAACAGTGCGTGGACGCTCTGCGAACGTTAAGTCAGGCGTCCACCGGGATCGCTGCCGGCACATTACGGTGGCCACACAGCGATGGCCCCCAATGGTCACTGCCGGAGAATATGCCCGATTGTATTCCTCTGGGAGACATCCTGGTAACGTCACCGAAAACGCCCGAAACGATTGAATCGGTGGAGTTCACGAACCTGTGTCTCGAAATGCCGGCGCTGCTGCGATTTCCTCAGGACACTTCAGTTCTGATTGAGCACGATTCTGCCGGGCGAGATGTTGCGTTGAGTTTTCTGAGAACACAAATGCTGAAACTGCTGACCGCGATTCCGGCCGGACGTGTTCGGCTGACCCTGATTGACCCCGTCGGCCTGGGGCAGAGCTTCTCGGCAATGATGCACCTGGCTGACTTTGATGAATTGCTGATTCACAGCCGTATCTGGACGGACAGTTCTCAGATTCGCGACCAGCTGATGAAGGTCACGGTTCACATGGAGAACATTTTCCAGACGTATCTCCGCAGCGAATTTGACACGATCGAAAAATATAATGAGTCTGCGGGCGAGGTGGCGGAACCGTATCATTTTGTCGTCGTCGCAGGTTTCCCAAACGCCTTCACTGATGAATCAGCCCGTCATCTTTCATCGATCCTGACCAGCGGACCACGCTGCGGAGTTCATGCACTGGTGGCGTGGAATCCGGCGGTGAGTACTCCGCCTGCATTCGATATCGACGATCTGAAAAATAACACCACTCGTTTCCGTGTCGTGGGTGACACGGTCCAGCCGGAGCAGCAGCACTGCACCGACGTGTCGTTCGAACAGATTTCGGAACCTGCGGCTGAGGAATACGTCAGGCTGGTTCGCGATGTCGGGGCACAGTCACGGGATGCTCGACGAGTTGAAGTGTCGTTCACTCGCATTGCTCCTCGCACTGATGCGATCTGGTCTCATTCCACTGTGGACGGCATCGATTTGCCGATTGGTCGAGCTGGTGCGGCTCGACTGCAGTTCCTGCGACTGGGGCGCGGCACGTCACAGCACGTACTGGTTGCCGGTAAGACCGGGTCCGGCAAGTCGACGCTGCTGCATATCCTGATCACGAATCTGGCCATGCACTACAGCCCGAACGAGATTCAATTTTACCTTGTAGACTTTAAGAAGGGGGTCGAGTTTCGTACGTACGCGGCCAACAGGCTGCCACACGCACGAGTCGTGGCTATAGAAAGTGATCGCGAATTCGGACTCAGTGTGCTGGAACGCCTGGACGAAATCCTGCAGGAACGAGGCGATTTGTTTCGAGAACGTGGTGTTCAGGACGTTCCTTCGTTTCGCGAACAGTTTCCAGCCGAACCGATGCCACGACTGCTGCTTCTGGTGGACGAGTTTCAGGAATTCTTTGTTGCGGAAGATCGCGTTTCGGCTAGAGCGAGTTTGCTGCTGGATCGACTGGTTCGCCAGGGGCGGGCCTTCGGCATTCACGTTCTGCTTGGGTCGCAGACGCTTGGTGGTGCCTACTCTCTGGCACGCAGTACGATGGGACAAATCGCTGTGCGAATTGCGCTGCAGTGCAGCGAAAACGACGCCCACTTGATTCTCAGCGAAGACAATTCTGCGGCGCGCCTGCTGGCTCGACCAGGCGAAGCTATCTACAATGATGCGAATGGACTGGTGCAGGGCAATCATCAATTTCAGATCGCCTGGCTGGATGAGGCGCGTCGTGAAGATGCGATTAATACGATGCTTTCAGGCCCCGGTGCCGCGGTCGAGGGAGACTGCGGAATGTTGGTCTTTGAAGGCAACGTACCGCCAACGGCCGACCTGTGTGGTCCCATGAACGCATATCTCTCGATGTCCGAAGATGCGACTCGACGATCCGCAGACGCTGTCACCATATGGCTGGGTGAACCTGTTGCCATCGCGGCGCCGACGTGTGTTGAGTTGCGACGCGCCAGTGGGCAGAATCTCCTGATTATCGGCCAGGATGAAAATCAGATTGACAGTTTGCTGGCGTACGCAGCGCTGAGTATCTGCTGCCGTCCTCAGCCGCAGACGTCTGATGAAGGTGCGATCTCTTCGCGATTCGTACTGCTGCAGGCGGCGCGTAACGAAGAGTCAGCGGAGCGTTTTCAGCGATTTCAGCAGCACTTCCGAACAGTTTCGCCCGAACTCAAGCTGGAAAGCGACTGCGATGATCTGATTGATGAATTCCACTCAGAAGTCATTGAACGTGAGGAGAATTCGGAGCGGTCGGGAGGGCGAGAGGTCTTTCTGGTTGTACGAGATATTGGACAGTTTCGGAGTCTCAGAAAAGACGACGACGACTTCGGCATGGGGGGATTTGGAGAACCAAAACCACTCACTGTTGCGAATAAGTTCAGCGAAATTCTGAAGCGAGGGCCGTTGGTCGGCGTTCATGTTGTCGTCTGGTCAGACACATTCAGCAACGCAGTTCGCTGGCTGTCGACTTCGCTGCTCCGTGAATTCGAACACAGAATCGCGTTCCGCATGAATCAGACAGATTCCGCCAGTTTGGTTGACACTCCGGTGGCGTCCACTTTGCGAGCTGGTCGAGCGATCGTCTATCGAGATCAGACCGGAACGACGGAGAAGTTTCGCCCCTTCGCCTGGCCTTCGGATGAATGGATGAAGTCAATCGTGAATCCGGACGCCTCCGTTTCCGACCTCGACCCTGAGCCGGAACTTGATATCAACTCGTTCCACATCGAGTAGCAGACGAAACTGGCCGTGTGAAACGCGAGCTGCTGATTATGTTGGCGATGCTGTAAATGATGGGCAACGACGGGATTGCCGTGAACCATGCTCAGGCAGAGTCGTTACTTTCTGACGCGGCCTGCATCTGCTCCCTGAGCTCGGCATTGGTGCATTCGTCTTTGGGAATCGTACAGAGTTCGCAGATGGATTTTCCATCACTGCCTGGCATCGAGGCCAGTCCACCACAACTGCCTTTTAGGTGCTTGTTCTGGATAATAGTGCCAATGGCCATGCCCGCGATGGCGATAATAAAGATGGCCGCTGCAGCCACAAATGGAAACCATGGTGCGGAAGTCGATGTGGTCGGCTCTGCTGCTTTCTTCGGCGGCGCAGTTGCCGATGGCTGGGACGGTTCGACAAGCAGGCCGGTTGCATGTTCCTGAACGTCGCCAGCCTCGGTCACGTATTGAAAAAGAACGGATAGCTCCTGTTCCCGAGCCAATGGTACTCCCTTTTCACTGCCCAGCACCATCAATGCCGTCGCCCATGCATCGGCCGACATGCACGATGTGTGCAAGACCGATACCGCAGCGGGGGGGGCCTTCACGGGCCAGCCGGTCGTTGGATCAATGGTGTGGGAAAAGTGCGATCCGTCGATCTCGAAAAAGTTGCGGTAGTCGCCGGAGGTGGCGACGGATGATTCGTTCAGGTCGACAACTCGGCTGAACGGCAGATCCTGGCCGGGCAGCGGAGCGCTTAACGGTGACTCGATGCCGGCACGCCATGGGGCGCCATTGGCTTTCGGCTGTCCAGCGCGGTTTTCGCCACCGATGTCGATCATAAATGATGTGATATTCTGATCCACAAGAAGAGCGGAGATCGCATCAACCGCATATCCTTTGGCGATTGCAGATAAATTCAGCTGCAACCCTGCCAGCGATTTCTTCAGCGCCGGCGGTTCTTTGCGAAGATCCAGGTGTTGCATGCCGATGGTTTGCCGAGCTGCGGCAATCGCGGTGGCGTCCGGCACTGTTTTCTTTCGATCGTCGCCGAATCCCCAGAGATCGATCAACGGGGACACTGTAGGGTCGAACGCCCCGTCGGTGCACTCGAATATCCGCTTCGCCTCAGCGACGACGAAAATGAATTCAGTGGAAACTTCGAACCAGTCAGTGGACTGGGCATTGTTAAATTTTGAGATCTCGGAGCTACTGTCCCATGTGGACATTTGCGAGTTGATTTCCGCCAGCCGAGCCTTAATGCGTTCCTGTAATGCGGCCCCGTCGTCATCAACTGATGGCGAGTCGATCGTGACGATATAGTGCGTGCCCATGGTCTCGCCGAACAGCCGTAAAGGGTCGGCCGCACGAACTGCGGTCGCTGTGCAGATCAGCGTCGCGGTAAGACAGACTGTGAACAGACGAGAGGTAAACATAGCGTTTGTTGCCGGCCAGAAGGTGGATCGTCAGATCCAGTGTACCAGCGAGTGGGCCGCGGCTCGCTGCAATTCGAAATTGCCGGAGTGATGTTCCGACAAAACGGATGTCATTCTCGATCGCGTCGGCCCGGCCGGTGATCTTACCTGGTGTTTTGTTGGTGGCACCACGATTGTATCAACCGCGGCGTGCAGAACGGCTTGGAAATCGACTTGCAGCATTTCGCGCTGAGTTGCGGCCGCGAAGATGGCTTTTCAATCGCAGCACCGTGACTCGCACAAGTCAGTTTCGTCTACGAGAGCAGGTAAACTGTACTAGCCACCAAAGTCGTCAAACGCTATGTTTTCCGGTTCGACGCCCAGATCGGCCAACATGTCTTCGACGCATTTGAGCATGATTGGCGGACCGCAGATGTAGTATTCGCAGTCCTCGGGGGCAGGATGTTTCGCCAGGTATTCGTCATGCAGGACCTGGTGGATGAAGCCGGTCAGGCCGGTCCAGTTGTCTTCGGGCACCGGGTCCGACAGAGCGATATGCATGGAGAAGTTGTCGTGCTTTTTCTCCAGTTCCTCAAACTCATCCAGGTAGAAGAGTTCTTTCACGCTGCGACCACCGTACCAGTAGGACACTTTGCATTCGGTGTCCATGTTCTTGAACAGTTCGAACGTGTGTGACCGCAGCGGAGCCATGCCGGCACCGCCACCGATGTAGACCTTTTCAGCGGGAGTATCCTTGATGAAGAATTCACCATAGGGTCCGGAAATCGTCACTTCGTCACCTGGTTTCAGGTTAAAGATGTACGAAGACATCTTTCCAGGAGGTGTGCCCTTGGGAGACCGTGGCGGAGGACTGGCGACTCGGACGTTCAGCATGATGATGCCTTTTTCGCCCGGATAGTTGGCCATCGAGTAAGCTCGAATGACGGTCTCATCAACGATGGACTCATTGTCCCATACGTTGAAATTGTCCCAGTCCTCACGGTATTCTTCTTCGACGTCAAATTCTTTGTAATGGAGTTTGTGCGGGGGGGCTTCAATCTGAATGTACCCGCCGGCCTTGAAGCCGACGTCTTCGCCTTCCGGAAGTTCCAGTACCAGTTCCTTAATGAATGTGGCCACGTTGCGATTTGAGCGAACTTTGCACCGCCACTTCTTGGTCTCAAAGACTTCCGGTGGCACCTCGATCTTCATGTCCTGCTTGACGGCAACCTGACAGGACAGACGACAGCCTTCTCGCTCGGCCTTCTTGTTGATGTGCGTTTTTTCGGTGGCCAGGATGTCGCCGCCACCTTCAAGTACGTTGACCTTGCACTGAGCACAGGTTCCACCGCCACCACAGGCGGACGATACGAAGATGCCTTCGTCTGCGAGCGCATTAAGCAGTTTGCCACCAGCGGGAATGGAGATTTCCTTCTGTTCGTTGATCAGAATTGTGACATCGCCGGTGGATACCAGCTTTGCGCGGGCTGCCATGATCACGGCCACAAGGACCGCGACCACACCGGTGAACATCACAACGCCAAGAATGATTGTACCCATTGCACTTACTACTTCGGATGTTCAAAAGGGGCGGGATTCTTGTTGCCCGACTCCTGAAGACGTGGATGAATCGTGAAGTGTCAATTCTCTAAGAATAAACGCAGTCGTGGTCAGAAGAAAAGGACTCCTAACCCTCAACAATCGCCCCGAATTCAATTGGTCACAGTTTGATAACAGAGAATGTTTGAAACGCCAGCGCCATCAGACCGACGGTAATGAACGTGATTCCCAGACCTCGCAGCCCATGTGGAACATCGCTGTACTTCAGCTTTTCACGAATGCCAGCCAGACAAACGATTGCCAGTGCCCAGCCAAACCCGGAACTGAATCCAAACACCACGCTTTCGTCAAAGGCGTAGCCTTTTTCCACCATCAGCAGCGTGCCACCAAGAATTGCACAATTGACAGTGATCAAAGGAAGAAAGATTCCCAGGGTGTTGAAGAGGACCGGAAAGAATTTGTCCAGGACCATTTCGAGGATCTGAACCATTGCCGCGATCACGCCGATATAGCAGATCAACCCGACAAACAGCAGATCCTGACTGCCCAGTGATTCAACACCAGTCCAGCTTAGTGCGCCGGGCTGCAACAGATACTGGAAAATCAAATTGTTGAGTGGAACGGTGATGGTCTGGATTACGGTAACGGCAATGCCCAGACCGAACGCTGTCTTGACGTCCTTGGAAATCGCCAGGAACGTACACATCCCCAGGAACAACGCCAAAGCCAGGTTGCCTGGGAAAACGGCGTCGACAAATATGTTAATGTAGTTTTCCATTAGGCAGCCTCCACCTGATCAGGTTTGATGGTGCGAATGGCCCAGATGATCAGCCCGATTAGAAAGAATGCACTTGGGGCGATCAGCATCAGACCGTTCGTAGGATACCAGCCGCCTTCGGTAACCGGCTTCATGACGTTCTGCCCGAACAGTTTTCCGGAACCAAACAGTTCGCGGAAGAAGCCGACCAGCATCAGTATCAGTCCGTAACCCAGGCCATTACCAATACCGTCCAGGAAGCTGAGTGCCGGACCATTCTTCATGGCGAAGGCTTCTGCTCGCCCCATGACAATACAGTTGGTGATGATCAGTCCCACAAACACGGAAAGCTGCAGGCTGAGTTCGAAAGCGAACGCCTGCAGTAACTGGTCGACCATAATCACCATTGAGGCAATGATGGTCATCTGAGCGATAATGCGAATACTGCTGGGGATTTCGCTGCGGATCAATGACACCGCGGCGCTGGAGCAACCGGTGACGAGAGTCACGGCGATGGCCATCACAAACGATGTTTCCAGCTTGACGGTTACGGCCAATGCACTACACAGACCGAGAACTTGCAGTGTAATCGGGTTGTTATTGACCAGTGGATCCAGCAGGATCTTCTTTGGTGATGGTTCACCCATTCGGATGTCTCCTCAGGCGGGACGGCCCGCCGGCCGAATCGAGCTGACGCTCGGAAGCCAACGGGGCGCTCCGGTTGGTCACTCCGGCCATTCGCGAGAGTCGGTGAAATGTCATGTCGAAGAAGCCTAACGAAGCCGTTGTGTCAATTTGACGATTCGGTAACAGCACTGAGTTGTGGTGGATCGTCCGTTGACGATTCAGGTGGTGTCTCTTCAGCCAGAATGTTCTGCAGATACGGACCGAACCCGTCTTCGCCCAGCCAGAATCTCAGCATGTTGGTGACGCCGTTGGATGTCAGAGTTGCTCCGGACAGTGCGTCAACCTGGTAATCTTTGTTGGTGACTGTTTTGGTCACTTCAACCTTCACTTCCCAGTCATCAGCAAAGATCGATCTGCCGGGCCATTTGTTTTTCCAGATCTGATTGTCGACCTCGCCACCAAGTCCCGGTGTTTCACCATGTTTGTAGTACGTCAGTCCCCTGACCTTAAGGCCGGTCGCGCCGTCTGCGGCATTGTTCAGGTCCAGTGCTACGAATCCGTACAAAGTTGACCAGAGTCCCCGACCGCGAATGGGCAGCACAAGAACTGTCGGCGGATCGCCTTCGTTTTCACGAACCTCGTAGACGATGGAGTATTTTTCACGCTTCTTGATACCGGCGACATCGGCAGCCGGATCAAGTACGTCGTGGAATTCAGGTGTTCGATCCGCGAACTTCGTGTCCAGTCTACTGTCGTCCGACTCGTAACGATCCGTGGCCTTGTTGATTTCCAGGTCGACGACGACGGGGGTGATGAACTCTTCAAACAGCTCGGCTGCGTTGCCACCGTCTTCCCACTTGTCGGCGGCCGAAAGAATGCTCTGCTGTCGAAACGCCTCCTTCTGTCGGTTTTGAATTCCCTTCAGCCCGACAGCAAGTGAAGACACCACAACTGAACACACAAGGCACAGCAGGATTGCAACCTTAAACGTTCTTTTGGTCTCAGGATTCATTGCGGGCGATCCTCCGTTTGATGTTCTTCTGAACGACGACGAAGTCGATCACCGGAGCAAAGACGTTACCCAGCAGAATGGCCAGCATGATCCCCTCGGGGAATGCCGGATTCAGCACTCGGACGGTAATCGCCATCATCCCGATCAGCACGCCGTAGACCCAGCGGCCAGTATTCGTCATGGCGGCAGATACTGGATCCGTTGCCATGAACACAAGACCAAAGGCCAGGCCGCCGGTACACAGATGCCACAGAGGCGGGATCTGATACATTGCGTTTGTTGTGCTCTCGACGCTGTTCAGAATCGTGGCCAGTCCCATCGAACCGATCAGCACGCCGAGCATGATTCGCCATGAACCAACACCAGTGGCAATCAGGAAGATGGCGCCCAGCAGACACGCGAGGGTGGATGTCTCACCCATTGAGCCTGGAATGAATCCGACAAACGCCTGCGACAGACTGAGGTGGCCCAGTTGATCCTGCAGTACGTTTCTGAATGTCTCGCCACCAGGCACTGCGTTTTGAACGTTGCTCATCGTGGTCAGCAGCGTTGGGCAGCTGACGCCGTCGACCAGACCAGCCCACACAGTCGAGCCCGTGATTTGTATGGGGTAGGCGAAGTACAGGAATGTGCGAGCCGTCAGTGCCGGGTTCAGGAAATTCTTGCCGGTGCCACCGAAAATTTCTTTGCCAATAACAACACCAAAGCTGATACCCAGTGCCACCTGCCACAGGGGGATCGTTGCGGGCAGCGTCAGGGGGAACAGCATGCCCGTGACCAGAAATCCCTCATTCAGATCGTGTTTGCGGACGCAGCAGAAGATGACTTCCCACGTGCCACCGACGATGTTGGTCACCAGAAACACAGGGACAAAGTACAGTGCTCCGAACACGAAACTGTAGAACAGGTTTCCCCCGCTTGCCGGATCCCATCCCAGCATACCAACGACTGAGGCTCGCCAGCCCAACTGTGAAATGACATCCTCCGATGCCACACCGGATTCCACAGCTGCCTGGGCAACCGCGCTGGTCTGATCGCCGGTGTTGTAGCAGGCCATCAGGATACACGGCGTCAGAGCGAAGACGACCATGATCATCATTCGCTTCAGGTCCATGCCATCGCGCACATGCGACGCGCCTTTGCTGACCTCGCCAGGCGTGTACAGAAAGGTGTCTATGGCTTCATAGATCGGATAGAGTCTGTCCAGTTTTCCACCTTTGTGGAAGAGCGGCTCTATCTGATCCAGCTTGTCTCTCAGAAATTTCATTCGGCCCCTCTTCGAGGGATTGTCTGAACTAACGCTCAGAGTGCTGTTGGAAAAACTGTAAGTCTATCGAGTGATGCTTCGCGAGCCGTCACCCTTCCAGTTGGATCTGTGTCAGGTTGTCTCGCAGTATCGGCCCGTACTCATATTTTCCCGGACATACAAAGGTGCAAAGACCCAGATCGTCTTCATCAAGTTCCAGGCACCCAAGTGCCTGAGCCTGCTCTGTATCGCCCACGATCAGCGACCGCAGCAGGAATGTTGGGATCATGTCCAGTGGCATGACCTGTTCATACATGCCGATAGGGACCATCGCCCGCTTGCTGCCTCCAGTGGAGGTGCTGAATGCAAATCGTTTTGCCTTGTCCAGAGCAGAGGTGAACACTCGGCGGACGGAAAAACGATCGTTTCCCGGCGTCATCCAGCCCAGAAACTCTCGTTCATCACCCTCGGCAATCGCGGAAACCTGCAGGTGATAGCGTCCGAGATAATCAGAGGTGCCACGGACCGCACGACCACTCAGCACGCTGCCCGAGATGATTCGATGTCGGCCTTCTGTCAGTTGACCAGCCACAAGCTGCGATACACTGGCACCAATTCGCGTGCGCACCAGTTGCGGTGTTGTTACTGACGGCCCGGCGACCGAAATAACTCGTGATGGGTCCAGTGTGCCGGTCACAAGCAGATGACCGACGCCAATCACGTCCTGATAGTTAATCGTCCAGACCGTGCGGCCGGGACCGACAGGATCCAGGAAATGAATGTGCGTGCCCGGTAAGCCGGCAGGATGTGGCCCCTCAAATTCAGCCACCTGCACCTGCTGGTGCTCGTCGCCTGGCAGCGGCTGACCCGGTCGACGGCAGACAAAAACCTTACCATCGGTGAGCTTTGTCAGCGCGACAATTCCCGCGCGGAAGTCACGTTCTCGTTCTCGAATCAGCGGTGCGGCGTCAGCGGCCAGTGGATTTGTGTCGATCGCCTGAACGAAAATGGAACGCGGTACAGAACCAACAGCGGGAACTTTGCTGTAAGGCCGTGTGCGAAGGGACGCCCAGAGTCCACTGGTGGACAATAGTTCGGTGACAGCCTCACGTGAAACGGAGTCGAAGTCAGCCGCACCAGGTGCAGAGAATTCGACAGAATCATTCCCGTCCACTTCAATTACCAGCGACTGAAATGCCCGCCGATCACCCCGGTTGATTTCGGACACTGTGCCGCACGCCGGGGCAGTGTACGTGACTCCTTCGGTTTTCTTGTCCGTGAACAGCGGTTGTCCAAGTTTCACCCGATCGCCCTCGGCAACCAACATCGTTGGTTTCATGCCAACGTAGTCCGACGCGACCAGGGCAACTTTGCTGATTGCTGGTCCTTCAACAACGGATTGTGCGGGCTCGCCCGTTATCGGGATGTCGAGTCCTTTGGTGATTCGATGCATTCGAGTATGACAATCCGATCGGTCAGACAGACAGCGGGACTCGGCCAGCAGGTAGCGGAAGGCACCGCCGATTTCTCGCACCCGCAGAGCCGGTTGCGGCACACACAACGCCAGACCTCCCGGACACATCGCCTTCGTTGTGTTCGGCCCCGCATTTCGTGTCGCGTCATTGTTTTCGGCGGTATCTTAGTGGGCGGGCAATCTTTTGGAAGTCTTTTGCCGTCAGCTGACGTACTGCCCGACCAGGCGAAACTTCGTTCTCGATGGCAGGAATAGATATTCTCAGCTCAGGCGAGTCAGGATGGGCACGTCGCTATATCGACGTCCGGATCGAATGCAGGGGTTGCCAGAAAATTGTCTGTGGGCACCTCCGCCAGCGGAAGGCGGTTGCCGTCACCGATTCCCGGAGGAGCCTGACGCACGTCGGGGCGTCAGGCATGTTTTCTGTCAGCCCAGCCGGCTACTTCTCTCGCTTGGCACGGAAGAAGTGGGTTGGCTGGCCAATAGCGCTTTCTGCAGCTTCCATTATCGTTTCAGACAACGTTGGGTGTGCGTGGATTGAATCGGCCAGATCGCGCGCCGTCGCTCCCATTTCGATGGCGATGACCGCCTCGGCAATCATCTCTCCGGCACCAGGCCCCACGATGCCCACGCCGATCACTCGCTGCTTCCTGGGCTCCACTAGAATTTTCGTGATTCCTTCTGATCGTCCCAGCGTTTGTGCTCGACCGGAGGCCGCCCACGGAAATCGGTGAGCCGAATATTCAAGCCCCTCAGCCTTTGCTTCTGACTCCGTTTTACCAGCCCACGCAAGTTCCGGGTCCGTGAACACGACAGCTGGAATGGCGATATTGTCAAATTCGGCGGGTTCTCCCAGCAGTGTCTCCACGGCGACCTTTGCTTCCCGGGTTGCCTTATGAGCGAGCATGGGTTCGCCGGCGATGTCTCCGATGGCCATTAGCTGGGGGTCTGCAGTTCGCTGGTTGCGATCGATCTTGATGAAACCGCGGTCGTCGATTTCCACCTGCGTGTTTTCCAGACCGCAATTGCGGCTATTGGGGCGTCGGCCGATGGATATCAGAACGCGATCGAAGGTGAGTTCAGGATCAACGCCTTCGCCCTCAAGGCTGGCCACAATTCCGGGGTCAGTGGCCGTCAGTTTCGCCACCTTCGTATTTACGTGAATTGCAGAAAACTGCTCGGTCAATCGTTTGCGCAGCGGACTGACGAGATCTCGATCGGCACCGGGCAACAGCCCGGGCGACATTTCCACGACCGTCACCTCGGAGCCGAGGGCGGCGTAGACCGACCCCATTTCAAGTCCAATGTACCCTCCGCCCACGACCAGCAGACGGTCCGGGACATCCTGCAGCTCGAGTGCGCCGGTGGAGTCCATCACGCGATCGTCGCCAATATCGAAGAACGGCGGCATCGTTGGGATCGAGCCGATGGCCACGATGCATTTATCAAAGCTGAGTGTGGACATTTCCCCGTCAGCGGATTTAAGCTGCAGAGTTGAGGAATCGGTGAAGGATCCTCGAGCCTTGATCAGCTCGACGCCACGAGCCTTGCATAGTCCTTCGATTCCGCCACACAGTGAACCCACTACGTTGTTCTTGAAATTCCGCAGTTTGTCCAGGTCGATTTCCGGCGGCTGAAAGGTGACACCCCAGTCGGCTGCTTCCCGGGATTCGTTGATCAGTTTGGCAATGTGCAGTAGTGCCTTGGACGGAATGCAGCCCCGGTTCAGGCATACCCCGCCTGGCTGTTTACCTTCGTCCACAAGGACCACCTGCATGCCGTGGTCGGCCGCTGCAAACGCAGCCGGATAGCCACCGGGACCACCGCCAAGAACCACAAGTTGAGTGTGTTTATCTGCCATTGATATTCAAAACAGTTCGAAGAAGTTCGTCAGGCTGCCGGACAGTTTTACGATGAATCGAGCGGCATCGGCTCCATTGATGGCGCGATGGTCGTACGACATCGACAGCGGAAGCATCAGCCGCTCGACGATCTTGCCGTCCTCCATCTGCAGCACCTTCTGGCCTCGGGACATGCCCAGAATAGCGACCTCGGGGTGATTCACGATGGGCGTGAAGGACGTGCCTCCTATGCCGCCCAGATTCGTGATCGTGAACGACGCACCCTGCATATCTTCGGTCTTAAGTTTCCGATCGCGCGCCTTCAACGCCAGTTCAGTCAATTCCGAAGCGACCTGCAGGACATTCTTCTGATCGCAGTTGCGAATGACGGGCACCACCAGTCCGTTGGGTGTATCGACAGCAACGCCGATGTGATAGTACTTCTTCAGGATCAGTTCGCCGGAGGCCAGGTCTATGCTGGAATTGACTTTGGGAAAGGTTCGCAGTGCTCCCACGACAGCTTTGATCATAATGGCTGTCATTGTGATCTTGGGAGACTTGGGATTGTCTTTAACGTAGCGTTTGCGTGCGGACTCAAGTTCTGTGATATCCGCCTGGTTATGCTGTGTGACATGCGGAATGGTAATCCACGCGGAATGCAGGTTGGCTGCGGCGGTCCGCGAGATCTTATTCAGCGGTTGTTTTTCGATGGATCCGAACTTGCTGAAGTCCGGCAGCGGTACAGCAGCGACGACTCCCATACTGGCGGAACCACCGGCGACTGCCGCGGGTTGGGCCAGTCGGGTGCGCACATATCCCTCGATGTCCTCGATGACAATGCGGCCGTGATTGGCTGAGCCCTGTACCTGGTGGAGATCCACACCCAGTTTACGAGCCAGTCGTCGAGTTGCCGGCCCGGCGGGGGCCGGTGGACGCCGACCTGATGACGAATGTGGCGCAACAGCAGGTGTGGCAGGTGCAGCTGCCACCGAAGGCGCAGACACAGTTTCGGCGACTGCTGATGGGGCCGGTGGCGCCGATGTCTGTGAAGTGGATTCCGTCGCGGGCGAAACTTCAAGGGTGACCAGCGGCTCTCCGACGTTCACGGTTTGCCCGGTGGCAACATGGATCGTCTTAATCGTTCCCGAATCCGGACAGTCGATTTCTGCAACCGACTTGTCCGTTTCGGCTTCGCAGATCACATCGCCGGCATTGATCGCGTCACCGACAGACACCAGTACTTCTGCAATATCGACTGAGGTGACGCCCTCGGCGACCTCGGGCAGTGAAATCTCAAGTTCGAAAGTCTCACCGTCGGCGGGGGTCGCAACTGCCGCAGGTTGCGGTGCTTCGGCGTCATCATTCACATCTGTATCTGCGGGAGCCGGGGGCACGTCTGCGGTAGGTGCCGAATCTGATTCGCTGTTGGTTTCAAGCAGCACTAGTGGAGCGCCGACAGGTACCGACTGGCCCGGCGCGACAAGGATCTTTGTGATCGTACCGCTGTGCGGGCAGTCCACCTCAGCGACAGACTTGTCCGTCTCCACTTCGCAGATGACGGCGCCGGCTACAATCCGGTCGCCTTCGGCGACGAGGATCTCCGCTATGTCGACCGACTCGATACCTTCAGCAACTGCAGGCAGTTTGAATTCAATGGCCATAGTTGTTGTTACTCACAGTCACTCATCGGTCAGGCGATGCTTGTCTTCGAACGTCAGGCACCGACTGACCTGCGTCGAATTCGAATTCAGTCGTCTCTTTTCAACTCATTGTTTCAAGTCTGGTGGAGTCGGTCGTAAGACCGGCTTCAGCAGCAATTCCGAGTCAAATGAAAAACCTTCCTTATGCGTCAATCGGGAATACGGCGTCGGAATCAATCCTCAGTTGTTTCAGGGCTTCCGGAAGTGCGGCTGCATCGAATGCCCCGACGCGAGACATACCCTGCAGCGCCGCGAACGCGGTGCATTCTCCGTCGATGCGGAAGTGCCGTCGCAGTTCTTCCCGAGTCTCGCTGCGGCCAAATCCGTCCGTACCCAACACAATGTATTCGCCGGGAATCCATTCGCGAATCTGATCGGCCACCAGTCGCACGTTGTCGCTGGTTGAAATGAAAGGCCCCTTGACGTTCTCCAGGATAAATTCAAGGTGACTTGTCTGCCTGGCTTCCGTGGGGTGCAGGTCGTTCCAGTGCTGACACGCCATCGCGTCTCGCCGCAACTCACTGTAGCTGGTGACGCTCCAGACGTCGGAACCGATTCCGTAATTGTCTTTCAATATCTGCTGAGCAGTCAGCGCGCTGCGAAGAATCGGTCCGCTGCCCAGCAGCTGGGGACGATGTTCCTGGCCGTCACTGCTGTCTGTGCTGCTGTAGCGATACATCCCCTTGATGATGCCGTCCTCAATTCCATCAATTTCCGGAAAGGCTGGTTGCGGATACGCTTCGTTGTAAACGCTCAGGTAGTAGAAGATTTCTTCGCCTTCCGCGTACATTCGTCGCAGCCCCTCCTGCACAATGACCGCTAGCTCGTAACCCCATGCCGGGTCATACGCTCGTAGCGTCGGGACGGTTGTCGCCATCAACTGGCTATGGCCGTCTTCGTGCTGAAGACCTTCGCCGTTCAGCGTGGTGCGGCCGGATGTTCCGCCGCACAGAAAACCCTTGCAGCGAGTATCCGCCGCACACCAGATCAGATCGCCGACTCGTTGAAAACCGAACATGGAATAGTAAACATAGAATGGAATCATGTTCGTGCCAAGATTCGCATATGCTGCTCCGGCCGCAATAAACGAACTCATGGCCCCGGCTTCGTTGATCCCTTCTTCCAGCAGCTGACCGTCTTTGGCTTCTTTGTAGTACTGCATCGTGCTGCGGTCGACCGGTTCATACAGCTGCCCCTTGCTGGAATAGATACCCACCTGCTTGAACAGGTCTTCCATTCCGAACGTTCTGGCTTCGTCCGGAATGATCGGCACGAGTCGTTCGCCGCATTCTTTGTGTCGCACCAGGCCACGCAGGATCTGTCCCAGCGTTCCGGTTGTCGACCCATCGTCTCCATCGCTTCCCGGCATCAGTCCCTTGGCCTGAAATATTCTGTCCTCCAGCGCCGGCACTTCAAGTCGCTCGTCGGTGGGGGTGCGTTCGGGGACGAATCCCCCCAGAGCCTCGCGCCGTTGACGAAGGTAAACCATTTCCGGGCTGTCCTCAGCTGGCTTGTAAAACGGAATGTTGTCGATGTCGTCGTCGCTGATGGGGATGGCAAACTTAGTCCGGAAATTCCGCAGCTCCTCCTCGTTGATTTTCTTTGTGTTGTGCGCGATGTTGCGACCTTCGCCCGCTTCTCCCAGACCATAGCCCTTGACGGTTTTCGCCAGGATGACCGTCGGAGCTCCCTTGTGATTCACCGCGGCGTGATACGCCGTGTAGACCTTTTCCGGGTCGTGACCACCCCGACGAATTTTCTGCATCATTTCATCAGACAGGTGCTCAACCATTTTCAGCACGTCCGGATCAGCTCCGAAGAAGTGGTTGCGAATGTATTCGCCTGATTCAACGGTGTATTTCTGATACTGACCGTCGACCACTTCGCCCATACGCTTGACCAGCTTTCCGTCTTCGTCTGCATTCAGCAGCGGATCCCAGTCGCCGCCCCAGATGACCTTGATGACGTTCCAGCCGGCTCCTCGAAAGGCCGCTTCCAGTTCCTGAATGATTTTTCCGTTGCCACGAACTGGACCGTCCAGACGCTGCAGATTGCAGTTAATGACCCAGGTCAGATTGTCCAGCTTTTCTCGAGAAGCCAGTGTCAATGCACCAAGACTTTCGGGTTCATCACATTCGCCGTCGCCCAGAAAGGCCCAGACGCGTGACTTTGATGTGTCCAGCAGGCCCCGGTGTTCCATATAGCGCAGGAAACGAGCGTGATAAATGGAACAAATAGGGCCGAGTCCCATCGATACGGTGGGAAACTGCCAGAAGTTCGGCATCAACCAGGGGTGGGGGTAACTGGACAGTCCGACACCCGAAGGAAGTTCGCGACGAAAGTTCTCAAGATGCGATTCGTCCAGGCGGCCTTCGACATACGCACGGGCATACATTCCCGGTGAGGCGTGCCCCTGGAAGTAAACCATATCACCGATATGGTGTTTGGACCGACCGCGAAAGAAATGGTTTTGTGCCACTTCGTACAGCGTCGCCGAAGAGGCGAACGTGGAAATGTGTCCGCCAATGCCGTCGAAGTTCTTGTTCCCTCGCACAACCATCGCCATCGCGTTCCAGCGCACGATGCTCTTGATGCGACGTTCCAGAGCCAGGTCGCCCGGGAACCGAACCTGATCTGAATGATGAATCGTATTGATATACGGAGTGTTGGCGGTAAACGGCAGGTGGACGCCGCGTTGGTACGCTCGCTCCTGCAGGTGAATGAGCAGTTCGCCCAGACGCTCCGGCCCGTACCGCTGCAGGACGTCCTCCAGCGAATCAAGCCATTCGTTCATTTCGTCGGAGTCAATCCCCGAAGTTTGGTCCTGTCCAGCCCCGTCTGCCATTTGTTTCCCCGCATTCAGGACTGCGAAACGCAGCCCGTTATCAATTCACGTCGACGTCGTTTGGATGTCTGTTCAACCTGACAGCGCCAATTTATCCTCGACTCCGCCACTCAAAAAAAACGTCGCACCACCTGGACTTTCATCCGCCGACAACGACACCAATTGGCTGCCGTGGCCATGACCTGTTCTCGCCGTAAATAGTGCTTATGTCGTGATTTGGGCCCAATTTCTAAACACTGGACACAGAAATTTCGCAGCGGGAGACACAGACAGCCGCCCCGCCTGTTCCTGGAATACTCACGTGACTTCATGAGTCAGGGGCTGAACACCGCCGCAAATTGCCGAAAGATGCGGGATTGTAAAGGGTTATGGCGGCAACAATCAATCCGCGCTTGGAAAACCGCAGTTCATCGTGGTGAATCCCGCCACTGAGAACACCTGGCGTCTGTTTTTGGAGATTAAAAACGGGATTCACGCAGGAATCTGCCGTGCCCCGTCCCATGGTATAATCGCGACGTCACACCAGTTTCGTGAACATACGCGGCCTGTTCCGCCTCGAACGAAGCAGACCTGCAAGGGCAGAAATCGCTTATTTGCTGCAGTAAATTGCCGCAATACACAGTTGATCCCGGTTCGACGCGATGTTTGTTCATTGCTGCTCAATGCTGGAAGTGCACGTCTGATACCCGTGGTCGTGCAAAGAAACATGCAGACGCCAAATGTGGCCCGGACTATTGGGGCGAGCGTTGCCGTCCTGTGGATATTGAAGGATCGCTTCAGTAAAGCGACCATTGCCTCGGCGCATGCAAAAGACGCCGAGGGCGCGACGGACCCTCGACGCCTGATTTTCATACCGTAGGACTCGACGGACGTCCTGTGGCAGAATGTCCGGTGCTTAGACTACTCGCACGTTTTCAGCGCGAGGGCCCTTTGGTCCCTGTCCTACGTTGTACGATACCTGCTGTCCTTCTCGCAGCTCGTCAAATCGCACATCTTCCAGTGCTGAACTGTGAAAGAACATGTCCTTTCCTGTGCCGTCTTCGATGAAACCAAACCCCTTGTCAGTGATTCGTTTGATTGTCCCTTCTGCCATGTCTGTAACCCAATACTTGCAAGATTGTCGCTGGTCGCTGGTACGTGAAACGTTTCGCGCACCAATCACCAGCCTAAGAGTGTTTGTGTTGTCGCACACGAAGTGCTGCATGTCAATTTGCTGCGTTGCGAATATTCGCTTCTGCAATTAACGATTGCGGCCCTTCACTTGTGTCGATTCCCTGTTTTCGCTGGGTCCGGCGAGCCCGTTTGGCCTCTGCCTTCGCCTTCTTATCCATTTCGCGTTTGCGTTTTTCGTATGTGTTTTGATTCTGTGCGATGGTTTCTCTCCTCATTTCTCCGAAAAATCGGTTCTTGTGACGTGATTTCTAACCGCAAAAGTAATGTTTGGATAGTCCGTCAGCCTGTCTGTTTGGCGCGTTGCCGGACTTGCTGTCCATTTCGTCGTCGTCTTTTGGGCTTTGCCTTGTCGGCTTCACCTGTCATGCCGGCTGACCGACGACGCGGGAACCGCTGAGAGCCGGAACCCTGCGACGCACCGCGCTGTGAACGTCCATTGCGGCGACCGGACGATGGCCGAGCTTTCTGGCTGGGTTGCCATTGAGGTTGAATCTGCCCTGCTGCGAGCGGGATTTTCTGGCCGATCAATCGCTCAATCGCATGCAGCTCAGCGCCCTCTGTGGCACTGCAGAACGACAACGCGATGCCTTCCGCGCCGGCTCGACCGGTGCGGCCGATGCGGTGAACATAGGCTTCCGGTTCTATCGGAAGGTCAAAATTGATCACATGGGTAATGCCATCAATGTCGATTCCTCGAGCGGCAACATCGGTGGCGACCAGTACCTGTATTTGTTTGCGTCGAAATGCCTCCAGCGCTCGCTGCCGGGCGTTTTGCGATTTATTGCCGTGTATGGCGAGCGCTTTAATTCCGCTGCGATCCAGTTTTTCAGCCACCACGTTGGCTCCGCGCTTCGTCTTTGTGAATACGATGGCACGATCAACGTCGTCAGCAGTCAGGATCTGTTTCAGCAGCGATTGTTTGCCGTTGCGCTCGACGAACATGATTTTCTGTTCGATCCGTTCAACGCTGGTCGATTTGGGAGTGACGTTAACGCTGACGGGAGTTCGCAACAGTCGATTTGACAGCTGAGTGATTTTCGGCGGCATGGTGGCGGAAAAGAACAGGGACTGCCGTTTCTCAGGCAGTTGATTGATGATCCGTCTTAAGTCGGGCAGAAAGCCCATGTCCAGCATTCGGTCCGCTTCATCCAGGACAAATACTTCCAGCTGATCCAGCGTGATGTGTCCCTGATTCATCAGGTCCAGTAAACGACCGGGCGTAGCGACCAGGATGTGTGCTCCCCGCTTTAGGGCTCGTACCTGATTGCCCTGTTTCACGCCGCCGTACACCAACACGCGCCGAAGTCGCAAATGTCTGCCGTAAGTCGCGAAACTTTCTTCAATCTGAATCGCCAGCTCCCGCGTCGGAGCCAGCACCAGTACCAAAGGCCGATTGGGTTGTGCCTTAAGGTTATCGTGTCCCAGCTGGTTCAGGATGGGTAATGCGAATGCCGCTGTCTTTCCGGTTCCAGTTTGAGCACAGCCCAAAATATCACGTCCCAGCAGTGCAGCGGGAACCGTCTGTGCCTGGATCGGCGTTGGGATTTCATACTTCTCATCAGTCAATGCACGCTGCAATGGAGTGATCAACTTGAGTTCTTCAAAGGTCTTCAATTGTGTTCCTTAACGGATCCTGGGTGGTGAGTAAGAGTCGATCATATAATTCGACATCTCAGCTGGTTTTTGCAGGGTCGCGGCATAAAGCGGAAGGGCCGAAGCCGACATGGCATGCAAATGCCGCAGTCAACAGACATTCCGGACAAACAAGAAAGTCACGGAACTCGATGCGCCCTTCAAGGACGCAGGCGGCTCTCCCAGAGCGGTCTACTTAACCGATGGTGAGCAGCAGATTTGCGGCCAACATGGCGACGCAGATAGCACGGGGCTGCAGGAGGATCCACCTCTGTCAGAAAACCCAGTTTGGCCGGAAAACGCTGTTTACTCAGGTAATCAACGTAACTCGCTTGAATCCGACCACATTGGCGACCACTTCTCGTCAGAAAAGTACCGCGTGTCGTTAGCTTACCAGGGACGAGCGACAACGCCAAGCCGCAATTTTCAGAAAGCCCCCGTGAGGTCAGGATTTCCTGTCCAGGACCGTACAAATTCCCATGTTAGCAAAGCTTCCCATGAAAATTCCGGATGCTTCTGGTCCTGGGTACCTCTTCAGGAGCGGCCAGTGACTGCAAATGAATCGGATGCAAGAGAGTGATACGGTCGGTGCGTTCCATCATCGGGACCGCCCCAGTCGGGTGCGGCCATCCGACAAAAGGAATCGTTTCGATTGACTGGTCGCTCACGGTTTGTAGCCTCCGATGTCACCTGACATCCCTCGGATACAGCCGCATGACAAGAACTTACACAACCCAGCTTTTGCTTCTGCTGACAATCGTTGGTTTTTGCCACCGAACGCTGGCCGAGGGCCCATTTCAGGCGACGGGTTTCAAGGTCGGAGAGGTCACGGAATCTTCCGCCATCGTCTGGACGCGACTGACGTTGCGGAACGAACGCAACTCCAGCGACGCTCCCAGAGTTGAAATTGTGTATGACCAGACAGCGGGAGTGAAAGGCAGGAACAAGTCGGTCCAGAGCGTCGTCTTTCCGGATGGTCTGACTATTGGTGACATTTTTGAAGCGGCTCCAGGTACGGACGGAGATGTTCGTATTGCCTACCGAGCTCAGGGGGCACGCGACTGGACTTATACGGACTGGAAGGAAGTCGACGGCTTGCGTGACTTCACTACTCAGTTCCTGCTGACAAATCTGAAATCGAATAGTCGGTATGACGTTAACGTGGAGTCCAGGTCCATCGCCCGCGCCTCGGGCCAGTCCCTCGACGGCACGTTCCGCACGGCCCCCGCTCAGGACGCCTCTGATAAAGTTGTCTTTACGGTGTCAACCGGCCAGGGCAACGACGATCAGGATCGGCCGGACGGGTTTAACATCTATCCTGAGATGCTGAAACTCGACCCCCATTTCTTTGTGCACACCGGTGACATTGTCTACTACGACCGGCTGGCCAAAACGCTGGCGTTGGCGCGGTACCACTGGCAGCGGATGTACAGCTGGCCAACGAATGTTGAATTTCATCGAAGGGTGTCCAGTTATTTTATCAAGGATGACCACGACACCCTTGTCGACGACTGTTGGCCCACGATGCAGACGCCGTACATGCATGAGTTTACGTTTCGACAGGGCCTGCAGGTTTTTCGTGAACAGGTTCCGATGGGCAGGCATACCTGGCGAACTCGTCGCTGGGGCAGACATTTGCAAATCTGGATGGTGGAAGGACGAGATTTTCGCAGCTCGAACAGAGATCCGGACGGGCCGGAAAAGTCGATCTGGGGACAGGCTCAAAAAGACTGGTTCAAGACCAGCGTTGCTGAGTCGGACGCCACGTTCCGTATTCTGATCAGTCCCACGCCAATTGTCGGGCCCGACCGTGACACCAAACGGGACAACCATTCTAATAAAGTCTTCCAGACCGAAGGTGACGAATTACGAGCATTCATCGCGACTCAGAAAAACCTGGTTGTGGTATGCGGAGACCGGCACTGGCAGTACCTGTCGATCCATCCGGAGACCGGCGTTCGTGAGTATTCCTGCGGACCGGCAAGCGACAAGCATGCGAATGGCTGGAACCAGTCTGACTATCGCAAGGACTACCATCGATACCTGAATGTCATTGGCGGTTTTCTGTCGGCCACCGTTGAGTCCGGTGATGCTGACCCGACGCTGACGTTTCGATACCACGACGTCCATGGCAAAGTGAATTTCGAAGATACTTTGTCGGCCGAATGACAACGGACGTTTCGTTTGACGGTTCCTGGCCGCGCAGGATGCACCGCTGCTGAAATCACCGGCAGGCCCGCGTGGCCGCACGATATCAGATAATACAGACGTATTTAATATTCAACGGGGAAACGAATGGAGTCAGAGTCGCCGTCTTCAGATGAAATCGCACTGCGGTACCTTGATCAACTGCCGTGGACGCCCTATCCGTTTCAGGAACAGGCGATCCTGGCGTGGTTTGAAGGTGAGGACGGCATTCTCGTTTGCGCACCGACGGGCACGGGCAAGACCGTCATTGCCGAGACGGCACTGTTTGAAGCACTGATGACCGGTCGCCAGGCCTATTACACAACGCCGCTGATCGCTCTGACTGAGCAGAAGTTTCACGAATTGCAGGATTCCGCTGAGCGCTGGGGCTTCTCACGTAACGACGTGGGGCTGGTCACTGGCAATCGTCGAGTTAATCCGGACGCGCAGATTCTGGTCGTTGTCGCTGAAATTCTGCTGAACCGTCTGCTGTCGCCAGAGGACTTTTCCTTCGACGAAGTCTCAGCGGTGGTGATGGACGAATTTCACAGCTTCAATGATCCGGAACGTGGTATCGTCTGGGAGCTTTCTCTGGGTATGCTGCCGAAGCTGGTTCGCGTTCTGTTGATCAGTGCCACGGTCGGTAACGCCCCGGAGTTCGTTGTCTGGCTTAACAAACAGCATGACCGTCGGCTGCGGTTGCTGCAGAGTGATGAACGCCGAGTGCCTTTGAGCTTTCGCTGGGTGATCGACGAACTGCTGTCTGAACAGCTGGAAATTATGGCTGATGGCGATGACGACGATGCTCGCTACACTCCCGCGCTGGTCTTCTGCTTTAATCGCAGTGAGTGCTGGAGTGTCGCCGAACAGCTGAAGGGGCGCCGTCTACTGGCCAGCGGACAGCAAAAACAATTACAGGCTGAGCTGGACCGGATGGACTGGTCGGTGGGAGCAGGCGGGAAGCTGAAGCAGATTCTTATTCGTGGTGTGGGCATTCATCATGCCGGTCTGCTGCCGAAATATCGTCGTGCGGTGGAGTCGTTGTTTCAGAAGAAACTGCTTTCGGTCTGCATCTGTACCGAAACACTGGCCGCCGGTATCAATCTGCCGGCACGCTCGGTGGTGATGACGTCACTGATCAAGGGGCCACCGCGCGCCATGAAACTGATTGACGCCAGTGCAGCTCATCAGATGTTCGGCCGCGCGGGACGTCCGCAGTTTGACGATCAGGGTTACGTTTTTGCAGTGGCCCACGAAGACGACGTAAAGTTGCATCGCTGGCAGCTGAAATATGACCAGATTCCTGAAGACACAAAAGACCCGATGCTGCGGAGGGCCAAAAAGAATCTGAAGAAAAAGATGCCCAAGCGTCGTTCGGGGCAGCAGTACTGGTCAGAGAAACAATTTGAACAACTCCGCGGGGCGTCGCCCGGCAAGTTGGCCAGTCGTGGTCGTTTTCCGTGGCGATTACTGGCATTTCTGATTCGCAAGTCCGGAACGGTGTTTTCGCTGCAGGACGCCATTCGCCGGCGGCTGCTTGATCCGGATGAGAAGCAGGATGCAGAAAAGACGCTTAAACGAATGCTGATCACTCTGGATGCGGGTGGGTTTATCAGGTTGTCGCCGCCGCCACCCCATCGGCAGCAGGAAACGTCGACGTCTTCCGGACCTTCTGTGTTTCGCAGTAGCCTGGCCGGTGATGGCGTCGCTTTGGCAGTGGATGAAGTTCAGGACGGTCGTTCCGTGACAACGTCGGTCTGGGGCTCGGGACTGCAAATGCACGACGACGGGATGGGCGACGTGATTGATTTCGGAGCAGCAGTCAGTGAGGAAGATCCGGGGTTTGGCCAGGGTGTGTTCGATGATGTTCCGGCGACTTCCCCGGTGGATGCGGCTGTGGAGCAGAAGTCGGAAGAGCCCGCAGTCCCCGATGCAGGCAGTGTTCCCGACGAAGTTGACGAGGTCGACGAGTCAGCGCCACCTGGATTGCTTGGTCAGCTGATTAAGGAAGCCAAGTCGTCCGGTGGAGTCGCGTCCACAAGCGCAGCGAAGAAGCCCACGGCTGCCGAACGACAGGCGGAACCGACGCCGATTGATCAACAGCAGCAGCGGTTGGACGACTACGAGCCGGAGCACGCGATCGCAACTGCACAGCTGGAAATGCTGTTTGCGTTTCGCAGTATTAATTCTGTCTTTGCGATATTTCTGGCCGAACATATGCACAGGGCCAGCTATGACGAACGATTGCAACTTATGGAAGCGGCGCTGAATATGCCGCGATCAGTTGGGAAAGCCGTCCGCGTTCCGTTTCCCGACAAAATGCCGCACGGTCCGCTGACCACCGAATACGCAGACGGCGAAGTCCTGCGGCGCGGGCTGGCGACTCAGGAAGAACTGACCGGCTACCGCGACGAAGTCACCGGCCGACGAATTCCACCTCTGGAACTCGCTCAGAAAATGCACATGCTGTTTCGCAGTGATTTTCCGAACATTCACGATGCGCGATCCACGTCCATCTGGTGTATCGGTGACCTGCTGCAGTTTGGTGGTGACTTTAACAAATACGTGCGAGCTCGCGATTTGACAAAGCAGGAAGGTATTGTTTTTCGCCACTGTCTCAGGATGATTCTGCTGTGTGGAGAGTTCGCTCAGATCGAACCTCCGGAGATTGATCCTGTCGCGTGGCGCAGTGATCTTGCTGAACTGGCGGCATTGTTGACGGATTCATGTCGTGCTGTGGATCCTGCCAGTACCGACGAAACACTGACCGCTCTGGAGAGCCGCAAGCTGGACCCGGAGCAACTGGTTATGTAGCTTGTGGGACTCAGGCCGTATTCCTTCAAAAGACCCTTGCTATGATTTCCTTAACTCGCCGCCAGGTGCTGGCGTCAGCAGCAGCCTTAGCCGCAGGTGCCGGCCGAACCGGTTTTTCGGCGGCGTCTGCCGCGGCCCAATTTCAGTTCAAGTACATGGTCGGCTCGTGCATGTACGGTTATCTGTACCTTGGCGAGATTCTGCCCGAGGTTGCCAAGTGCGGCGCGACCCACCTGGACATCTGGCCCAAGAGTCATGGCAACCAGCGTGAGCAGCTGGCAGACATGGGTGAGCAGTTGTTTGCGTCGTTACTGCAGAAACACAATGTTTCTCTGGGCTGTATCACGCAATACAAGCTGGGACCGTTCGGTCTGCAGAATGAAATGAAGATCGCGCAGCGACTTGGCTGTCAGACGATGGTCACCGGCGGCAGCGGTTCCAAAAACCTGAAAGGGGCGGAACTGAAGAAAGCGGTCGGTGACTTTGTTGAGAAGATGAAACCGCATCTGGAAGTGGCTGAGCAGACAGGGGTCACCATCGCCATTGAGAATCACGGCAATAACCTGATCGATTCGCCGGACTCATTGAAGTACCTGGCTGAGCTGCGTCCCTCTGAGAATCTTGGTATTGCACTGGCTCCTTACCATTTGCCTCAGGATGCCGAGTTGATCGCTCAATTGGTGAAGGATCTTGGCAACGCGACGAAAGTGTTCTACGCATGGGAACACGGTGATGGCTGTGTGAAGAGACTGCCGAAGGAGCAGGAACTCAAACAACTGCCGGCCTACGGGCCGCTGGACTTCGGGCCCATTGTCCAGGCGCTGGTGGACACCGAGTATTCAGGCTGGACGGAGATCTTCATGCACCCGGTTCCGCGAGGAATTCCAATTATGGAGACGGCTGCTCAGGTGACGTCAGAAATTAACAAGTCGCGAACTTACCTGTCGGAGCAGTTGTCAGCAGTTGCTGGCAAAAAGTAATTCCAGGTCATCTGTGCAAGGGCCCTTTGTGCCGCCTTCCAATTCTGTTGTCCGGATTATTCTGCTGGTTTCGTGCGCTCATGCGCTGGTGCATCTGCTTGAGCAATCCATCGCCAGCGTGGAACAGGTGATCTCTTCAGAATTTACACTGACTCTGAAGCAGTCAGGCTATCTGGGCAGCGCGCTGCGGCTGCCGTACGGCATCGGCGCTTTTTTTGCCGGACTCCTGGCGGATCGATTCGGCGAAAAGCGAATTCTGGTGCTGTATCTGTTCGGTTCGGCGATCATCTCGGTGTCTTTCGTGGCGAGCGGAGGTGCATCGGCGATCTACTGCCAGCTGTTCGCTATGGGGGCCTTTGCCAGTATGTACCATCCGGCCGGACTGTCGCTGCTGGCGCATGAAACTACACCGGAAACGCGGTCTCGAGCGTTGGGGATTCACGGCATCTTTGGTTCGCTCGGAATTGCTTCGGCTCCCTTCGTGGCCGGATTGATGCTGTCTGTCCGTCCGGGAGACTGGCGTGGTTACTACGTTTTGCTGGGGCTGGTCAGTTGTCTGCTGGCCGTCCTGGTGTGGACGTTGCTGAAGCCAAAGGCCCGTCCTATCGGCGTGGACCGACGGCCTGCGGACACCGCCGACCGGAATTCAGCAGCCGGTGCAGAACGGCGACGCCACGCTTTGCCGGAGGAATCTACTCTCAGGTTTCAGCTGTGGCCCTATACCGTACTCGTACTGGGCACCGCTCTGGGAGGCACGATCTACGGCGCGGTGCTGCATTTCCTGCCACGGTACCTGAAAGAATCAGGAGCATTGTCGCAGCTGGAATTTCTTGTTGGGCAGCCGATTGCCGATGAAGCGTTGGGCAATTACGCAGCCGCTCTGGCGTTGATCTGCGGAGCCTTTGGGCAGTGGACGGCCGGACGTCTGGCGAAACCACGATCCCTTCCAGTGCTGCTGTCCGTAGTGTATCTGGCCAATATCCCGTTTCTTGTGTGGATGACCTTAGCCGAAGGCTGGCAAAGACTTCTGGCGGCATGCCTGTGGGCGTTTGTCCACTTCATGAATCAGCCGTTGTATAACAGTCTGATTCCGGAGTTTCTGCCACGACGACGCCTGAGTGTCGGTTTTGGTTTCAGCAACATGATGGGCTTTGGTGTGGGTGCCTTCGGCCCCCCCCCTGGTGGCATTGTTCGACGAGCGATTTGCCGACTACACGTACAGCTATTCAGCTCTGGCGGTCATGGCTTTGGTGGCGGCTTTGCTACCACTGCCGCTGATGTTCAGTCGATTTGCGCAGCGGGAATCTGAGCGGTAAACGAGGCTTGCCGGAGCCCGTTGAATTTACCACGGCATGGCGTGGTGACCGCTCTGTTTTCGCATGGTCGATGTCATGTCTGGCCTGCAGTTGTCTGAGCCCCACATTCCTGATCAACCGCTTTGGTGGCATCGTCGTCGGAAATGTTTTCCATGCGGCGGAAGATCTTTCCGGACGGGGAATTGTGGACTGCCGCCCCACCTGGGGAAAAACGAGTAAGTGGGACTTTGGCGGAGCCTTCGCAGCACGTGCCTTACCGTCAAAGTCCGAAGAACTGATACAGGCAATACCAGGGGGGCGGGAATGATATCAGGGTTGTACAGCGCGGCCACGGCGATGGATGCCGCGGCGATGCGGCACGAAACGTCTGCGACAAATCTCGCGAACGCACATTTGCCGGGATTCCGTCGGCGTGTGGTTTCTCAGACACCGTTCGACGTGACCATGGCGGAGGCTCAGAGCACGATGTCGATGTCGACGTTACTGGGTACAACCATCGGGACCACCGAGAACGCGATCAAAATGGACTTTTCTCAGGGAGATTTCAAGCAGACGGGCAATAGCCTGGATATTGCGCTGAACGGCGATGGTTTCTTCGTTGTGGATGGCCCGGAAGAACCGTTCTACACCCGGAACGGTCAGTTTCAGGTGAATGATGATGGCGAGTTGCTGACCGTGGATCAGTTACCCGTTCTGGGCGTGAACGGGCCGATCATTTTTCCTCCCGGTACAGCGGTGAACTCGATCAATGTTGACAACGAAGGTCGCTTTAGCGCGGACGGAATCCAATTCGGTCAGTTGGAAACCGTGCGGTTCGCAAACAGAAATGTGCTGACGCCCGTGGGGGCGTCGCTGTTCCAGAAGCCCAACGATGTGACTCCGGAAATTTCGAATGACGTCGTGTTGCAGGGGCACGTTGAACAGGGAAACGCGGCTTATATGGATGAACTGGTCAACATTATGGTGGCCTCAAGGCAGTACGAAGCGGCACAGCGAGTGCTTAATTCGATTGACGAATCAGTGGAGAAGCACATCAACACCTGATGAACAGGTGATTTCTTCTGCCGCCGCAAACTTGCTGTTCAGACTTGCATAAGAAGTCCCGGATTTTGTTTTGACAACACAGGCGATACGAACTGTTACATAGGAAAGACGTCGAGAATGTTGAAGGCTCTCTATACCAGTGCGACGGGCATGAAGGCCCAGGAAACGCTGATTGACAACACGGCCAATAATCTGGCCAACGTGAATACCCACGGATTTCGAAGAAGTCGCGTGGATTTCGCAGATCTCGTGTACAACACAATTCGGCAGCCGGGCACGGCCGTTGCCAACACGCAGGTTTCTCCGACGGGCCTGCAGATTGGTAACGGGGTTCGCGTGGTCGGAACGACCAAACATTTTATGCAGGGGACACTTGAGAACACGCAGGGTAAGTTGGACGTTGCCATTGAAGGCGAGGGCTTCTTTGAGGTGCAGTTGCCTGGCGGAGAACCGCGATATACTCGCAACGGGGCATTTCGCCTGGACGGAGAAGGTCAGCTTGTCAATTCTGATGGGTACCTCCTGACTCCTCAGATCACAATCGGCCCCGGGGTCAAAGATATCTCGATTGGAGTCGACGGCACCGTGAGTGGTGTTCAGGACGGCGACGTGGGTAATCGCGTGGATTTTGGTCAGATCCAGCTGGCGACGTTCCTGAATCCGGCAGGACTTTCGAGTGAAGGTTCAAATTTGTTCGCCCAGACGGTGGCATCCGGTGATGCCGTCGTTGGCAATGCCAGCGATCCAGGTTTTGGAGTCCTTCGTAACGGTTTCATCGAAGGTTCCAACGTGGAGGTCGTGACTGAACTGATCTCACTGATCTCAGCACAACGTGCCTACGAAGTGAATTCCCGAGCGATTCGTGCGGGTGACGAAATGCTGTCCACTGCCACTGACGTCCTGAGGTAAAGCTGATGCGAGATATTTGCCATAGCAGTCAGGAGTCCGCACTGAAGGCGGTGATACTGCCCTTCGCAGTTGTCGTGCTGATGGGTCTGGCAGGCGAGTCTGCTGCACAAATTACAGTGCGATTGCACCGTGAGCCAGTGGTCAGTCATCGGGAAGTTCGGCTGGACGACATCGCGACCATTACAGCCGCATCATCGCAAATGAAGGCGGCCATTGGTCGTGTGGATGTCGCATCCATTTCCGCGCCTGAGGTGAGCAAGAATGTGACTTTGCCCTTCATCCGGATTCGGCTGATGCTGGCAGGGTGGAAGAAGTCTGCCGTTGTGGTGGAAGGCTCGAAGTCAGTACTAATCACGTACGCGGAATCGGATCCGATCACCGACGCGGATGTGGAACTGGCGGCACGCGACGCCATGCTGATTATGCCCGGTACAGACGAGGACAACCTTCAGGTACGACTAATGGACGTGTTCATGGCCACGCTCACGCCGCAGTTAAGAGCACGCGGCGGCCTGCGCGTTGAAGTTGAACCGCCTGTTCGTGCCCAGCTTGGTCTGGTGAGTATGAGAGTGCGGTTGATGATGGATGAGAATCTGGTTGCCACTCGGCCGGCCAGGTTCCGCGTGATGAAGCGACAGAAAATTGCTGTGGCAAGAGTGACTCTGCAGCGTGATTCCATCATTGAAGAAGGCGATGTGCAGTTCGAAAATCGGTTTCTGTCGACAGTTGTTGATGAGCCGAAGGAAGCCGACGTCTATGGTCACAGCGTGCGAAACACGGTGGCTGCGGGGAGCATTCTTTCATTACGCGATCTGCGGAAGCCCGTTCAGAAAAGAAACGGGTATGTAGTCAAGTCCCGTGACAGTGTGCGGGTTACAGCGGTTGGTAACGGCCTGAGAATCCGGCTGGCCAAGGCAGTGGCTCTGCAATCGGGACGTGTGGGTGAGACGATTCGAATGCGAAACTCTGTTTCGAATAAAGAGATATTCGGCAGAGTTGTGGAAGCGGGTGAAGTGGTCATCAATATGGCGGCCACACGGTAGCGCGTTGCAAGCACGACAGGGATGTCAACATGAAGAACTTATACCTTTCCAGACAATTCATGACTTCATTGTGTCTGACGGTTGGTAGCCTGCTGGCTTTCAGTGTCGACGTGTCGGCCGATTCTCTCTGGCGTCGCCGGGATCCCCAGCAGGCCTTCCTGTTCGAGGATTCCCGTGCGCGGAGGCCCGGCGATCTGCTGACACTGATCATCAACGAATCGACCGAAGTTGATAACCGCGAGAACAAAGGGCTGAACAAGTCCTCCGATGGGTCAATAAACTTCGACCTGGCGACCGCCGCCAGTGGTGGCTTCAGTAACCAGGCAGCGTCTGCGGAACTGGACACCAACATGGCCAACAGCAGAAGTTTTTCCGGCGGCGCGAGTTACCGCAACTCAAGGGAGTTGCTGGACCGAATTACCGTGACAGTCGTGCAGGTGCTGCCAAACGGTAATCTGGTTCTGTCCGGCGAGCGGCGCACGACGGTTGCCGGTGAAGTGAGATGTCTGAGGGTTTCGGGCATTGCCCGTCCCGTGGATATCGGCCCCGATAATACCATCAGTTCGCGGTTCATTGCGAACATGAGGACCGTCTACGAAGACGCGGGGCAGGAACGACGGTTTACTCGTCAGGGCTGGTTGGGACGCAAAATGAATAAGATCTGGCCATTCTAGTTTTGGCTATGACTTCAACAGTCCGAAACGCTTTGATGCATCGCGGGAGAAGGCAAGGATGTCTGATATGCGAACTGTGAAATTGATGACGGCGCTCGTTGCCGTGCTGTGCTGTCTCTGCGGTGACGCTCTGTACGCTTTCGAATCGCCAATGGTTCGTATCAAAGATATTACGGATGTGGCCGGAGAGCACCCGAACGATCTGATCGGCTACGGAGTCGTGACCGGACTGGCAGGAACAGGAGGGACCAGCGAAGCGACGAAACGTGCGGCCATTGAGTTTCTGCAGAAAATGGGATTGCGAGCCGACCCACAGATCCGAGCCTTTATTCAACGCGCTAGAGAAAAGACCGACAACATCAGTGTGGTTATGGTGACGGCAACGCTGCCTCCCTTCGGAAAGCCCGGGCAGAAGATTGATGTCGTTGTGTCAGCTTTCGACGATGCGGAAAGTCTTAATGGTGGCGTGTTGCTGAGAACTCCTTTGAAGGGCGTCGATGGTGCAGTTTATGCGGTAGCCGGTGGCCCGGTATCCACCAACGGGGGCGAGTTCGGCGGTGCGGCCTCATCAGTGGTCAAAAACCACCCGACAACCGGACGTGTGGCCGGCGGCGGGACGATTGAGGTAGAGGTGCCCGCAAAGATTATCCACCAGGGCGTATTTCACCTGTTGCTGCGTCATCCCAGTCTGGAATCTGCAGTGAACATTGCGAGGGCAGTCAACGTGATAGCGCCCGAAACGGCTGTGATTGTTGATCCTGCCATGGTCTCCATACGGATTCCATATGAGGCGACCTATTTACCATATCAATTTATGGCCAAGTGCCAGAGTCTGCTCGTCACTCCGGCGATGGCCGCGAAAGTGATTATCAATGAGCGAACCGGAACCGTTGTGTTTACCGAAGATGTACGTTTGTCAGGGGTGGCGATCACTCATGGAAATCTGATCGTGACAACCGTCGAATCGCCGGAAGTTTCACAGCCGGAAGCTTTTGGGGCGGGGGACACTGTCGTCGTGCCGCGTACGGATGTTGGCGTGACGGAAGAAAATCGCAGGATCAACGTCATTCCAACGAATCCCACCGTGTCGGACCTGGCTGCCTCGCTGAACGCGTTGGGCGTCAGCCCCCGTGACCTGAGTTCGATTTTTCAAATGCTGAAGGAAACCGGCGCACTGCATGCAGAGCTGGAACTCAAGTAAAGGATTGTGACTATGTCAACAAACGTCGTCCTGCCAGTGGGGGCACTGCCTATGGCTGCAATGGACGCTGTGACGCCGGGAATCTCAGAAAGATCTCCGTTTCAGGGGGGCGGCAGTCTGGCCGGCCGAAGTTTCTCCGACTCAGCATCGGCAGCACGCGAGTTTGAATCTGTCTTCGTTGCGATGATGCTGAAGACCATGCGTCAGTCGATGTCCAAAGACATGTTTGCCGGTGACGACAGTGATACGTTTGGTGGAATGTTCGATTCGTTCATGGGACAGCATATTTCGGATAATGGCGGAATTGGCCTCGCGAAATTCCTTGGCGACGCAGGACTGTCTGCCGGAATCAGTGACGGGCTGTCCGGTGCCCAGACAAACAGGGAAGCTGTTTCTGCTCAGGCGACACCCATTCTCAGAGATGAACATATGAAGGCCTACAAAAATGCAGCAGCAACCGCAGAATAATCAATTGCGTTATGCGGGTTCCCGCTCCCGCATGACGGATGACCGCAGGTCTCCTCTGGTCGCATCAGAGGAGACCCCGCGGCCATCAGAAATCGGTGTCACGGTCCCGCATTCGACGAATACAGACGCAATAACCGGCGGCTGGCAGGGAGAGGTGCAGCGTCTGCTGGCACACTTCGATGCCCAGGAATCAGCGATGCTGGCGCTGAAGTCCCTGCTTCAGGATCTGGGTGCGGCTGGTGCAGAGAATGAAGATACACGCAGACTGCGAGTCCGCATGGATGCGGCCACGGATTTGTGCGTCCGACTCGATTCGGACTGTCGTTTAATCGTAGATCAACTGGCGGAACGCATGCAGATACCGTCGCCGGACTTCGCCATTCGTCACCTGATTACAGCTGTTCACGAACAGAAGCCAGAGGTGGGCCAGTCGCTGCGGCTTGCAAGACAGCGATTGTTGAGGCTCACGGCACAGGTACGTCGAATTTCTGCGACAACGGCATGGATTCTGTCCAGCTATCGAGAAATTCGACAATCGGTGTTCCAGCAGGCCAGCGGCGTGACGGATTCAGACAGATACGATGCTTCCGGGCGCAAATCAGTGGCGCCTGATTCGCTGCGATACGGAACACGTTCATGAGAAAGCAGTAACCTCACTGCAGGTAAACGGATATGCGAGGATTCGACATTGGAATCTCAGCGATTCGCACTCACCAGCGAACGCTGAATACCATCGGCAACAACATCGCCAACGCAGCGACACCGGGCTACCATCGGCAGCGGGTCAATCTTGTTACGCGCCTGCCTCAGGTTGACGGCGTACATCTGGTCGGCAGCGGCGTTGACGTGGGCAGCATAGATCGTCTGTACGATTCTGCCACAGAGGAGGCGCTTCTTCGAAACGTGACACAGCTGGGGCTGGTCGACGCTGAACTTGATGTGTCGCGAAGAATTGAGAGTCTGTTCACGCCGGGGGACAGTTCGATTCACGCGAATCTGTCCGATTTCTTCAACAGCCTTGAGTCGGTCGCGAACTCTCCTGAGGTCCCGACCGTCCGCAACGAATTTCTCAAGTCTTCCGAAGACCTCATCTACCAGTTCGGACGCCTGAATGGTGATCTTGAACAGCAACGGCATGCTGTGACATCCGAGGTGGGGGACACGGTGGACCTGATGAACGGGATCATCGCCGACATTGCAGAGTTGAATCACAATATACGTCTCGCTCGAGCCCGGCTGCTTGAACCCAACGATCTGCTGGATCAGCGCGACGGATTTGTTTCTCAATTGGCTCAATGGGCCGATGTCAGCATTCAGACGATGGATGACGGGCGGGAAGTGCTGCTTGTTAGCGGATCCACTGTTTCGGTTGGCGAATCGACCACCTTATTACGGGCTGAATATGACGATGACGACCAGTTGATTGTCCGCGTGGGAAAGCATACACGGCCGCTGGATCTGAGATCCGGTCGGCTGGAAGGGCTTCTGCAGGCAGCTAATGAGAGAATTCCGGAGACACAGGATCGGTTGAGTGAACTGGTTGCGACGATCGTGCAAAGTGTCGATCAGCAATACGCGACAGGGCTCACCGACGCTGGCGCCTATCAGGTAATCAAAGGAAGCCGAGGCGCTGATTCCATCAACACTCCTCTGGTCAGCAGCGGGCTGGCATTCCCTGTGATCCGTGGCGACCTTACCATTACCGTGACCGACGCGAACGGTCGTCGAACCTCCAGTCGAGTCGCAATCGATCCTTATAACGATTCTCTGACAGATCTGGCCACTGCGCTGGACGCGATTAATGGAGTTGACGCTCTGGTTAATTCGGAAACCGGTCTGCTGACGGTATCGGCGGTCGGTAATCGGAAGATTGATTTTGCCGGACGCGTGGATGATGTGCCGGACCTGACTTCCTACACCGGGACCGCGCAGCCGGAGTTCTCCGGATTCTACGTCGGTGGCACCAACGATGACTGGACTGTCAGTTTCAATGGGGCGGGCACGGTGGGTGTGACCGACGGGCTGACGGCTACTATCCGCAACAGCGCGGGGCAGACCGTGGCGAGCATGAATATTGGCTCTGGTTACGAGGCAGGTAAGCCTATGGAGCTCGGCGATGGCGTATCACTGCAATTCGGTAATGGGAATGTCGTTGCCACCGATACGGCCAAGGTGCTGGTCACCTCTGATCCGGACAATACGGGAATCCTTTCGGCTCTGGGCCTGAACAGTCTGTTCACCGGAGACAGGATTGATAGATACGCCGTTGTACAGGACATCGTCGCTTCACCCTCACTGCTCGCGATTTCGCTGACCGGTTATCCCGGCGATGCCAGCAACATGGCCTCACTGGCCAATCTGAGGGATTTTCGTCTGTCTTCACTCAGCGATCACACATTTGTGGAGGAACTGGCCGATTTTACTGCCGATACAGGTCTGCGGGTGCAGCAGGTGTCGAACGAGAAAGTGCAACTGGAAGCGTATGGCCAACGTCTCAACGAAGACCGTGAGGCATCATCGGGAGTCAGTGCCGATGAGGAAATTCTGAAGATGATGGAGGTGGAGCGGGCGTTTCAGGCGGCCGCTCGATTCATCACGTCTGTGGACGACACGATGGAAGTCATTATGCGAATCATTCAGTAGATGACACTGGCGGGAAAGAGTAGTTCATGAGTTTTCGAGTGACACCGAGGTTAGCGATCGGCTTCGCGAAGAGCGAACTGGGACGCCAGTCGGTCGAGCTTCAGCAAACGCAGAAGCAGATCTCAACGGGGACCCGGTTACACCGGCCGTCCGATGACCCGACCGCCGTGCGCCGCAGCATCATTCAAAAGGATAAGCTCAACCGATTGAACACACAGATGGCATCGGTTGAACATGCGAAATCCCGAGTCAGTCACGCGCACGTTCCACTGCGAGAAGCTCAACAGCTGTTCGTGCGCGCACGAGAAATCGCACTGACCGGGGTGCAGGTGACTGAGCCAACGGAGAGGGCTTTTCTTGCGGAAGAACTGAACGTCGTCCTGTCCCAGATGATCAGTCTAGCGAACACGTCGGACGAATCCGGATATCTTTTTGCCGGCACGGCCACTGAGACCGAACCGTTTTCGTATGATGCGTCGAAGTCAAGTGGTGTGGTCACCTATCACGGAAGCTCGGACAGCTCTTTCCTGCGAATTGCCGGCGATGTGGAGCGGGAAGCTCTGATCGCTGGTGATGAGATTTTTCAGTCGATCATTCGAGAACCCACCATCATTCTTGGTGACACCGGCCTGCGAACGGGCCTGGGCACGGATACAGCCATCGGTAATGGAAGATTAACCGTGTCTCATACGTCCACCACCTACGCGGCTGGTTCCGGTGTGCTTCCTGGTGCCAGTTCAGTGGGGGGAGATACGATTATTGGCTCAATCGGCACACACCAGCTGCAAATCGTTGACACCAGTGGAACGGGGGCGTTTGGCACAATATCACTAAACGGCGCGGCAGATATTGGTTTTACCAGTGCGGATACTGATCTCACGGTAACGGGACCGAATGGGGAAACGGTATATGTGGACGTTTCCTCAATTGCCGCTGGCTTCAGTGGGACGGTGGATATCACTGCTGACGGCACCGTTTCTGTCGACGGTGGCACCACGACGGTGCCGATTACGTTCTCTGCTAACCAGATCATTACTAATCCAGCAGACGGAGCCACCGTTCATCTGGATACGCAGGCCATGTTTCGGACGGGTGAAGATTACGTCGAATTTCCCGGAACGAATGATGTATTCGACACGCTTGTCGCTCTTAGAGACGATCTGCTCAATACACGTGGTCTCAGCAGTGGGGATCGACTGGATGCGATGAACCGGCGTCTGGGAGATATTGAGCGTGTGGAAGATCAACTGTTGAGCGAAGTGGGGGCTCAATCAGTGGCGCTGGAGCAGATTGAACGTCTGCTCGTCCGTACTCAGGACCTGACTCTGGATCAGCAGATCCAGTATGGAGAGACCACCAGCGCTGATGTGGCGAATGCCGCCATTCGATTGCAGGAATTATTGACGCTGCAGCAGTTCACAATGACTTCGGTCTCCAATCTGTTGTCTCATAACCTGCTGGATTTTCTGAAGTAAGAACTGGTCACGGGAACACAATGTGATGGACACGAAATACCTGGAGAAGCCTGATGAACATGATGGCGAAGCATCATCCAGCGTTCGGGTCGACTCTGCGCACCTGGCGCCGCCATCGCCACACGCCTTTGAGCTGCCCGAGCGTATTGAGATTGAGCGCCTGGCAAAGTGGCTTGATGGACACGAAATCAATATCAATGAATTCGGGATCAGACTGGCAAGCCATGACGGGTTGAGTCGCTATGTCATTGCCATGGCGAATCACAGTGCTCTGAGCGCAGACTCTGCGATTTGCGAACCAACTCACGCGGCAGCATTTCTTGGACAAAAGGCACTGCGGCGACTGCTGAGCCCGCTTGCTGTGGAAGCGACCGCTGACGCCTGACGTCGAGAAACTCTTGTGGCCTGATTAACCAGCCTTGCGAAACTGCTGTCGCCACTTTTCAGGCATGACCTTCATGTCCGAATCGTCTTTGTATTGCTGGCGAAGCTGTTCCAGGTCCTTCGTTAACGTCTTTATGACGTCGGCGTAGTCCGGGTTGTTGTATTCGTTCTGCAGCTCATCCGGGTCCTTCTTCAGGTCGTAGAATTCCCATTCGTCGAACTGGTAGAAGCGAATCAGCTTGTACTGATCTGTGCGGATTCCGTTATGTCCGGCCACCATGTGGACACTCGGATATTCATAGTAATGATAATAGATTGACTTGCGCCAATCCGGTGGCGACTGTCCGTTGAGAAGAGGCGTCAGTGACCTGCCCTGCATGTCGTCAGGGATTGCGGCGCCCGCGACGTCCAGGAAGGTTTCTGCGTAGTCCAGATTCTGAACCAGATGCCTGTTGACTGAGCCTGGTTTTGTCACGCCCGGCCACTTCACAATCAACGGCATCTTCAGCGATTCTTCGTACATCCATCGTTTGTCGAACCAACCGTGGTCGCCCAGATAGAATCCCTGATCGGACGAGTAGATTACGATCGTGTTGTCTTCCAGTCCGTTCTCCTTAAGGTAGCGGACAATTCGGCCAACACTTTCATCCACACCTTTAATGCAGCGCAGGTAGTTGCGAATGTATCGGTGATATTTCCAGCGAACCAGTGCTTTGCCAGTTAGTTTCAGTTTTCGAAGTTCGTTGTTCTTGGGTTCGAATGCGGCGTTCCATGCACTCAGTTGCTTCGGAGTCATCTTCTGCTTGTTTCTGATTCCCGATCGGTCCATTGATTTTCCGGTAGGGTTCCAGTTGGCCAGCTCCGGCCCGAAGCAGTCCGCGACCAGATTCAGGTGTCCGTCGATCCCCATTTCGTGAAATCGTGCGGGGCTGGCGTTGTCAGCATAGTCGTCAAAAAGTGTTGCGGGTTCGGGAATATCAACGTCGTCGTACAGGTTCAGATGACGCAGTGGAGGCATCCACGTGCGATGCGGAGCTTTGTGCTGGCACATAAGCATAAACGGCTTGTCACCGCCGGCATTTTCCTTAAGCCAGTCAATCGCCATGTCTGTTACGATGTCGGTGCAGTAGCCTTCAATGACTTCGCGGCCCTTCGGGCCCTTAAATGCCGGGTTGTAATAGTCTCCCTGACCGGGCAGGACCTTCCAGTGGTCAAACCCCTGTGGATCGGTTCCCAGATGCCATTTTCCGAGCATTGCTGTTGAGTAGCCGACCTTCTGCAGGAGTTTTGGAAAGGTCTGCTGGTCACCATTGAACTTGTTTCCATTTCTCATGAAGCCGTTCAGGTGACTGTGTTTGCCCGTCTGGATGACGGCTCGACTGGGGCCACAGATACTGTTGGTACAGAAGCTGTTCTGGAACAGCATGCCTTCCGCCGCCAACTGGTCGATATTTGGCGTCGGGTTGACGTCTTTCAGCCATCCGTCGTACGCACCGATTGCATGGGGAGCGTGATCATCCGTGAAGATGAACAGGATATTCGGCCGGTCGGCTGCGAGTAGCGTGGCGTTAGCGATCGCGACACAGGTCAGGCTTCTGAGCAGGAATTGTCGTATCATCGGTTTACTGGTGACTTACAGAGTGTTTGAAACTGGTGAATCAAAATTCGAACTGCGATGTTGGCCCCGTACGAACGCGTATGCATGGCTGACCGCAGCAGACGCGAATCATCCTGACTGCGACCCTGGGCCGTCAACTGACTGACGCCCGCTGTATGCGGATCGGTCGAATTCAGCAGGAATGAGTGTGGAATTGTCGACCACTTCTTGCCAAAGGATGCCGTTCCGGTATTCCGGGCGTCGGTCGTCCGAACATCGACGACGGTTTCGCCTTTTGATATTTTGAATCTGCACTGCAGGCAGCGATGTTCGTTTACTGGCGGCGGATTGTCTTTCCAGAGTCACGGCGATATTGTTTGCAGTCTGTTTTTGATTGTTAGTCAACACCGTTCCGGCAGACGCCCAAACTCCGCACGCTGCGGAGAAGTCAGGAATATCTATGGCCAATTCACTTCTGGGGATGCACGCTGCCGACTGGATTGTGCTGAGCTGTTATTTTATTGTGATTCTGGGGATCGGCGTGTGGTCGGCGACACGCGTCAAGGATGCTGCCGACTTCTTCATGGGAGGCCGCCGGTTCGGCAAATTCTTCATGATGTTTTTCGCATTCGGCTCGGGAACCAGTAGTGATCAGGCGATCACAGTTGTGGCAGGTACCTGGAGAACCGGCCTGGCTGGGATCTGGTGGCAGTTTCTGTGGCTGCCTGCGACTCCGTTCTACTGGGTTATTGCACCAATTCTGCGACGCATTCGGGCCTTGACTACGGCGGATTTCTTTGGTGCGCGTTTTAGTCCGGCGACAGCAGTGCTGTATTCTGCATATGGCATTCTGATTTCAATCGTGTTTATTGCCGGTGCTTTATTCAGCAGCGGAAAAATGATTAATGCGCTGACCGGAAATGCGCTGGATGAGATGGCCGTGCAGATGAATGTGCAGGTGCCCAGCGTTTCCTTTGCGTCCACTGCGGTTCAGCAGGACGACCAGGCTGGTGCCGAGGCTGCGGCGTCGACAGTGTCTGTGCAGTGGCGTGCGCTGCAGGGCTATGAATATGCTATTCTGGCCATGACCGTCCTGTTTGTTACCTACGGAATGGCGGGAGGACTGGCAGCCGCCATTATCACCGACTTCATTCAGGGTGTCCTGACGATTGCATTTTCCATACTGCTGCTGCCGTTTGTGTTTCATCAGATCGGAGGCTTTGGTGCTTTGCAGCAATTTGCTGATCTCAAGCCCGGCATGTTTGACTTCGTCGCCAGCGTGGATGTGGCCGAACAACTCGGTCGTGAACCGATTACTGTGTTCTACGTCTGCGTTCTGTCGGTCACGGCCCTGGCCGGAATTATCGTGCAACCGCACATTATGGGTGTCTGTGGTGCCGGCAAGACAGAGTTCGAGGGGCGTTTCGGTTTTACGGTGGGCAACTTCCTGAAGCGTTTCTGTACGGTTGCCTGGACGTTCACCGGTCTGGCCTGCATTGCCTGGTATCTGGGCGCAAACAGTCCGCTGCTGCAGTCGGGTGATCCTGACGATCAGGCGTTGTACGCATCCCTGCAGCAGCGAGCCAGTACTGAGTACGACAGCCTGCCTGAAGAGCAGCAGGCTGAAATTGACATGGCGGACAGCAAGTTCGCGGATGAGTTGTTTGGTCGAGCGGCCTACGACATTCTGCCGCGAATCGCGCCTGGGCTGATTGGCCTGTTGATGGCATCGCTGCTGGCGGCGGTTATGAGTACCAGCGATGCGCAGATGGTTGTCTCCAGCGGATTATTCACAGAGAACATATACAAATGTCATCTGGTGCGCGGCAGATCGGACAACCACTATTTGTGGGTTGCCCGGTTCGCAGGACTGTTCATCGTGCTGGCTGCGTTGATTCTGCAGGCGACGTTTACTGATGTGATTCACGCCATGAAGGTGATTATCAAAACGCCGGCGGCCATTGGAATCAGCATGTGGTTTGGGATTTTCTGGAGACGCTGGAACACAAATGCCGTGTGGGTTTCCACGTTGGCCGCCGCAATATCCTGGATCATCGTTAGCCACAATGGAACCTGGCTGCATGATCAACTGCCGCAATTCGAAAACCTGTTTCGTCAGACGGAAAGCGGGTGGGTGATGCTGGATATGTGGCAGAGTCTGAGCTATCTCGGTGCCGGAGTGCTTGCGGGCGTCGTCACCTCGCTGGTAAGCAGACCGCAGGCAGCGAAACAGCTGGATCCATTTTTTACTCTACTGCGGACGCCCGTTCACGAAGATGAAATTGTCCCGGGGCCATGCATGGTGCCTGAGAATAATTCGCTGCGGGAATCCGTCATTGAATTTGCCGGGTTCCAGTTTCCCACACCGACGAAGTTCGGTGTGGGTGGCTTCATAGTGGCCTGGATTCTGGTCTTCGCGATCGTCGGCATGACGAAAATGCTCAGCATTCTGGTCTGATTCGATAACACATCAGCGGCGCAGACGGAGTCCGCCGGAGAACGTACATGATAAATCTTAAAGGACAGTCGGCACTCGTGACGGGCTCAACCAAAGGTGTTGGCAGAGCCATCGTGGAAGCGTTTGCCGTCGCCGGAGCGAACGTCGTTATCCACGGCCGCCGCGAAAGTTCGGAATCAGAAGAAGTGGTGTCGAACTGCCGTGCCGCTGGCGTGACTGCAGAATTCATCACGGGAGACCTGTCCGGACCGACAGAGACAGTCGTTGATGACGTGTTTGCCAGCGCCATCCGTGTGATGCCGGAAATCGACATTCTGGTCAACAATGCCGGTACCTACATGGACAAGCCGTACCTGGAAATGGATGCCGTGACATATCGAACCACGATGCGACTGAACGTGGATGCTCCATACTTCCTGACGCAGAAATTCGCACGACGCTGGATCGAAGGAAAAATTGCCGGACGGGTGCTGATGATCGGCTCGATCAACGGGCAGCTGGCCGAACCTGTGCACACGTGCTACGACGCGTCAAAGGGGGCCGTGGCAATGATGGTCAAGTCGTTGTGTGTATCATTGGCACCGTATCGAATTCGAGTCAACGGGCTGGCACCTGGACTGGTGAGCACTCCGCTGACTTCGATCATCGAAGAGGACCCGAAATTCAAAAGCTGGATGTGCCTGCATACACCCAACGGGGAAGTTCCCGGGCCTGAAGTGTGCGGTGACGGCGCCGTCTACCTGGTCAGTGATGCCGCCCGGCATGTTCACGGTCACATGCTGATGGTTGACGGCGGCATGAGTTCATGGCAGCAACCTGACATGCCACCCGACTGGCGAGAAGGCAGCACATAAGACGGAACACAGCAGAAGCCTGCCTGCATTTTTCGGCCGCGACACGTCGCTGCTGGCCGAGGTCAGCAGCGGGCGGGCCTGAGTGCTGCGACAGACTGTTTGCCGGTATTTCAGAGCACTTCGAGAGTGGGCGTTAACGTCGAACTTTGCAGTCAGGCAGAGCCGTTTTTAGTTTATCGACGCCTGCGTCCGTCACCTTGGTCTGTTCGACGATCAGGTCTTCCAGGTTCGAGAGACCGTGCAGGTGCTCAAGGCCGGCGTCCGTGATGTCAGTTTCGAACAGTCCCACCTCTTTCAGGCTGCTCAGTCCCTTCAGGTGTTCGAGGCCTGCGTCTGTAATTTTCGTGCCGTTCAGCCAGATCTTCTGCACATTGTTGAGCCCTCGCAGGTGTCGCATCCCCGCATCGGTCAGAGGTTTGTCTTCGAAATCAACGGAAATCAGTTTTCCATTGACATCCATTCCGACTGTGGCGCCCAGTTTTCGCAGCTTCCGTTGTCGCGAAAGGACCGCGATCACAAACAGGACCAAGGCAATGACGATGCTGAGATTGATCATCATCCCGGGAAGGCTGTACAGGAACTCCTCGAACCCGTTCAGTTTATCGACCTTATCCATCGTATCCGTTGGGTCCATCGCAGCGCCTCACGTTTACTCAACCAGGATTGTCTTTCCACAAGTACCAACGGGATTGTGGCGTCAGAAACACGCAACCTCCCGTTCCGCAGCGGCTCTGTGCAGAGTCCCGTCGTCTTCATTTCGCACTGCAGTTTCCGTTACCTAGTCCAGTAATTAACGTATCCTAATTACAGAGGCGATGCAAACGATATCCTGGGAGCAGCTGCCTCGAACGAAAAAGACCGGACACCTGTTCGGTGTCCGGCTCTGAATTACAAAATGCTGTTCGCAAAGCTCGTTATCGTGACAGAAACGCCACAACCTGGTTGACATCAACCTGCAGACCAACGTCTGAGAAGCTGGGAATCGTTGTCACGATGGCTGAATAGCTGCCGTCATCGTAGTTGATCCATTCGGTCTGCGGCAGCGTGAGCCCCTCGCGAATGTTCTTGTACAGGGCTTCCACATTCGGTCGTTTTCGAAGAGTAATCACGTCGCCAGCGCGAACCATGATGCCCGGTTTGTTGACCGTTACGCCGTTCAGCTGAAAGTGACGGTGCACAATCCCCTGACGAGCCTGAGGCCGTGTGGATGCCAAGCCAGCTCGGCGAACCACATTGTCCAGACGACGTTCGCAGATCACCATCAGCTGTTCACCGGTGTTGCCCTTCATGCTTCGGGCTTTGGCGAAGTATCGGTTCAGCTGACGGTCGCGCAGTCCGTAATAAAATTTGATTTTTTGTTTTTCGGCAAGGCCCAAACCGTAGTTGGTTGGCTTCTTGCGTCGCTTGTGCATCCCTGGCGGATATTCTTTCCGGTCCAAGGCCTTGATCGCGCCATTTGATTCGTAAACGTTGACGCCCAACCGACGGTTAATGCGTCCCTTCGGACCCGTGTAACGACCCATTCTTGCCAAACTCCAATCATAATCTTCGGGCTCTGTACCACCACGACGCAACGCACGTCAGGCCGTCATCTCTTGTTAAACTGACCTGTCCATTCCATGATTGGGCGGCGGGCAGTCAACTCCGACAGGCAGTTCGCAAACCGATTTGGCCGAACTGCGTACAGAGAAAACATCCGACTTTGAATCTGCATTTGAGCAGATCCGGCGACATCTGATGCGACCGTAAGTCGGGAAGCTCGAAAGGGTATCGTCGATTCGCCCAATGATCAACAGCGCGATCGCAGCAAATACCCGGAATTGCCGTCATTGACACAGCCATCGACGTTCATGCGGCTGTTGTTTGTGTTGTTCGGTACGTTCCGTGAGCCACATGCTGAGTCAGAGACATGGAAAACGACTGTTTGCCAGGGCCATTCACGTCCGAATCAATGGTCGTCAGGTGACCAGTCGAATCGCCGTTCCAGGCAATTCCGATTCGGAACGAGGAAATTCTGTGTTCAAAAAGAGCAATCCTGGTATGTCCGCAATGTTGCCTTACGTACGGGGGAGATTCGACAATGCTGTGTCGGAGCCTGAAAGCAGCAGGGTGTCGCTGGCTTTGATTCGGTCGTTGGGGTCCGGGACACTGATCAATTGCTCAACGCCTGGCTCACGTTCGGTGCCTGCGATGTTGGACGTGCGACGAATGGCAATCAGATTGACTCGATATATGGACCGCAGGTCGAGTTCTCTCAGGGTTTTGTCCACGAAGTGCGACGGAGCCTGCAATTCGACAATAGTGAAGCCATCTCCCAGCTTCACATAGTCGTGAATCCGCGGGTGAGCCAGACGCCGAGCCATCATTTCGCCGGCGTTTTGTTCCGGTTGAATCACCTCATCTGCTCCGATCTGTCGAAAGATCTCTGCGTGCAGCGGTGTCTGAGATCGACAGATGACTGTCGGGACCTTCAGGTTCTTCTTGCAGATGACCGTCGTCAGCAACGCGGCTTCGAAGTTTTCGCCAATGGCGACTACAACGCAATCGACGCGTTCGACCTCCTGGCTTCGCAAGGCGGCTTCTTCGCTGGAGTCGAGCCGAACGGCAATCGCCACGTCATTGCAGACTTCTTCGATCAGCTTATGCTGTCGGTCAATGGCGATGACTTCGGCCCCATGCTGACTGAGTCTGCGGGCCAGTGCCATTCCGAAGCGGCCCAGACCGATCACGGCGACTCGTTGAGACGTCCGGGAATTCATGTACTTACCGTTTGAGAAGTTTTTTGAACTGTGCCCACGTTTTCGTGTTGGCCACGTCGTTCTTGGTCAGCCCGGCACGACGCCCCTGGTCGACACCGTATTGCAGCACGTCAAATCCGTTGACGCTGTGCGCATCCGTGCTGATGACAATTGGTATTCCAAGATCCTTGGCGGCAGCGGCGTGGATGTCGTCCAGATCAAGGCGTTTGAAGTGGGCATTGATCTCCATCATAACGCCATGATCAGCGGCTGCCTTCAGCATTTCCGTCATATTGATGTCGGCACCTTCGCGTTTACCGACCAGCCGCCCTGTCGGGTGGCCAATGATATTGACGTGTGGATTCTTAATGGCGGCCAGCAGCCGTTTCATGATCTGTTCACGTGGCTGCTGCAATCCGTAATGCAGCACAGCAACAACCCAGTCGGCTTCGGCCAGAACATCGTCTTCCAGGTCCATCGACGCGTCTTCCAGAATGTCACATTCGATACCGCACAACAGTTCAATACCATCGATTTGTTCTCGAGCCGCCCGGATGTCCTCCCAGTGACTTCGCAGGCGCGAGGCATCCAGGCCGTTGGCCATCGAAACGCGTTTGCTGTGGTCGGTGATCGCGATGTATTTGAGCCCGCGAACTTTTGCCGCCTCTGCCATCTCCAGAATGCTGGCGACGCCGTCGGACGCCGTCGTGTGCATATGAAGATCGCCTTTTATGTCGCCGGTTTCGACCAGCTGCGGCATCTTATCTGCCGCCGCCAGTTCGAACTCTCGACGGTTTTCACGCAGTTCCGGCGGTATCCACGGCAGGTCCAGGGCCGCGTAGACGTCTTCTTCTGTAGCACCGGCGACCTGATCATCACCTCGGAAGACACCGTATTCGTTGACCTTCAGGCCCAGATCCTTTGCTCGCTGTCGCACGACAACGTTGTGTTCTTTGGAACCTGTGAAATACTGCATTGCCGCGCCGTAGGAACTGTCTGCCACGACACGCAGGTCCATTTCGACGCCGGATGTAAGCCGTACTCGCTGTTTCGTGTCACCTCTCTGCAGGACCGAATCCACCAGGGGATGGGCTGCCAATCGGTCCATCGCAGCAGGCGCATCGCTGGACGTGGCCAGCACGTCCAGGTCGCCACACGTTTCTTTGCGGCGGCGGCAGCTTCCGGCAACGGCTGCCTGCGTGACTGTCGTCAACTGTTGCAGATCCTGAACGATGGCCTCTGCGGCCGCTCGTGCGTCCGCAATGGAGATCCGTTTTCCCGCCTCGGCCGCCAGATCAATGTTTTCCAGAATCGATTGTTCGGTTTTCCTGCCGAATCCCCTCAGGGCGGCAAGTTCACCAGCCTGTGCCGCGGCTTTCAACTGGTCCAGTGATTCAAGATTCAGCTTGTTGTAGAAGACCGCGACTTTTCTGGGACCCACGCCGCGAATTCTCAGCATGTCCACCACACCCGCGGGAATTTGTTCCCTGAGTTCGTCAAGTTGCGAATGATGGCCGCTCGTTACAACTTCGACGATCTGTTTTGCCAGGTCTTTGCCAATTCCCGGGAATCGCGTCAGGTCGTCGTTCTGTTCCACCAGGGATGCGAAGGATTCGGCGGTGGAACCGATTGTTCGCCCTGCGCTGCGGTACGCTCGAATACGAAACGGATTTGCCTCCTGGATTTCCAGCAGGTCGGACAATTGCTCAAAGACAGCAGCAATCTGTTCGTTTTTCATGTCGAGTTCGGCCGTTCCCCGGGCCTGCGCCGTTACGCCTTGTCGGGTGAGGAATGTGAGTTCTGAGCACCTTTTTCATCGGTGGCGGTGGACGCCGACACTGATTCTGCACCTTCTGTGGTTCCCGCAGCAGTTGGTTTTGGCGGTGCCCCGTGCGGGGTGTTTTTGGCGACCAGCACAACGCCGACGACAACAAATACCATCCCGACCCACAGCACGGGACTAATGTTGACCGCATTGCGAAGCTGCGAATACGCAAAGATGGCGTTCACGCTGACTGCTCCGCCAAATACGATTGGCATGACCAGCGCAGTGTTGCCCTTGCTGCTGATAACGGCGTTGGTCAGGAAGAAAGCACCGGCAGCACCCAGAGTTCCGGCAATGAATCCCCAGTTGCGCGCTGCGGCATGTGCTCCCTCGTAACTGAATGTGTCGCCTTTGACCTTCATCGCTATCAATCCACCGGCGATGGCAATTACCAGATACGCGACTCCGATGAACACGTAGGGTTTAAAGGGGCTCCAGAAATCCGGGTGGGGTGGTTTTACTGTGCTGCGAGCATTTCCCAGGGCCGGACCGTACATTCCCCAGCACATCGCTGTTCCAATGGCGAACAGAATGGGGATCAGCATACCTTTCATAACATCCTCTTTTGAATCAGCGTGACCGGCAGTCATGAGAATCGGGTGCCGGATAGGGTTAATGCCGCGGATGTTAGTTCGTGAGCACGCATTCTGCGAGCAACCCTACGATTTCTCAGAACTCCGCATGATGTTGGCCCGCTTAGTACCCCACCGGGCGAATTCTGCCGTTGCGGAATCACGTCGTGAAGCCATACAGGAGCCGGTTAGGCATCGTGGCATCGTGGTGTTATGAACCAGACAGTCGGTCCATGATCTCACGCACTTCTGCCGCTTGCTGAGGATCTTTCCCCAGATCCACTTCGGGCAGGGCGTACTTTAAATTGCCGGCGTGCTGACGCTGCTCCGACGTTTTTACGAATTGTCGCGATGTGTCATCCATGGAGGCCAGTTGCACGGGGGCCGCATCGTCTGGCATGCTTACTGAACGCAACGGCACTGAGGTTTTTTCATTCCCGCGCAGTGGCTCGCCTGCCTTCAGTTTCCCGGCATTCGTATTTCCAGCATCGACGGACAGCTCCAGGCCCAGAAAAGGAGAACTGCTGTTACTGTTCATGTTCAGAAAGCTTCTGGCGTGCTGGCACCCGGTCAGCAGACACATCAGAACCAGAATATTGAATCGTCTCATTTGGCGTTTTGCGTTGACCGTATCTGTTTTGGACGAAATCACACGACTGTGATTAGAAAGTAGCAGGTTTCCGATGTTGCTCATAGGGCGAAGTGATGCCGTCTGTTGAATGAAATACCTGACTCAACGACGCATCGACACTTTGGTGTCTGAGCCATAGACGGATCCGTCGTTCACGACGCATCCACGCGGTCACAATCGACACAATCGATATGGGTGGAATTCCCCCACTGCTGATACCGGCGGATTCTGCCGGATGGAGCCCCTCAGGTGATTCGCTACACTGGCGCTCATCGAACCGGGGCACTCAATTCAGGACCAGGAAACGGAATCTCAGTATGCGAAGCGATCTGATGCAGACACACATTGAGCGAAATCGTGAGACAGAATGTCTGTCGGAGGCCTATAAAGGCCATCGTGATCGAATTATGCAACTGGTTGCGTCAACGGCAGCTGATCTGACTGGCGATGACGGTCAGAAATCTTCATCGATTGTGTTGCTGGGCGGCGGTAACTGTCTGGATGTGGATCTGCCGGCTGTTCTTGACCTGTTTGAGAGCGTTCATCTTGTCGATCTTGATGAAACCGCTGTTCGATCTGCAGTCAATGAGCACTCTGATCAGGCCGATCGGTTTCAGGTCCACGCACCGGCGGACATCGCAGAGCCTCTTCTTTCGCTCACGAGTCGCGATTTTCGGCCGGAAGAGGAAAACCGTGAACACTGCATCCGTGTGCTGCAGGCGCTTTCCTCGGAAAACGGCATTGCTGAAGTGCCGGAGGCAGACGTGGTCGTTTCTCTATGCGTCCTGAGCCAGATGATTAGTTCGCTCAGCACGCTGATCGGTGAAGACCATCCGACATTCGTGAATGCCTTAAAAGCCCTTCGTGTCGGTCACCTGCGACGAATGCTGAGCCTGTTGAGGCCCGGAGGTGTTGCGATTTTCGTATCTGACATTGTTTCATCAGATACAGCTGAGCAGCTGAAGACGGCTACCACAGAGCAGATGCCGGAGCTGGTGAAGACGCTGGTGGCCGAGAAAAATTTCTTCTCGGGCACAAATCCATCGGTCGTACTTTCTGAGTTGAATGTGCTTTCGAGACTCGCGACCGGTCCGGATACGGTGCATTCAATTGACCCATGGCGATGGGACATGGGTGAGCGTGCCTTTGCTGTATACGCTTTCCGCATTCAGAAAAAGATGCCGCAGCCACCTGTCTCTGAACCAGCTGTAGACGCCGATTGAGGCATTTCGCTGCTGCCTGCGGCGATTGCCGTGGCCAAGCTGCCTGTGGCGTATTTTGCCACATTGCAGCGGTTGTTCCTCCCGACTTGTCATATTCAGTTGAGTCTTCCGGTTGTGACGGTCGATTATTGGTCGTAGGCAGCCGTCCCTGCGCTCTGTGTTCGTCACGGCAGGACGTGGCTATCAGTCAACCGACACATGGAAAACAGTGTCGCCGTGAATTGGGGAGCAGACGAATGAATCTTTCAACAGTTAGCCTGGCAAACGTCTTTCTGTGTGTCAGTATGGTCCTCAGCGTGGGCTGTGCATCGACGCAGCGATTGCCTGGTAAGATGAAGGCATTCGTCATGGGTGAGCGCGTCGACAAACTCGACCCTCTCCTGAACGAATCCGACGAGCTGAGTGCGGAATATCGTGAGGCCAGAAAACAACTGACCAAGGCAGACGATACGATGTTGAAGTTTGCTCGCTGGCGCGAAGATCTGGGTGATTACCAGGAAGCGAAGGAACGCTACCGCGAAATTCTTGTTGATAATCCGGAAAGTCTGGAAGCCCGTCTGGGTATCGCTCGAATTGAATTCACGACCGGGCGCGTCACGGAGGCGCAGGCAATTCTGGCAGCGACCGCCAGAAAGCATCCGGACAGCCCAGAGGTCTGGGTGGAAGCAGGACGCATTCACTCCAATCAGGAACAGTGGAGTCAGGCCATTGAAAGCCTGGAAAAAGCTGTCGCGCTTGCTCCGGCGAGCGACCCTGTGCTGTTCAAAGCCACACGGTATGAACTTGGTCTGGCCCTGGCCAGAAACAATCGACCAGAAGAGGCACAGCCTTATCTCACGTCCGCCGTCGGTTCAGCCGCTGCACTTTTCAATATCGGCTATGTGCTGCATGAACAGGGGCGTGACCAGGATGCCTCACAGTGGTTTCAACGTGCACTTGATTCGCATCCGGACGAACGCACACGTGTTCAGTCGACCAAAATGCTGGCCAAACTCGGCGTCAGCACCGGCGATCCCGAGACTCAACTGGCAGCCTGGCCGCGGCAGCAAAGTACGGTTGACGTCAGTCTGACCAGTTATCAGAAGTTTCACGAAACCCCGGGTACCAGTGCGACAGTAAGCAGCACTCCTGCCGAGGCAGGTGCGTCACGTAGTACATCTTCGGTGGCAACGACGCCCGCTTATAAAACAAAGGCGGCGAGTTCATCGGTGCCGACGCCACCGAACGCCGGCCTGTCACATACGTCGAGTCATGGTACTTCGACGCTGCCGCAGTGGAACGGACAGTCATCGGCCGTCACCCCACAGGTCAGCAACAGTACGCAGGGGGTTGTTACTCCCACTCAGTGGCGACAGAGTCGAAAGTGATTTACTCGGCAAACTGATTGAGGGCGTGAGTCGCGATGTTAGCGATATAGCCACCCTTCTTTTTTTGCCGGGCCATTTTCTTCTGCATCTTTGCAATGGCCTCTCTTGATTCTGATGCTGCCGCACCAATTTCGTCGATCTCGTTGATGGCGGCATGTTTCACGAAATCACTTTCGTGGGACAGGGCATCCACGAGAATCGTGATAGCCTGATCGGTCTTTCCGGCCACATGAAGCCCACGTGCAGCGGCAATGCGAACAGCGACAGAAGGGTCCTGAGCTGCACTTTGCAGGGCCTTCCGCGCAGGGCCATTGATGGACTTCTGATTGGCCAGACCTGTGATGGCCCACCACCGTATTGCCGCGTCGTCGCTGGATGAGGCAGTCAGTAGTTTTGGCTTCGACGCAGCGTTGTGTGACTGCGCCAACTGTGCCAGAGCACTAAGGTTTTCCGCGCGTTTACCGCCGCCGTCGGTGTTCAGGATTGCCCAGCGATTACCGATTTTGTTTTCCTGTTCATCCAGCATGATCTCAGGAATCAGGTGTGCATCGCGTACGTCGACCTGCCAGCGGTCGCATTCTTTCTGCAGCCGCGACAGCGTATCGGCATGAGTCGAATTGCCGGCCAGGTTGTGCAGTTCGAATGGATCATTGTGTGTGTCGTACAACTCTTCTGCCGGCCGGGGAGCGTGCAGGAACTGGGCTGATTCCGCATGTAATTCTCCTGAGGCATCCAGGCGTCTCATTTCCCTGCGGACGACACTGGTTTCAGCGTACCGAATGTACTGCAGGGCCGGTCGCCACGTGTTGTAGTTTCTGACATACCGGTATCGTTTGTCGCGGACTGAACGCACCATGTCAAAACGCTCGTCAATACGGTCACGAGCCCCGTGGATATACTCACGGGGCGCTGGCAGGTCGTCTCCCAGAAACGCCTGGCCCGCCATATGTTCGGGGACTTTCACACCGGCAAGGTTCAGTACTGTCGGGCCCAGGTCGATGAGATTGATCAGCTGGTCGCTGACGGAACCGGGGGTGCCCTGCCCCTTCCTTCGTAAAGCCAGCGGCACTCGAGCCATCATCGGAACCAGAGTTCCGCTGTCATAAATCCAGCGTTTGGCTCGGGGGAAGCCGTTGCCGTGGTCGCTCCAGAAAATTACGATCGTGTTGTCAGTCAGGTTGGCGTCTTCCAGTTCCTGCAGATAACGTCCAACCGTCGTGTCCATCACCATGATAATGTCAAGTAGTCGAGCATGTGCGGCTCGGACATCTGCGGTGTCGGGGTAGAGTTTCGGGACGCTGATGTCGTCTGGATTATGCAGTTGGTCTTTCGGGACGTCAGCGACGATCTTTTGCCAGCCTTTAGGCCAGATCTTGCTCTCATGAGTCATCGTCAGGTTGAACACGGCGAAGAACGGCTGCGATTGGTCCGTCCGGTTCTTCCAGTGTGCCTGCCTTGAAGACTCGTTCCAGACGTCTTCCTGTTTCCAGTGAAAGTTGTAGTCGGTCTTCGAATTGTTGGTGCAGTAGTAGCCGGCTTCTTTCAGGTACTGCGGAAAGCATTTGACGTGGTCCGGCAGTTTCGCCTTCGACCGCATGTGATTCGCACCGATGCTCATCGGATACATGCCGGTAATGATTCCGGTCCGACACGGAGCGCACACGCCGTGCACCGTGAATGCCCGTGTATAGCGAACGCTTTGTTTCGCGAAGGCGTCAAGGTTGGGCGTGGTGGCGTTGGGGTCTCCGTAGCATCCCAGGTGTGAGCTGATGTCTTCGCAGCTGATCCAGACGATGTTAGGCCGATCTGCGGCATTGACGGACGAGCAGAATGCCAACACGACAAGCAGTGATCTACGACGCATTCGTCCAGCCTTCGTTGGTGTCTTGCGGATTGCGGAGACCATGTTGAGGGGCAGACCACAACCGTCTCGGGAACAAATATCTGCGGCGAAGACTAGTCAACCGGCGCATACGATACCATCAGTCCGCTGCGATTCCGTCAATCGACAGACATTTGGCTCTTTTGATATTCGCCGGGACTTTCAGAATGCCCCCCCCGGCGGATTCAGGTCTCGTGCCACTTCTCGAGCGCAGCGGTGGGATCCTTTGAGAAACCGTGGTATGTTGCACTGCCACGCCTGATTGCTTTAGGTGCCTCGCTCATTTCCTTGATATACGTGATTCCTGTTCCAGCCTGAGATTCTGAATGTTTCGACAGCCCCCATTGATGATGCAGCGCGTGGAATGCCGGTTCCTTCTGTTTTTCGTGTTCTGCGTGGTGGCAGACTGTCGCGGTCAATCGCCGCGTGTCTATCGCGACCGGGTCGAACCTCACTGGTTCGCCGCAGATACGAAGTTCTGGTACCGCGTGGAACTGCCGGAGAGTCGGGCGGAGTTTGTTCTTGTCGATGCGGTAGCGGGTACACGTGCACCAGCATTTGATCATGCCAGAGTTGCGGCGGAGTTTCAGAAGGTGGCTGGCGGTGACGTGACCGACGATCGCCTGCCGGTCAGCTCGCTTGAATTTTCCGACGATATGATGTCCGTGACGCTGACAGCTGACGATGGCCTGTGGACGCTGGATCTGATGTCGTACAAATTGCAGCAGGTGGAGTCCGTTACAAAACCATCGGCTCAGGTGCGTCTGTTTATGCCGCCGCGGAAATCCATCGACCGTGGAGGCGATGTGGAACTTCATGTTACCAATGAACTCACGACGGCTGTGCAGTTGATCTGGATCGATCGAGATGGCCAGCCCGTCAGCTACGGCACCATCGCCCCCGGGGAACTGAAGGTACAGCATACGTTTGCCGGGCACGTCTGGTTGCTGCAGTCAGAGGACGAAACCGCCCTGGCCGCTTTTGAAGCTGCTGACGCAACGAATGAGATTGTCGTTGATGAAGCTCGGCTGAAAGCGATGTCCAGGCGGAAGCAGGCTCAGTCGCCACGGCGGGCTCGACGTTCACGTGAGCGAAACACGAATCCGCCGTCGCCGAACGGTGCGTATACCGTGTTTGTGGAGGATCACAATCTCTGGAGAAAAGCCGCCAACGATGAAGCCGCTGAGTCTCAGCAGTTGACGTTTGACGGGACGATTGAAAATACGTTTCAGAAGGATGCTTCCCGCGGGCGGCTGGTGGGAATGCAATATTCGCTTCAGGATCCGCCGCCTGATGTTGCCGACGTTCGCTGGTCACCGGATTCGAAGCACCTGGTCGCATTTCAGACAAGAAAAGCGCCGGAACGGCGTGTTTATTACGTTGAATCTTCGCCGAAGAATCAGCTTCAGCCCCGCCTGGAAAGTTATCCATATGCCAAGCCCGGTGATCCGATTCCCACTCCGCGACCTCGGTTGTTTATCGCGGCAGACGGTCAGGAAGTAAATGTTTCGAATGATCTGTTCGTCAATCCGTTCAAACTTGATTTTCTGAAATGGAGTGACGACAGCAGCCGGTTCTGGATGCTGCACAATGAACGCGGGCACCAGGCACTGCGACTGCTGGAAGTAACGGTGGACGATGGTGCCGTGCGACCTGTCGTCGATGAACGCAGTGAAACGTTCATTCATTATTCGACCGACGGGAAGTTAGTGCTGGAGTGGCTGCCACAGAATCAACTGCTGTGGGCCAGCGAACGATCCGGGTGGAATCATCTGTACCGATATGACGTCTCCACGGGCGAAGTTGTTAATCCAGTCACCGCCGGCGAATGGAATGTGCGGCGGATTGAACGCATTGATCGTGCTGCCGGAATTATCTGGTTTTTTGCGGTGGGTATCGTCCAGAATCAGGATCCCTATCACGAACATTTCTGTCGAGTCAATTTCGACGGCAGCGACCTGCAGGTGCTGACAGACGGTGACGGTACTCACGACGTGACGTTCTCGCCGGATCGCCGTTTCTTCATTGATCGATTCTCTCGTGTGGACCTGCCGCCGGTGACGCAGCTGCGCCGTAGTACTGACGGTTCGCTGGTGACAAAGCTGGAAGAAGCAAACGCGTCGGAGATTATTGCGGCGAATGGCGGCCTGCCGGAGCGTTTTGTGGCGAAGGGCCGAGACAGTGCAACCGACATCTGGGGAATCATTCACCGTCCTCGAAGCTTTGACGCGACCGCAAGTTACGCTGTTGTAGAGAATATCTATGCCGGTCCTCACGGCCATCATGTGCCGAAGGCTTTTCGGACTCGGTATCGTCATCAGCAGCAGCTGACAGATCGAGGCATGGTTGTAGTTCAGATCGACGGCATGGGGACGGCCTGGCGGTCCAAGGCATTCCACGATGTGTGCTATCGGAATCTCAGAGATGCCGGTTTTCCCGATCGGATCGCATGGCTGAAAGCTGCCGCCGAAAGGTATTCGTGGCTGGATGTCAGCCGAGTCGGAATCTATGGCGGATCGGCAGGTGGTCAAAACGCGATGGCGGCCGTGCTGTGGCATGGGACGTTCTACAAGGCCGCTGTGGCAGACTGCGGGTGCCACGACAATCGAATGGACAAAATCTGGTGGAATGAGCAATGGATGGGCTGGCCGATGGCCGACCATTATGCCGCGAATTCCAACGCAGAAAACGCCTTTCGCCTACAGGGCGCATTAATGCTGGTCGTGGGAGAACTGGATCGCAACGTTGATCCGGCCAGCACGACCCAGGTGGTCCGAAAGCTGATCGAAGCCAACAAGGATTTTGTTTTCCTGCCGATTCCCGGAGCCGGCCACGGCGCGTGTGAAACGCCCTACGGTTCGCGTCGACGAGCTGACTTTCTGGCTCGTCATTTGCGCGCCGGTGTGTGGGGGCACGCGGCTGGTGGTCGGTATGACACCGGCCCCAATGGATTGGGACCAGCAGACGAAAATGAAAATGGGAGCGGGAATGCAGAAGTCGCAAAGTAGTCTGGCATTCATTCGAACCCGAATGAAAAATTTGGATCGATAGTTTACTCTGAAGCGGCGGCGACTCCGATGTTATGCCGGGGCAATGCGGCTGCGTACACAGGACTCTGAATGATAATGGCGAAGAACTCACGACATAATTGCACCCGCACCGGATGTCCGTTGCTGCGCCGGGTCTGGCAGAGTATCCCATCTTCGCGGTGCCGCAGCCTTTTGCTGAGTTACTGCCTTGGTTTTCTGTTTCTGTCGCCATTGGCGTGTGGGCAGGACCGGACTCCCGGGGCCGATCAGTTTGGTAAAGAATTGCCGCGTCTGCCAGTGATGACACCGACTCAATCGCGTGATGTGATCGAGATGCGAGAAGGATTTCGGGCAGAACTGATTGCTTCGGAGCCGCTTGTGCAGGACCCGGTGGCGGTCGATTTTGATGAACAGGGGCGAATGTTTGTTGTGCAGCTGCCGCCATACAATGCGTACGTACTGGAAGAGATTCCCTCAGGATCGATCGCACTGCTGGAAGATACCGACAACGATGGCCAATACGACCGAAGCACGCGCTTTGCGGATGACCTGAGCTATCCGACAGCCATAGCCTGCTGGGACGGCGGCATCTTTGTTGGTGACGCGCCTGACCTGCTGTATCTGAAGGACACCAATGGCGATGGGCGGGCCGACAAGCGTCAGGTAGTGTTTACAGGTTTTGGTAAAGACAAGGCTGGTGAAGCTCACCTGAACTCCATTCGCTGGGGAATGGACAATCGGTTTCATCTGTCGACGAATCTGGCCGGTGGCGATGTCAGGACTTTTGCGAAAGACACGGCTCCGGTTTCCGTTCGGGGGCGAGGCTTTATCTTTGACCCGCGTGACTGGACGACGTTTGAACTTACTTCCGGTGGTGGTCAGCATGGCTTGAGCATGGACAACTGGGGACGCAAGTTTGTTTGTTCGAACAGCGTGCCGGCTCAGACGTTGATGTACGACGATCGCTACATTGCTCGCAATCAGGTCATGCAGGCTTCCGCTGCTGCGGTCGACATCGCGCCTGAGGGCAAATTCACGAAGCTGTTTCGAATTACTCCGCCGGAACCGTGGCGCGTACTGCGAACTCGTCTGCGCAAAACCGGAAAGTTTCGTGGGTCCGACGAAGGAGGTACGCCATTCGGTTTCTTCACCGGAGCGACGGGCATCACCATTTATCGCGGCGATGCATGGCCGGCGGAATATCGTGGCAACCTGTTCGTTGGCGACGTGGCTAACAATCTGGTGTACCGAGCGAATCTAAAGGCCAGGGGACAGGAACTTGTCGCTCACCGAGCAGACCCGGGAGCCGAGTTTCTGGCGTCAAAGGACATCTGGTTTCGGCCGGTGCAATTCGCGAATGCACCGGATGGAAACCTTGTCATGCTGGACATGTGTCGTGAACTCATTGAAGGAGCCGCATTTCTGCCACCCGAATTCTTTGAGCACCTGGACGCCGCGAGCGGAAATGACCGCGGCCGCATTTATCGCATTGTGTCCACTGCCAGTACTGTCAGTCGCCAACGGCCGCAGTTACAGAACAGCTCCACGGAAGACCTTGTTGCTCTGCTGGATCATCCCAATGGGTGGCATCGTGACACTGCATCGCGTGTGCTGTACCAGAAACAGGACCGCACTGCGATTTCCTCGCTGTTGACACTGGCGTCCCAGGCGAAGTCAGCAGAAGGGCGAGCGACCGCACTGCACGTCCTGCACGGACTGAATGCATTGCCGGAAACGTCTGTGTTGGACGCACTGCAGGACCCATCTGGGAATGTACGTGTTCAGGCATTGCGTCTGGCCGAAAGCTTCGTCACTGACTCGCCTGCCATTCGCGATAAAATGAGGCAAATGGTCAATGATTCTCAGGAAGCGGTTCGGTATCAGCTGGCATTTTCCTTGGGGGCATTCCGTGGTCCATCATCGACACGGGCGCTGTCGCAGCTGGCACAGACGGACGGAAGGGACAAATGGGTGCGGCTGGCGATTCTGAGTTCCGCCGGCGAAGGCGCGGACTCCCTATTTAGTCTGCTGGCCGCACGGGATGACGTTCGCTCCACGAAGCACGGTCGAGATCTGATACTGGCTTTGGTGCAGCAAATAAGTGTACGTGGTCGGATCAGCGAGGTCAGTGTTGTCCTGCGTTCACTGGAAGGGCTTGCCGAACAGGACAAAACGCTGCGTGACGCGGTTGTGAAGACGCTTCTGGAAAAACAGAACGATAAAATGCGGGAGAGCATTCTATCTGCGGCGGGCGGCAGGGCGGGTGTGATCCTGGCCAGCGTACTGAAACAGGCGACTACTGAGGCGCTGGACGCTGACGCGTCCGTGTCGCAGCGGGTAGAAGCGATTCGCAGCCTGCGACTGGGGATTCTGGCCGACGTGAAGTCAGTGATCGACGATCTGCTTCAGCCAGCGCAGCCACAACAACTGCAGTCAGCGGCGCTGGACGTGCTGGCGGCCTTCGACGACGGCGGAGTTGTCAGATTACTGCTGGATCACTGGTCGGGATTGACTCCGACGCTGCGGGCCCGAGCTGCAGAAACTCTGCTGTCTCGACCGTCGTGGGTGCAGGCGCTGCTGGATGCGGTGGAATCCGGCGATGTCGCCGTTGCTGACATCGATCCGGCCAGGATTCAGCTGCTGATGAAGCATCCGGATGCGAAGATCTCCTCGCGTGTTGGAAAGATCTTCGCTCGCAGTGCTGTTTCGTCGCGAAAGGATGTCGTTGACCGGTATCAGGTGTCGCTGACGACGAATGGTGACGTTGACCGTGGTAAGCAGGTGTTTAAGAAAAACTGTTCCGCCTGTCACCGGCTTGAGGATGTTGGGACTGCCGTAGGAGCAGAGCTGAAGGGAATTCGTCAGCGAGGTTTACCTTCCGTGTTGCTGAATATTCTGGATCCGAACCGGGAAGTGAAGCCGAAGTTTCTCTCATACGTTGTTGCGACGACAGACGGTCGTGTGCAGGCCGGCATGATTACGGCGGAAACAGCCAACAGTGTCACTCTGCGTCGTGCTGACGGCACGACAAACGTGGTCCTGCGAATTGACATTGAAGAAATGTCCAGCACGGGGCTGTCGTTCATGCCGGAAGGTCTGGAAAAAACCGTGACCGTTCAGGATATGTCCGATCTGCTGAGCTATCTGAACGAGATCGATTAGGGCATCCGCAAACGCGGGGCGATGTCTTCCAGATTAAACGAGCTGTTGGACGACGTCGCCGGACAGGTGAAGATAGAACAAATAATGCTATGCTGTCATTGTCATACGTCGCTCGGCCTGCCTGCGGTGGCATCTTCACTCAAACGAGCTGTGCGGTGGTCGGAGTGAATGGGAGTATCGTTTTGAAGGTCACATCCTGGTTGCTGCTGTTAGTGCTGCTGGTTACCGGAGGCGTCATCAACGCGGCAAAGGCGCAGAATGAGACGCGTCCCAATGTCGTGCTGATTTTCAGCGACGACCAGGGAGTGAATGATGTGGGTTGCTACGGCAGCGAAATTCCCACGCCGAATATTGACCGCATCGCTGAGCAGGGAATCCGGTTTACGTCGTGGTACTCCGCTTCATCGATCTGCACTCCGTCTCGGTATGGACTGCTGACAGGGCGAAATCCCGTCAGGTCCCGCGATCAACTGCTGTCTGCATTGATGTTTCTGTCAGACGCCGAGCGTGGACTTCGGAGTGATGAACAGACGATTGCCGAAGTTCTTCACGATGAGTGCGGGTACTCGACGGCACTGATTGGCAAGTGGCATCTCGGCCATGGTCAGCCGGACTTTCTGCCCATCAATCATGGCTTCAACATCTTCAAGGGGCATACCGGCGGCTGTATCGATTATTTCACGATGACGTATGGAATTCAGCACGACTGGTACGAAGGCGCCACCCATGTTCCGAAGAATGGCTACGCGACTGAGCTGATCACAGATGAGGCGGTGAAGTTTCTGAAGTCTCAGGAAGCCGCTCAGACGCCGTTTTTTCTGTATCTTCCATACAACGCTCCCCACTTCGGCAAAGGCTGGAATCCTTCCAGAAACGAAACTGTCAACATCATGCAGGCTCAGGCAAAGGATCTGCAGCGAGTGGATTTCATCAAGGACAAGATCCGCCGAGAATTCGCGGCAATGGTTGTGTCTCTGGATGACGGTGTCGGAAAAGTCACCAAAGCTCTGCACGATTTCGGTCTGGCGGAAAACACGCTGCTGATTTTTCTGACGGATCACGGCGGTGATCCCGTGTACGGTGGCAGCAATAAGCCTCTGCGCGGCGACAAGGCCACGCTGTTTGAAGGCGGGTTGAAAGTGCCGTGTATGATGCGAATGCCGGGACGGATTGAGCCGGGCAGGGTCAGTTCGTCGGTGGTGTCATCGCTGGACCTGTTTCCCACATTCGCAGGTTTGGCCGGTGCTGATGTTAAGCGACGGTCGCTGGATGGACGGGATCTGACTTCGCACCTGTTCCGAAACGTTGCTGTTCCGAGTCGAGAACTGTTTTGGCAAACGGGGCAGCATGCGGAGCTGAATCGTGGTACGTGGACGGCTCTGCGACAGGCCAACCACAAGTACCTGCAGCTGCCCGACGGAAACGAGTATCTGTTTGATCTGGCGACGGATCCGAACGAGCAGGAAAACCTGGCTGCAGCACAATCTGAACGACTTAAGAAGCTGCGGGCCCGATCGTTGGAGGTGGCTGCGGGATATGCACCGGTCAGCCGACGTTGAGTCACAGTGAACGCGTGGTGTGGTGCCCATTCGATTAAACCGGGCTTTCTGACAGCGATTATTTGGGCCGGTCGCGAGCCGACTGTGGATTGATTACACTGCTGCGCTCTGTCCAGGGCGAGACTCAACAGTTTCCGGTGCTCCGCAGATTCCATTCATTTTTTCGTCATTCCGACGGGCCCTTGGCCAACCGACATCATGACCTCTGAACTTTCTCCTCGCGAAGTACTGGCACTCTGTCGTCAGCGTGAAATCAAAGCCATTGATCTGCGATTCGTGGATTTTCGCGGCCATCAGCGTCATTTCACGATTCCTGCCGACCAATTGACGGAAGAAAGCTTTGAAGACGGCTTCGGTTTTGACGGGTCGTCGATGCGCGGCTGGCAGGCGATTCATGAGAGCGACATGCTGGTCGTGCCCGATTCGAAATCGGCGTTTGTCGACCCGTTCATGAAGCACACGCTGGCCCTGCTGGGCAATGTAAAGGATCCGGTCACTCACCAGAGTTATGCTCGCGATCCTCGCAACATCGCCCGCAAGGCTGAAAACTACATGCAGTCCACGGGCATTGCCGATCGCGCTATGTTTGGTTCAGAAGTGGATTTCTTTGTCTTCGACAACGTCACGTTTGATCAGAACGAACATGAAGCGTTTTATCATGTTCAGAGCTGCGAGGGGCAATGGAGTCGCGGCACGGAACATGGCAAGGGCTCCGGCTATCAAATTCGCCGCCGCGACGGTTATCTGGCGATGCCGCCGATGGATACGCTGCAGGAGCTGCGTACCGACATTATGCTGGCGCTGGAGGAGGCGGGGATATCAGTCCAGGGACAGCACCGGGAAGTCGCGTCCGGGGGGCAGTGCGAGATCGCTCTGAATCAGGGAGTACTGCTGCAGACCTGTGATCGGCTGGTGCGTCTGAAATATCTTGTTCGCAACTTTGCGGTTCGGCATGGCAGGGTGGCGACATTCATGCCGAAGCCACTGTGGAACGACAACGGTTCCGGACTGCATCTGCACCTGTCGTTATGGAAGGAGGGGGAGCCTCTGTTTGCGGGGTCCGGGTATGGTGGCCTGAGCGAATCGGCGATGTTTGCGATGGGCGGAATTCTGCATCACGCTCCGGCGCTGCTGGCGTTCTGCTGCCCGACCACCAACAGCTACAAACGTCTGATCGCGGGTTTCGAAGCACCTGTCAATCTGTCATACAGCTACCGCAACCGATCGGCGGCGATTCGCATTCCCGTCAACTCGGGAAACGAATCGCATCGGCGGCTCGAGTTTCGATGTCCGGATTCCTCGTGCAACCCGTATCTGGCGACATCTGCTGTCTTGATGGCAGCTCTGGATGGAATTGAGAATCGAATGGATCCCGGCAAGCCTCTGGATAAGGATCTGTACGATCTGGCACCAGAGGAACAGCAGGGCGTTCCATCCACCCCGCCATCTCTTGATGCCGCTCTGAATGCTCTTCAGGGTAATCACGATTTCCTTCTGCGAGGTGACGTGTTTACGTCGGATGTCGTGGAGCGGTGGATTGCCTTCAAGCGGTCCGAAGAAGTTGCTGCGATCGAACAGCGTCCACATCCATACGAATTTGCCATGTACTTCGATTGCTGATGTGCCGGGGGAGAGTCTTGTCGGCTGCGGCTTCCAACGACCGGTATTCCGGACGGAGCAATCATTCGAACGACTTTTCCGGCTGCAGTGCGGCGACGCTTTCCTGTGAGCACGTATCGCGCGGATGTGCATCGGTGAACGCGAGCCGTTCTTACGGCTGGCCGGTGGTCAGGGCCGCGGTACCAGAGTGAAGAGCGTACTGGACGCGTCTCACGCTGACTTATGGCCGCGATTGACACCTCGGGGTTGCCGTATCGTCGCTCGCACGAGCCAGAACCGGCTCCGTCAATATGCTCTAAACTGTCACATTCTTGTTCACCTCTTTGCCCTTGAAATCGAGACTTACTTTTTTGACTCGAAGTCGGAAGTAGTCATCTGTATCAATTTCTATCGCGGCATCCGAGGTCTTTGACAGCTGGATGGCAATTCCCATCCCTGCTCCGAAAGAAAAGTTTCCACCGGCATTCGGATTAAGAAAACTTTTTGACAATTCGAATTCATGCCACTGATCTGTCCCTGCTGTATCAGGGGACGGAGTGATTTCCATCGTGGCCAGAATTTTTCGATCCATCACATTCTTGTTCTGGTTACTGAACTGGAAAAATGCCAGCTCACATTTGAAGTTGCTGCGAAACGTACTGTCGAGGAATTTGGGCGAAGATGTCTCGGTTCGCACCTGAACTCGAAGACGATACGTCCCCGCGAACGGACTGCGTACTTCCTGGGCAAGGACTGCCGTCTGGCGGCCACTGATGGTGAAATTTGTGTCACTGCCTGCGGGAACGCCGAAACCGATGACCGCATGCGACGCGACAGAGTTGCCGGCAGTAGCAACGCCAGGGACGAGTCGAATGCCAAGACCGGAGACGGAAGTCGTCAGCGGATCCGCTCGCCAGCCCTTTGGACGTGAGGCGACTGTCACTGGCAGCAGCGGCTGGTCCGACCGGAAGCCCGTCTGCAGTAAATATCGATTTGGATCGTACGGAGGGACACGCAGGACATTTCCGCCGGACACGGATCGTCTTGTGGTTGCCGGGGCATCACCCAGGAGGTTCCAAATCGGCTCTCCTTCCGTGAGTCGATGTTCGCGACCAAGTCGGTCCGGAAATGTTGTCTGATGTTCTATCCCGAGCAGGTGAAACATCGTTGCAGTCAAATCCCCTGGTTCGACACGTTTGTCCGCAGGATATGCTCCATCCTTATCGCTGGCACCGTAAATCTGGCCGCCGCTGATTCCCGCTCCGGCCAGCACGCAACTGAATACCGCTCCCCAGTGGTCCCGTCCACCCTTGGCGTTAATCTTGGGTGTTCGACCGAATTCGCCAATCGCAACTACAAGTGTTTCGTCCAGCAGCCCACGCTGGTCCAGATCCTCAATTAAGGCTGAGTACCCCACATCAAACATCGGGCACAGAACGTCCTCGACGCGGTCAGCGTTCTGCGCGTGAGTATCCCACAACGGGTTGTCGACCGCATTGTCGCCAGGTTCTCGAGGCCACTGAACGTGTACCAGCCGAACCCCGGCCTCCACCAGTCGCCTGGCCAGCAGTGCACATTGCCCCCAGCGATTCCGGCCATATCGGTCTCGAACTTCAGGGCGCTCTTCAACGATGTTGAATGCCCGGCGGGCGGTTCCCGATGTGAGCAGATCGAAGGCCTGTTGTTGATACGTGTCGTAGACCTGAACCGGTTCATTTGAACTTCTGAACCTCTGTTCCAGTCGACTCAGCAGGTCGTGTCGAAGATGCATTCGTGACGCTGTAATGTCCGTTGCTTTCAGGCTTTCAATTTCGTAACGATGGCCGGACGGGTCACCGACAAACAGCTCGGGGGCCCACTGCGATCCCATGAAGCCTGCGGACTGGCCCGCCGGTGTCACGTTTTCATTCAGTCGCCAGACGTCCGGCAGCCATACGCTGCTGAGAGCGGGCAGGCGGTCGGCCGGCCGTTGCTTCTTCACCACTGAACCGAAATACGGCCAGTCGGTTTCGGAAATGGTTCGCGCGTTTCCACCTCGGTATTTGTAGCCGGTCAGCACCCATGCACCACTGGATGAATGAATATTGTCATCTGTGGCCATGGAGCGAATCACTGCCAGTTTGTCAGAAATTGCGGCGGTTCGCGGCAGCAGTTCACAAAACTGCATTCCAGGGACGTTGGTACTGATCGGCTGAAACGGTCCGCGGATGCCCTCGGGGGCGTTCGGTTTCGGGTCGAAGGTTTCGTGCTGCGGCGGACCTCCTGCAAGGTACAGAAAAATAACGTTTTTCGCTTTTCCAAACGAAGTTCCGGCGCTGATGCCACCGGGCCTTTGCATACCGGCCTGTAAGAGACAGGACAGCGACATGCCGGGAATCGCCAGCGAACCGGAACGAACAGCCTGACGTCGAGACATCAGGTATTGCAGATACAGGCGTTTTGAAGAAGGTCGCGTCATGGTTGCTCGCAGCGACTGTCGGGCCATAATTCTCACAGACCGTATATGGTAACCACCTGACCGAGACAGTTGAAGACGACCGTTGCTGCACGAATTTCCTGCAATCCCAATCGGGCGGCATGGGACTTTATGCTGCCACACGACGCCTCATGTTTGGTGGCGTGTAAATGGCACTTGATCCATTATGTCACGTGTGGCTTCACGTGGGCAGGGCGAGCCGGATGGGAAACAGTCGGTTATACCTTACGGCCAGTCCTGTCTGTAAGGGGCGCGTCGGTCGGTGGCCTGGATCCAGGGAATGCAAGCAGCCTTCACGAATACTGATGGTTTCGGCAGTTTGTGCCACCTTGAGATCACTTCATTCAGATGCAATTCTACCCCCTTTGCCTGACCAGATCTTTCGGTAACTTCATGTTAAGCGTTATTGCCTGTCAGACCGATAGGTTCGACAAGACGCTCCTTCGTCGCCTGTTTGTCCGTGGAACTGAGCCTGCAGAAATAATGGCTCCGGAGACCAAGTGATGCTTATCAGACGCATTACCCTGCTCGTATCTGGCCTGCTGTTGCTGCCAGTTGCCCTTGCCGTTGAAGACGCAAATCCCTTTGCACGCTGGGATAAGCTGAAGCAGTCAACATCGCCGAGTCCCGCTTCGCCGAGTCCCGCTTCGCCGAGTCCCGCTTCGCCGAGTCCCGCTCCGCCGAATTCAGCACGCAAAGTCGGGATCGAATACGCAACGTCCGACGCACAGGGAGCAGTGGAGTATTTTTCTGCAACCTCGGCCATCAAGAGCAAGACGCAGCAAGCTGAGGAATCAAAAGTGGCTGCGAAAGTTGCTGCGAAAGGGGGCATGACTGCTCCGCAGGTTCAGCAGGTTCAGCAGGTCCAGCAGGTCCAGCAGGAACGGCAGGAACGGCAGGAACGGCTGAAAACGTCCGTTGCAGCCGACCTTCCAGCGAAGTCCTCAGCGGTCACGAAGACGCCGCGATGGACGCCAGATTCTGTGATTCTGCCGCAGGGCCGACCTCAGGAAAGGAATTCATCTACCGGGACCAAAAAACTAAACGTTGCCGCCTTCATTTCGAACGCGCCGGGGCAGCCAAACGTACAGCAGGTGAGTGCCGAGTTTGTTGAATCGGATCAACAGGAATCCATCTCAAATCCGTTTTCAGAGATTGTGACGACGGATGACGGTGCCAGTGGTGTCACGTCGTACGATGATTCTGCACTTTCGCCGGATGCGGAAGCATTTTCCGAGTCTTTACCAGAAACGCCGGAGAACGCGGAATCAGAAGTTTTTAGTGGCGATTCGTTGAATACTCCACAGGGACCGCAAACGCCAAGTGTGTCCGTTCAATGGATGCATCATTCCGATCTTAACGTCGGGCAGGAATGTCGCTGCGACCTTGTTCTTGAGAACACCGGCCGTTCGATTGTTCGAAGTGTGGTTGCCGAAGCAGTTCTACCGGCAGGTGTGGAAGTCGTTCAATCACAACCAGCTCCCACAACTGAGGGAGGTATTGCCAGATGGACGGTTGGAGAGCTTCAACCTCGAGAGAAACGGTTAATCGAACTGACAATTATTCCTCACCAAGAGGGAGATGTGCAGCTGAATGCGTTTGTGCGGCTGACTGGAGCCAGTTCTTCCACGTTCTCCGTGAAGGAACCTAAAGTGGCCATTCGGATTGAAGGTCCCGCGGCTGTGGAAGTTGGCCAGCAGGCCAACTATACCGTTCATGTCGCCAATCCCGGTTCCGGAACGGCCAGCAATGTCGTCATCCAGGCGGCTGTTCCGGATGGCATGAGTCACCGCGAAGGAAAGCTGCTGACAATTGAAATCGGAACCCTCAGCCCCGGGGAGTTTCGTCTGGTTCGTCTCAGCCTGACAGGAGCGATGGGTGGAGAACATTCTCTGGCTGTTCGTGCAATTGCGGATGGAGGACTCGGCGATCAGACAATGGAGACCGTTTCCGTCGCAGAACCGCGGCTGAACATTGGTTTGCGGGGTCCGGCCGAACGGATGACCGGGCAAAGTTGCGAGTATGAGGTTGTGGTGGTCAACGAAGGCCGGATGCAGTCCAACAACGTTCGTGCGAAGTACCGAATTCCGGATGGCTGCGAATTTGTCAGTGCGAATCGTGGTGGTAAGTTCCGCGAAGCTGACAGAACCATCGATTGGTTCGTTGGATCGCTTGAGCCCAACCAGGTGAGTCACTTCCGGATCACGCTGCGACCTACCGCTGCGGGCACGTCCACTCATCAGGTGGGGGTGATCTCGGAGCACGGCAAGATGACGATGGCTCAGCACGTTACTGAAGTTCAGGGTAAGGCTGAATTGATGCTTACGGTGGAATCCAGCAATCGTAAAGTGTACGCGGGGGAGGAAACGGTCTTCGAAGTGCGGATCGCAAACACGGGAGCGAGCCCGGCGATAAATGTTGGTCTGTCGTGTGAATTGGCTGCGGGGCTGGAGAGTCTGCAGGTGTCCGGGCCGTCTGAGTACATCGCGGACAACGGCGTGATCGTCTTCCGATCGATGCCCACTCTGGAACCCGGGAAGACCGCTGTCTTTGCTGTCAGGACGAAGTGCCTTCGTCCTGGAAATCACAAGATTCGAGTTCGTGTGGCCAGCGAATCCGTAAGTGAACCTCTGATCGGTGAAGAAACGGCCACCGGGCTGAAGCGATAGTCACAAGGCACGGATGCTCGTCTCCGTAAGGAGATGAGCATCGCAGGGGCGATGCTGAACTCAGGCTCTCCTGTACCGACGCGTGCCACTACGGTAACGACAGTTCGCTGCGTTGTACCGTCAATGAGTGCGGTATTTCTCCGTCGATGTTCACAATTTCGTACGTGACCTGTGGGTCATTCAGTGTTGTGTCGAATGTGACCAGGCCAAATGACTGAGGCTTGTTGTAGCTGAAAATGGCCCCCGCCTTTTCCATCGTGGGATGAATGTGCTGGTTCGTCAGGCGAGAGGAGTTGAACTCGTAGAAGCCGTAACCGTTCTTGCGCTCGATCTTCCACGCGTCCGACCGGTGTCGGTCAGCCGACATCAGCACGACGCCTTCGATTTGTTTCTGCTCGATGAATTCGAGGATCTCCTCGTGCTCCTGTTTGTAGCCGTTCCACGTGTCCAGGCTGTCGCCCTTGGTGCGAAAGTCCCACGGCACGGATGAGCATATGACTTTGAACGTGCCGTTCGCCGCAGCCAGTTGATCCTTCAGCCACTTTTTCTGTACGTCGCCCAGCATGGAGGGTGGTTCCACTTTGGGGCTGGTGCGGTAGTAGCGACAGTCGAGCATGATGAAGTCAACATCGCCAATGCTGAAGTTGTACCAGCAGCCAGGTTGTGAATTGCCTCCGCCGTACCCCGGGTTGGCCCAGTTTTGCCGGAAGATGGGAAACGTCCAGTCCTTTTTCCAGAAAGGCACGTTGGTGTCTGCGCCGCCCCAGCTGTCGTTGGTGCTGAAATCGTGGTCATCCCATATTGTGAAAACGGGTGAACGAGCCGTCAGCTTTCGCCATTCCGGGCGCGACTGGCGTCGTTGGTACGTGTACTGCTGCATGACCACGGATTCCGGATCGTCGATGTACACGTTGTCGCCCAGCAGCAGAATCGCGTGGGGGTCAAAGCCCCCGATGGTGTTCCACATGCGCTCGTTTTCAGGCACATAGCCCGCTCCACCGCCAAAGGCGATCACAAATTTTGAGGGCTGCCCCTTTGGTGGAAGAGTGCGAAAACGCTGATCTTCGTTGAAGTTGCAGGGGCCACTTCCGATTCTGACCGCGTAATAGTATTCGGTGTTGGCATTGAGCCCTGATGCTTTTGCGACTGTTGTAAAGTCTTCTCCGGCCTGAGTCAGGACAATCGGCGTCTTTCGGCTGTCGCTGAAATTCACCGATTCGCTCAGCAGAATCTGCACCTCAGATTCTGCCTGCGTTCGCACCCAGAACGACGCCGATGAATCCGTGACGCTGCCCACCAGAGGTCCATGAACCGGCAGGGTTGAGTATTTCGCAATGACGTCCTGCAGTAGTCCGGTGCTCAGCAGCGGCTTCATCATTTCACGGGGCCCCGCGATCAGGCGGCCGTCGGGCAGGCCGGCCCTCAGGGCCCGGACCATGAAGTTCTCAGCGGCGTCGATGTTGTTTCGCTGACCATGAAGAATGCCCAGCATGTACAGCGTCTCCGCGTCATCCGGGTGGTTGGCCAGATACTGATCAAGAAAGGTCTCCGTCTTGTCTAGTTCGCCTCTCAGGATGAACCGTAATGACGATTGATGGACTCGCTTGTACTGGTTTTCCTTTCGAAACGACAGGTCCGGTCTGGGTTTGCTGGCGCCTCCGAGATCGTAGTCAGGAAGCACCTGAGCAAAGGAGCCGGTGGTGGAGGTCAGTGCAATAAGGATTGCCAGAATAAATCGGTTCATTGATGTTGTCCGAATGCGAGTTTGGTGGCTCGCGAGGCGTTCGTTCGTCACTCCTGAAGCTGTCGGTTCGTGACAGGTTCGGCACCGTGCAACTGAAAGCTCTGTTCCTGTCATCGTCCTGACTTACCACCGCTGCCGTTTGATGACGCAGCGGCCTTCAATTCATAGAATCCTTCGCCGATTGTGTCTCGCAGTGCCTGTTGGAATTCCTTTCCAACAGTCACCTGGCAGTCTTTACCTGTCGTCAGGATGTAGCGAATCCGTTTGTTGGCCGATTCCGTGCTGGTCGCGGTGTCGGGCTCCGCAACAGCCGTTGCGGCCCCGTCGGAATTGATCGTCACTTCGCCATCCGTTTGATCACGTTCAGCGCCTCCGCCGGATGGATCACGGCTGTCGACCACCAGGACGACATCCGTGGAGCCAGGGTGGTGGCTCAGAATCTTGCGAACGTTCTCGACGTCTTTCAGCGTGTGCAGACCGCGGTCAAACTTGATGGCGACCTGGGAAGTGAATTCCTTGTCTGCCTGGTCCAGCGTCATGATGCGATTGATCACAATATTTGGCTCGCGTCCACGTCTGTCCACTTTTCCCTGAATGATCACGATGTTTTCTGTCTGAATCAGTTCTTTGAAGCGATCGTAATCGGACGGCCACGCAATGCAGCGCAGGATGGCGGTCGGGTCTTCAAGGTCGAAGTTGGCGTACTTGTTCAGGCCGTTGGCATTGGTTTTCTTGGCGGTGGCAATCTTGATGGAACCAACCATACCCGCAATGGTTACGGGAGCACCGTCTTCCATGTCGGCGACGTCCTTGTTCTTTGTCTGGGCATATCGTTCAATGCGTTTCGAATGCTGAGCCAGCGGATGAGATGTCAGATAGAATCCCAGGCACTCTTTTTCGATGGCCAGTTTCTGAGATTTTGGCCAGTCAGGGACATCCGGGAGATTGATCTGAGCTTCCTCGCTGCTGCCGTCGTCATTTGTCGATTCTTCTTCATCTCCGCCAAACAGATTCATCTGACCACTCGCCTTGTCCCGAGCGAGCGCCATGGCTGACTGCACAGCGCGATCGACGACTTCCAGCTGTTGAGCTCGATTTCCAGGCAGGCGGTCCAGAGCCCCGACCTTCACCAGCGTTTCCAAAGCGCTCTTGTTCAACGCTTTGGCATCAACACGTTCTGTCAGGTCAAATATGTCTTTAAACGGACCATCGGCATTTCGGGCTTCGACCAGTGCTTCCAATGCTGCTTCACCGACGCCCTTGATGGCCGCCATGCCGA
>JACLAC010002022.1_pt1 | contig 70595 bp, 59 predicted proteins | sample 8027881 | NCBI WGS metagenome assembly JACLAC01 (sample SAMN15725517, study PRJNA655200) | protist metagenome | isolation source: fluorescence activated cell sorting (FACS) single amplified genomes of... | place: Spain: Blaines Bay Microbial Observatory, Mediterranean Sea | collected 2016-01-19
ATTACTTCTGCGTAAGTCCTAAAGAAAATACACAAATCAAAAACTATTTGATAATAGTGATTGCTCAGTAGAACCACCAGAAAGAAAGTCTAACTTTCAGATATCAGTTGTCCCTAAGGAAAAGCAAATGGTTCGTGAAGATTGTTGAAAATAACCTGATCGTTTGCAAACAAGAAATTCAGTAAGTTTGCTGGAGAACATCAAAACTACTTGTAGCTTTTTGTGTCGACTTAAAAGAACACGAACTGTAAGTTCGGGTTCTTTTAAGGCTAAATATACTATTGTTTAATTGCTGCTGAGGTAACCAATAATTCTCTGAAAATAATCTGAATCGGTGAAGGAGGTTTGCTGTGGGAATGGAAATCGAGCGAAAGTTTCTCGTGCTTAACGAAGATTGGAAGGTGGGTGCTGTGGGTACTTTTTTACACCAAGGATATCTGAATCGTCACCCACAGCGTAGCGTTCGAGTACGTGTGAAGGGACAGCAGGCCGTTCTGACGATCAAGGGGATGGTCTCGGAAATCTCACGATTCGAATACGAATACCCAGTTCCACTGGCTGATGCTGAGCATATGCTCAAGGAATTATGTGAGCCACCAACCTTGGAAAAGACTCGTTATCTAGTGGATTATGAAGGAATGTGCTGGGAAATTGATGAATTTCACGGAGACAACGCAGGCTTAGTGGTCGCAGAAATCGAATTGGAAAATGAGGAACAATCCTTTGCAAAACCACCCTGGCTTGGCGAAGAAGTGAGTCAGGATCCTCGTTACCTGAATATCAACCTCTCTCAGCACCCTTATTGCCAATGGTAGCAACTGGCTACTTATTGATTCCTACCCCGTACATGCAGGTCGATCTGCATCTGGGTCTGATCGAGAACAGTCTTCTGTAAGTGCTGGACCATCTCTTTCTTGGCCTGCCGCTGCTCCTGATTGCCACGGTAGCGGATTTGTTCCTTGAGCAGCTTGTCAAGATCCAGATCAGGCTGAGCCGTGTCTTGCTCTTCGTCAAGTCTCCACAGAACACCAAACAAACGAATTTTCATCCGACTCCCTCTTCTACGGCTAGGCCTTGTTCACTGCGTAGTTGGCCACATGCCCCCTGGATATCCTGTCCCTTGGAGATACGTAAGGTTGCGACCACACCCCGATCCAGTAAGTAACGTTGAAAACGCTGAATCTGCTCCCAATCAGAGCGTTGGTACTCACTGTCTGGTGCAGCATTGAAGGGAATCAGGTTAATCTTGAACTTCACTCCATGCAGTAGGCGGATCAAGGCTTTGGCGTCATCAATTGAATCTGTGATGCCCTTGAGTAGAATGTACTCAAAAGTGATGCGCTTACGGGCCTCAAGTGTGAATTCCTGGCAGACTTGAACCAACTGGGCCAGGTTGTAGCGCTTGTTTACAGGCATCAAACGCCCACGGACCGCATCGGAGGAGCCATTTAGTGAAATCGCCAGGTTTGCCTTGACTCGTTCCTGGCCAAAACGGCGAATCTGAGGCACCAGTCCTGAGGTGGAGACTGTGACACGGCGCTGTGAGAAGTTGAAGCCATACCCGTCAGTGAGAATCTCCAAGGCCGTCATGACCTGATCATAGTTGTGGAAAGGTTCTCCCATTCCCATAAAGACAATATTGCGGAGTGGCAATCCCGTAGCATCTCTTCGAGCCTCCACCACTTGCTCCACGATCTCACCAGCGCTCAGGTTCCTGATCAGTCCCATTTTGCCTGTCACGCAGAAAGAACAACCCATCGCACAACCCACCTGAGAGGAAACACAGACCGTATGATGATCGTGGTGTGGCATCAGCACCGTCTCGATAGTTTTGCCATCGTGTAGGCCAAGGAGGTACTTGCGTGAGCCGTCTTTCGAGACTTGTTCTGCAACTCGGGTCAGGCGGGGGAGGTGGAAGTTATCGATCAGCAATTGACGGGTGGACTTGGCCAGGTTGCTCATGCCGTCCCAGTCACAGACATCTTTTTGGTAGAGCCAGGTGAAGACTTGATCTGCGCGGAAAGGGCGTTCGTTGTGCTCGGAGAACCAGTCGCGCAGGCGAGCCCGTGTCCAGTCTTTAAGATTGTGAGGGATCATTGTGACTCAATTACAGACGACTGGAACGGGCGAGAAAGTCCGAAACAGAGGTGGGTAAGATGAAAGTAGTTGGCAATCAGCCAGCTTCTTCGAGTACAAACTGATCGTACTCCTCATCGTCCAGCAAGTTGTCTTGCTCGTCCGGTTCGCTGAGCGCTACACGGATCAACCAGCCTTCATCATAACAATCTTCGTTGATCGTCTCTGGCCGATCGGCAAGCTCCGAATTGATATCGGTTACCTTGCCAGACATAGGCGAGAACAACGAAGAGACAGCTTTGACAGATTCAATAGTGCCAAATTCTTCACCAGCTTCCAACTCATCGCCAACCGAGGGAAGCTCAACGTAGACAATGTCTCCCAGCGACTTTTGCGCATGGAAGGTGATACCAATTTCGGCTTGGTTGCCATCTAGCCGAATCCATTCGTGCTCACGCGTATATTTAAGATCTGACGGGGTCTGAGACATTTTCCCTCTTGGGCATCAATTCCACCTTGGAAGCCAGCAGTTACCTGCCATGAACAAATTAGTAACAGATCCTAAACAGAGAAACCGATTTGTCCAGAAAAAAATCAAGTAGAGCGGGAAATCTGATAAAAAGGCAACCTCACAACTTCTGCAGCTAGCCGTCGCTTACGCACCTGTACAAGGAAGGTGCTGCCGATCTCAGACAACTCTGTGGGGACATAAGCCATCCCAATAGGGGCGTTGAGTGTTGGCGAAAGAAGGCCGCTCGTCACACTGCCAACGGTCTGCTCTTCTTTATTCAGGATTGGGAATCCATGGCGAGGAATACCAAATTCCTGCATCTGAAAACCTACCAGCTTGCGCTGTGGATTCTCTTTGGAACGTAGCAAGGCTTCTTTACCAATAAAGTCACCCTTCTCAGGCTTGATGATCCAACCCAGTCCTGCTTCGTACAGGGAAATATCCTGACTCAATTCGTGTCCATAGAGGTGCAGTCCACCTTCCAGGCGTAGACTGTCTCGTGCACTTAGACCACAGGGCTCGATGCCAAAAGAGGCACCTGCCTCCAACAGTTTTGTCCAGATACCTTCTGCATGCTGTGGTGATAGATACAACTCAAATCCATCGCTGGCGGTGTAGCCGGTACGGCTCAACAGCACAGGGCAACCGAGCAACTCTCCTTCCAGAAAGCGATAGTAGCGCAAGGCCCGAACAGGCAAATCACTGATTGATTCAAGCACATCCACAGCGAGAGGACCCTGCAGCGCGAGCAAAGCATAGTCACTACCTACATTGTGTAGGGTTGCACCAAACTGAGAGTTTTGTTCTTGCAACCAATTGAAATCCTGATCCTGGTTGGCTGCGTTGACGACCAGCAGGTAGCGCTCTTCGGCCAGACGATAGACGAGTAGATCATCCCAGGCTCCTCCTGCTGGCGTAGTCAGTGCGTTGTAGCGTGCGGCCCCAACTGGGATTTTTGAGATATCGTTGCAGGTCGTGTATTGCAGCAAATCCGCTGCTCTTGCTCCTTCTACTAGCAGTTCTCCCATGTGGCTTACGTCAAAGAGTCCCACAGCTTCTCGAACTGCTTGATGCTCCTGCTTATCGCTCTGGTAGCGTACGGGCAAATGCCAGCCACCAAAGTCGGTCATGAAGGCACCGGATTGCAGGTGCCAGTCATGCAGTGGGGTCTTGTTTAAGGTAGTCGAACTCATGATTTAATTTCTCTGGAAGTGGGAACGGAGTTGCAGAAAGATTCTATTCTCGGTGAGCGCCAGCCATTGGTTGCGGTTTGTAGTGGCGCATTGTGTAGGCCAGTGTCTGCCCAAGAGCTTTACGGCTGAAACCTGGAGGCACCAGCTGTGAAACGGAGCCGAGCCGAAGCGCCTCTTCTGGATTGAGCAGCTGCTCTTCGTAGCGTGTGGTTAGTCCAGCAAGAGCTTGATCACGAATGGCGGCTGCTTCCAAGTTGGACATTCCAGCTGTGACGTTCTGCTCATATTGCTGATGGATATTTCGGAACTCCTCCTTATAAATATATTGCCGTCCAGCCGGTCCCATTACGGCGATACGCGCAGTTGGTAGAGAAAAGACAAAGTCTGCGCCGATGTGGTAGCTGTTCCAGGCACAGTAAGCACCACCAAAGGCGTTGCGTACAATCAGCGTCAGCCGTGGAACACGCAGGTCAATGATGGCGTCCATCATCTCACGACCAGCTTGCACAATACCCAAAGTTTCCTGCTCGGATCCTGGTGCAAAGCCCGCAACATCCATCAGGAAGACAGTGGGAATGTTGTAGAGATTACAGAAGCGCACAAACTTGGCGACCTTGCGCGAAGCATGAACATCAATATTACCGGAGTTGAAAGCGCTATTGTTGCATACAAATCCAGCAACATGTCCACCCAGACGAGCAAAGGCTGTGATCACCTGTCGGGCTCGGGAAGGTTGGATTTCGAAATAGTCCCCGTGGTCTACAATTTGTTGTAGAAAAAGTCGCATATCCAGTGGGGTGTTGAAGCCCGTTAATGGGTTGGAAAAAGTTTTTTCGAGCAGAACTTCTTCCTCTTCCACTTTCTCATCGAGTGAACCAAAAGAGGTGCTAAATGGGGCAAGTGAGTGATTGTTGTCAGGCAGATAGCTGAGCAGCCGCAAAGACAGTCGCAAGGCGTCCAATTCGTCTGGGGCTTCCAGATCAACGACTCCGCTCTGAGTATGTACCTTGGGGCCACCTAGATCATCTGGCGTGATGTCTTCGCCAAGAGCTTCACGTACAACGTTGGGGCCCGTGAGCCCAAAAAAAGTCTGCTGGGGTTGAATCAGAAAAGAACCTTGTCGGGGTAAGTAGGCGCCGCCACCTGCATTGTAACCGAACATCAGCATGATGGAGGGAACAATTCCGCTGATCCGACGCATGGCAGCGAAGGCTTCTGAGTAGCCATCTAGCCCACCCACACCAGCCGGCACAAATGCTCCTGCCGAGTCGTTCATGCCGATCAGCGGAATTCCATGCTCGGCAGCCATCAGAATTTGACGGGCAACCTTGGCACCGTTGGTGGCATCCATCGAGCCCGCACGGACAGTGAAGTCGTGACCGTAAAAGGCGACATCACGTCCCTGGATGTTAAGAATTCCTGTGACGATTGAAGCTCCATCGAGTTGAGGGCCCCAATTCTGAAAAGTGATGTGGGGTTCCTGTTCAGTCATGACTCGGATACGCTCCCAGATTGTCATCCGATCTTTGCTATGCTGTGTCCGAATCCGGTCCGGTCCACCTCCGCGACGAGGTAATTCGATCAACTCCTGGCCACGTTGTACCATCCGAGCATAGGTCGAGACGGAAGCATCAGACTCGGTTTGTTTTGTTGCAAAGGGGTTGTCCAGACGGTAGCGTTCCAAGGTCATTCTCCGGGCAGGAAAGCAAATGAAGGGTAGTTGTGAACCTGTGATTTCTACTGAGCCTTGTGCCTTAGGGCAAGCCAAAAGCCAGGCACTAGCTCTGGTTCCATCGGGCAAGTGTCAGGATCAGAACCAGGAATAGCAGGCAGTTGCCCCACGCTGCCAGAAAAGGTGGTAAGGCCCCTGCGTGACCGACTGCCAGAAAGATTTGGTTGAGAATCCAGGAGATGATGCCAAGAAACACAGCGATAGCCAGAGACTCAGCTGCCTTGCTCTGGCGATGATGAGTGGCTGCCAACAGGGCGCCCAAGGCAACCATCAGGAAAAGTTGGGCGGGGTAGGCCAGTTTCTGAAACAATTCAACCCAGTGGCTGGTTGTGTCCAAGCCTTCCCGTTGTCGTTGTTCAATATCTTGCCAGAGTTCCAACAATGGAAGATAGTGTGGATCTCTGCGTGGCTGAAAGGAGAGCGGTGGTAGGTCACTGGTGGACAACTGTCGCGATTCCTGTTCTTCCAATCGCATTCCCGAGTCATCGAATTGCCGTTCAGCAACAGCTTGTAGTTCCCAGCCCTCCGGTTTTCGTTGCGCTTTGTTGGCTTGCAAGGATTCCTGAAGTAGATGCCGGGGCTCTCGTAGCCAAGAGAAGCGAGCCAATTGCTCAACCTCACCGTCAGGTTGACGTGGACCAAAATATACAATAGCTCGATCACCGTCTAGCTTCCACTGTGCCGGCAAACCGGTAGCCACTCCTGCATTACCCCAGTGTTTCTGCATCCAGGGCTGAGCGTAATTCTGCAATAAATAACCAGCGAGCGCTATACCACAGGCAGTAATCAGAAAGGGCCGAATTAACTGCCAGGAGCCAGCCCCAACCGTTCGCATGGCAATCACTTCTGAAGTTCGACTGAGTGTGCTGAACGCTGCAATGGTTGCGAGCAGTACGGTTACAGGTGTGGTCAATTCCAGCAACAAGGGTAGCAACAAGGCAGTCTGACGTAGGAATGCTAAAAAGCCGGACCAACTGTCAAAGGCTTGGTTGAGATCATTGACTAGGTTGCCCAGTGAAGTGATGGCTACGAAAGCCAACAGGAAGAGAGCGAAAAAACGCAGGAACTCAAGGGCAAGGTATCGTGAAAGAATGGAAAACATGAAAGTGCAGCAGTTTTTGCCTACTCTAAGAGATTAATCATTGCAGATTGTCCCTAGCCAGCAGATCATCCTTGGTTGTTGGAACTGATCCTGAGAAGATAGACTTGCTTTCTTTAGAAATCCACGGTTTTTGGGAGTGCTCTTGTCAGAAGGCATAGTACTGGAAAAACTGGGGAAGATCAGCTAGTCTTCGTCTCTTCCAAGCTGATTCATAGGCAATCGGAAGGCCATTTGTATCTGGAAACGCCCTAAGGAAACGAGATGTCAAATTCAGTCCTGGTCTTTGAAGAAAATAAGGCAATACAAGGACTGATTGCCTCGACGATCAGTGATCAGGTCGAGCTTTGGCAGGAGAGTCGCCCTGATGCCTTCCTGCAGCTGGCAGATCGTTATTCCCCCAACCTGATCTTCATCAGCAACGCTGACCAGCAGCAAGACTACGCCCTTTGTCGGCAACTGCAGCAGCACTCGTCTCTGAGTCAGGTGCCCAAGGTGTTGCTGGTTAACGCCAGAGATGATGTCAACGAGTCTCTGCTGGAGCAATTTGGGCTTCAGGGGATGATTCGTAAGCCTTTTGAGGCAGCGACGTTGCAGGAACACATCCAGCGCTATCTGCCCAGTGTGGAACTGCAGAGCGAACCGATGGATTCTGCAGAAGAAGTCAATGTCTTTGACGATGAAATGCTTGGTCTGATTCAGGACAATGGCGAGTCGGTGGATGAGACGATGTTCGATGAAGATACCAGCTGGAGTGGCTCTGCAACAGGTGAACTGCAAGAAGAAGATGTGCTGGATGAAGATTCCCCAGTCAGCTTGCCCAATGTTTCTGATCAAGCTGCTGCTCCCAAGCAAATTCACCCTCCTGTGGTGGAAGAGGATTCTGTTCCGGATGTAGATTTTGCAGAGGACATTGCAGAGGAAGAAGATTTGAATGCAGACGAAACAGAGATTGTTCCATCTGTGGCAGTAGCAGAAGATCTTGGTGCGGAAGAAATAGAAATAACGTTGTCTGCGGAGAATGATTCATCCGACGAAGACGAAGAGATTCAGTCGTTGGATGAACTACTCGGTGCAGAGGCTGCGATGGAAAAGCAGCCCGGCCTGGTTCAACACGATGATATGGTCCTGAATGCAAAGGAAGGACTGAGTTTGGTCGATCTTGAAGGTGAGATCATGGATTCCGAACAAAATGAGATTGAGGACACTCTGACAGACGAAGCTTCCACAGCAGAAGCTGAAACAGATACTGCTGCTGAAGAGAATCTGGAGCCAGAAGAATCGGAGGGCCCCTTCGCCGATCTGGATTTAGCTCTTGATGAGGAAGAAGAACTTCTCGACTCTTCAGCAATGGACGCAGCAGAGGAGGTCACTGAAGAATTGGAAGATCCTGAAGAAGAGCCTGCCTTCACGGACTCAGATAGCGCTTTTGAGATTCCTCCTGCGGCAGAATGGTCTGAAGAGGAAGAACTGGCTACAGATGCTTCAGAAGAGCTTGAGTCCACAACAAACGATGGCGGATTTGAAATTCCACCGTTGGAGTTGGACGAAGAACAGGATCTGACAATGTTGGCAGAGGAGTGGGAGGAACCACTGTCTTCCGTGGAGGGAGATGATGATATGGAGATTCCACCACTAGAAATGAGTGAAGAAGAGGAAGACCTGCTGATTGATGACTGGCAAGAAGCTGCTGACGTTTCTTCTGAAGAGTCTTCTGAAACAGAAGATGTGGCACTTGCTCCGGACGAACTGGAGGAGGATGAAGACGATTTTGCTCTCTTCGAAGAGATCGATGAAGACGATTGGAAGGAAGCCGCTGTAGCCGCCAAAGCAGCAGTAGAAGCCACTCCAACGGTTGCACCTGCAGTGTCAACGCCTCCAGTCAAAGAGGCTTATCGTGGACCGATTATCACCTCATCGCAGGGGTTGGTAATGGACAATGTTGACATTCACCAAAACGATTTCGATGTTGATCTAGATATCTGGAGTCGAACTCCTGATGTGGATCAGGTTCTGCGCGATGATGTCACTCCCATTTCGCTAAATGAGAATGATTTTGATCCTGTACTGCCTGCCTTGTCAACGGTGGAGGTCATCCAGGGGCCCTTGCGTATGCGCTACACTCCGAATGTGCGTGAAATGGACTATTATCTGGCTGCTACCACTCTAGAAGATGAGGAACTAGCGGAAACACTGACCAACAATGATAGTGTGTTGCTCACAGAATCAGGAGAAGCGACGGGTGACGGAGGACTGGCCGCAGCAGTAGAAGACTTTGAGGCAGCAGTAGCACTAGCTATCGGTGCTGATGATAAAGAATTGGAAGAGTTCCACCTCACCCTGGATGAAGACGATGAATTGGTGCCAGAGCCCGAAGAGGAAGAGTTTACCCTGGTTGAAGAAGAGCTTCCGGACTCCTCGGCGATAGATCCATCAGTAGAAGAAGATGATGATGACTTGTCAGCAGATGAAATAGAGCATCCGGACCTGTTTGCCGAATCAGACTTACCTCTGCTTGATGAGACTGAAGAAACAGATGTAACAGAATCCGGGCCAGCACAGGAAGAAGTCATTAAAGGCGAGACTCCGGTTGTTGAAAAGAAGAAGTGGCGACGTCAGGTCTTTGAGCAAGATCTTGAAGAGTTACAACCTCCTACTCCAGTTGTCGAAGAGATTGCTCCTGAAGAAGAAATTGAACTGCCGATTGTTGAGGACGAATTCTTAGCTGCTGCAGAGGTGGATGCTTCAGAAGAAGTTGATGAGGAGGATGAACTGGCAGCGGAGTCGATGCTCAGCGAGCTGGAAGGTCTTGATCAGGAGATGGCAGATTTGGAACAGCAAGAGGTTGAATTGACAGAAATACCGGAAGATGAAGCACTGGTGACCTTGGATGACGAGATGTCTGGTGACCCAATGGCTGAAGGTGAACCTGAAGTTTTGGAAGAAGAGACGTTTGAAGATTGGGGCGATGCAGTAGAGGCTCTGGAAGAGGAATCCGAGGAAGTAGCGAGCGCAGAGCCCGAAGGTGATCCCGAGGTTTTGGAAGAAGAGACGTTTGAGGACTGGGGCGATGCGGTAGAAGCTCTGGAAGAGGAATCCGAGGAAGTAGCGAGCGCGGAGCCCGAAGGTGAACCTGAAGTTTTGGAAGAAGAGACGTTTGAAGACTGGGGTGACGCGGTGGAAGCTCTGGAAGAGGAATCCGATAGTCCACCACCAGTAGAAACTCCTGCTGTTGCTGCTTCGACAGATACCGAAGTTCCAGCAGGCATGGGATCACTAGATACAGTGATTGAGGGTATGATCACACGATCTGTACAGAAAGCTGTCGCAGATGCAATGCCCCAGATCGTTGAGCGAATTGTTCAGGAACTTCGACAACACCGCCCATGAAATGGCCCGTCCCATTGTTCAGGATTATGAAGCCATCCAGCTGAGCCAAGCTATCACCGATCGTAAGCAACTGCGATTAGTGTTCTTGGATGGAGATACTCTGGTCGAGACAGTCCGCTGGCACACTCCAGCCTGGATCGGCCTGCGTGACGGCAAGGTCATCAACAAGCAAGCCCTCAAGTTCTGGGAGCCACTTGATCCCTAAAGACCCATCTGTTTGTCACATCCCGCACTGAAGTCCCAACCAAACTAACATGACACAGGCGCCCACTGCCCAGCGTATGCAGGAACTCACTGAGTTGATCCATGGGCACAACGCACGTTACTATCTGAGTACTCCGACGATTAGTGATGAGAGTTTCGACGCTCTGGTAAAGGAATTAGCGCAACTGGAGGCCAGCTATCCAGAATTGCGTGACTCAGCCTCTCCCCTGCTGCGTATCACCGCAACTCCACTGAGTACTTTCCCGTCACGTTCCCACCGAATTCCAATGCTCAGCTTGAGCAACGCCTATTCTCTTGAAGAAGTTGTAAATTGGGACACTGGCTTACGACGCCTGCTGGAGACACCCCAAGTAGCGTATGTCGGTGAATTGAAGATCGATGGACTGGCGGTATCGCTGATTTATGAGAGAGGCCGTCTGGAAGCCGGGGTTACCAGAGGGGATGGCCAAGTTGGGGATGAGATCACTCCAAACCTGCTGACAATTGCCAATCTGCCCGTGCAATTGCCAGAGCCAATCAATCTGGAAGTCCGTGGAGAGGTCTATCTGCCCCATCTCAGTTTTGAAAAAATCAACGCTCGAAGGCAAGCAGAGGGCGAACCTCTCTTTAAAAATCCACGTAACGCAGCTGCAGGTACACTGCGGCTGTTGGATACAGCGGAAGTTCGGCACCGTCGGCTGCAAATCCTGATTTATGCAGTTGCCCAGGGCTCAAATAGAACTTCTCACTATGCCAATCTTCGGTGGCTGGGAGAGCTGGGTTTCCCAATCAATCCAGCGACACAACTCTTACCCGACTGGGATTCTGTCCAGAACTTTCTGGAACACTGGGAGAGCGAGCGTCGTCACCTTGATTACGATGTGGATGGGATTGTGCTGAAGGCAAATTCATTGGAAGACCAGGCAACTCTCGGAATGACTGCCAAATCTCCCCGCTGGGCTATCGCCTTCAAGTTTACTGCAGAACAAGCAGTCTCCACACTGCGTGAGATTGAAATTGGGGTAGGCCGAACAGGAGTTCTCACTCCAGTGGCTCTTCTGGATCCGGTGGAATTGAATGGGACCACGGTGTCGAGAGCAACCTTGCATAATTATGATCAGATTGAGCGACTTCAACTACGCTTGGGAGATCAGGTACTGGTCGAGAAGGGGGGAGAAATCATCCCAAAAATCGTGGCGGTGCACCTACCCGCTCCTGTGAGTGAATCTAGACAGATTGATCCACCAACAGCCTGTCCAGCCTGTGACAGCCTAGCAATTCAGTACCCAGGTGAGATCGACTGGCGTTGTCCAAATCCAGAATGTCCTGCACAGCTACAAGAACGGTTACTACACTTTGTCTCTCGTCGCGCAATGGATATTGATGCTGTCGGTCCAGCACTACTGGATCAACTACTGAAACACCGACTGGTACGGAGTGCTGCGGACCTTTACCGATTACAAATCGAGGACTTGACGCCCTTAGAACGGATGGGACTCAAGTCTGCACAGAATGTGGTGCTGGCTATCGACCAATCAAGGCAAAGACCACTCCCGCGCTTTTTGCACGCGCTCGGTATCCCTCATGTGGGTGAAAAAACGGCCCAATTGCTGGCACGCAACTACGGTTCGTTGGAGGTTCTTCAACAAGCAGATCAGGAAGAATTGGCGGCAATCCATGAGATTGGCCCAGTGATCGCTGAAAGTGTGGCCCTCTACTTCCGTAGCATAGAAACCAAAGCATTGCTTCAGGAATTGTGGGACGCTGGGGTAAGGCCACAGGAGCTACAAGTGCAGCAGGCTCCCGATTCGCCACTAAAAGGGAAAACTGTGGTGCTTACAGGAACGCTCACGGAGCCAAGAGATGTTTGGCAACAACGCCTGGAAGATGCAGGAGCCCGGATTTCTGGAAGTGTTTCTAAGAAAACAGATTATGTTTTGGCTGGAGAAAAAGCGGGTTCCAAGTTGGAGAAAGCTGAGAAGTTGAAGGTCTCTGTGATCAGTGAGGATCAGGCTTGGAGTTGGTTAAGCGGCTCATCCAATAACGAATGATAGCCTTCCTGGTAGGTAGGATAGCGTAGCAACAGTCCTGTGGATTGGAGACGCTGATTTGAAATTTTACGCTCGAGGAAAGGGACGTCTGTCTCTGGTTCAGCCAGCAAACCATGATTTTCTAGCTGCAAAGCTGTCGGACGTTGTTTCGCACACCACTGAGCAACTCGCAGTGAGGGTAGTGGTTGATGATCGACAGCATTGATGCAGGAAGGCAGTTCTGGCTTCAGAATCAGCAGGTGTATCAACCGGGCGAGATCTTCCACATGAATACGGTGAGTGGGCTGATGTGGAGACGTCGGCATCGCTTGGCCATTGCGCAGTCGTTGCCAGAGGTTGCGTTTGGGTCCGTAGATACCTCCTGGACGCACTACTTGTAAATCGAACATCTCTCCGAGCAGATCTTCTGTTTGTTTTCGTAGCTCGCCGGAAAGAGAGTCCGGCTCTTCTCCAGTGTCCTCTGTCCAGACTCCTGCCCGTTTGGGATATATTCCTGTTGTGGAAACGTAGAGCAAGCGTGAGCAGGTTGGTCGGTGCTCACGCATCCAGGCAGACCACTGCTGTAAGTGATTTCGATTGGCTTCCAGATCGCGGATAGGTGGGATGGTCAGGACTAGGATTGCTGATTGAGTTGGCAGGGCTTCCCAACTTGAAGTCTGAGTCCAGTCAAAGGGTACAACCGGCAGAGGCTGTTGGCTGAGAATCGCAGGGTACGATGAGGGACGACAAGTTCCCCAGGATTGTGGTGACCAAGGAACCAACCGCGCGAGGGTAGAGCCCAGATAGCCCAGACCAAGGATACCGACGGTTGGCTCCATCAGATTCAGTGTCGAACTGAATCGAAAGAGGAGGACTGTGCAGAGGCAACTGCCCGAGCATAGGATTTGGGTATATCGGACTGTAACAGGCTACCTGGTTCCAGGTACTCGTAGATTTCTCCGTAGTGCTTGATCTCGGTAGCGCTGATCCGCCGCATGAGATGCCAGGGCCGCAGGTCATCTGTATCCTTCAGACCCATTGCTCCGATGATCTCACAGACACTCTTCTCTAGATTCTTGTGTAGGTTATAGACACGCACTTTCTTGTCTGATGGGTCCAAACCATACATCAATGTCCGATCTGTTGTCGCAACTCCCACTGGACAGCGATTTGTGTTGCACTTGAGTGCCTGAATACAGCCGAGCGCCATCATCATAGCCCGAGCCGAGTTACAGAGATCAGCACCAAGTGCCAGACGTTTGACGATGCCGAAGCCTGACATCACCTTGCCACTGCTGATGATCCGAATATCTTTGCGCAGATCAAATCCAGTGAGGGCGTTATTTACAAAGATCAAACCTTCGCTCAAAGGACTACCGATATTATTAGTGAATTCCAGTGGGGCTGCACCGGTTCCACCCTCTCCTCCATCGACTGTAATGAAATCAGGCTTGATTCCTGTTTCGTACATCGCCTTACAGATGGCTAGAAATTCACGTCGCTTGCCTACACAGAGTTTGAAGCCGATTGGCTTGCCTCCTGATTTTTCTCGCAGCAACTGAACAAATTCCATCAATTCCAAGGGGGTTGAGAACGCTGAGTGCCCTGGAGGTGAATTGACGTCCTGCCCCATCGGTACACCGCGAATTTCTGCAATTTCCTTGGTTAGCTTAGCTGCGGGTAGAATCCCGCCATGTCCAGGCTTTGCTCCTTGAGAGAGCTTGATTTCAATCATCTTTACCTGGTCTTGGGACGCCTTCTCTGCAAATTTTTCAGCACTGAAGCTCCCATCATTGTTGCGGCAGGCAAAGTAGCCTGTACCAATCTGCCAGATCAGATCACCACCACCCTGATGGTGAAATTTTGAAATTCCCCCTTCCCCAGTGTTGTGGGCGAAGTTGCCCATCTTGGCACCACTGTTGAGAGCCAGTACGGCATTAGCACTCAGAGAACCATAACTCATTGCAGAAATATTTAGCAGGCTGGCCGAGTGAGGCTGTTTACAATCCGGTCCGCCTACCGCGACACGAAGATCAGTCTGATCCAAGTGAGCAGGCTTTAGCGAGTGGTTGACCCACTCGTAGCCAACTTCGTAAACATCTTGTTGAGTTCCGAAAGGGACAGTATCTCGTGCATTTTTGGCCCGCTGATAGACTAGGCTTCGTTCCAAACGGTTGAAGGGACGACCTCCTGTGTCGGATTCCACAAAATATTGGTAAAGTTCTGGACGGATTTCTTCCAGCAGGTAGCGCAGGTGGCCAATGATTGGGAAGTTTCGAGGGACAGTCTGTGATTTCTGAAAGACATCACGTAGGCCCAACAGAATGAGCGGTGCGCCAATGACTAGAGTCCAGAGAATTTCCAGATAGATCGGAGCAACTGCGGCCAGCATACCAAGGTAGAGGAGCGTGAGGACATAAAATACCTTCCGCACACTGATGGGTGAATCAGCAATCATGAAAACTCCTGAAGAATGAAAGTGAGTTGCTCAGTTTTGTTTGAGGCTTGAATCTTCATCAAGAACCGCCAGCGCCCGAATCGAGGACGGGAGTGTGAAATAGAAGCGAGAGCCTTCGCTCAAGGTACTCTCAGCCCAGATCTGTCCACCATTCTCACGAACAAGCTCGTGGCAGAGGATCAAACCTAGTCCAGTACCTTTCTCATTGGCAGTACCAACTGTGGAAAAGGAAGTCTCGATCTGAAACAGATCGCTCAGGTGCTGGGAAGCAATCCCAACACCATTGTCTGCAACACAAATGATGATCATATCATCCTGCTGGCTCGCATGGACCTCAATTTTTCCTTTTTCTTGTGTAAACTTGATCGCGTTAGAAACCAAGTTCTGCATAACCAAAGAAAGATGGGTACGGTCAGCATAGACCAGCATCTCAGGATCTAAGAAGCATTCAAAATGGATTTTCTTTGTTAGCAGGTTACCTTGCAGAAGACTAAGTACCATTCCCACTCGCTCTCGCAGTAGCACTGGTTCCGGTTGGTAACCCATGTGACCTGACTGCAAGCGAGTCCATTGCATCAAATTTTCTAGCAGGTTGAGCAGGTTTTGCGCACCTACATGAATATGACTTCCATAAGATTGGATCTCTGCTAGCGTGAAGTCAGAAAGATCACCGGAAAGGATTTCAGCAAAGCCTAGGATCGAGTGAAAGGGGCTTTTTAGATCATGGGAGATGATTGAGAAGAATTTATCTTTGTTCGCGTTTTGTCGCAGCAACGCCTGTTCGGAATCTACAAGGCGAGCGTTGAGTTCTTCTAATTCTTCTGTCCGCTGACGGAGAGTTGCCTCCATCTGCTTTTTCTCAGTGATGTCTGACTGAATCCCTACATAGTGAGTAGTCTGACCCATCTCATTTTTGATTGGAGTAATCGAGAGCTTATTCCAGAAAGGACGCTCATCAACGTCGTAATTGAGTAGTTCGACTGTACAGGAAGTGTGGGTACGAAGTGCTTGGCGGATTGTTTCAATAGTTTGCTGGTCGGTCTTTGGTCCCTGGAGGAAACGACAATTACGCCCCAGCACTTGATCTAATGAGTAGCCGGTAATTCGTAAAAATCCACTATTGGCATAGATGATGGGATTTCCAGTTTGCGATGCATCAGTGATCGTAATTCCCTCGTCAGCGGCTGCCATAGCTCGGTTGCGAAGTTGTAGACCTTGTTCGGCCACGGTTCCCTTCGAAATATCTTTGTGCGCAGCTACTAACCAGGTTTGACCTTCGAAGTTGAAGCGCGTCAGCGATAGCAGAAACCAGCGTTGTTCTGTGTCACTGTGGCAAGGATACTCCATTTGAAAGTCGTCCTTCTCACCACACAACAACTGTTGGATCGCTTCAGCTACTATTTTCGCATCCTTGGTTTGAGCTCCGATGGCTTCTTGACAGATTCCCAGATAGTTGCGTCCTACTCCCCAATTGGGATCTTCGTAATGGTTTGCCAGGCCAAAGCGCCGCCAAGCATCATTGACCGCAACAATGACACCTTGCTCATTAAGGACAGCAAGGTGGACAGGTAGAGAATCTAGAGTTTTCTGAAAGAAATTTGTGGAACTACGAGATGGGAGAGCTTTTTCCATGAGGAATTTTGTGGCGTCAGAAGCGCTACCGACGAGCTGATGTCCAGAGAGAAGAGGTAATCTTCAGGCAAGATGTTTCTCGACTTGCTGCCGTAATTGACGGGGTGCAATCGGCTTCCGCAAGTATCCCTGTGCTCCAGCCTGCAAAGCCGCCTCTTCGCGTCCACTTTCCTGCTCAGCAGAGAGGAACAGTACCGGAGTTTGGTGATCGTAGCGACGCAACTCTTCGCAAAGTTCTATCCCGGTTCGCCGAGCTAAATTCTGGTCCATCAGAATCAAGTCCGGTTGCGTCTCTGCAACCGTATTGTGAAATTGATCTTCTTGCTGCAAGCAGATCAGTTTCCAAGTTGGCTTACGAAATACAGCCCGAACTAAATCCAGACTGGGTCGCTCATCGTCCAGCGCTAAGATGATCTTGGGTTTAATGAAATTATTCACATTTTGCCAATATAGAAATGTTGGTTAGAGAAGAGCAAACTAATTTTTAGATAAATCTATTGTTTTTTACTGGGGCAGATCTAGAGCCCGATCAAATTTTCTCTTATTTTTCTAACTTTTGGCTTCTACCGTGCAGTATTGGCCCCACCAATGTAAGAATCTAATTTGTTTGCTACATACCTTGTGCCAATCTGGAGACAGAAGATGAAGAGGCGCAGATGCTGAGTCTAAGGTGCTTGGATTGTCTGTAAAACCAGTGTTGGTCGGAGCATGCACGCTCAAAAAGAACAATAAACTTCTTTACAGAACTTTTTCTTATTTTTTGATAAAATAAAATTTTCGTAACAAAAATATTTTGAAAGTAAAATTATGAAAATCCTGATAATCGATGACGAACCCTATGTAGAAGCGCTGATCAAAGGATGGTTCCGCTCTTCAGAGCATGAATTGAACTTTTTGCAGAGCGGTGCTCCGCTGATGCGTGAAGGTGCCACCTTTGTCAAAAAATATGACGTAGTGATCATTGACAAGCAGTTACCAGAGGTGGATGGGCTCCAAATTGGTAAGCACTTGAAGGAAAACTACCCCGGACTGGTGACGATTATGGTCACAGGCTTTGAAAGTACAGAAACGCTGGTATCAGCTTTTCGGGACAGTCATTTCGATGACTACATTTCAAAGCCTTTTGATTCGCGCAAGCTACAGGACTCCCTGTTACGAGCACAGCGGTTGGTCGAAGAGCGTCATGCTCTCACCAGTGAGTACAAACTAAATGAATCACTACGCCTGCGGACTATTGAAACTCCAAAACAATTGGTGGGGCAATCTCCCCGTTTTCTAGAGATGATGGCACTGATCGAGAAATTTGCTCCCTTGGAAGGTCCAATCTTGATCCGTGGAGAGACAGGGACAGGAAAGGAATTGGTAGCTCGTGAGATCTACAAGCGCAGTCGTCGCCAGCACGGTTCCTTTGTACCCGTCAACTGCGGTGCCATTCCTGCGGAGCTCTTCGAGAGTGAGTTGTTTGGTCATGAGAAAGGGGCATTCACTGGGGCAATTGGTAAAAAAGAAGGTTTGGTCAAATTGGCAGACGGAGGAACCCTGTTTCTGGACGAAATTGGGGATACACCTCTGGCCCTGCAGGTTAAATTGCTACGCATGTTGCAGGAGGGAGAGATCCTCTCGGTTGGCAGCAATCGTCAGCAGAAAGTGAATGTGCGAGTAATCAGTGCGACAAACCAGAAGTTGGAGGATCAGATCAAGGTCAAGGACTTCCGGGAAGATCTGCTCTATCGACTAAATGTGTTTACGATTTACCTGCCACCGCTGAGGGAGCGCCAGGAAGATCTACCCATGCTGATCCAGCACTTCATTCAGAAGAACAGTACGCTGAATCCGCGTGTGGTTGGAGTGGACCCAAATGCGTTAGAGATGCTGAGTCACTGGCCTTGGGAGGGTAATATTCGCGAATTGGAAAACGTGATCCAGCGTACCTGCGCCCTGGCAGAGTCTGAGTATTTACGCCCAGAAGACTTCAAGGAAATTTACCATGAGTTGGTCAAGGGACAACCGAAGTTTGTGGTTCCCAAAGATATTGGTAACAAAGAAAGTGGTGAAGTCAGCAGTAGCATAGGTAGTCCCTTTACCCTGATCAGCAGTAATCGCAGTTTTGCCAAGCACAGCGAACAACTCTGGCATGTTTTCCGAGAAAATAATTGGAAGCTATGGCAGTTGGACAATCGTGACGAAGTCCGACAGATGCTGGCAGAATGGCTGGAAACAGCGACTTATGTCAAAGTTGGACACTTTGGCAGAATCCAGACTGCTCGTGATCAGGTTCTGCCGGTGCGGATCAGCTATCTCAATCCCGAAACGTGCCGAATCGAACAGATTGCCATTAATTTTGGCTTCTATTGCGAAAACTCATTGGCTGAAGCGCCAGTCTCTGCCAGCTTTGAATTTGCGAGAGAGAATGGTCAGTGCCATCAGGTATACCAACCCGTCAAGAAAGGTCTGCCTGATACCTATTTCTTCAACCTGTTGTATCGCAATCGTCATCGAAACCAGACGATCAGCATTTCGCCTCAGCACATCATCCGGGCGTTAGTTCTACGGTACGCACAGATGGATACGCCAGTGCGTCCACTGAAGAAAGTGTTTGATAATGTGATGGAGTTTCTGATTGATGAAGAGGTCGTTGATCAGTTCCCTTACCTACCACATGATGGCCTAGAGGCAATGCGAGGTTGCCTCTGTAGCAAGGCCCATGTGTTCTCAGGCTTTTCCAGTCGGCTCAAGGCCAATCCGAATCTCGTAGCCCAGGAAGTGCGCAAGGTCTTCCCAGATTATTCCCTGCCCTTTACGATGCAACAATCGCTGGCCCAGTGAGCTTGCAAAAACAAAGCTGAACAGTAGCCGCGCTTCTATTCCAGTCACTGGGAATTCCTACCTTCCCGGTGACTGGCTCTTCACCGACTTTCTCACCCCGTCTTTGGAGTTTTCATGTATACCGCCTCGATCTTTCTATTCCGGCGGGATCTGCGTCTATTTGATAATTCTGGATTGCGTCTGGCCTTGCAGCGTTCCAGTACTGTCTGGCCAATCTTCTGTTTTGATCCTCAACAGGTGGAGGATCATCCTTACCGAAGCCTGCCCGCCCTACGTTTCATGTTGGAATCTCTTGCAGACCTGCAACTTCAATTGGTCGAAGCTGGTGGGAGACTATTGTTATTGAGAGGACAGCCTCAGGAACTATTACCGGAGTTGCTTCAAAAAAGTGGAGCACAGGCTGTGTTTGTAAATCGGGATTTCACTCCATTTAGTCAGCAACGAGATACGCAATTACAGAAAGTTGCTAAACAACAGGGTGCTGCCTGGCACAGCGTGGATGATTTGCTGCTGCATCCACCCGAAAACACTCGGAAAGCTGATGGCAATCCCTACACGGTCTTTACTCCGTTTTATCGAAATGCTGCTCGCTTGACTGTACCACTGCCAGAACCGCTCCCAAAGGCACAGTGGGGGACTTCTGTTTTGCTGCTTGAGTCTGACAGGGGGCAGGACTTGATGTCTTTTCAGATGGAAGCTCGTCACCCGGAAACTCCAACAGGTGGTCGCAGCGCAGCGCTGGCAATTCTGGCAAAGGCTTCTCGATTTACAGATTATGGTGAAAAACGGGATTTCCCCGCGATAGCGCAGGGTACAACTAGACTTTCTGCTCATCACAAGTTCGGCACGGTTTCGGTGCGCGAAGTCTTTCATCACCTGCTGCCCACACTGGGGAGCTCAGATCATCCTCTGTTGCGCCAACTCTACTGGCGGGACTTCTTCACTCAGATTGCTTTTCATTTTCCAAAAGTATTCGGAAACGCTTTTCAATCCAACTGTAACGATCTGCCTTGGTCTACTAACGAGCAACGTTTTGCAGCTTGGTGTGAGGGTCAGACGGGTTTCCCCATTGTCGATGCCGGTATGCGTGAACTGAACAACACGGGCTACATGCACAATCGGGCTCGAATGATCGTAGCGTCTTTTCTGACCAAGGATCTGCACATCGATTGGCGTTGGGGGGAACGTTACTTTGCTCAGCGCCTGGTAGATTACGACCCATGTGTCAACAACGGCAGTTGGCAGTGGGCTGCCTCTACGGGATGTGATGCTCAACCCTACTTCCGGATCTTCAATCCCTGGCTGCAGCAGAAGAGGTTTGATGTACAGTGTGAATACATTCATCGCTGGATCCCTGAGCTGCGAGGCGTTTCCCCAACCCGACTCCACCGTTTGGATAAAGAAGCTGATACCTTGGGAATCCAAGGTTATCCTGCTCCGATGGTGGAACATAGCCAGGTCAGCCAGCAGGCCAAGGAACTTTTTGCGCAACATGCCCGGAGATAGTGTTGCCTGGAGCGACAATTCCAACCACTACTCGAATCGGCTATTCCGTTGCGGAGACCGGCATCAATGCCGTTGAGACGCTACTACGTCTCTACTTGCTGATCTTCTATACAGATGCGGTTGGGTTAGCTCCAGGTTGGGCTGGATTGGCGGTTGCGCTGGGCCTTTGTTGGGATGCGGTGACCGATCCTCTGATGGGCTACCTCTCTGACCGTTGGTATAGTCGTTTGGGAGGCAGGCGTCCTTTTCTACTGCTGGGAGGCTTGCTTCTCGCCATCAGTGTCTATCTTCTCTTTTCCCCACCATCGCTAGAAACTACGACAGCAAAGTTCGCATATCTGCTGACGGGATTTCTCTTTCTCAACACGGCGATGACAATTCTGTCGGTGCCTCACATGGCAATGGCTGCAGAGATGACCACCGAGCCAAATGAACGCTCCGCTCTGTTTGCCATTCGTTTTGCTTGTGGAAACATTGGGGCAATCCTTGGCGCTGGATTGCCAGGATTTTTTGCAAGTGGTGAGGGTTTACAGCCAATTGACCAACAGCTCGCCATGAATGATATGAGCCTTTGGCTCGCTGTGATTGTGTGTGGTACTGCAGGTTATGCTTGGTTGGCTACCGCCAGGCAGCCGATGCATCGTGTAGCCACTCACGTTGAATTGAAGCAGAGTCTGATTCATGTATGGCGTAACCCAACTTTCCGACCGTTATTGTTAGCCTATATCGTGGCTACCTTTGGGGTGGCCATCAATGGAGCCTTGGCACTTTACTATTACCGCTATCGGCTGTTGTTGGAAGAGCAGGAAGTGCAGCTCATTCTAGTAGTCTTTATGGTGGTACTAACCCTCTCTTTGGTAGGTTGGGTGCTACTTTCCAGAAAGCTGGGAAAACTGCGACCCCTCCTACTAGGAGTCTCACTACTGGGCTTTTTCAGCTGCGTGACCTATCCTTTCTTTCCACCAGGCAACCTCTGGATACCATTGTTGGTGGGAGGCGTACTATTGGGTAGCTGTGTAGGATCGGTGGTGTTGCTAGATTCCTTGCTGACAGATGTGATTGACTATGACCAAGTCCGTAGTGGTGTACAACGATCAGGAGTCTACTTTGGAGTGTGGCGACTAGGTGCCAAAACTGCACGTGCCCTCGCTGTTGCAGGTGCTGGTCTGTTGTTGGAAGTCATTGGGTTTGTGCCCAACACCGTACAATCGGCAGAAGTGTCAGAAGCACTAGCTTGGTTATTTGGTCCAGGAGTTGGGGTGTTTCCCGTACTAGCAGCCTTGCTGTTGTGGCCCTATCGTTTTGATGATGACAAACAACGTCAGGTTCGGCGGATCTTGCAACGCAAAGAGCTACTTGCGGCACAAGCGCCGTAGGTGTAGATTGTTCCAAATTGATCAAATTCTGCTGACTCGCTACCATCTCTGGTTTCAAAAAATCAGTTCCCTTCTCAACGCATTGAGCAAACTCACATGTCTTGGAAACGTTGGTTTCTAACTGGATGTCTTGGACTTCTTGCAGGGTTTACAAATGCACAGGCGGATCGCCCTAGCGCCCTGTTGACGTTGCATAGCAATCACTCTGTCCCTAGTTTGCAGGAACAGACTTGGCTGTTAGAACTACAGCGTCTGCTGCAGAGCCGCTATTACCTCTGGATCGCAGCAGAGACTCCTGTTTTGACAAGTGCTCCGATGAAGACAGAAGCCAGCTTTGGTTTCCGCATGCAGCCACAGGCTGAGGAAACACGGTTAGAGATATCCCGCAATCCGGCCGATACGTTGGCCCAGTATGTCGTATTTTGTCCGGAGCCTTGTGCTGGCTCTGTCCGAACAGAGGCTCTGAGGGCTCTACTCGCTTTTGTGGAGCCAAATGCGAGTGAACTGTGGTCTGCAGCACTGCCACCTGTTCCTGAGTGGAAAGGAATTGCTCCACAGCGAAACACCATAACTTCTGCAGTTACTCGTTCCAATCCCAAGAGAAAGCCAGCGATTCAACGCCAGAAGACTTCTGCACAAAAGAAGTCCACTAAGGTAGCAAGTCCTACAAATCAATCAGGAATGTTGGAGGAAAAACTAGTCGCTCGCGCGGATGAACGCCCGTTAGCCAACTCAGCGAAAACAAAAACGGTAACTACTCCCGTCAAAGCTAAACCACCTACCAAGAAAAAGACGACTCCTAAGACTGCCAAGAAGGAGGAGCAACTCCCTAAAATTACCGCGAGAGTGCAGCCATCCAGACCACTTTTTGTCAGGAATGATAGCGCCAAAAACTCAACAACCAAAAGCGTTGGGTCCAGCGGTAATCAAAACCAATTGGAGCAGTTTCGCCGCAAGATCGCCGAGCGGAGCTACAACCGACAGATTTGGCAGGCCATGCGTAATCAGTTGATGTTCTTCCGGCAGGAAAACAGCGACTTGCCCAAACCGCTGCCACTACGGGTTCGCCTGCAGATCAATGTGGAAGGCAAAGTGATTGGTCAGGAGATTCTGGAAACCAGCCAAGTCCCAGAATTTGACGCATTGGTTTTGAAAGCTGCACCTCTGCTCGAACTTTCCCCACCGGATGAAACGCTGGTGCGGGAGCCTCCCTACGTGGTTGTAGTTCAGGTAGCTCCCTGAAATGATCAGTTGATCTCGCTGAAGATGCGGGGCAGTCCGTTGAAGAAGATCAGCGGTGGTGTGACTCGTCCCAGTGGTGGTTCAGGTTTGATGGACCTGGGAAGATGTCGTTTGTGCGTAGCGGTGTTAGGTTCCAGCAACAGACCACGTTCATTGGTAAATTGCTGAATGATGCTTTGTATCTGGCGCCCAGCGATTTTCTCGCTACGATCAATGGGGATCTTGTGTGCCCAGACAGCCGCTGTTGAAAACAACATGGCAAGAGCAAGGGGCAGGAGAAACTTCTGCTTCATGACGTACTTTCCCAGTGATCAACTGGAATTTAGAGGGTCAGGGCAGCAGATTCCATTCTGCTCGTCCATGACGAAGGATGCGGTCATCCTGACACGACGAGTATTATAAATTTAGCAAGGGGTATGCCTCATAATTCTTAGAGGATCACCCCGTAGTTGGGCAGTTGCTCGGTGATGCGCGCCTGCATCTTGCGTTGATTCGGGTTGGCCTCTAGCGTCACGGCCAAGTCGACGGCCTCCTTTGCGTCTTTCAGGATCTGTCCGACCTGAGGAGGTTCCAAGCCAAGAGACTTGCGATGGAGATGCGAGAGGTAGGCGGCCTGTGCAAACTCTGAGAAAATAGGGAACTCCTTCATATCAGGAGTAGTTTTGGAAGCTCGTTTGTAGGCTTTGTAATAGGCATCGAGCATTTTCTTGTAGGCCGGCAGCATGTGGGCTCGGACATGGGGATGCTTCAACTCCACTCGGAGCAATAGAGTACGGAAAGCCTCTGTGCGCACCCGTGCCTCTAGCAGATAGTGCTGGGGAATCGCAGACTCGATAGTCTGTAAACGTTTGGCAATATTGAGTGCGAGGCTGTGTAAGGGTGGAATAAAGCGCATCACGTCTGCAACCGCAGTGACTTTGCGAATCACAACTGTTTCTTTCTCAGCCCCTGCACCACTACCACCTTCACCTATGAATCCACTGTGAATGTTTTGGGACGGACTGAGTTTGTTAAGCTCTGAGAGGTCGACTGGGATTGTAATGGAAGTCAGCATCTGAGCCATTAGTTCCTTGTTACGCTCCAGTGTATGAAGCGCAAAGTTCAATTCATGCAGAGACATCGCGTCTTCAGGCTCCATTTCCTCCAGCCCCTTGTTCAGATCGTCCATGCTAATCTTGCTCACGTTAATGTTTTGAAGAGCAGAGGATCGAACACTCAGCAGGCTTTTCTTCATTGTGTCGGCAATATGCCGCAAATAGTTGATATATACCTGCCCAACAGTTTGCATGTTACGAGGGTTAGCTCCACCAATGTAAATCGATAGACATGCTTGGAAAAGCATCTCTCGGTAGACAGGTGTTTCGTAGAGACGTTTCTGATCTAATAAGTGCTTTACTAAATTACTGCGCACTTGACAAAGTGCAGGATCTTCACGGAGTTGTGCAGATAGTTCTTGGGTGGTCTTGGTATCGCATGCATCCACCAGAGACTGGCACATCAGCCGTGGGTTGTGGGGTGTATCTTTCTTTCCGAACAAGGAGGCCCACATCTTTTCAAAGAAGGAGGCACCGTGGTGCTTGCGTACTACGTCAAGAATGACGTACATGTCATGCTGCATTCGACTGAAGGGAAAATTCCGTAGATCAAGCGAGAAGTCTTGATTGGATTGGCCGAGGGAAGATTCATATTCCATTGGGAAACCGCTACCAAAAAATGGGAATTAGCCGGAAGACCAAACGCGAGAATCAAATCAACAGGCGTTGGAGCCGGTCGAGTGCGACATTTCAGAAATTCAAATAAATAGCAGTAAAAACAAAACGTAAAACGTCCCCGATTAAAACGGAAACTTCAATTTTTTTTCTGACAACCATCTAGTTTCGCCTGCTCTCGATTTTTTGCAAAGGATTTTTGCATGAAGCAAGCTCTTCTGAACTCTGCAGAACACTACCCCTTTCTGGAGCCGTTTCGCCTGCAGCAGCGGCAATTTACAGAAACTGATTACTTTCCTCGATTACAGCAGCAATTAGCAGAATTGCCGATAGATCCTGAAGGGAGTTCTCTGCTGGTGCACCTGGTCCAGCGTGAAAAAGGGTGCGGGATCGTCATTCAAGATTTCTTCCAGTTGGAGAATGAACGAATTGTTCAACTCAATCTCCAGACAGAAAATTCCTTTGAAATTCTGGCGCGCAACACCCTGCTGATGGACAGCATCATCCAGGCAGCCTTTGATTTCGCGCTGAATGATCTGCCCTTGTTGCGTCGGCTTCATGTCGAGCAAATGGAGACAGAGCTTCACTACAAGCAGCGTATTCTGCCTGAAAAGCAGGAGAAGTTGGGACGTGTGGAGCAAGAGTTGGAAAATATTCCCAGCCAAGGAGGAGAACGAGAAGAGCGTGAGATGCGTCGCTATTACCAGAAGATTTGTGGCGACCTGCAAAACGACATCGAAGAGCACGCTGAGCGTGTTGGCCAACTGGAAGAACTACTGGAGACCGCAAGGGATTGTCCGGTTGATCGTGAGTTTGTGGAAGCCCATCTGGTCATTCTTGCGCGTGGTGGCTACGGGCGTGGTGAGTTGAGCCTGGCTTCGGATCGAGATCTGGGTTATTGCCTGGATACGGAACAGTTGGCTCCAGGACAGGCCGAGGTAGTTCGCCAGCTGGTAATCCGCATCGAGACACTGCTCAACGCGGCGCAGGTGACGACAGCTCACCAGTACTTTGAGATTGACGAAGACCTGACACGCTTCCAGCAGGGCAGCATGCTGCAAACCATTCCCTCCATTCTAGAGAGTCGCGTACTGGTAGGCAGCCAACGTCTAGCGGAACGACTGAAGCAACACTTCTTTGAGATTCTGCCCTACGAACCCTATGTTCTAGAGAAAATCAACACCTACCTGCAGACGGAACGCCCACAGCTCAATCAGGCAGACCTCAAGTATGATCTAGGTGGCCTACGCAGTCTTCAGATTCCTCTGTGGATTGCAGCAGCAACTTTTGGTGTCTTCCCGTCATACACAGCAGAGATGATTGCGCTGTTGATCAAGCAGCGCCTACTCTCCCCAAGGCAAGCATTCAAGCTGTGTCAGGCGCTGGAGTTCACCTACGATCTGCGGAACTTCACTGGAGCAGCCCGAGATCACTACTTTGATGAGGAAGCGCACCACAGTGGTTGCCGAGGAGAAGACCTGCTGCCAAACGTGATCAACGACAACATGGAGCGTCTATATCTGCTCAAGAAGCCACGGTTTCAGGACGTTGATGATTTTGATCGCTATCGTTTGCAGATGCAGGATACGATTCAACAACTCTCCCGAGCACTGCTTCGGAATATTCTGGAGCGGCACGTTGTGCGAACTTTCCATACTTTCCAAGTTACAGTATATCTGCGCCAGCGTCGCATCATTGAGATCAATGCGCTTGAAGGGATGCCGCAAGTACCCCTGAGTCTAATTTTCAGTGACCCGCTCAAGCTGCTGGATCTGTTCATCTACATTGGCAAGGTGGGCTATGATCTCTCATTTGAGTTGAAGGACGAGATGGCCGATCTGCTTCAGTCGCTGACGGTTGAAGTGGTCCAGAGCCGAACTCCTGAACTTTCAGAGAAGTTTAGCGAATTGATGATGGCGCCCTATGTCGATCAGGCGTTGCGCATTATGCTGGAAATCGCCGACCCGATTGGGCTCAACGATCCTGCGTTCTTTGGTGGAACAACAGCTCAGAGATATCTACCCGATACCCTACTTGGACGGTTCATCCCTGAGTGCAACCAGATGCACTTCCTGCTGCGGAATTTGTCCTATCACCAGTATCCTGTCAGCATTCACTCACTCAACGCAGTGCAGGCTGCTGAAGAAGAACTACAGATTTTACAAAAGCAGTATCCTGAGTTGTACCAGTACCTCCAACCCAAGCATGTCCTTGCACTCAAGTGGGCTGTACTGTTTCATGACGTAGGAAAGATCGATCCAAGAACACGGCATCAGATCTCAGGTACCTCGATCGCCGTCCGAGCTCTTGAGAGATTAGGTTACACGGATCCAGAACTCTTTGGTAGTGTCTCCTTGATGATTGCCCACCACATGACCGTGGTCCAACTCAGCAAGACCTCAGCGTACTTTGACCAGGCTATCCAACAGTTCTTTGAAATTGCCAACCGGGATTTGGTCAATGTGATCCTGCTGTTCTTGGTGAATATTTCCGATTATCGCTCTGTCAGTGATGTCACAGCGAAAGATACCCGTACGCTGCGAACTTTTTTTGAGGAAACCTACCGGGTTTACGCGGAGATGCGTTCCAGTGGTCAACTAAATGATGCAATGGATGCCATCAACAGTTATCTGGATCGGAAGAAGCAAGATCTGGAGTTTGATACACGTATCAACCTACTGATTCAGCAGGGTCTACAGAATTCGATTGAAGATGCGCTCTATGCACCAGTGGCCCAAATTCAGCCCCAGGAGTACGAGCGGTTGCAGAAAGGCCATGAGGAACTGGAGCAGCATTGGCGTTTGCTCAAAATGGGCTCACTAGATGAGAAGGGATTGAGCCAGACCACTGAAAAACTGATCCGGACCATCCGCCAATATCTCAGTTCGGACACAATCAACGCCCTGATCAATCCCTATCGGCGTCAGTTAGAGTGGTTTTTCGCGGCCTTCCCCAACCGCTTTCTCCTGAGCTCCAGTTCTGCGATCCTGGCCCAGCAGATGATGCGTTTCGAAAATTGGGCTGCAGAGGCGACGGTGAGTGTGTTGACCAATCCAAGGGGACGTCCTGTCGGGTTGCTGGTTTTCGTTCGAGAAGCCCCCCAGATTCATAGTCGGATTGCGTATGCGCTTAGTCGTCGGCAGATTAATATTGAAGGTGCCAAGATGAACCGGATTGCCTTTGCTGATGGTCGCAGTGCCTATTGTTACTATCTCCAGATCACGGTACGCTCTTCGGCAATGATCTTTCCAAGGGAGTTGGAGCATTCGATTCTCTACGATTCCCCACCCCAGTTAGACCTGGACCAACAACACTTCTTGCACAACCCACGATTGCAGTTGGAGTTTCTGGAGGATGATGAAAAAGGCTATGTCGTGCAGGAGGTCGATGGACATTTTATGCGGATGGCCCGGTCCTATCTGCGGGTCAAACTGACCTTGGAAGATGCGCCGTTGATTTTCTATAAGATAGCCAACAGTTTTGATCGCTTCGAGGTACCGGTACAGCAATCATTGATCACCACAACTGGTTTTCAGGTCAATGACTACTTCTACATCTTGCCCCAGGACTTGGAGCGACTGAGGTCTTCAGGCTTTGAGGAAGTGGTCAAGCGGAGCTTGAGTGATCCGCCAAGCCACAACTGAACGTGCGAAGACGAGTGTGCGCTGTGAGTGAGTAATGGGAAGGTTGCTTAGAATAGGCCGCTGATGCTGAAGTCGAAGCGGTCAGGGCTTTCTCCACGTCGTTGATCGAGCTTAACGCCATACTCAAAACGCAATACTCCTAGTGGGGTGATTAGCCGTACACCTCCTCCGGCACTGCGACGCAGATCGAAGAAATCGGGCTCCGTTTCGCCCAGTAGCGCATATTGCTCTGGCTCAGCGTTGATGTTGCCTGCATCAAAAAAGACCACGCCGCGAATGAAGCTCCGTTCATCACGGCTGAGTGGAAAGAGCAACTCCATGTTAAACAGTCGCTCGCTGATCCCACCGCTTTTTAGCTTCCCCAACTCATCAAAACTCAGCCCTGCCGTGCGCTTGTCGCTCAACCGCGTCTGCGTTAGACCAAACTCATCGATGTAGCTGGTCAGCTGCTGGTTGATGATTCTCTCCGTACCACCATAAGGCCCTGCTATAGCGTAGTAGTTGTGGCCACGCACACTGTTTAGGCCCCCCAAACGGTAGCGATCCTCTGGAGGGATCACGGAGCTGCCCATCTGCTGTAACCAACCAAGCCGTCCCTTGACCATTGCGATCAGGGTTTGTGCCTCATTGAGTGCCCAGAATTGCTGGTAGTTGGTGATGAATTCACGCAACTGGACGTTACCCCCGAAAGGTGTGCCAGTCTGTACAAGCGTCAGACTGGTCTTGATGCCTTCTGTCGGAAAAATTGGGTGATTGACCGTATTGTAGGTCAGTGTTGGCGCAATAGAGCGTTTGAAGACGTTGTAGCCTTCATTGTCGTAGAGCCGATCTACTGCATTCCAACTTACAGAGAGCCGCAGGTCACGCCAATAGACGGGCATCCCTACGCTGGTGCCGTAGGTGTTTTCACGCAGGCTGCCCCTCTCCAGACCAGTGCTGTCTGCGAGACGTCGATGTGAGAACTGAATTGAATTGGAAAGTCGTGTACTAAAGATCCTAGGATCAATAAAAGTAACGCTGTACTCGTTGGTGACATCCTGTTCACTGAATTGCGCACTCAATCGCAGCGTCTGTCCGTTACCAAATAGATTGCCTTTGGTGAGAGAAAGCCCACCACTGAATCCGGTCACATCGCTATAGCCGATCTGGGCCTGGAAAGTGCCAGTTTGAGTTTCCTTAAGTCGCGCCATCAGATCCAGAACATTATCCTCTTCAGGCCGTCTTCGTCGTTCGAGTTGCAAGCCTGGTTCGAAGAAGCCCAGTCTCCCAAGATTTTCCTGGCTCAGTCGGAGCCGTTTGCCATCAAAGAGCTGTGATTCATTAACCTCAAATTCACGACGGATTACGTGGTCGCGGGTCTCGGTGTTTCCTGCGACGGAGATACGACCGATGTAAGCCTTCTCACCTTGCAGGATGCGGTAATTCACGTCCACAGTCTTGTTGTCTTCGTTGATCCGAGTCTGCGGAATCACTCGTACAAAGGCATAGCCACGCTCCTGGTACAACTCATCCAGTACAGCTCGATCCCGGTTCTGTAAGAAGGGATTGTAGACTCCACCAGTTTTCAGTTCGAGTTGCTCCAGCAGTTCTGCCTCTGGTTCCAGTAAGTCACCACTGACATTGACCGATCCTGTGAAGTACTGATCTCCTTCAGTGACGTTCAGGGATAATTCGACACGGCTGTATTCTGGGTTGTGATAGAGCGTCACGTCGGGTTTGTCGATGAAGACCTTGATGTAGCCTTGCTGCAGGTATTTCTGAGTCAACAGGACCAGGTCCTGATTAACCCGCTCCTCCTGAAAAATACCGGAGCTGTTGATCCAGTTGAAACAGTCCACCTCTGCGCTGAGCATGAGACGTTTGAGGTCAACCTCCGCGAACACTTTGGTTCCGCTGATGTCTACATCCGTCAGGAAGACCTTTGGTTGTTCCTGGGCCACATAGGTCAGTCGATATTCCTGCTCGGATTCCTTCTCCAAACGGGGCAGCACACGGGCGGTCGTGTAGCCATCTTCTCGATACTTGTCGAGAATCATTGTCTGATCCTGTTCGGCTTTGAAAGGATCGTAGATGTCGTTGGCCCTGAGCAGGAGCTTCTCTCGAATTTCGTCCAGGTCCAGTAGGTTGATCCCTTCCAGTCGAACCGAGAGCAGACGAGGACGCTCCTCGACAATATAACGCAGTCGGTAGCCGTCACCGAGTGGTTCGACTTCAGCACGTACATCGCGGAAGAGCCCGGTCTCAAAGATCTGGCGGATGTCTTGACGAATAAGTTGGCGATCAAGCGGAAAGTTGACCTGACTCTCGAGGGAGAAGAGCAGTTGGGCTTCTTCGAGTTCTGAGGTTCCCTGGATCTCGATTTCCAGGATTCGGGCTTCCTGCCCGAGGATCATGCTGGGGAATCCCAGCAGCAAGAGGGCCAGCAACAGCCAAAGGCTGCGACGAAAACGGCCAGAAGCACAAACGGTGGGCATTAGAATGTGAGTATTGACAAGCGGTTCAAGGACTGGAATCCAATTGCAAACGACCATCTTGCAGACGATAGCACTGTTGCAGTGTAGTGGCCAGTTGCGGATTGTGGGTGATCATCAGCATGGTGGTTTGCCCATCGGCGCAGCAGCGCAATAAGGTATCCAATACCTGCGACTCATTTTCCTGATCCAGGTTGCCAGTAGGCTCGTCAGCCAGCAGGAGACGCGGGCGATTGGTGAGGGCCCGAGCGATGGCAACCCGTTGCTGTTCGCCGCCAGAGAGTTGAGAAGGCTTATGCAACAAGCGCTCCCCCAGTCCGACCTGCTCCAGCAGTTCACTCGCACGCTTGCGACTCTGACTGTGGCCCTGTCCCTGAACCAATGCAGGCATCATCACGTTCTCCAGCGCACTGAAATCCTGCAGGAGCTGATGAAACTGAAAAATGAAGCCCAACTGAGTGTTACGGTAGCGAGCCTGGGCATCACGGGAAAGCAGACTCAGGTCTTTGTCATCCAGCAAAACTCTTCCCTGGTCTGGTTGGTCAAGTAAGCCAATCAAGTGCAGCAAGGTACTCTTGCCCGTTCCAGAAGCACCAACGATGGCAGTTGTCTGGCCAGGTTGCTCCAATCGCAAGTCCACTCCCCGTAAAATGTGCAGGGTACGGCCTTCACCGTCAAGATAGCTCTTGTGCAGGTTTTCGAGTTGAAGATGCATGACTGGCAACTTAGCGGAATTGAACCTGACTCACCCGGGTCCGGACTTCTCCAGACCAGTCAGGGGGAGCTTGGGGCTCAAGGTCAAAGCCGAATTCACGTGACTGCTGGGGTTCCAAGGTGCCGGGATTTTGAAAGGACAGGTGGTAGACCGGGAAGAAACGAGCGCTCTTGATCACCTCGTCTTCTTTGCTGAGATAGTCAATGGTGATCTCCAGCATCTTGATCACCTGCTCACTGTTGTTGAGCACAGTCCCAAAGACACCAGTACTCACACGCCGTTCGTCTTGGCCAAAAGCCACACGCACATCCAGCAATTCAATTTGCTTCTGGGCCTCAAGTCGTCTCTGGTTCTGATAGAACTGAAATCCAAACAGGACCGCAAGGGCCAAGCTGGCGATCAGCAGGACTCGAGTCCCGGAACTGCGCATCCAGTCCGGCATGGTCTACTCCTGCAGGCGGAAGGAACAAGGACAGGTTTGGGAAGGACAGTTTCCGGTATTCTGGGAAAAGCGTTTGCTACCGTGGGTCCACATCAGAAAAACTGAACACGAACCCCCGTTTTTCAACTGACGTCGCGGAGGGTAAGACCGTTGTCCTTGAGGAAGGCCGTCAAACCTTTTTTGTCGATGGTACGGATCGCACGGGTCGAAACTTTCAGCTTAACCTCACGACCGAGCTCTGGAACAAAGAAACGTCGGGTCTGCAGGTTGGGCAACTGGCGGTGCTTGGTCTTGTTGTTGGCATGCGAAACGCGGTTGCCAGTCAGTGGTCGCTTGCCGGTGATGTCACAGCGACGAGCCATGGGGGTTCTCCTAATCAGCACTGTCTCGCGACAGGGTCGGTTACTTGGTTTCCTTGAAAAGCACATGCTTGCGGACAATCGGATCGTACTTGCGCAACTCCAAGCGTCCTGGGGTCGTGACCCGATTCTTAGAGGTGTAGTACATGTAGCCGCTCTCCGGACTCTTCATCTTCACAAACACGCGGTTGGCATTCTTGGCCATGGTGTTCTCCATGGAAAAATGAAAATCAAAAATAATCGGTATTTACTAAAAAAATGTCAAGAACTTCCTACAGATATCAGCCTTCCGTCGAGGACTGTAGACTACCCAGCTGTTCGTATGCTTCTCGCAAGATGCGCTCTGTATTTTCCCAATCCAGACACTTGTCTGTAATGGAAACACCGTACTGCATCTCGTCACTGATCGGCTGATTCCCCAGGTGTAGATGGCTTTCAATCATGGTCCCCACGATCGACCGGTTGCCATCAACAACCTGTCGTACGATGTCACGCAGGACGATCTCCTGCTTCTCTGGTCGCTTGTTGGAGTTTCCATGGCTGCAATCTACCATGATGGTTGGGTTCACTCCTTCTTTGCGTAACTGGTCTTCTGTATCCTCAATCGACAAGGCATCAAAGTTGGGACCATGCTTTCCACCACGCAGGACAATGTGGCAGTACGGATTACCCTTGGTGTTGACAACAGAGGCTCGACCTTCATGGTTGATGCCCAGGAAATGATGGGGATGTGCTGCTGACTGGATCGCATTTACAGCGATATCCAAGCTGCCGTCTGTTCCATTCTTGAAGCCAACAGGCATAGAGAGTCCGCTGGTCATTTCCCGGTGGGTTTGTGACTCGGTGGTGCGGGCTCCAATTGCGCTCCAGGCGAGCAGGTCAGCAATGTACTGGGGTGTGATCGGATCCAGTGTTTCTGTAGCAGATGGAAGCCCGAGTTCGTTGATGTCGAGTAGAATCTTTCGCGCCAGACGTAGCCCCTTTTCCACCTGGTGGGTTCCATTGAGATCAGGATCATTGATTAGGCCCTTCCAGCCCACGGTAGTTCGAGGCTTTTCAAAGTACACGCGCATGATCAGGTAGATTTGATCTTTGAGTTCTTCGTGCAAGGCCTTGAGACGCTGGGCATACTCCATTGCGGCTTCAGTATCGTGGATTGAGCAGGGCCCAACCACGGCAAAAAGCCGACGATCTGTCCGATCTAGGATGTTGCGCACCGTTTGACGCGCCTGCACTACCGTCTGGCAGGCCTGCTCACTGAGCGGGAGCTCTTCCTTGATCTCATCGGGAGGTGTCAACGGGGTGATTTGATTAACATTTAAATTATTTGTGGTTTGCATGGGTTCTCCTGAAGAAACGAGAGCAGTCAAATTAGAGTCAGCAGGCCAGAAAGACATGGTTCATTACTCGACAAAGCCGGTTTGGGTCATCTTGACAGGATCGAGGGCCTGATCCAATTCAGCCTCGGTTAGCTTGTCGCCCGCCAGTTCCAGGGCAACTTCCTTGAGGGATCGATTTTCAGCAAAAGCGGTCTTGGCGATCTTGGCTGCCAGGTCATAGCCAATCAGGGGATTGAGCACCGTGACCAGAATCGGATTCTTGCCAACCGAAGCAGCGATGTGAGCTTCCCGAACAACAATTCGAGAAACAGAGCGATCTGCCAGATTCCGCGAAGCATTTGCCAGTAAGCGGATCGATTCCAGCAGGCTGTGGGCAACCATCGGCAGCATGACGTTCAATTCAAAGTTGCCAGAGAGTCCACCAATGCTGATCGAGGCATCGTAACCAATGACCTGGGCGCAAACCATCGCAGTCGATTCTTCAATGACTGGGTTGACCTTGCCCGGCATGATGGAAGAGCCCGGCTGAAGGGCCGCCAACTGAATCTCACCGATGCCCCCGTTAGGGCCAGAATTCATCCAGCGCAGATCATTGCAGATCTTCATCAAGCCAACGGCGATGGTCTTCAACTGTCCGCTCAGCTCCACGGGAGCGTCCACAGTGGCTTGAGCCTCAAAGTGATTCTTTGCTTCACAGAAGGTGACCCCAGTCAACTCTGAGACCGCTGCAGCAAATTTTGGTGGGAATGCTGGATCGGTGTTGATGCCTGTGCCTACGGCAGTTCCTCCCTGGGGCAGTTCACACAAGCGTTCCAAGGCCGCTTCCACTCGGGCGATGCCGAGCTCGATCTGGCGAGCGTAGCCACTGAACTCCTGGGCAAAGGTCAGGGGCATGGCATCCATCAGGTGAGTGCGGCCGGTCTTGACAACATGGGCGTATTCGTTCCCTTTGGCCAGAAAGGTGTCGTGCAGGTGCTGAAGCGCAGGAATCAACTGCTGACGCACCTGTAGGGTGGCTGCAATCCGGATGGCCGTGGGAAACACATCATTGGAGCTTTGACCGAAGTTGACATCGTTGTTTGGATGAACCGCACGAGGTAATTTGCCAGTAGCCTGCTCCATCGCTCGGTTGGTGATTACCTCGTTGGCATTCATGTTACTCGAGGTTCCTGAGCCGGTCTGATAAATATCAATTGGGAAGTGGGCATCCAGATTGCCGGCAATCACCTCACCAGCCGTGTTTTGAATGGCTTCGGCTATTTCTGCGGGCAAATGTCCCAATTCACCATTGACCCTCGCTGCAGCCTGCTTGATGTAGCCCAGGGCGGCAATCAGTGGTCGACTGAGACGCAGTCCGCTGACAGGGAAATTATCGACAGCTCGTTGAGTTTGGGCGGCGTAGTAGGCGTCTTGAGGAACTTGTACTTCCCCCATCGAATCCTTTTCGATCCGGAAAGACTGAGACATATGACTCCGACTGGCTAGGGCATTGAGACGAATGAGTGAAAGACAACAGCAAATTTAGCACGAGTTATGGGCAGGGAACAAGCAGGAACAAAAAGGAGAGGGGTATTTCCTACATGAGCTAGCGACGAGGGGGGATTTTTGGGAGCGATCCAGCTGAATTGGCAAGTTTAGCAAGCAGTAGTGATGGCCTCAATCACCAGTAACTTAACCAGGAACCGCTGTAGAATCAGAGTCAGGTGTGGTTTCGGGAACTTCTGCTGGCGGGGTCTCTTGTTGAGCGAGTTCCTGAGCCAGTTGACCACCAAGGAAGATGTACTCCAGCTTGTCGAGCAAATGATCGTCCATCACGTCCTCAATCGTTTTCTTTCCTGTAGTGATCCCATGCTCCGTAGCATAAGTCGTCAGCTGTTTCTGCAGCTGGGTAACAGCGCGTTGCAGGGTCTGTAGCTGCAGACTCTCCTTGCGCAGCTGACGGACGATCTCTCCAAGATTGAGCATCTGGTCGAGAACCCCTTCTTTCTTCTGCCCGGAGCTGCCAAAGATACTACCGATGTCGTCAACCTGGGACTTCATCCACTGCTGGAAGCCTTGGCGCTCGATGATCACCTCGAAGAGGTCATGATCCTTGAAGGTGAGCTCGCTGTCAGCATTGATTGGGCGCTCCAGTTCACGAATTTTCAGCGTCTTGCGCTTGAGATCCTCGACCAGCCGACTTCTCACGGTACGCAGCCGTTGGTATTTCTTCTCTGCGCTGCTGCTGATCGAATCGGGGTCTTGTTCCTCAATCTCCTTGAGTTGCTCGACCGTGGTGCGTAGGCGACTCTTCAGATCTTCACGCTCTTTCTGAAGTTTGGCGATGTTGTCTTCCAGCGAATTCTGACGCTTTATCATCGCCTCTTCCTTCTTACTCAGGATGGCTTTCTTGCGAACACCGAGTCGCACCATGAATTTTTGTTGATTGACGTCCCACTGATTGAGCAGAATCAGATCGTACTGATGAAATTGTTCGCTGTCATGCAGGAACTCACTGAGGCTCAAATTACCCCGCTTCGGATGCTCCTTGGTGTAGGCCCGGTGCTGCAGGGTCAGCTCCCGCAGGGTCAGAGCGGTCAGTAGCTTGCGCTTGTGCCCCCGGCCTGTCAGACCATTCAGTGTACGGTCACCCAAGTCATCCACGATGAGGATGTGCATCAGGCCCTTCATCAGGCCTTCCAGGGTTGTGATCCCAGTCACTTCCGCCACGGTGTCGTTGAAGATCCGGTCCAGCCCAGCCCAATAGGCACCCTCCAGCTGCATTCGCTCCAGCATTCCCTGCAGCTCCTTGACGATTTCCTGCTCCTCCTTCAGGTAGGATTCTTTCTCTTCCAGCACCAGCTTCTGATGGACGACACGCAGAAACTCCTTGGATTTTTCGCGTTGGCCAATGTCGTGTTGCAACTGCTGGTAGCGTTCTCGTCGTGGATCGTCTGATTTTTCGTCGGTGAACCTCACGCGGTGCCAGAGGCTCGGACCACGCACGAGGTAGAGTTCGAGGAGCTTGCTCAGCGTATTGATCTTGCGCAGTCCCCCAGACAATCGATGGGGCAAGGCGACCTTGATCGAGCCATCGTTGGGGGCACTTTTGCGAGGAGGGTACAGGTCAAACTGTGGCTCCAGCTTGTAGCGCCCAAGACGGCGCTTCACAGAGTCCTGCAGTCGCTTCTGGAGGTCTGCCGGCAGTAAAACTTTCAGTGGTTTGACCGGCGCAGGCTGGCTCATGTCCTCTCTTTACGGAGTGCGGAGAAGTTGTCTCGACAGGAGCAAATGTTTTGGCGGTTGCTGCTCATGATGCACACTGACTCAATAATTTCGACACTCTAACACAATTCGGTAGGACAATGGCAAGGGTTCTAGAAGCTGGGAAGGATTTTGCGTTTTGTCGTTGGCTCCGGTATTCCCTTGGTCTTGCGTTCTGTTCTCCCTCTTTCCCGTGAAAAGCCTTTCATGAATGAAACTCCCTTGCGACGGCCAGATTCTCTTCGTCCGATTGCCGAACGCACAGTCAATTCCTTGGAAGACAAGCACTTGGATGTGCTGCAACAAGCCTACCAACAGGCTTTGCAGCGTTACCATCGCCGCCGCTTCTGGATCTTCTGGCCTTGCCTGCTGACCTGCTGGCTACTACTGCCCGGTCTCTTCTGGATCTGGTATCGCCGTCGCCTCAAGGAATGGAAACTATGCCGAGAGCTGTCCAACGAGCTCGGTTCATTGCGTCGACAGCGAGATCGACGGTCCTTCTGGAAGCGGCTGCGTCCCCGCCGCAATCGAGTCGAAACCGGAGACACTGCAGAACTACGCCGCTTCTACAAAACTCTGGTGCAGTCAGTTCGTCAATACAATGTGCGACTCGGACTGTTCGACTACGCCCTGGATCGCCAGAACAAGCGACTGGATCCTCCGTTCACAGTTGGCGAACTAGAAAAGATCGAGAAGACCTTCCGACGGGTCCAAGATGAGCTGCACAGCGCAATTCGGCTCCTACAACTGGCGGAAAAGAATCCAGAACTGGACCTGGTTCAATTGCTACGAAACGAGTACCAGGAAGACATTCAGCGCTCTTCGGAATACGTCAGCCAGACGGTTGATCTTGGCGCTTCCGGGCAGTTCATTCATGAATTGCTGGTGTTGGAAACCAACTTACGACAGGACATTGCCGGTTTGACAGGAAGCCGTTACTGGCAGGGAGAAGAAACCGAGGAGGAGGAAGAAGCGATACGAGAGGGGAAAAATGAATCGGAAAAAGCGTCCCATTCCCGACCCAGCCAACCAGAAGACGCTCCAGATGGCTAACGATCATAGGAAGCTTCAGTAGCAGTTAAGGCGATTGAGCAGCAACGCCTGTTTGTAGGACTTCAGCGAGCAGATTCTCCAATTGGAGGGTGAACAGGCGCTGAGGGTAAAGAGCAGTAGGAGCAGAATAACCCAGGTGCGCATTGGCTTTTTTCTCAACAACACGAACTTTCAGAGCTTCCTTGCCCTGGCCTACTGGCGCCTCGCTACCCTTCCCTGTGCAGCCGTTTCATTTGGATGATTCGACTACAAGCACAAAGCAGACCGTTGCTTCCTCGCCCTCTTTTTCTCCCGTTGATGTTTTGCCTTTTTGTTACTGAAAAGCTGGATTTGGCGAGAATCTGAAAACAGAAAAAATTCAGGGAGTACGTAGGTTTCCTTCAACCATTTGCTGCACTTTGCCATAGAGCGGATTGGGTTGAGCCGATCACCAAGGAGAAAGGGAGGAATGTTCGGGTTTTTCGTTCACGCTTGGGAAAAAGTGGACGGGATCATCCGGGGTAGCGGCGGGGGCGTTGAGACCTTGAGGACAGCGATGACGATTCCGCCAACAGTGAGGTTCATGCTCAGTGACCAGAACATGAAGCGATCCATTCTGCGCTGTAGCTCGACGAAGCGTTGGTCCATTTGCTCGAAACGCTTATCGACCTGTTCGAAACGTTTGTCGACTTGCTCAAAGCGCCTGTCCATCTGTCGTTGAAATTCTTCAAAACGCTTGTCGACCTGCTCGAAACGTCTTTCGATCATCTCAAACCGGAGATCTACCTGTTCAAAGCGTTTATCCATTTGCTGGATGAGCTGCTGAATCAGTTCTCCCTGGTGTTTGAGCGCTTCTTCCACCCGCACCATGCGTTCGCGCAATTCAATCTCATAGACAGCTGGTGGCTTGCCCTGGCTGACCTCCGTGAGCCATTCGCCAAGATGCTGCTTGATGAATTCGATATCTTCCTGCGCCAGGCTCATCGGGATTCTCCAGAGGAATGGGGATGATCAAAAGCCGTTTCAAAGAAAGTTGCCCCAATTGAGCAAAAACTACAATCCAACAAGCAAACCAACTGCATTCGTTGGAGAGGATTGATCTTTCTCTCTTGGGAAGTAGGTGGGCTGCAGCCGGATGAGGGGTCCGTAAGACAGGCAGAAGATGAGCAAAGGCTTAGCTTGTTGCAGAGCCCTCACCCACCACTGTCGTGGTCCCCCCTCTCCCAGTTGGGCGAGGGATTTCAGATGAGAAGCCACTGGCTATTAGGCCGGATGAGGAGGAAACGCTGTGAAGCAAACAGGCTTGGAGTCGGCAGGAGAACGAATCTTCAGGCGGCAGCGGGAATGGTTTCGATCAGGTCACCACGACGTTGCAGAATAGTTATTCCTCGATCTGGAGCCTCCTGCAACACAGCGTCTGCAATGGAGAAGGTCGCTAATCCGAGGTGGCGCTGAAAGTTGCGGTATTGCGAGAAGAGGAGCGGGAAGTGTCCTCCCTTGAGCTCAATCAGGCGCTGGATGTCCTGGGGATGCACTCGGTACTTGACCTCGATAATGAAGACCGAGTCTCCGTTGTAGAGCAGGATGTCGTACTCCTCTTGTATTTTCTGGACAGAGCGCGTGATATTTTTGTCAGTGGTATCAAAGGTTTCACCTAAAAGGACCGGATGTTCTCGCAAGGTGTTGTAAAAGAACTCTTCGGCAACCTTGCCTTGATTGTTGGAGACCCCTCCAAGCATCTCTGCAATCCGATCCAGCTTGGCATCGGTTTGGGCAAGCTGTTCATCCGTTTTTTTCTGGGAAGCGACCAGCTCGGCCAGGAGTTCCCAAACTTTTTCTTCGGTCATTTCCTCCACTCCGTGTGAAATTTAATTTCAACACTATTCTACCGCAACTTCAGCATTTTTTCTAGCTAGGGTCTTTTTCCTTCTCCTTTGGGGCATAAGTATCTACACAACTCTGAGTCAATCGATTTGAAAGGAAGAGGATGCTAAAAAACTCACCAACTTAGATGTACGTCTTTGTCGTCGCTATGAGCAGTTGGTCACCGAGAGCATGAATGCGAGCGAAGCCCTCAGTGCGGGCCGCAAGGCCATCCCGAACAAAATCAGTAGTTTCGCAAGCACGCAGGCGGCTTGGCGGTTTTATAAAAATGAAGCCGTCACGCTGAGCAAACTGCAAGAACCCCTGACGGCAGCGCCACACGCTGGGATCAAGCAACACAGTGCGGCGAATATGCCTTATGCGTCCATGATTGGTCGAAACTACGTTATCGGCATCGTAATAAGTCCGATATTTATCCAAGGACACATCCCGACGATCTTGGCTACGAGTTACAAACCAGCTTGATCCTCAGCGATCAAACGGGAAACCCGATCGCACCGGTGGCCCAACTTCTCGTCAGCGCAGACGGGAGTTACGCTACCTTTGGTGACGATGCCCCACCGGAGCCGTTGGTGCAGAATCATTTGGACGAAGTGAGTGATTGCATCGCGCACCTCGAACAACAAAACTTTGCCCGGCCTTTGGTTCATGTGATGGACCGCGAAGCCGACTCCATTGGCCATATGCGCCGCTGGGAGGCCGATGGTACTCACTGGTTCGTCGCGCTAAGGGCAACCCCACCGTTGAGCTGCAAGGCACGTCGATGGCCTGTAAGGCCGTCGCAGACAAGCTCGAATATCGTCAGGCGCACCCAGTGACCGACGAGGAAAAAAAATGTCAGCTATGGATTGCCGAAGCCGAGGTGACCCTTCGTCGGCCAGCCAAACCCTATTCAAAGAACGGCAAAAGAACGCTCGTTCGGGGACCCCCAGTGACGGCTCGCCTAGTGGTATCTCACATCTTGTCCGACCTCGGAGAGGTCGAGGCCGAATGGTTGTTGCTGAGCAATGTAAAAGACATCGACGCCTCGACGATTGCGCTTTGGGATGATTGGCGCTGGAAAATCGAGACGTTCTTCAAACTCATGAAATCGGCTGGACACCAACTGGAAGCGTGGCAACAGGAATCGGCCTTAGCGATTGCCAAGCGCTTATTGGTTGCCAGCATGGCTTGTGTGACCGTCTGGGCCATTGCTGCCGACGAAAGCCAATAGGTTGCCGAACTCAGAGGGTTTTTGGTCAAACTTAGTGGACGACAAATGCGACATCAGAAGACCGTCACCTATCCGGCTTTATTGGCCGGACTCTGGGTGTTCCTCTCCCTGTTCGAACTCATGCAGAGTTATTCTCCACACGAACTAGAGCGTTTTCGAAAAACCGCTCAAAACCTCTGCTCCAAGGATGTGTAGATACTTATGCCCTCATGGAGAAGGTGGCCGTTAGGCCGGACGAGGGGCCATGAGGAACTCAAAAGTTAGTGTGATTTTTTCAGTGCAGAACAATCCCTCACCCATCATCTTCGATGGCCTGGCTCTGTCCACTGGGCTAAGATTTTTATTATTTTTTGTAAGAAAATGCTGAAAGGACGTGATGCTAGGTTCGTCTAGCCAACTGTGAATTTGAAATGATCGCAATCTGTTCTAGATCGCCTGCTAGTCTGTAGAAAAATGCCAAGCCTATTTGTGATGGGTGCCCAGATCTCCGTGAGCATTGGGAAGTGCTTGAGGTTGAGGTGAAAGGGGGTACGCAATGAATCCGCACAGGCAGCGATCAGAGCATCCATGATGCCGGTGCCATGAATCCTGCAGTATTTCCTGCGCTATAGGCCTGCCTGCTGGGCAATTTCGGTGGTGATCTCAACAACTCGCAATAGTCCGATCAATTGATCAAGTACCTCTCTTTCCTTGCCATCTCGCACCCCGACATAAAGTTCAGCAACACTCACTGCAGAGATCCAGAATTCATGGTCGTGGGTTTCTAGTAGTTAGATCGCTTCTGGATATCCTCGTAGAAAATGAATGAGCGCATCTGTGTCTAGCAACAGAAAATTGTTCATTCCAAGCCTTCGAGCCCCAAGCGATCAGCTTCTAAACGTAGTTCCTGCAAATCGATATCCTGTGGAGACTTGAGATCAGACCGCAATCCTGCAGCAGCCCGGAGAATTTTTGTTCTGTTCTGCTGTTTAGATTTTTCAATGAAGTGGTCGATTGCCTGTCGGATCAACTCACTCTGGCTCTGCTTGAACTGACGAGAGAGTCGTCGCAGTTCAGTGTGTTCCTGTTCCGTTAGGTAGATCTGTGTACGGATCATACTGTCTCCCCACTAATGTATAATAATGATGTATATTCTCGTTTAAAATCAGCTAGCAAGCCAAGTATGTTGATCTACATGGAGGGATGATGTAAGTCAGGCCTGAATATAGTCGCCAATTGTGAATAAAGATCCACTCATTTCCTACTTTAGTTATCTCACTTTGCTGGGCGAGCGTGTTAGTTCTTCCAGTGAGAAAGCATGGTTATCGTTATTGAATCTGTAGGATTTTTGAAACTTGCGTGTTTTTTTCTTTCTCCTTGGGTAGGAGGTGTGGCCCTGCCCAGAAAAAAAGGACTCGTAGTTAAGGGGTTCGGCGGAGTTTTTCCGCAAATTCATTTTCATACTGTTGTGGTGTCTTCCAACCATTGCTCGAATGCTTACGCTCCCGTGCATAGTGAATCTCAATGTATTCAAACACCACTCTTCGTAACTCCCGCTCATCCCGAAACGAACGGCCTTCGATCACTCTGGCCTTGATATGGCTGAAAAAGGATTCAGCCACTGCATTGTCCCAGCAGTCTCCCTTGCGACTCATACTCGGCACCAGGGCATGCCGACGCAGTAGCTCTTGGAAGGCTTGACAACTGTACTGCATTCCACGATCGCTGTGAACCAGCAGACCAGCTGCTAGCCGACGGGACTGCAGCGCTCGCTGCAAAGCCCGGACAGTCCCGCTGGCTTCCAGGGAATCACTGAGATCCCAAACGACAACCTTTCGGCTGAAGAGATCCAAAAAGATCACCAGGTAGCGCCACTGTCCAGCCACCTTGAGATAGGTCAGGTCACTGACCCAAACCAGGTTTGGAGCCTCCGTTCGAAAGCAGCAATCCAGTTAGTTGCCAACGACCCGGTGAGTTGGGTCACTCTGGGTGGTTCTTGGTTTTTTGGCTATTCTCAGCCGACAGCGCAAGCCCAGCGTAAGCATCTCTCGGGCAACCCGAGTACGGCTGAGTTGGGCAAACTCGGCTTGCTCCCGCAACTCAGCCGTAATCAACGGACTCCCTGCGCTGCCATCGAAACGTGCATAGACCCGGGCAATCGCCTGCTGCCGGGCTTGTTTCTGCTGAGAGCGCTGCGACGGTTGCCGCTGGCGCCACTGGTAGTAACCACTGAGCGAGACTCCCAAGAGGCGAGCCATTCGGCGAATCTGAAAGCACTAACGGTGTCGCTCGATGAAGAGATAGCGACTCAGGGTGTCTGACTGAAAATGGCCAAGGCCTTTTTTAGGATCTCTCGATCCATCTCCGCTTCACGCAACTGTTTTTGCAGTTGACGAATCTGCTGTTGTTCTTTGCTGAGGGCTTGCTTGCCAGCTCCTGGGAACGCTAACTCTCCACGGGCACGTGCTTCCTGTCGCCAGCGCTGGATCAAGGCGGGTCGAATCCCCAGTTGGTGAGCGACATCGGTGCTCGTTCGACCAGGCTGTTGGGTCATATCAACAGCATCCCGCTTGAATTCTGCACTGAACTGACGACGAGTTGGATTTTCGGACATCGGTACTCTCCTTGGAAAGGGTCAAAAGTACCTTAACTTAGAATCCATTAAAAGTGGGCAGGGCCAGTGAGCCTATCGGCTAGAAGATGAGGGACTGGTAAAGAAAGAGTATGATTTAAAGAGGATCTGAAAGGATGGAGAGTAGTTTGTCGGAAAGGGAGATGATGATAGGGGGAGTGAGAGTGCAGACAAAAAACCCAGCCCTCCGTCTGAAGAACTGGGATGCCTACTAAGTTGATTTCAGTCAGTGAGTTTAAGTTCAAAAGCTTTAGAAAGGTTGTCACTCACTGAATCGATAAGTGAGATTTTGAATGTGCCGGTTGATGGATACTGATTAGCAAGTGCGGGTGCTCCTCCACCGAGGGTGTTGTCGACTAAGGATTTAGCCGTCCCGGTGGTATTGCAGGGTGCTGCAGTGACATTGTCATAGTTCAAGATGAAACTACTATCTTTAGTTTTGATGTCGCAGGCATTAGAATTATTGATCGCGATGGTTACAACACCCAAAGAATCTTTTGAGAATGTTACATTATCAGCTGTGTATTTCTCAGTTCGAGTAACCGGGGCAGTGTCAGTATGACTGATCTCAAAGGTAATATTGTCTATATTGAGGCTAGTTCCATTGGCAATGCCAACTGTCATATCAACAGTGATATTGTCGAAGTCCATATCATTGTCGACTGTAAAATCACCATTGATAGAACTATAAAGAACATTACTCACGTTATCGGTAAAAGTTAGTGAACTGGCATAAGGAGGTAGTGAGTTTGCTTTTGTGCTCAATGTTTTATTAGTGATTAGATCAGAGGACTCGAATGCGGAACTACAGGCAGAAATGATGTTTGCTTCTTTTTGCTTGATTCCTGTACCTGTAGAAACGGCATCCATCACCGCAGTGGCTGCACCTTGAACATCTGTTTTGATCGCTGTTTGATCTGCTGCGCTAAGGACGATCAAGCTATCGACGTTCGCCGACTGAAGTGTATCCGTCACGGCTTCTCCGATCTTTGTCGCGATATTGGTAGCATTGAACAGATTAGCGCTATCCAGTTCATTGAGATTGTCCGCTAAGATTTTCAATGCATCAATGTGTCCTTGGGTTGAGCTGATCAAGGGCAAATCCGGATTGGTGCGTCCAAAAGCGTACATGAAGGTCTCGATACCCTTGGCAAGTTGCAGATGCTCACCAAAGGTTCCACCTGACTTGGCAATGTCTACATCATAGCTTTCGGAGTAGCTTCGACTGCTAGAGGATAATAAGCTTTGCCCGATCTTAGCCGCAAGCTCACTGTTTAGGGCTACAACTGTTGTTAGTGGAGTAACATTTTTAGAACCACGAGGAGCAAGCATAACCCCGACGGATTCTGCAGAGCTTGAAACAGATTGGGCGGTCCCTCCCAACGTTATAATACGATAGTTGTTACTTTCATCCAACGGACTCTGGGTCAGAGAGAAGAGACCATTGTTGCTGGTAGTCCCAGAGGTTTCGCCAAAATCCAGTGTGTTGTTATAGTTCCCACTGGCATCAGCTCGGTCAATCCAGACAGTTGCGCCGCTCACACGAGTTTGGGAAACATAACCCTGTAGAAGAGAGGCACCAGCATCTTCGGAAGGTAGAGGTGCTTCATTGATCTGGGCAACATTATCCCCATTGCGAGCAGGAGGTGCACAGGAGGCCAACAATATACCTGTCACACCGGCAACGAACAAGGGAGCCAGCCAACGTCGAGTCGAGGATTTCAGGGTTTTACGCAATCTCATGGAAGATCTCCTAAGTACGTCCGGTGCAGGGTTGTCGCCTAAATGGCGGGTGTTCGGGCTTGAAGCCTCAGATTATGAAATAGGAATTTATGAAGCATTCGTCTAACAAAAAATTTATAAAATCTTACATTCGCGCGAGGATACCGAAGACTGGGCTCGGAATCAATCCAAATGACGCGTCTCCATATCGAATTTTTTAATTTTATCTCAAGCTGCAGGAAACGTTCCGAAAATTCAGGGAAGGTAGAAATCAAGAAGAAAAACTGTAGAAACGAAAAAAGCTCGCCCTCCTAAAAGAGCGAGCTTCGTGAATCAGGCTTAAGTTGTTAATCCAACCTAACCTTCTATCAGTCGATGGCCGAACCGTCAATGATGTTCAGTACAACGCGCTCGTCATTGTTATTGCCAGCACCGCCATTAACAGCGAAGCCGGTTAAACCATGACCCTTCTGGAATTGAATCACTGTTGTCGATTCCTGGCCTGCAAGATCCGTTGTTACAACAGTCAATTTAGCATCATTGCCGATAACCTTGTCTGTGGTTGTATTTTCATTCACAGAACCGGATGCTACCGCATCCAGTGTGTAGGCTACTACATTGTCAGTAACAGTTGTCGACCCTGTAAATGCTACCTCAATAGTAGTTGCAGCGTTATCGTCATTGCCGACATCGCTCCAGGTAGCAGTCGCTGTACTCACATCTTCGCGGAAAGTCAACTGACCGGCTGCAGTGAATACGTCTGGGTTCTGGACTGGGCCAAATACATCGGTCGTTTGGAATGCGTCGACATCGTTTGCCGTAGCGAAATAAACGTGCTTGTAGATATCTACAGTTGGGACTGAGAGTGCACCTTCCGTTGTTGCGGTCGCAGTAACTGTCTCATCTACAGCTGCGGGGGCATTGATATGAAGGCTGTAGTAGATGTCATCTACTAGAATATTTTGGATAACCAGAATATCCCCATCGTCTACTCCAGCAAGGGTTGCTGGATATTCAACAACCAGAGTGTCGTTGCCGCCGTTGTTGGTGTCATCATTACGCATTCCAACTTCTCCAACTGTTCCAACGCCACCGTTGGTCGAAACCGTAATGGTTCCAGCGTCTCCCAGGGAGTTCAGTGCGCCTGCACCAATGATTGTAGTTGTTCCTGTGTAGCCTGCAACAGCTTCTGCAGCGGGACGATAAACATAAGCTAGTGCTTCTGTGATATCTGCATCGTTGATGTTTAGCTTGATGACAGCTACTTCCCCACCGGTGGGATTATTGTCTGTAATCGCTCCTGCACCGTAACCCCAGACGTGCGCTACGCTTACGTCGCCACCTGCCACAGTGTAGCTAGCGGTGGTGTCGGCTGAGTAGATGCTGTCTCCATCATTATTCGCTGTTGCATGCATGGAAGTTACGCTGATGCCATTGGAGGTGTCAAGATGCAGGAATGTCTCATCATTTCCTCCCAAAGTACCGAGATTAGCGCCAGGGTCGGCTGTCTGGAGAATCGGGCCTTGCTGGTCAGAACCCACTAATTTTGGTCCTCCTTGATCATCGTACCGGTCATAGGTTTCTACGAAGGCCCAAGAATTGTGATTGGGGTCCTGCAAATCTGAGTAGTCCATGTAGAAAGACTCAACAAGCATTTCTGCTCTTGACACTGTCGTTGCAGCAGTTACAGAGTCTGCTGTCTCGAAAGACAGTTCGTTGAAGAAATGGGAGAAGTCTACATTTTGAGTTGAGGGAGCGTTAATGCTTATCGCCAACTGACTGTTGGTGACTGCGGCTGGTACGTTGGTGTCCGCGTTTGCACTGGAGGCAATGCTGATAGCAACTGTAGTGTTCGCGTTAAATGTCTGTCCGTAAGGACCAATGTATGCCGTGTCACGCGATACGGTTCCGACAGTAGCACTTGTGAAATTGAAGGTATATGTTGTAGTAACGCTACCTGCGTCACGGTTGCCAACTAGAAAAAATTCTTCTTGAGCTGTGTCGGCATCGGCTAGATTGACTGACTGGTCAAACTTAATAGTAATAGTCGTTCCATCACTGCTCAATGAGGTTGCGAGAGGCGGCGTCGCATCGACAATGAGAACCCCGCGACCGTTTCCAGCAGTTGCGGAAACGTTATTTGCGTCAGCCACACCGACTATCTGCATCAGATCGGTCAAACTGGAACCTTCGGAAATCTGGTTTGCGATGACATTCTGATCTGCATCAGTAAAGTGTTCGCTGTCATCAATAGTTCGCCAGTCGTCGAAGGTTAGCAGCAAGTGATCGTTGTTCCAACCGCTTGTAGGACCGGCAATTGCCAAAAGGTTGGTATCCAGCTCACTTCCAGCAATTACATTGTTCTGTCCACAAGCTGCAGCGGTCGCTTTAAAAGCGGCAAGGTCAGCTGGTGCACTAACTGCTTCGGTCATGTTCAAGACAACTGTGCGATCAAAGGCATAGGTGCTCGATGCAGGTGCGTTACAACCTGTGGCAGCTGTGTTTTCAATCAGGACGCTACCTGTTGATGTGCCTCCACCTGCGAGAGCCTGGGTGTAGGTGCCACTAAGTATATAGTTGCTCAAACTAGCTGGGATAGTGGACATAACGCCATCATCGTCAGCGACAGCAGTGGTGCTGGAAGGTACACCGGCAGCATCACTGGGATACCAGTTGCCGGAAAAGTTACCGGTGACATTATTCAGATCGGCCATGTAGTAAGTACAAGGTAAGCCAGCTGCTGTAGTTTGCTGCAGTCCCCATGCATCATAGTCGCTTGCCACATAGAATTCGTCACTACGACCTGTTGTGGTCGTACCATCGGCGGACTCGGTCGCTGCAGTAGTTGCCAGCAGCGGTGTCTCTCTGGCATTAACTGCAAGGGTTGCCGCGAGGACAGTGCCATCTTCAGCACTTGTGAATGTAGCGGACGCGTCCTGATTCATTGCGGTACTCAGCAGTCCACCAGTTTCCGAATGGGCTCGCAAATTGGATTTGTCATACAGTGAGGCGCTGAGATTGAGTTTGGGGAAGTAAAAAGCCTCATTGCCGACTTCGGCCTCTCCGTTGTCATCACTTCTTCCAATGCCACAGGCGAAGAGCACCTGAGCAGTAGCAGCTGAGGTAATAGCTGCGGCCCCACCTGCAATATTATTAGCCGGGGCACCAGAGACTTGAGTGTCTTGACCGTTAAGATTACTATTTTGAATGGCCACATGGGGCTCGAAGTTATCCGCCAAAGTTATCGTGACGGCTGAAGTAGCGACTTCGTCTCCAAAATCGTTCAGCCGAACAATGGAGACAGTGAAGCCCTTAGAAACATTTGCTAAAGATACAGAGGCGGTACCTGTGTCTGTCACGTCTGCCTGGAAATCAAGGAAGGTATTCGTTCCTCCTGTACCTCCAATGGTAATGTTGGCTGCCCCACCATTGACATCAACTTCGGTGGACCCGCTAACAGCAGTCAATAGTGTTCCACCAGCGTCACGTACTCTGAGACGGTAGATTCCGTTATGAACAGCTGTAAAGCCTACTGTAGCTACGTTCCCCTGAAATGTGTTGATATTTGTTGCATTATTCGCATGGTCCAAGAATGCTACAAGAGAGGCCCCGCCACCATCAACTCTGTTTCTTTCTAGCATGGCGTCGAAAAGTTCCTCGACTCTTGAGTCCGAAGCTTGGACAGCGCTCATTTCAACTTCGCCTACCGCTGTTGGGACTGTCAGTTTAGCCGTCGTGGGGATCGCTAAATTTATGTTGGTCTGGGCGAAGCCACTAACTGGTGTGGGAACGATCAGTGGATTGCTGTAAATAATTTCGTATTCGCCGTAGAAGCTATTGGAAGTGACAATTTCGGCAGGATCGGAGTCGCCACCTGCGCCTGAGTACTCGTAATCGTTAGGATCAACGGTTTGGGTCAGGCGTTTGCCGGCCATGTCTGCGAATACGTCTTTGTGCAGGCGTACGAAAATGCTTGTTCCAGCGGTTACAGATGCTGCCGGTGTGGTTGCATCCGCCAGCTGCAGAGTGAGAGTTCTACCACTAATACTGGTCTTCGTTGTGTCCCAGGAAAGCTGAGCGCCTGTGCTGTCGAAGACAACGACTGATCTTGCAGGCAACTCTCCAGCTGCGTACGGGATCATGTCTCCACTAAAGATAAATTTCAGTGGGCTTGTTTTAAGATCTACTAAATTGCTGTCTACAGTAACTTCGTTGGTATCGACTGATGCAGCTAGATTGTTATGTCCATCGTCGCTATCTTCTCCAGAGTCCTCGTCTGGCGTACCGTATTTCCCTCCGACGGTGATACCTTCGACAACATTGTTAGCTGCAACCAAGTAGTTGCCCACGTAAAGATCTTCGAGGAAAGTCAGAGTACCCGTAGTCTTTACATCAAAATCGATTCCCCACCAATAGTTCTGATTTTCATCAGCTTGCACAGAGACCTTCCAAGCATCCAGATTTTCGCCTAGTTGCGTGGTCAGCCCAGCTTCGTAAGAATCGTCGTAGTCGTAACTGAAGCCTGTGCCATCATTAGGTCGAGCCATCGGGCGATAGCCGGGCTGATCGACGCGCATGATGTATCCGCCAGGAATTTTGGGGACTTCTGTGAAAGTGAAAGTTCCTGTGCTGCTAGTTGTTGAGACCATTTCGCCCACCGAATAGAATCCACAGCCTTCATAGCATTCGGTTGCTCCGGCACCAGTTTGCGCAGCTGATCCGTAGGCGTTATTCGCTACGTCAACGGCTGGCACAAGTCGTACTGTTAAGCCGCTGGCCATGTCGTACTCACCAACCGGCGCTGAGTAGTAGCTTGCTCGATTAATGAGAATTCCTGTGACAGTGTTGACCAGCTGTGGTAATTGGACTGATTCGCTAGCAACCAGATTATCTACGACCAAGCTATTCGGATTGCCACCTGCGGTACCATAATGAGTTATTACTGCAGGATTGGTAATTTTTGACCTATACTCCGCATAACCGCTTTTAGTGTAAGTGACGTAGATACTTCCAGTGGTTGTCAAGTCGGTTGTTTGTTCTAAATTTTGGGCGGTAGAATTTATATTTACACCGGTTACTGGAACATTGTTGAGTACCCAATTTCCGCCAGCGTCTGTAGTGGTGGTCATCCCATAGGCGTAGACACTGACACCGGACATTCCAGCACCAAAGTCATCCACAACATTACCTGACAAATTTGCTTTCAGGGTTGCACCGTTTGGAGCGACTGCAACGTTCCCATTGTTTGTGGCTGTGCTAGCACCTTCATCGACTCTCATTCCTTCACAACCGGTTAGGCCAGCAGCTCCAGCTGCCACGAGTAAGGCAATGCTCCACTTTTTCATCATGTTCGGCTTCATAAACTCTTTTCCTTCATAGATGTCATTAAATACGGAGAATCCTCTCAGTTTCACCGAATAACAATGAGCAGAGCAACCTGCTCTTTAGGTTCACACCTGCCCCAACGGAGTTTGGCTTTCGACTCTGTAGAGTGCCGGAAAAACTTGCTTGCGCTTAAATTGCGAATCGCTAGTTTCCCTCTGATTTCTGCGTGGCTGCTGAAATCGACCTATCAATCAAGAAACCAATAATAGTCACCAGTCTCTGAAATGCAAGTTGAAATTTGCTTTTGGACAGATTTCAACTCGCTGCTGATAGGAATCGCTCTTTAAGTCTAACCTTATATTTTTTCTTGACGTGTGTATCAATCTCTCGTCAAAAAAAAATCTTTCTTATAGTATACAGCTGCAGGATTGGTGCCAAGTGTCTGCTGAAAAACTGTCAGATTTACTTGGGTTTTTCACCTAGTGAGGACACCTAGTCCGAATCCCTCCATGGTTTCCAAATTGGGCTCTCTTGATGCTTCAAACACTTTCCAGTTTCTTATTGGTAATAGGTGATGTTATCAAATGTGTAGTTGTCACTTATATTGCTGGAATTGTCCTTGAGCCATACATAAAGCCCAAAGCTTGTGTTGTCTGCAGGTGTCGTCACGAAGGCAAGTGAGAATGTTACATTCTCACTGACGTTAGTTCCTGGTGACGCGAAAGGCGTCCAACTTGAATTTGGTGCAGTACTCGGATTTCTGCTCCCATCATCTGTAACAAAGTATGAGACGATCGCACCACCGTCTGTTTCTGAACCGGTAATTTCCAATTTCACACTGTTTTGCCCAGTGATGTTGTCGGTTGTGTTGTCTGTGACATTATAGATTGTTAGGTTGTCTGCGCTAGGTTTGGCAGAGGCGATTGAAATACTCTTAGTGGTTGAGTGGGCGTTCCAGGCTTTGTCAATGACAGTAACATATATTGTGCGACTGCCTCCTTCTTCATGATTGCCGATTGCAGTAATGCTTTTTGCGGTTGGCCCTGTAAGTGATAAGTCACCTCCGCTCCATGCAGTCCATTGCGATGAATTGTCGGCATCAAAGTTGTTCGACTCACTTACATAATACGCGTAGACTCCAGAGAAGTTATCGGTCGCATTGTCAAATGTTATTGAGACATTGTCGTTTCCAATTGCGAACGATGAACCTGAAGGTGGCGCTGCTGTAATATTGTCCCAAACAGGATTGGTGCTGTCGACTATTACGGTCAGATTGTCCACAGGCCCACTAGAAACGTTAGAAGCTGCATCTTTAGCCCACACATACAACGTTTGATTATCGTTATCGCTTAGCAAGGTAAAGTTGCGCGCACTTCCGGAAGCGGCGCTGTTGAATGAGCCTGCCGCTGCTAGTGTAGCGTTATCAGCGTTGGTACTTGCTCGATATGTCAAAGTTGTGTTGTCTGTGCCGACGTTGCTCAATCCAAAGGTAACTTGTGATGTGCTTTTGAGATAGAAAGTCTGGTTGTCGTAGCTGACAGCCTCTGTAATGGTCGCATTGTCACCAGCGGTAGGAGACGCGTTGTCAAATATGACGGAATCTGTAATGACACTGCTGATGTTGCTCAAATTATCAATTGCATAAGCGTGGAGAGTCATTGTGTCTCCGGCCGCTAGAGCTCCGGTACCGTTGTCCATCGTGAAGGTAAACGTTAAGTTGTCCAAGCTTCCTCGGTGGAACCGATTTTGTCCAGTGAAATCACTGGCTTGTGTAGGCACGTCCGAAGCGTTGTCGGTGAAGTATATCCGATGTATCCCTAACGTGTCGGAGAAGAGTACTGTTGTGTTGTCAATTTGTACTGTGGTGCTGTTAGTTGCTACCACGCTTGCTGTTGGACTCGTAGCGTTGTCTACGATGTTCAGTGCAGCAGAACTGGTAGCCGTCGGTCCTGTTGTATCGACAGTAATATTATCGTTCGCAACCAAGGAGATATTGTTCGCTGAGTCTTTAACCCAAACATAGACAGTTTTCAGTCCATCCCCGCTAGAAAGATTCAGGGTGATGGTTTGATTATCTGCAGAATAATTGTCTGTTACGAAGTAGGTTTCTGTAGCATTGTCACCAGTACCGTTATCTAACATGGACCAAGCTGTTTTGGTCAAACTATTGGTTAATGAACCGTTATCTAATTGGGTTACATTGTCTCGCGTGAATCCTGACCTAAACTGGTCTCTGTAGGTGTTAGTATTTAGCACACCACTAATGTTGTCCACGTACTGGCTTGGTGGGTTGTTGGTTTCGGAAATGAAATATTGCACCGTTGCATTATCATTATAGTCGAGCACCATTGTAACGGTATGGTTGTCAGTATATGTCTGATTGTCTAGTTCAGTCAAATTGTCCATCTTGCCAATCATTGAAGTGATTGTAGCTGTTGGTGCAGTTAGGTCCAACGAGATGCTGTCGGTAGCATTGTCCGCACTGATTGTTTTGGCTCCGTCGGCTACCCAAGCGTAAAGCGTTGCTGACGTTCCCGCTGTAGACGCTCGGAAGAATGCGCCTGTCAGGATAATCTGTGAACCATTGTCACTTATGTATTCAGTGTCACCGACTGTAATGATGTCTGTCCCTGACAATGAGCTAGCCTCGGCGGTGAGGTTGTCCACATTTCGGGAGCCTGCACCAATCTGAGAAGCTGTAGTTGCATTGTCACTGACAATGATATATTTGATGCCAGATTGGGCGTCTGCAGCTTCAATTACCAAAGTTACTGTGGTGTTGTCTGTGAAAGTTGCGTTGTCAACGTTTGTGCCAACGTCACGAATTTCTACGCTGGTTAGAGTTGGTCCTGTGATGTCAGCACCCAGGCGGAACGTGTCTGTGTAGGCAGTGGAGACGTTGTTCGCGTTGTCTTTCAAAAATACGGCTATCGTCTTAGTCTCGTTGTCATCACGATCAGTCAATTGATACGAGAGTCCTGTGACCGAGCCTCCTTCTGTAAAGCTACTTAGCGATACCCAGCCTGCTGCACTAGCAGATGGTGCGTTCGTCGCAGTGTTCGCGCTTGAGGAATCCTGAATGTAGTATGCAGAAGACCCGGAGCCTACCCCAGTGGATTGATCCGTAATAGTGTTCAGACTCAGAGAGATGGTGATGCTGGTTGCGTTGTCAGCCGTGTTGACAGTTACATTGTCCATCTTGGGCGCATTGGCATCTACCCTGAAGGTTCCTGTATTGGCTGAGTTGCTGATATTATTAGCTGCGTCGGTGACCTTGAAATCACAGAAATAGCTGCCATCTTGAGGAAAAGCGCTCAAGGCAATCGTGTTGCTGCCAGCTACTACGGCTGTGCTAGAGGCTGTACACGTAGAGAAAGCTGTCATGCCCAAGGTCCCAATTTCTGAACTTGTGAAGGTCAAGTTTGGGGTGGCACTAGTAGTTGTTTGAACCCCGAGCACAGAAGTTAGTCCAGAGATGGTGGCATTTGTGATGGTGGGCGCTGTTGCATCGGTAGCGGTGCTTGTATCGGTAGCGGTGCTTGTATCGGTAGCGGTGCTTGTATCGGTAGCGGTGCTGGTAGCTGTATCCGTTGCAGCCGCTTCTTTTGCTGAGTCAATCGCAGCTTCGATTTCGGCTTTGGCAGCGGTCAACTCGTCATCACCGGCTTCATCAATCGCTGTGCTGACGTTGCTCTTCACTCCTGCTGCGGCGCTTTCTCGATTATCTGCGGGGATAACTTCAATTACAAAGACAGCTGCAGTGACTCCGGCACTAGCCTGGGACATAGCCTCAGCCTTGTCGGTTCGGCTGCTAGCAGCGATGGTGGTGACCAATGCTTTGCTGATAGAAGCCAGAACACCTGTCTCTGAAGTCAGCTGGTTTGCATCCGTTACGGCTTTTCCAGCACCTTTGGTCATACCTGTAGTGATGCTCTTCATTGCGGCAGCATCTGGGGCCTTCTCCACAATAATTAGAATTACACTGCTCAAGATTGCATTTAATTCATCGATCGTCAGGGCTGTGGAGCGGAGACTACGTGAGGTGGCGGTCACACCATCGATGGCTCCAATCAGAGCTTCGGTGACGGCAGCCATGGCATCAGTATCAGGGGTGTCTTGAGCAAGAATGTAGTCGAAGGCTCCACCAATGGCGGCTGGGATAGCGTTACTCATACTGCTGTTGGCAGTGACCGCTTTAAGAGCTGCTTCTGTGATCTTGTCAGCGTCTGTAATACCAGTCAATCCACCGGTCAGTGCAGCTTCTAGAGAGGCTTCCACCCCCACTGTGAAGGTGAAAATTTGCTGAGCAAGCTGATTGCCGGCTGAGTCAGTGATGCCGCTGGTCAGGGTCAAGGTGTAGGTTCCTGCAGCCAAGGTGCTAGCTGGATTGACCGTGTAGCTTTTGTCATTTACTGAAATTGTTACTGCATAGCAGGTTCCGTCAGAGTCGGCGAGTTGGACAGTGCCTGCACATGTTCCGCCAGTGTTGCTAGCACTGACACCCTGTACGGCCTCACTGAAGGTGACCGTCAGATTATTCGTAGCATCAAAAGTGGCAGTGGGGTCAGTCTTGTCGCCATCGCTGTCAGTCGCACAAGAAACCAGGAGCAAGGTGGGAACGAGGCTGACTGCAAGCGTTCTGATGCACCAGGCGAATAGGGATTTTTGACTCTTCTTGCTCATGGGTAAACCTATTTGTGCTTAGTGAGTACGATGGCCGACACAGCCGTGGCAGTGGAGCCTGATTCCGTAAAAAACAATAAAGATTAGTATCGTAACAAAGTCTTTACAATTTGAAAAGACTGAAATTTTGTGTTTCGAATGCTTACGCCTACGAAAGCTGCTGTCGATGCAACGGATGGGCATCAATAGTATCAGAAATTTTCTCTACTGAATGTAGTAGGGCATTTCAGCAGACCCAAAGCGCTATTGCGCACGATCGTTGAGAAAAAAAATAAAATCAAGATAGAAAATGGATGGGAAGGAAAAAATTTCCGGAAGACCTTGTGAGGATTGCCGGGCGATATCCGGAGATTCCCTTCTCCATACACCAGACTTGATGTTATCATTGCAAGCATGGACCTTGCCACAGTGGGGTGTTCTCAGTCAGGTAAATCAATGATCAACAAAGTTGAATGATTAAATCGCTGATTAGGAACGCCCGAACCGAGTAGCTTCAGTCTAGCTCTTTCTTCTTCCGGTGCCGGAGGACAACGAGTTCGCGTTCGGTGGTGACCATGAAGCGTTGCTCTTCGATCCAGTCGCCGTTGTTGAGTAATTTTGGATCTTTTGCTGAGTCTGTATCAGTTCGACGCAGGTAGACTAGTTCCTGGATCAAGCCCTGCCTGAGATTTTTTTGATATTTCTTCAGTTCCCGGTTGGCCCGCCGGACAGAGACGGCACCTCTTTCCAGAACAGCGATCTGACCAGGCCTTTCGTGAATGTAGAGTGTATCTTTGCGGGGCTCGCTCAGCACTACTTCATAGATGTGCTTGGTTTCACGGTTGAGAGTGAGTTGGTTGATGAAACGTCCCTGCTGACCCTGTGGAAAGTAAAGTACCCACAGCAGCAGGGCGGTTGCTACTAGGCCAGGATTAAAATTTGAATGGCACGTCAAGGAGCAATAGCCCCAGCAGAAGAGCAAGCTGGCCCAAAAAGTCAGTGGTAAAAAAAAACGAGCCTGGGTGGGATGATTGGCCAACCCATAGTAGTGGGCCAGGTAGGTGCCCAACTGGACCACAAAAACAGCAAATAGTGCAAAACCAAGGGCTTGGGTAGGAGGGAGTTGGCCCCGAAGGCTACGTTCAAGCCAGGTCAGGAGGATCAGTTTTCGGTCAGACCAATGCTGCCAGGTGTTGAAGATTCCCCAGCACAAGAAGGCCAGCAATCCGTACCAGAGCAAGGGGCGATAGGGTAGAAAGATGATGTCCCCTGTCCAGGTACCCCTGAACAAAGAGGTGATCAGAATAGGTAGATGTTCCAGCAAATGGCCAAAGCTCAGCAGGGCTTCCTCAGTGTTTTCAGCCATTTTGTCAGTATTGATCAACCGGAGAATCAGCGCAAGGATCCACATCAAATTCCCGATTACTAACAACAGGGCAACTGAACCAGAAAGACGCTGCCAGCCGCTTTGAAACCAGTGGGGGATGTGTGAGTAGCGAAGTGCCAGAAAGACCAGTATCCCACCAAGCAGAAGTGCCAGGTTCTCGTGACGAATCTGTACGAAGCCAACCGCTGCCCACAGGCCGAGCATGGCCAAAGGAAAAGCGAGATGTTGTTGTTCTGTCGAAGCGGTGGGTCGAAAGCACCAGCTAGCAGCAACCAGACACATAGCAGACCACCACGTCATGGTAAGTGACAGCAGATCAAACCCAGCAGAGACTGCGTAGATACCAAGCAACGGGGAAGAGGTGACCACGAGGCTCGTTGCCAGTCCACCGGCAATGTATCCGCGCCAGCGAGTGAAGACCAGGCAGACACTGCCCAGCAGGCCCCAGAGTATCAGGGCATTCAGGACAAAGGGGTTCTGCCAGCGGTAGCCGGTACTCAGGTGAATCCATTGAACCAGGTACGGATGAAGTAGGGGACGTTTGGGAATGCCGTGCTTCAGTGCTTGGAAGTTGTTGTAGTAGTAAAGCCCTTCCGTCACGTTGTAGGCGCGTTTTTCAATCAGTAGGCTGCGGGAGATCGAGAGGAGATTGGTTTCGTCCGAGAGGGTTTTGTAGAAGAATGGATTGGATGAAAAGATGGATACAGTGAGGACAAAGCTGACCAGGAGTGACCAGCCGAGTGTGAGTCGATATCGATGACACCATCGAACCCAGTGGGTTCGATGACGAAGGAATATCCAGATGAGCGTGCAAATGCTAGCCAGCAGATAAGCAGTGAGGACCCAGTAGGCTCCATTGACAAACCAAACTTCTAGGGATTCCTTGGATAAAAGTAGCACTCCCCAGGGAATCCCCAGCAATAAGGCGAGTATACTCCTGTATAAAATTAGCTGTTCAAACCAAAATTTCATGAGGTCGAGAGGAATAGAAGTGAAATGTTGGTCAAGTGCCGTGAGACACCACCAACTTGCCGGGATCGATATGCCCTAAACGGATCGTGAATTGTACCGTTGAATCAAATTGATGTTACCTATGCTACTGTTGGAGAGAAAGCTGCTGGCAGCATCAGAGGAACCCAGATGATTGTTGTACAAGTTTTTCAACAACAGGGCTGAATTTTGTAGAAATGGTCCACAAATCCAGTGATTTTGTCCAGTGGGATTTTGGAGAACCATTTCGGTGGTGGAGGGAGCATGGGGCAAGATAGTAACCAAAGCGTGGTTACGCAACAATCAGGATTTGACAAGGCTAGCCGACGGCCGAATTGCGGTAGAACAGGTACGTCAGCAGGAGCAGGAATTGATTGTCGACACAGGAGCCCGAGCGGCGGGCTTGCCACTGTCAATCATCGAACAGTTGGGGCTACCAGCCACACGCAAGGTGACCGTGACACTCTCCGATGGGAGTCGACAGGAGCGTCAACTGTATGGAGAGTTGCGTGTTCAGGTGGGGGATCGGGATGATGTGTTCAGCTGCGTAGCCAAGCCGGAGGGGGCTCCATTGCTGTTGGGGCAGATTGTCTTGGAAGCCTTGGACTTGGTGGTAGATTGCGGTCGGCAGCGACTGATTCCCAACCCAGAGGCTCCGGATGGAATGATGCTCTAAGAGGATTATTAATGAGTTGTTGAATCGCCCTCACCCACCAGCGCTGCTGATTCCCCCTCTCCCAAAAAATGGGCGAGGGTTTTAATTCAGGCCAGCTGAGAGGCAACTTTTAGAGTTCAGCGCCTACTGATAGCTCTCCACCAACCGTTGCCAGGCCTCCCGCGAATTCTCGATGACCGAACCTGGGCAGCAATACGAGAGCCGGAAGCATCCAGGCCAGCCAAAGCCAGAGCCAGGAACCAGCAGGAGCTTTTCTTCCTGGGCTCGACGCACGAAGGCCACGTCATCTTCCTCCAGCGCTTGTGGGAACAGGTAGAACGCTCCCTGGGGCCGTACACAAGAAATTCCTACTTCTTCCATCAAGCCACAGACCTGATCGCGCAACTGCTGATAGAAGCCAATATCGACCTGGACTCCACGCAGATGAGGCAGCGCCCGTTGCATCAGCGCCGGGGCATTGACGAAGCCCAAAATTCGATTGGTGAAGACCAGCGCCTCCTGCCAGAGAGCACGATCTGGAACTTCTGGATGCAAGGCAATGTAGCCAATCCGCTCTCCGGCCAGTCCCAGATCCTTGGAGTGCGAAGTGATCAGGATTGAGTGGGGGTGAGCCTTGAGTACGGAGCCATTGGTTACCTCATCAAAGAGCAGCTTGCGGTACGGTTCATCAGCAATCAGGTAAATCGGACGACCAAAACGCTGCTCCTGGGTGCGCAACCAGGTGCCGAGTTCGTCTAGTACTGCCTGGGAATAGACCACGCCAGTTGGGTTGTTGGGCGAGTTGACGATGATCGCTCGGGTCTTCGGGGTCATCACTGCTTCCAGCGCTTCCAGATCCGGCAAAAAATCCTCCTGTCGAGTCTTGGCCACGGTCAACACTCCCGCGTGATTCTGCACATAGAAGCCATACTCCACGAAGTAGGGCGCCAGCGCGACGACCTCATCTCCGGGTTCGAGCAAGGCCTTGGCGACCACGTTCAGTCCTCCTCCTGCACCAACGCAGAGCACGACGTCGTCTTTTTCAAAGGATAAACCTTGTTCTTCTCTCAGCTCGTTGGCCAGGTACTCCCGTACTGCAGGGAAGCCGCCGTTGGGCATGTAGCGGTGATGTCCGGGCGCTGGGTCATCGAGCAGGGTGTGTAGGGTCTCGTGCACCTTGGCAGGAGGTTCAAGGATGGGATTGCCCAGCGAGAAGTCAAAGACCTGGTCGGCCCCGTACTGCTGCTTGAGTCGGGCGCCGGCTTCAAACATCTGGCGGATCCAGGAGGCACGTTGGAGGGAGTTGGCAATTGGAGCGGCAATGGTCATGATTCCTGTTTGAGAGCGAGGGCAAAAGATTGTTGCAGATCGTTCAGGGACTGCACAGAGGAGGCCTCAGGCCACTGTTGCCACTGTGCGCAACTGCGATAGACATCCGCCGGTGTGTATCCCTGTTTTTTCAAGATATGTAAAGACAAGGCGCCATCTGACTTGGAAAATTTCTGGTTGTCTTCATCGGTCAGCAGCGAGTGGTGTAGCACAGCTGGATAAGCCTGTTCTGGTTCCAGCAGTCGAAGCAGGTAAGACTGGGCAGCGGTGGAAGGCCGCAGATCAATCCCTCGGATCAGCAGATTCATCTGCCAGTCGAGGTCATCCAAGCAAGACGCTAGCTGGTAGGCGACTTGTCCGTCACGACGTTGGATCACAAAATCACCCATCTCGTCAGCGAGATCCAGTTCTTCTTGACCACTCGGCCATTTCTGCCAATATGTCTTGGCTGTTTCGGGTAGTTGAACCCGCCAACTACCGGGTTGTTCAGCAGGGTGTTGCTGATGACGACAGGTTCCAGGATAGCGACCTTCTTCGCCAACGAGAGCCTGCCACTGGCGACGACTGCAGATGCAGCGATAGAGGTCCCCAGTATTTTTGAGTGTTGTCAAGGCGGACAGGTAGCGCTCTGTGCGCAGCTGCTGGGTCCAAGTTTTTTGAAGTTCTCCAACACTCCGGGGGCCTTGGTCGGTATCGAGCCCAAGCCAGTCCAGTTGCTGGAAGATGTCTTCGATGTATTCAAGACGCACCCGAGCTTGATCCAGATCATCGATCCGCAACCACAGTTCCCCACCGAGATGGCGAATCCAGAGCCAGGTCAGCAGGAAATTACAGGCGTTGCCGAGGTGCAAATAACCGCTGGGGGTTGGAGCCAGCCGGCTACACCAATGGATTGGCTCAGAGCTGTTCGCAGAGAGCACGGATCTGGCCGCGAGCTTCCTGCGGTAGATTTTGGAGCTGCTCTGTAAAGTCCTTGCCTTCCAGGTTCTCGAGCGCTTCCAGTGGCAAGTACTCGCTCAGGAAATTGTCTTCACCCAGTGTCTGAGCACCCAGTCCAAAGGTAATCGCACCACCAGTCAGCAGTAGCACCCAGAAGAGCAAGCTGAAGCCCTGCAGCAGAATTCGATAGGCGGCAAAGAGTCCAATCAGGGAACCAGTCGCCAGCATCGTGTAAGAACCCCAGGCAATGTCAGGCATGGGTCAGTTTTTGTGAGGAGGTTGTGTCAGCGAGGGTAGATACGGGAAGCAGAAACTGAGCAGGCTTCCCGCGAAACCTGCCCAGTGAAAATTCAGACCTTACCTTGCAGAATGAAGGCGATCACGAGTGCGTAAATCACGAGGGATTCGATCAACGCCAAACCAATAATCATTGGGGTGAAGATCTTGCCGGAGGCGTTTGGGTTGCGGGCGATCCCTTCGAGAGCACCGCGCATACAAATGCCTTGACCGATTCCACCACCGAGGGCGGCGAAAGAGATCGCAACACCAGCACCCATGGCAAAGCCGAAGGTGGCCAGTTCGCCATACTCTTGGGCGTACAGTGGAGCTGCCAGCAGCATCAGAAACAGGACCAGCATGAGTCTTTTGTTCATGGAACTTCCTTTTGGTTTAGAACTGTAAGAACGTGTACGGAACAGAACGAAGAGCCAATCAGTGGGCTTCACTCATAGCAACTTCAAAATAAATTGCAGACAACAGTACGAAGACAAAGGCCTGCAAAACACTGATGAGAATGCCCAAGCCCATGAAGGGAACGGGCAAGCCAAGCGCCAGAATCGAGGAGAAGATCAAGACCACTTTGTGGTCACCGGTCATATTCCCCAAGAGGCGGATGGAGAGGGACATCGGCCGCACGAGGTGGCTGATTAGTTCAACTGGAAACATCAAGGGAGCCATCAGAGGCATAGGGCCGAGGAACTGCTTGATGTAGCCGGCGCCGTGCTGACGGATTCCAAGCGTGTGGGTCAGCAGGAAGACGACGATCGCAAAGGCGAAGGTGATATTGAACTGGTCGGTCGGTGGATTGAATCCAGGGACCAGTCCGGCGAGGTTCAGGAACAGGATGAAGAGCCCGTAGGTTCCTAGCAGGGGGAGCAAGGGTCGTGGTCCGATACCGTGCTGAATGATGCCTGAGAGAAAATTGAGGATACCCTCGACAACGGTGACAGCAAAATGATCTTTGTCTAGTCTTCCCGAGGGTTCTAGCATCTGGGTTTCACGGAAGGGTTTGCCAAGCCACCAAGCCAGACCGATCAGCACTGCGGCAACTATGATCATGTCGAGGATCGGGCGTGGGTCAATCCCGATGGAGGCCAGGGGTTCTGCCAATCCTCCGAATAGGAAGTTAGCCCAAGTGAAGCCACCCTCTGCGGCAAAAGCTGGGGATGTCAGGGTCAGCAGGAGTAAGCCTGCCAGGTTCAGTCTTCGAAACATCAGTATCCCTAGGAAAGGACGTCGGAAGAATCAGAGGATCTTGGTCGCTGGATGAGTGCGTAAGCGGTGGCAGCCAACAGAATGTTAGAGAGACCTAGCATTATTCCGACGGCACTAATGTCCAGTTGGACGATCGCCACATAGAGAACCATCATCGAGACAATGAACTTCGCACCATAAATCAGCAAATATAGTGGCCGCAGTTTTCGCTCCTCCAACATGTTCAGGACGAAGCGCACGGTCCAGTGGAAGTTTAAACCAACGATTGCTGAACCTATCAAGGATCCCAAGAGAAAGTCAAGACCGAACAAGATCGAGACAATTGCCAGGACAACGGATGCCAGGATCAGCAAATTTCGGAATTCTGTTGCTTTGCGGAAGCCAATCTGTAGGGCCTCGTCAGAGATTTCGGGGAAAGGTGAATTGGACATTCAGGTCTTGGAGTCGGGGTCATGAGTCAAGGGAGTCGCGGCGTCTTCCTGCTGCAGGCGCTTGAGCAGGCGATAGACACTGCGGTAACCAGCAGCAATGCCACTGGCCGTGAAAATAATCAGCATCCAGGGTCCAGTGCCGAAGAAACGATCCAGAGAGCTGCCAAGCAGGAGTCCAACGATCACAGAGAGGCCCAATTCCAGGCCCATCGAACTAAACATTACCAAGCGGGGATTGAAGCGTGGCATGTTCGTCAGTCCTCATCCTTGCGGAATTTGAAGAAATACCACCAGGCACCAATACCGGCGATCACGGCCAGCACCAGGAAGTTCATCAACGAAAAGATCAGTTTGCCCCCAACGAGGATGGCGGCAACTCCGATCAGGCCGTACATGATGGGGTTGCCCTTCTTCTTTTTTTTCTTGGGCTGCTCCTGAGGAGGAAGTCGGGTCGTGGTGCCGGGCGGGGTTGGTTTTCCTCCAACCTGCTGGGTCAGGGTGTCGACTTCACGGCGAAGCTTTTCCAAGTTCAGTTCATCATCCTGTCGGGCCATGATCTCTTACTCAATGGGGATCAAGGGAAAGACGCAGGCGTTCCTGGGCCAGGATCTTGGCCAGGGCTTGGGCCTGATTGGAAAAGAGATAGGTCACACCGCGGGAGAGCTCACGACAGAACGCTGGCCAGCTGCGCGGATAACCAGTGCCAACGATCTTTCCCTGCTCCAGGTGACGCTGCACCTCGGTGTCTGGCATCAAAAAGTACTGTCCACCAATTCCACCAAAATCCTGACTACTTACCGCCTCACTGATTTCTGCCACGTTGAAGCCTCCAACCAGCAGTACTGAAGCCTTGGGGAACGCAGACAATTTTTCATAGGTTGCAGGATCCAGTAGCAGGAAATGGAAGTGCTTTCCTGGCACAAGTCCAGCCAGAGTCTCTTGTAAGATCTCGAGTTGATGCTCCGGTTCCGGATAGTGTTCTTCCTTGATTTCAATCATCAGGTGCTTGTGTTGTCCCAAGCGCTGTACAACTTCAGAGAGGGTTGGGATCAACGGAAAGCGCTGCCGTAGCTCTGTCGAACTCAGGTCTGCCAGCCGCTCAGAGCTGCCAAAAACCCGCTGCAGATCTGGATCGTGAAAGACCATCGGTACTAGGTCTTTGGTCCAGCGAATATCGAACTCTACCCCATGAATGTCCTCGAAGCGCAAGACTGCTGCCAGCGAGGCCATTGTGTTTTCAGGGACACGGGAATCATCGTGCAGACCTCGGTGGGCGAAGACGCGGCAGGCGTCCCACTGTGCTGGCGTCGGCTCGGATGGGGTTGTCCACGCGATCAGCCGTTCAGCGAGATCGTGTAGACGATTTTCAACAACCAGCGGCAATTCCACAGCAATTCCAGCTAAAGTTTTTGGGGCGGCTGCCGATAGCAGAAGAAACCGATTATCCCTACAAGGAAGAGAAACTTATGTACCGCCGTTGTCGAAAGATCGCTGCCAGCCTGCTGTTGCTTGGATTTGCTGTCAGCTGCAGCAGCTATGATCGCTTTCCCATCGCTTCGTTCAGCACTCGTCTCCAGGATGGAGACCGCCACTTGGGTTGGAGCCTAAACTATTTCAACAGTTGGCGCCGGGAGCGTCAACCCCAATACCTGTTGCTGGCAGAAGATCACACTGTCAATGCGATTGACGCTTTCTCCCAGTTGGAGTCAGATACGTCACCACGCATCAACGAATACTATGTGGCCCGGGAGCGTCGAACTCGCGGATGTCGACTACTGGCAGAACTACAATTTGAAGCCGTCAATCACGGTCAGGCCCTCCGTGGGATGACCCCGTCCGGTTGTACCTACTGATCCAAAAGGCTCAGTAGGCTGCCCGTTCCATGCTGTTCCGCAGCCGCAGAGTGTCCTGGTAGAGTTGGTTCGCCATCTCTTTATCGCCTCGTCGGTGATGAAGGCGACCCAACTTGCTCAGTAACCGCTCTTCTCCTTCTACATCTCCAATGGCCCGCTTGATTTCAAGATGACTGTGACAGGTGCGTACCAGTCGGTCTTCATCCTTGTTTGCTTCCAGCGCCTGTTCCAACTTGTCATAGATCCGATCCATCTCATTTCGATCCAGTTGCTGTCGAGCGTAGTTCAGTAGATCTTGCAGTAGGGGAATCATGGTTTCCCAGGCCTGCTCTTGCTCTAGTCCTTCGACAACATCACGAACCATGTGGGCGAGATCTTCTCCCTCCAAGCCATCCTTCTGCCGACGTACCCCATCGAGATGGTGGGCTGCCTGCTGAATCTCTCCAAGTTCAATCAAGGCCTTCACGTACAGCTGTAGATCCTCAGCCTGAGGCGTTCTTTTCAACTCCTGAAGTAGCTGAAGGTGATTATCTAGGCTGACCTTGGCTTCCTGCCAGTTACGGGCACGAGCGAAAGAGCGAGCCATCTGCAGCAGGGCTTCGGCCTCGTCACGAGTTTCGTCTGGTGAAGCCAAGTGCCCCAGGGTTTTGCCTAGGCCTTCGTCATAGAGATCTTCCTTGGCAGGAGTTGGGGCTTGTAGCTGATGTGGCAAAGGAATGTAGGCATCGAAGAAGAGATCTTCGGTGCTGTCGGGAATCTCTAGCTGTTGGGAGAGACGTTGTTTAGAGAGGCTGTAAAGCGAACCGACATCTGAGTGACGTCGTAGGGTTTGAGCTCGTGGTCGTTCTTTCGCAGTGCTGTTGTTGCGACGTCGGATAGTGACTCGATCCTTGGGAGGCGGAGGCTGTTGCTCTGCGGTCGCAAGTGCCTGTTCAAATCCATCTGCATCCACAGGCTCTGGCTCGGGTTGCACAGGTTTGTTCTTCAAACTAACAACTTCTGTGGGTTCGTCTTCTGGTGCAGGAACAAAGTTTCCTTGTTTGCGTTCGTTTTGTTCCAAGTTCTCGCGGAAACGTGCGAAGACAGAGCTGTCCAAGCCTGTAAAGGTTTCGGCACTTCCAGAAGATGCTGATTTCGGAGCCACTCTGGGTGACTCATTCGCGAATGAGGCTGTTTGAGAAAAACTACTGGAGACAACCTCCATGTTGCGTCGCAGGATCCAGAGCAGCATCATGAGCAGGATCCAGAGAGCAGCGGCTGCGAGAGTCAATTCCATGGAATGCTGGGTGGCAACCATGATTGCAACGGCGGCGAGGGTAGTGATGATTAGGTAAGCCTTCATCGTTGCTCAGTTGAAAGGAATGGCGGATTTCAAGACAGTCTCGGGTCTATTCCATCCCGAAAGCCTGCAGGTAATGTTCATGGCGACTCCACTGCTTGAGTACTCGGACTTGTAGCGACAAATAGACTGATTGTCCCAGCAGTGTCTCAATACGTTGTCGGGCAGCAGTCCCGATTTTTTTCAATTGTTGGCCTTTGTGGCCGATGATGATCCCTTTTTGCGATTCACGCTCAACGATGATGTTGGCAACAATGTGCAACCGCTTGAGAGTTTCTTCAAAAGATTCCACCTGAACAGCCACAGAGTAGGGAAGCTCCTGTTGCAGGTGGCGGAAGAGCTGTTCGCGCACCAATTCTCCACAGAGGAACCGCTCTGAGGCGTCCGTCAGTTGGTCTTCCGCAAAAAAAAATGGATTTTCTGGCAGGCGCTTCAGCAGCAATTCCCAGAGACGTTCCAAGTTGTGCGACTTGAGCGCAGAGATCGGAATCAACTCCGCGAATTCTGCGAGTTGACGATAGCGTTCCAAGCTTTGCAGAATCGCCTCATAGGGAAGGCCGTCAATCTTGTTGATCGCCAGGATCGTGTTGCTGGCTCGACCTTGCAGGTGCTGTAGGACCAGTTGGTCTTCTGCAGGGACATCTTGTCCGGGGCGCAAAGGTTCAACAAGCATCAGGTTGAAATCGGTCTCCTGCAGCGTCTCAACAGCGTAACTAACCATCTTTTGGTTCATGACACGACTAGAGGTGTGGATGCCCGGAGTGTCGATGAAGATCAGTTGTGAGGAACCGATGGTGCGAATGCCCAGTAGTCGATTGCGTGTAGTCTGGGGTTTGTTTGCTGTGATCGCCAGTTTTTGTCCGATCAGGCGATTGAGCAGGGTGGACTTGCCTACGTTTGGACGGCCAATCAGGCCAATGAAGCCAGCACGGGTCAGGGAGTCCTGACCATCAGCCGAAGGAGCTGCAGGAGGAGCAAAGGTGATCATGCGCAGGAAACGAAAGTTGTTTCAATGCAAAATTGTAAAAAAAGAAGGGATTATAACGATCTGTTGCTGGGTTGCAAGGTCTTACTTCGGGATTTCTTCAGATAGAGGTTCCAAATGCCAGCGCCAGGCAATCAGTGCAGCGAAAATCGCCTGACGAATCAGACCGCCGCTGACCTGGTCAAACAGAAGGGTTGGTGGAACTTGTTGAAAGTAGACGAAGGCAGGGGTGAATTCCGCCACAACAAAGAGGAGTGAGGTGAGCACAATCCAGAGTTCCAAGGGTTGACGGGTCAGGGTCAGGCAGACAGGCAGGAGCACCAGCAGCAGCAACCAGCCTCGTAGTAGCAGGAAGACCAGCTTGACTTCGATAGAGGTTGGTGGGAGCAGCAGGAAGGACTGCAGTTGGGCCCACCAGGAAGACAGCTCCCAGTTGGCCTGAATCAGTGCTTGTGTAGCCAGGAAGAGCAGAACGTAGACAGCTCCCAGCCAGAGCACTTCGAGCAGTCGTTGCCGATCAAGGAGTCCTTGGCGTAGTCTGCGACCCAGCCGGTTCCAGTCAAGCAAGCGTTGTGCAGGAGGTAGCAGCCAGGGAGCGACCAGTGCTACCAGCAGGGCAGCACCAAATTCTCCCAACAAGAGTCCTTGCGCCACTTCATCCATTGGGGTGCCCAGGACCATTCCCTCCAGCAGCTTTCCAGTGGGGCCAATGCCCAGCAGCAGCAGCAGGATGACTACGGTACCAACGCTACGGGTCCAGAAGATTGGTTTGACAACGGGACGCAGGGTGAAGCCAAGCAACACCCCTGCGAGAAAGAGCAGGTTGAAATCGAAGAGAGCAACTTGTTCCGGCAAAAATAAGAACAGTAGCCCCATCCGTGCCAAGGCATAGGCAGCTCCTAGAGCCGTCGGAGCAACGTACTTACCAAGACCAGATTCGTTCACACCCCCTCAGCGCCGCTTACCGCCCTGATGAACCTGAAACCTTGGCTTAGGCCGAGAGCGGGGCGCTTGCAGTGCCAGAAAGATTTCACTCCAGTAGACTCCAATCCCCCAGCCAAGAAAGGCTCCAACCACAGGAGTCAGGATTGGGTCTCCTCCTGGAATCCATGAATATCCCCAATAGCCGGCTGCTGTGCCAAGGACGGCACCAATGCGCACATAGTTATTCTGAAAGAGCAGGTAAACGATGGCCCAAATTCGTTGCATTGTTGTCTCAGTGCGGAGGGAGAACAGAGAAGTCGAGGACCTGGCCCTCGAGATTGAGATGAACTTTGAAGTGGATTGGTCGACAGCAGACCTCACAGTCTTCGATCGTGTCCAACTCTACCTCCGAAGGATCCAGCAGGATAGAGATACGTTGCCAACAATAGGGGCAATCGAAGAATTGTTCAATCATGAACGTGCCTGTTGTTGCTGATCGTAGCGCTTGCGTTGTTCTTCGTGAACCAGCACTTCATAGGCTTCACCAAGCAGTCGGGTCATTGATTCAGCTTGCTGACGAATCCAGTCGAATTCAGCATTTTGATGTCGGTCTGGATGGTATTCTTTCAGCTTCTCGTGATAAGCCTTCCGAATTTCACTGACCGTTGCCTTTGGAGAAATGCCCAAGAGTTCGTAATAATTTTGCCCAACGGCAGAGGTTCGGGAAGAGCCAGACTGTTGCCGTTCCTGCTGCTTTGCTTGTTGTTGCCGGCGTTGTTGCTCTTCTGCACGCTGGCTTGTGCGGGCCCGGACGTAGAAGCGCAGGCTGCGCAGGGTTTGCTGGATGAACAGAAGTTTTCCCGCCAGCTGTCGCAAGGGAGCCTGCTTTTCCAGTGCTTGTCGCTCGATCAGGTTGATCTCAGCTTCAAAGTCGACCAGCCGCATAGCGTGCTGACGTTCGGTGTCCTTGCGCTGCGCCAGCCGCAACAACTCTCGGGTCTTCCGTAGGGTTTCCTGAAAGTGTTGTTCATCCAGGGCTCGTTGTTCAGCGAACTTGCGTTGTTCTTCCGCTTGCGCCGCAGCTTGTGCTTCTGCGTAGGCGCGCGCGCGCGCTTGCTGTCGTGGATCTTCCTGAGACATCCAGCCCACGATACGTTCCCTGTATTTCCAACCAAACCAGCCTAGCAATCCGCCAACAAGCAACAGCAACAGCAGAACTATCAGCAGAACCAGGCGTGCATTGGTTTGCTTGGCTTCAATTTCTTCGAGTAGTGACTGAACCTGTGAGTTGTTTGGATCTTGTTCAAGTGCCATCAGCAGAAAAGTTCGAGCACCTTCCCAGTTCTGGGAACGCATTTCCTGCTCAGCACTCTGAACTCGCAACTGTACTCGGATTTGTTGTTCAGCCAGAGCCAGTTGGCGTCGTGCTTCCGTGTAGAGTGGACTGTCCTTGGGAACCTGCTTGAATTGGGAAATGGCGGCATCGTACTCTCCGTTTTTGAGTAGCTGCTCTCCCTTGCCAAGTTGAATTTCCTGCTCTTGCTGCTGCATCCGTTCCCGCACAGCGAGGGCTTCTGCATTTTGGGGGTCGATACGTAGGATGTCCCCCAGCAGTCTTTCAGCTCGCAGCCAATCCTTTTCCCGTTCTGCATTGCGCAACTGCTCCACCTGCAATTCAAGCGAAGACGGTCCCATGCTGGTTTCGGTTGCTTTTGAAGTTGCTAGGGCAACTGGAGTGTCCAGTTGGTTGCGATAGCGCCGAGCGGTTTCGTTGGCACCACGATCCTGTAATTGGCGGATGTACTCTTCCGGGCTCTGGTGTTCCTTGGTCTCAAACAATTGAACGCTGTCATAATCTGCACTGGCCAGGTAAGCTCCTGTGGGACTCCTTGCAATGCTGCCGGCGCCGTAAAGCAACAGTTGTTGTTGTTCTGCGCCCTCTCGATTAAAGATGTGTGCCTTGGTGGTGTCTCCCTCTGTTGAAATGACCGCTAGTTGGTCACCCGGTAGCGGTAGCAATCGCTCTGGCCTGGACTGGTTGGAAAGTTCCAATTCAGGACGGTGCTCTTGCAGGCGAGACTCCGAGTTGCCCCAGAGCAGGTTACGTTCTTCGTCGATCGAAACTAGTTGTTGGTCTGTCGAGAAGTGGAAATCCACCGGAGGCAGCAAGTGGTAATCAAGCGGCGGCAACACCTGTTGGCGTTGAGAATCCACCAAACGAATTCCCGTTTGATTGGCATGGCTGACTGCAATGCGTTGCTCGTTAGGGCTGAAAGCAAAGTGTTTTAGAGGTTGATCAGTTTTTTCACCTGTCCAGAGTAAGCGCGAGGAGTAAGGTGGTTGTGTATCAAGTTCGTAGAGTTGTTGTCCCTCACTCCAGCGCAGCAGGTCTTTCTGTCGGCTAAAGTCGGCCTGTCCTATCGGTTGCTGAACGGTTCTCTCCCAGATGCGTTGTTGCAGAGCGGGCAATTCTGCATCACGACCAGGCAGATCATCGACTTGCCAGAGTTCGAGTCGCTTATCCCCACCCACGAACAGTTGCCGCCGAGTCGGATGAAAGCTAAGGTGGGTCAATTCATTGCTAGCAGAACGCAGATTGCCTAGAATTCGACCGCTACGTCG
>JACLAC010008017.1_pt1 | contig 70517 bp, 48 predicted proteins | sample 8027881 | NCBI WGS metagenome assembly JACLAC01 (sample SAMN15725517, study PRJNA655200) | protist metagenome | isolation source: fluorescence activated cell sorting (FACS) single amplified genomes of... | place: Spain: Blaines Bay Microbial Observatory, Mediterranean Sea | collected 2016-01-19
TAATTACAGCTTTGGTCATAGGTAGAACATATGGCGTATCTGGAAATAGGTGGCCTGCATCCCGATGAATATGCTGAATTGAGCAATTCGGCCAGGCGGTATTATTACCGTAAGGTAAATAGCTAAAAAAGTTATCCCCCAATGTCATTTTCAGAATCTGCATAGCAAATGGGTTTTGTACAATTAGTGGATCTAAGAATGGTTCCTTCATTGGAGGACTAATACCGCCGTGATTGTTGGGCCATTGCTTGCCGTATTTGTACTTTGCTTGATCCAAATATTGGTCAAACAATTCGGCAATCCAACCAGGTTCAAACACTGATTTTAGTATGACATAACCGATTTCTCTTAATTGCCGACAGGCTATTTCTAAGCTACCAGTATCCAACTGACTGGATTCTCGTTCACTTGGTGAAATTTGCATTGTTAATCTCCCTTTTAGTTTTTGATTCTTCGTCTAAACTTAGACTCAGCCTATTTCCCAAGTATAGCAGATAACAAATTAGTTATACCATTACGGGCACAAAGGTTTTGGATTGATTGAATTGTCGGGTTTTGATATAATCCAGACATTGTGCTGAGTGTTAGCGTGCCATTAAAATCTCTTCGTTTCTACTTGATCGTTTTCTTAACTGTGTGTTTGGTAGATCCTGCTTGGTGTAAAATCATCTACGTGCCGAAAGATTTTCTCACCATTCAGACGGCTATCGAAAACTGCCAAAACCAAGATCAAATCATCGTCTCACCCGGTCACTATAGAGAAAATTTACGATTCAACGGTCAGGATATTATCCTCCGGTCAACCAATCCAAATGATCTAGAGATCGTTCAACAAACCGTGGTTGATGGAGGTGGAATATCGGCTGTTATTACTTTGTCTGGAAATGAAACCTCAGACTGTCAAATTGCTGGATTAACTTTGACTAATGGGCGAAAAACCATTGGGGCTGGTATTTCAGGTAATGGATCAGCAGCTACTATCGCTCTCAATCAGATCATTGGTAATCGTGCTATTTCCGATGATGGCAGACAAGCACATGGTGGAGCAATAGCTCAATGTAACGGAATAATCACAAGCAACCAAATCCTGAATAATTGGGTTGAATCAACCACAGCTAGTGGCAGTGGAGGTGGAATCTATCAGGCGAGTGGAACCATTGTCAACAATATTATCGCAGGTAATACTGTTTCAGTACTATGGAATGCCAGTGGAGGTGGACTATCAACTTGTCAAGCAGACATCATTAATAATACGATTGCTTACAATCGTACTGTTACCTTGTCGGCGCTGGATGGATATGCTTTCGGTGCCGGAATTAGTAATTGCAACGGCCTAATTCAAAATTGCATTCTTTGGGATAACTCACCTAGTAAAAGTGGGCAGATACACAATAGTACAATACCCATGTACTCCTGTTTAAACGATGAAAATGGAAAGAGTAACTATAATATAGATCAAGACCCACTTTTTATATCCAAGACTGATCTTCGTTTGCAAGCTGAATCGCCGTGTATCAACCGAGGTAATCCAAAAAATTCACCGATAACTGACCTAACTCACTACCGGCGAACACAACCGGACATTGGGGCCTACGAATGGAGGCCAACTCCTATAGTTAATACATTATCAAGTGAATTAAGTGATGGGCAGATATGGTTTCGAGGTTCAATAGACCAAGGAGTCGACAAAAAACTGAAATCTTTTTTTGAATATGGACCTACTCTAAACTACGGATTGAAAACACCAATTCAATTGATCCCCCTGCAAACACTTGAAGAATCAATAGAAATCCGACAGCTAATGAATAATTTACAAGCAAACACTACGTATCACTTTCGCTTAGTAGTAGTCTATGAAAGAGGGCGTAGCTATGGTCAAGACCAAATTTTGATGTTGGGTCAGCCTATCGTTAGAGTTCCAGATGACTATTTAACTATTCAAGAAGCCATCGATGATGTACCTAATGGATACCGAATTGTAGTCCGAGATGGGATCTACTCTGGCAATTTGGATATGAAGGGCAAATCATTGCTGTTACAGTCTGAGAACGGCGCTGAGAGTTGCATTATTAATAGTCAAGCTCAGGGAAGGGGAATTGTCTTTCAAACCTCGGAGACTAATGAAACCGTCATTGAAGGTTTTACCATTACTAACGGCTGGGCTGACGAGGGTGGTGGTATTGCTTGTTTTGGATCTTCACCAATTATTCGTGATTGTATTGTGGTCGAAAACGTAGCCAATCAATATGGTGGTGGAATTTATTGTCACAATGCCGAACCAATTTTGGAGAATTGCCACGTTTTGCAGAATAAAGGTGGTGGCATTTATAGCTTGGATGCTTCACCCAAAATTAGTCATTGTTTGATCGAACGGAACATAACAGCTGGTGATGGTGGCGGAATTTACTGCCATAAATCGAACATTCAAGTTGACAGCACTATCATTCGTCGTAATCGAGCTGATTATTCCGGTGGTGGGTTATACTGTCGGGATGCTCAGCCATATTTGGTCAATTGTATAATTGATTACAATGTAGCCACTAAAGGTGGTGCATTAAGCGCAAATTTCTATGCTCTCCCTACACTGATCCACTGCACTATTGTTTTTAATCAAATTGAAACCTCAACCTCAAAAGCCACCAGTGGTGCTGTATACGCTGACAAAACAGCTTCCCCTCGGATCTACAACTCAATTCTGTGGTTGAATGGAAACAATCCCATTGAATTTTTAGGCGATGTTTTGCAAATCAGGTATTCGGCCGTTGAAGGCGGTTTTCCTAACATTGGTAATATCAATGCGATACCAATTTTGGCTGATACTGAGCAATATGAGTACTACGTCTCAGATCAGAGCCCTCTCATTGGCGGCGGAAGTCCAGATTGGGCGGCTACTATCGATTTTGAAGGAAATCTCAGAGCCAATCCTCCAACTATTGGTGCTTACGAAATTGGTCGTTACATACCGGATATACATTTAATCCAGACACAATCAGATGTTGGGTCTATCATCACGCCATCAGGCGAAATTTCAGTAAAACGACTGGAGAATCAGAATTTTCAATTCACAACTCAAGCTGGATATCAGCTGGTTGACATCTTCGTTGATGGTAACTCTGTTGGCCCCGTTGAAAACTATAGCCTAGAAAGAATCAAAAAAGATCATCTCATTACCACTACTTCGATTAGTTATCCAGTGAACCTTCAGGCCGAGGCCTCTATAGAAACTTATCAAGGGGAGCCCATCTCGATTGAACTAACATTACTAAATATACGTGGGGAACCCACAGTACCATTGAGCCCTATTCGACTGGCATTGGACTCAGATACTGAAGGTGTCTTTATGACAGGTAATATCATGAATCCACCAGCCACTGAATTAGTCATACCCGTTGATCAAAACTCAGCCACCGTATTTTTTTCTACCCACCAACTAGGACAAAGCCTAATTCGTATTAGTCATCTTGCGAACGATGAACTCTCCAAAATCAATCCTGTTACCCACAGTTTACAAGTCGTTACTGCACTTGAACGAATTCAGGTAGATGGTAGCCCAATAGGTATCGGACAGACAGCAACGATCACGTTAATTGGCAAGCCAAGTGGGGATCAATCGGCTGCGACTTTTTCTATCCTTGGCCTAGTTGAAAATGTGGTTGCAACTGCTAGTCAAGATCAGCCTACTCACTATGTTGGATACTTTACTCCTATTTTAGACCAGCACCTAAAAGGTACATACGATGTAGTTGGCCAGATTGGCTATAGCAAAGAAAAATTAGCTGGTTCGATCGAACTCATAACTGAACCTCGGTTATTATCTCCACAAATCAATCCACGCGCTCGGAGTGGAGAAGAAATACAATTATCAGTTGCTGCCAATCGACCCGGGTTACAGGTTATAGCCGACATTTCAAAGCTTGATACCACGCAATCGAAGCCAATTTTACTGGAAATAACTGAGGAGAATGACGTCGATGATGTATATATCTATTCGGCTACGCATGCTATTAGTTATCAGACACAGGCCAGTGATGGTAGTAAGACTGTGCGCTTTTCTGCTACTGACCCACAAGGTGATTTGGCTACACCGATGCTAGCCCAAGTTCAACTCAAAAATGAAGTCTCATTTGAATTAAATATCCCAGAAGATGTAAGTCTTATTTACCTTCCCTTGGTTGTTGATCAAGTCAATCAACAGAAAAAACCGATTCGTCAGGTTTCGGATTTATATGAGGTACTTAGTCCAGAAGTAAATTTTTTAGTTACCTACCAGCCCGAAACAGCTGATTGGGTCAGTTATTTCGGGGATCACCCAGCCAGTTTTCGGGGTGACGTACCGATTACCAATGCTACTGGTATAATCGCGGTCATGCGGCGTCCGGTGACATTATTTTTGACTGGAAAAGTACTAGACCACCGGCTCAGACTGAAGGGAGGTTTGAACCTTATCGGATTACCGAGGCAAGATCCACGATTAACTGAAGTAGGAGACCTGATACAGTTAGACTCAGTGGGTAATTCCATCACGCACCTGATTGTTCAGTCGGACATAGTAGACCCGATTGATCGAGCTAAAGATCAGCATTTTCGTCGGTTTTTAGCTGTTGCTTTCCCTGATTCCGATGGCACCGTTAATCTCGTACGAAATGAACCTATTCAAGCTGGAAAAGGACTGGTAATGATTACTCGCGGGCCAGAAACTATTGTCGTTCAAGGTGATCCCTGGCCAAGTAAAACAAACGAATTTTCTTCAAAGTCTGCTCCTACCATTTTGCCTGTTGAGCCTATTTGCGACTTGATTTTGGTGAGAGGAACTTTACCGACAGTATCGTTCCTTTCGGCCCAAAGCTTAGTATTAGACAGTGTTAGAGTTGTTAATCGATCTAACCACTTAGTTGCAAGTTGCCAACTGAGTAATAAGTTTGCTCTGGATCCTAATCAACGGTCAATGGATTTTTCGCTGACATTAGTTGGACTAAATACACAGTTCGATAAATTAGATCCGGATAGGTTGATTCATCAACCAACACAAGTTGGAGACCAACTAGAAATCCAGATATTCTATGCCGATGGTTCCACTCATAATTTTTACCACTCTGTGACAGCTACTGAGTTGATCAATCGATTGATTGATTTAGGACCGTTGCTTCATAGTGGCCAGTTACCATCGAAAACGCAACTACTAGGTAACTATCCTAATCCTTTTAATCCGGAGACGTGGATCTGTTACGATTTAGCCAACCCAACTCAAACGGAAATTTCAATCCATAATACTAATGGTATGCTAATCCGACGAGTTAATCTGGGCAACCAACCTGCGGGTACTCACACTTATCATTGGGACGGGAGAGCCGAAAACGGTGAGTTAGCCGCTAGTGGGATTTATTTTTATACTTTCAAAACTCTGGAATTTGAGTCAACGAAAAAAATGGTAATCCTCAAATAGGAAACCAGTAATGTCCAGCAATAACAAGAAAATGATTTTGGGTTGGTATATGTACGATTGGGCTAACTCTGCATTTGCCACAACTGTGATGGCTGCGGTTTTACCCATTTACTATAGCCAAGTGGCTGGCGCAACGCTTGAAGGTAATCTGGCTAGTGCATATTGGGGATATACGAATACAATTGCTTTGTTAATCAGTGCATGTTTAGCACCGATTTTGGGTGCTATCGCTGATTTTTCAGGTTTAAAAAAACGTCTCTTATTATCATTCGCAGCTTTAGGTATCTTTTTTACGGCTCTTCTTTATTTTATAAAAAATGGGGATTGGCTGTTTGCATCACTTCTATTTATTTTGAGTAGTGTGGGTTTCAGTGGGGCAGATCTTTTCTATAACTCACTTCTACCACACATTGCCTCGCCTGATGAAATTGACCAAATCTCTACCAAAGGGTACGCACTAGGCTATCTCGGTGGAGGGATCTTATTAGCCATTAATATCGCTATGATTGAGTTAATTGGAGGCGAATTTGCTGCTCGGTTATGCTTTCTGAGTGTTGCAGCGTGGTGGACTGTGTTTACTATTCCTCTTTTGCTTAATGTTAAAGAGCCAGCGACATTTCATCAGACAGATTCTACAATCAATCCTGTGATAGCCGGGTTCAGACAGTTGAAAAAAACATTTAACGACTTAAAACAATATCGTCAACTGTTATTATTCTTAACAGCTTTCTGGATTTATAATGATGGAATCGGTACGATAATCAAAATGGCAACAATTTACGGCGCTGAAGTTGGTATTAGCCGAACGGATTTAATTGGAGCCTTACTCTTAACCCAATTTGTCGGGATTCCTTTTGCTATCGGGTTTGGACACTTAGCAAAGCTGATAGGTACTAAATCTAGTATTTATATTGGCTTAGCAATTTATACTCTTATTTCTATCGCTGGCTACTTCCTATCAACGGCTCTTCACTTCTGGGTATTGGCGTTTATGGTTGGCACAGTTCAAGGAGGAACACAAGCCCTGAGTCGATCATTATTTGGATCGATGTCTCCTAAAGCAAAAACCGCTGAATTTTTTGGGTTTTATGGTATGAGTTCTAAGTTCGCCGGAATCGTAGGTCCACTTCTCTTTGCCATCGTTGGGCAGATCACTGGCTCTAGTCGTCTAAGTATTGTTGCCTTGGTTATATTTTTTGTATTAGGTGGTATTATTTTGAGTCTGGTTGATGAAGAAGAAGGGATTCGTGTCGCCCGCGCAACAGATGCGGCTGTCAGGTTATAGAAAATAGCATTATACCTTTGTATCAGTATAGCTTTGAGTATGTAAATAATTCAAAAAACTATGGGTAATAAATCAAACAGAAAACATCACTACTTGTCAGAACAAATAAGAAGATAGGTGAGTGGGATTTCAGTTCTACCGGATGTAACCGAGTGAACATGAAGAAGGCCCCTGATGCTTGAGCTATTTCAAAGCTTCGTGAATTAGGTATGGAACATTGATACCGCATAAGCTAGATAATTTCTATCGGCTCGTTATATTGGCTTTGAGCCTTTCACTGCCAGCTACTGTAACAAAGTTAGTTGGGTTCTGTTTAATCGTTGGACTAGGATTTTTGGCTTGTAGCCCCGACTTGCCCGAACCGACCGCTGATTTTTACGCAAAACAAGGTTGGAGTCAGTACAAAAGTGGTCAATACGATGATGCCAAAAGCAGTTTCGAATTGGCTCAGCGGCTAAATCAGGATAGCGCAGAAGCTTCATTAGGTTTAGGTTGGTTAGCATTTGTAGAGTCAGCAGATCTGCAAACGGCTAAGGGACAGCTGGAAAATGCTTTACTATTAGCTAACCAAGATGGTAATCAGGATTTGCTCAACGATGCTCGTGCTGGTCTAGCTGGTATTAATTTGTCATTAGAGCTATATCAGGATGCGATCAAGTATGGTGAACAGATTGAGGATGGTTATCAGTTTACCAGAGGAAGGCCTAATTTCGGGTATAGAGAACTGACTTTATTACTAGCTATTAGTTATTTTCACTTAGGCAACTATGACGAGTCAGTTGAAAAAATTCAACAACTCAACCCGAAGTTTAGCTGGCAACCTGATGATTCACCAGGCAAAATCTTGAAAGAGCTCGAAAAACGGAGTTAAACAGGACATTTGACTATCCGAAAATCTCCATTTCACCATATTAAGCTTTTAATTTTGCTATTAAGTCTGGCTTTCTCCAGTTGCTCGGTCGCAGTCAGTCAAAATGGCCAGTTGACCGATCAGCCCACACCCGTTGATAGTTCACTTCCCGATAAGGTTTTCGTTATTGATGTCATTGGGCCGATCATTTACTTCAATTTGGGTTTCGAGCAAGGTGTCAAAAAAGGTATGCGATTTGACATTCTGGGTGAGACTAACAATGTAGAAAACAAGGCTGATCTGCCTAAGAAAGGTTGGATAATTGTCTCCGAAACCTACGCTGATGTTTCCAAAGGTGAACTGAAAGAGATTAGCGGACTTGCACCAGAAATTGGCGACTTGGTGGTGTTTCATCCACAAGCCTCGGCCTTACTGACAGATTCTATTCGAGAGATAAAGAAACCTGTGGCTCAAAATCAAACATTAGAGAAAACTCGAAAATTGCCTCAGTTTTCAACTATTAACTGGAAACAATGGGGGGGGGGTTGGTGTCGGTCTTGCTGCAGGTTACTTATCCTTAAAGTCTCATCGTTCGATGGAACAATCACTTGAAACCTACAATGATGCTATGAATGAGGGCAAGTTGGCAGAAATGGATGTGGCGAAATCTCAGATAAATGAACATCACCGAAATCGATTAATTTTTGGTATTACTGCCGCTAGCTTGTTAGGTTTTTCTGGTTATCAAAAATTTTTAAGCTCTAGTGGTGAAGAGAAGATTTTTTTTAATCATATCTCCAAACCTCATAATCTTAATTTTTCCTCTACCTACATCTCAATTTCTAGCTCATTATTCGGTATTGTCTGGCACTCAAGTTTTTAGAAAAGATTCGTAGATAATCAGCCCAGTTATGGGTGGCCAAATTGATAAAAAAGAACTATTACCAAACATTAGGTATTCCACCTAACGCAACTTCAGATGAGATACGACAAGCTTACCGGCGTGCGGCGGTTCGTTATCATCCAGATAAAAACCCAAACGACCATACGGCGGAAGATAAGTTTAAAGAAATTTCGGAAGCCTATGGTGTCTTGGGCAATCCGGATACACGACGTGAATATGACCGATTAGAGGGCTTTTCTAATATTTCTGCCAATAGTAGACGGAATACAGACCCAGTCAATTCGAAATCTACCATCAACGATATTTTTAATGATTTGTTTAAAAATAGACCCAGCCGAGAGTTCAACGAGAAAAACAGCTCCACAAAAAAACAAGAATCACCAGTTAGTCGTAATGCTCCTATCCATCATAAAAAGAAAGGGGCTAATATTCAGCAACATATCACAGTGTCTTTTCGAGAATCAATTTTGGGTGGTGAAGCGATGCTCCAAATCAGTCGAGATGAACCATGCCAGAAGTGTAATGGAGAAGGAACAAAATCAGATTCAACCAAAGCTATTTGCCCTCGTTGTATTGGAACTGGTAAAGTAAAAGGTAATGATACCTGTTCTCGTTGTCGGGGAACGGGCATTATCATTCATCAGCCTTGTAGTACATGTAGCGGTTGGGGAGTCAACGCAAAAGAACGGAAGTTGAAAGTCAAAATCCCCCATTCAATTGAGGAAGGAAAGTCTCTAAGGCTGGCAGGACAGGGGAATTCTGGTCTGTTAGGTGGCGATAGTGGCGACCTAATGGTTGAAATTAAGGTTTCACCCGATCCATTTTTTGAAAGAGATGGGAATGATTTGCGTGCCGAAGTACCTATTGGTTTCGCCAAGGCTGTACTTGGCGGGCAAGTAAAAATTCCTACACTTAGCGAGTCAGTCGTGTTTTCAATTCCTAAAGGGACACAATCGGGACACACATTTCGTTTGAAGGGACTTGGTATTTGCCAAGAAGATCAACAGGCCGGAGATCTTTTGATCACTGTCAGTATTAATGTGCCAAGGACAGTCAGCGATAAACAAGAGCAATTGTTGCAAAAACTTTTGGATTTGGAGGAGAAAAATTAAGTGGAAGGTAAAAACTCAGTTGGCGTGGCAGTTATCGGAACTGGCCGAATCGGCCAACTACATATAGAAAACATTACTAGTTTTATACCCGAGGCTGAGTTGATGGCAATTGCTGATGTTAACCCTTCATCAATTGAACATGTAGCAAAAAAATTTGCTATTCCAACTGTCTCAACCGATTACCTTCAGTTATTAGACCGGTCAGATATTGAGGCTGTTGTTGTTTGTTCTTCCACCGATACACATGCTCAGATTATTCAAGATTCAGCTCAGGCTGGTAAGCATATCTTTTGTGAAAAACCAATTGATTTAGACTTAGAACGAATTGACCAAACGCTGAAGATCGTCGATATAACCGGTGTCAAATTACAAATCGGTTTTCAGCGCCGCTTCGATGTGAATTTTCGACACTTGAAGGATCTTCTACTGAAAGATCAAGTGGGACAATTACATTTGCTACGTATTACCAGTCGCGATCCGGCTCCACCTCCCATCGACTATATAAAACTTTCAGGTGGTATTTTTTTGGATATGATGATCCATGATTTTGATATGGCACGTTTCATTACAGAGAGTGAGGTCGTCAAAGTTTACGCAAGTGGTGCGGTTCTGGTTGATCCAAATATTGGCTCCGTAGGTGATATCGATACGGCCGTTGTGACACTCGAATTTGCAAATGGGGCCATTGGGAGTATCGATAATAGCCGGCAGGCTGTTTATGGCTATGATCAGCGAGTTGAAGTCCTAGGCAGTAATGGCATGCTTCAAGCTGAAAATGACCAGAAACATACGGTAGCCATAAGTAAAACTGACAAAATTCAACGGTCTTCTCCCCCTTTCTTTTTTCTTGAACGATATCGCATGGCATATGTAGACGAAATTAAATCTTTCATCGATTCGATTCAGAACGACCGTATTCCACTAGTAACAGGTGAAGACGGAAGAGCGCCAGTAGTCATTGGGTTGGCAGCACAACATTCTTTAACTGAGAAACGGCCAGTTTATCTAACTGAAATCGAGAATATGAAATCAGTCAGCTAAGTTGGTCTTAGAAAATGATATAGATCATATTCGAGTTTTTTCTTACAATTAGTGAAGTGTCAACAATGAACAATATTATAAAGTCGAACAGACGCACAAATATGATTGTCATCCATGATTTATAACAAAGTACGTATCTAAAAATTGTAGTTTATAAGCTGTTGAAGTGGAATTTAATCGCTATCACGAGGGAGTAACAATGAAACAGATCATAAAAATATTGAGTAGACAAGTGAAATTTGCTTGTCTCATTCTCACCCTGACGTGTTCTTTATCGCTAGCTAAGGAAACTTTTTATTCAGCTTTAGAAAGTAAGGCCGAAGTAGAAAAAGAGGGTGGACAAGTTTTGGGAACCGCTAAATTTGTTGAGGCCAAATGGGGAAACGGATTTTTAGCCGCTGAAGGAAAGGACGTAGTTGCTTTTCCGGTTGAAGATCGTTTTACTAAATTAGAAGAGGGTACTGTTGAATTATTTGTTAAAATGGGTGTTGATGCTAAACAAATGACCGGTGAAATTTTCTTTTGGTTCACTTATAAAAGGGCAACTGATGCTATTTTCTTACAATTCGATGGCCGTAAGGGGGCGGGTATAACCGGAATGAGGATCAAAAGTGGTGGTGGTTGGCATGATGCGTATAGCAAACCCGTCAAATGGAAAAAAGGAGAAGTGCATCACATGGCTGGAACTTGGGGGCCTGATGGTATAAAGCTATACCTAGATGGGGAGCTAGCCGCTGAAGATGAGTTCAAAGGTGGTCCAAAGCAGTTTGCAAAAACTTTTAGTATAAACAATGTAGAGCCAGAAAAAGTCGGAAATTTTGCTTCCAAGTGTATCATTGACGAAGTGCGGCTATCCGACCACCAGAAAAAACCAGATGAGTTAATTTTGGACCCTAAAGAATTTTTCCCAGTTCATCCGAAAGGAAAAACAGCTACAACTTGGAGCTATCTTAAAACACAGGCTGACTAATGGTACTGACCAAGTTCGTTGAAATGAAACTAGTAGTAAGTGGTTCTGACCTCGTTCTTATTTACATTAATTAGTTGGGGGTGTGATTAGATAGATTAACTTTCATTTAGTCAATTTAGTAGCACCTAGTCGGTCTCTCCTAGAACAGAAATTTCCGTTCACCCATAAAGGAACTATTACAATGGAGTGAAGTGTGGCCTGATTTACTTAAGGGGTGGTTTAGCAAAACTAGTGCCGGTAAATCATGATAATACTTGAGACAGTTTGATCAAGGTATCTGTTGTAGAATAGCAACTTTGTTGTGTGTGATATTTCTATCGAAGTTCTTTATTTTAATTGTTGACTTAATAGATTGAAAAACTTCAGTTTGAGTATAATAATCATTTCATTAGCTCCCTATTTTCTGGATATTTATTAAATAATAAGGAACAGAATTATCATGAAACATAAGATTAGATTCGGTATTATTGGAATTGGTGGTACTATCGGTGGAACAGCTAAAATTTTAGTGAATGAGACAGAAGCGGAGTTAGTGGCGCTAGCTGATCCAGATCCAAATCGTCGAGCAAATATTCTAGACGGAATACGAGGCGTCGAAACTTTTGACGACTACAAGACAATGTTGCAACAAGTTCAGCTTGATGCTGTTTGTATTGGTCTGCCAACCTGGATGCACGCATCTGCAACCCAAGATGCCCTAGAATCTGGCTTACATGTCCTCTGTGAAAAACCACCTGCCAATAATGCAGAAGAGATGAAGCCCTTGGCTCGATTGGCATCAGACAAAAATCTATCCTGCATGTTCGTTCGTCAATCACGCTTCACACCACAACTGATGGAAGGACGACGTTTAGTTACCAGTGGTGAATTAGGCGATGTTTATTATGTAGATACTCGTTGGGTTCGTACTCGGTGGTGTTCAGCCAAGGGTTGGAGACATGACAAGGCGAAAGGTGGAGGTGTTTTGCTAGATTTAGGTATTCATGCTATCGATAATGCTTGGTTTATGATGGGTTGTCCTAAACCAATAGAAGTTACTGCGGGGTTGTACAACGCATTTTCAGACTTAGCACCAGATGGACAAATCTATACTGCCGACGATGCAGCCTGTGGGTTGATACGATTCGACAATAATTGTGTCTTACATTTTACTGTCGCTTTCTCGCTTAATACGGCTGACGGAAAAACGTCGGAGGATAATCAACCAATCGCAACTGAATATCAACGTGTTAGTTTACATGGAACAAAGGGTGGATTAGAAGATGGACGCCAGTTAATCGGTACTGCTCAGGGGGTTGAAGTGAAACCTATCGACACATCAGCCTATAGTGGTGATGCCGTTACTTTACAAACCCGCGAATTCATTCGGTCAATTAAAGAAGAAGATCAACCACTTAATTCTGCAGATCAAGCAGTTATGTTGATGCAGATGCTAGATGGGGCTATGGAATCGAGTGATACTCGATGTGCGGTAGCAATTGAAGAGTGACAAAGCTATGTGATATCATTCCGTTCATTGTTGCTTTTCGACCAGATTGGTAATCAATTTTTTCAATTCTATTTTAGGAGTTTTTATGGCTATTTTTCTCCACACCCGAATTCGCGTTAGTGATTTAGACCAGTCTATCAAATGGTACCAAGACCATCTTGGATTTCAAGTGATTAGTAGAAGTGATAAATCACCCGCAGGTAACCAAATTGTTCACCTAGAGTTACCAGGTAATGACCATACTCTAGAGCTAACTTACTCCGACGATTATGACGTAAATGTACCAGAAGACCTGATGCACTTTGCAATCGGTGTACCTGATTTGATTGCTTTCTGTAACCAATTAGAAAATGAAGGCGTGGAAATTTGGCCTAGCGATTGGCGCCAAACTTTCCCAACGGGACGTAAAATGGCATTTATAGACGATCCAGACGGATACGAGGTTGAACTATTAGAGCGTGCTGAAGAAAACTAAGTCTTTTGAAATCCCCTTTTATTAGTTCGTTTTCTTCTCTTTTAACTGAACAGAAAAATGAAGATTCAGTCGATATTGACCTAAAATCGAGTGTTGAAATCGTTTCAATCTTTCAGAAAGAGGATCAAAAAGTGTTGTCTGCTGTCGAGGAGCAGGCTTCCGCTATTGCGACTGCTATCGATATGGTAGTAGTCGCCTTTCGAAATGGTGGACGGTTGCTCTACATGGGAGCTGGAACTAGTGGTCGATTAGGTGTATTAGATTCTTCAGAATGTCCACCAACATTCAATACTGAACCAGGTCAAATCCAAGGACTAATTGCTGGGGGTGACCAAGCTTTACGCCGGTCAGTAGAAACAGCCGAAGATAGCCATAAAATGGGGAGCCAGGTCATCCGGGACCACTCAGTCTCTAACGTTGATATCGTAGTAGGTATTGCTAGCAGTGGACGGACACCTTACGTTTTGGGCGGACTAGAACAAGCTCATTTGCTTCAAGCTCAAACTATTCTCATCTGTTGTGTTCCTTCTAGTCCAAGTGATGCCGATATTAGTTATATTAACCATTATATTCGACCACAGGTTGGTCCAGAAATTATTGCAGGTTCGACTCGTCTCAAAGCAGGAACAGCAACTAAGTCAGTTTTAAATATGTTGACGACCGGAGCTATGATTCAAACAGGGCGCGTTTACGGTAACTTGATGGTCAATATGCAAGCAAGCAACAGTAAAATCAGAGATCGGGCAGTACGGACTGTAATGAGTGTTACTGGCTGTGAACGACCAATAGCGGAGTCTACTTTAAATCAGACTGATGGTCGTGTGAAGGAGGCTATTGTCTGCTTGATTCGGGGGGTCGATGTGTCAATAGCAACTGAATTATTAGAAGCGGAAAACGGTTTTTTACGGCCTGTTTTGACCAATCCAGATTCCAGCTGATTGCAGCCCAAATTATCTTTTGGGCTGAAGAACCAATCGATAACGTGTTGTGTCATGGGTTAATTGATCTTTAGTAGACAACTGAGCTTGTGGTGTCTCTCCGTTGATTAAGAACTCCTCCCCTTTTTGTGGGTATCTTTGAATGTAGCGAAGACGCAATTCATTCCAAGGCATTGACGTCCAATCAGGATTTCCTGGTTGGCCTAAGTCTTCTTGTAAATCGTAGATGCCATAATAGTTATTGGGGTTTTCAAAGAAATGCGTCAGTAATTTATCACAGTCAGCTAATCGATAGTGAGTCCCCCATCCTTCATTTCGTGCTAGTGGTAAGCTATTAGATGATTCAGAACCAGTTGGTAGGAGGTGGTTCTTTATTCTCTCTACTTCGTTTGTATTTGGTGATTGAGTGCTCATCGACTCGCCGCCTGTGTTCAGACTGAGTCTGATTATCAGAGAGGTAATGCTAACAACCAACAATAAAATGCCTATAATAAAAAGGCGAATACGCTTGATTTTCACGACTTTATCCTCTATACATTGCTAGTTTTTGACTAACGGAGACCAAATTTTGAAAATTGCTTACTTCGATTGCTTTTCTGGTATTAGTGGAGACATGACACTAGGTGCTCTAGTCGATACTGGAGTTGATCCTCAACATATTACAGAAAAGTTGACTAAACTCAACGTAAATAATGAATTTACTCTGACTTTTGAACGGACGAAAAAACAGGGGATTTCAGGTACAAAAGCCTTAGTAAGTCAAACGAGTGATCGCCATCATAGTCGTCATCTAGCTGATATTTTTTGTCTGTTAGACGAAAGTAAATTAGATGAAAAAATAATCGGTCAATCGAAAAAAATTTTTGATCGATTAGCCACTGCAGAGGCTAATGTCCATCAGATGCCCAAGTCAGAAGTTCATTTGCATGAAGTTAGTGCGATTGATTCAATTGTTGATATTGTTGGTTCAGTTATCGCTTTAGATATATTGAATGTTGAAGAAATATTTGCTTCACCGATTTCGGTTGGTACCGGATTCGTTCGTTGCTCTCACGGACTAATGCCGGTTCCAGTGCCAGGAACAATGGAATTATTGAAGGACGTTACAATTCGGCAGACTCAAATCCGAAAAGAACTAGTCACACCAACAGGAGCAGCAATTATTACTACATTAGCTGCTGGTTTTGGACCAATGCCAGAATTGACTGTCATGCAAACGGGTTATGGTGCTGGTAGTCGGGATCTACCTGAGACACCAAATCTCCTTAGGGTTATTATCGGAGAAAAAAAAACGGCCTAATCCCGGAAAAAGCCCAAAAGTCGTCACTAATTGATCAGATTATGGTCATCGAAACGAACGTAGACGACCAGTCAGCTGAAATTACGGCCTGGGTCATGGACCAACTGCTCGCAACTGGAGCTTTAGATGTTTTCTTAACGCCCATACTAATGAAAAAAGGGAGACCCGCCACTAAAATAACAGTCCTTTCAACAATAGAACAACAATCTACATTAACTCAATTACTTCTACAACAAAGCACCACTTTTGGTGTTCGCTCTTATTTAGCAGATCGTCAAAAACTCTATCGAGATTTTATTGAAGTAGAAACTGAATGGGGGATAGTAAAAGCTAAGCGTGGGTTTTCAAATGATTCCGTCACGAAAGTTGTGCCCGAATACGAAGATTGTAGACGGCTGGCAGAAGCCAATCAAGTCCCACTACGAACCGTCTACGAAACCGTTATACAGGAAATCAAACTAGACGAAAATCAGTCTATTGATTCGTAAATCAAACTTAGAAAGTACTAGCTTTATTAGTAGAAGTACACCAGCGCATGGTCATCAGGTGATCAATCAACACACTTTTGGCTTCTCGTGTACCAATATACTTCAACGCTTCAACTCCATAGCCGCGTACGTAGCGGTCATTATCTTTCAATGCATCCTTCAGTGCGGGGACGGCCTCTTCTGCAGCTGGACCTATTCGAGCTAGGGATAAAGCTGATGTGAACCGAGTCTGCTTATCTTCATCTTTAACAAGAGCCTTTGCTAAAGCATGTACTGATGTATCAGTGTTGCCTTGAATAATACCTAGTGCTTCAACCACATTCCGACGAATATTCACAGACTCGTCGTTTAACAAAGAAACCAAATTTGGTACCGAGTCGACTGCATCTATTTCGCCTAAAATGTAGGCTGCATAACCTCTGGTGTCAGCTGATTTATGATTAAGTAATTCAGTAACTCTTTCTTCTACTCCCGAGCCAACTGCGGTTAAAGCATAAGCCGCATGACGTCGAATCGTTTCGTTTTCGTCTTGCAAAGCATTAGTTAACGGTTCGATGGATTCCTCACCAATTGCACCTAAAGCATACGCTGCATTCAAACCAACTGGTTCGGATGGATCGTTTAGAGATTGGATTAAAGTCGCGATTGCTTCACTTCCATTTCTCCCTAATGTACCTAGATGATTAGCTGCTTCCATCCGTTCTGGTTGGGTACCAATACGCAAAGCAGTAATCCATTGACGAATTTCGACTTCGGTAGCCGAAGCTACTGTTTTATCTTCACTCCGTCCACTGGACCAATTCCATAGGTGTTGCCACATAATACTTTGATCGTTTAACAACTGAGAATCAGACGGTGGGCACCAGTCTGTATCCTGATTATTCCAAGTTGGAATCGTTGGCGGTTTCATCCGAATAAATTCGAATTTGAGCATGTAACGGGTCAGGTCAGTTTGATTTGCTGTAGCTTGGTGCCACAAATCATAATGTATAATTGCCATGGTACCAGCTTCACCAACGGCCGAAAACTTAGTTTCAGATGAGTCTTGTTGTCGAGAAAGATAATAAGGACTTCCCGGCATAACAGCTGTCGGACCGATTTCAACCGGTGTATCTTGTGGGTAATAAAATGCCATGGCCCACCAAGTACGATGATTACGAACTTTACCGTATCCCCAGTAACTATCTTTATGCCAACCACCACCACTGCTTCCAGAACGATTCGTATGTGGATGTCGATGTGGATGCATCATAGAGTTAGGCCCAATGACACTGGTGAAAGCTCCACGCACAGTTGGGTGGTTAAATACATCTTGAATTTCTGGCACTCGCGGCAGTAGATTATTACCGGGATTTCCATCCATATCGACAACTTCATCTAGTTTTTGATAAATTGTGTCATGAATACTCTTAGGTAAATCGGGTTTAATAATCACGAATCCATTAGTCAAAAACTCACGCATCTGCTCATCAGTGAACAGATCATCAGAACTAATAGGGGGTAAATTTGCATCAATCATGTGTTAATTCTCCAGTATTTAAGTTTAGATCAATTTACTGCACCTTCTATTACTTGGTCAACCGCAGTTTTCCAGCCGGCTAACTTCTCTTGGCGAATAGATGTGCTCATAGAAGGCGTAAAAACTTGGTCCACTTTTCGGTACTTTTCGAGTTCAGTCATATCGCTCCAAACACCGACGGTTAGTCCAGCTAGGTAAGCAGCACCAAGAGCCGTTGTTTCAATTTGTTGAGGGCGTTCAACTGGTTGGTCTAGTAGGTCTGCTTGAAACTGCATGAGAAAATTATTATTAACAGCACCACCATCTACTTTCAAGCAGTCGAAAGACAGATTAGCTTCCAATGCCATCGTCTGTACAACATCGACCGTTTGATAGGCTATTGACTCGAGGGTGGCCCTTACTATCTCTGCTCTCCCAGTACCACGTGTAAGATTAACAATTGCGCCTCTAGCCGACGATTGCCAATAAGGTGTTCCCAAGCCAGTAAAAGCGGGTACAACATAGACACCACCAGTATCCTTTATGCTGTTAGCGATTTGTTCTGTCTCCTGAGCAGTCTCGATGATTTGTAATTCGTCTCGCAACCATTGGATAGCGGCACCTGCTATAAAAATACTTCCCTCCAAAGCGTACGATTTCCGGTCAGAAGTGGAACAAGCTAAAGTTGTCAATAATCCAGACGATGACGTCATACGCTGACTACCAGTCTGCATCAACAAAAAACAACCAGTTCCATATGTATTTTTGATACTGCCAGCCTGTGTGCAAAGCTGGCCAAAAAGGGCCGACTGCTGATCTCCCGCTATGCCTGCGATAGGAACTTGGTCGGGTAGGCCAACGACACCTTTTGTTCTGCCAAAGTGACATCTAGAAGGATATACCTCAGGGAGCATAGGCAAAGGAATCCGAAACAAATCAAGGAGGTCAGAAGACCATTCTAATTGATCAATATCAAAAAGTAAAGAACGGGAAGCGTTGGTTTCGTCTGTTGCGTGAACTAATCCACCTGTTAGTTTCCAGAGTAACCAAGTATCAATCGTACCAAAAGCCAACTGCCCCTGATGAGCCCTTTGACGATTAACGTCCACTTGGTCTAGAATCCAAGCAATCTTGGTCGCCGAAAAGTACGGGTCTACTACTAACCCCGTTTTTTGTCGAACCCACTCCTCGTGGCCATCCGATTTTAGCTGAGAACACATATTAGCAGTGCGCCGACATTGCCAGACAACAGCGTTGTAGACTGGTTGTCCAGTTTGACGATCCCAAACCACTGTTGTTTCCCTTTGGTTAGTGATTCCAATGCCAACGAAATTCCTATCAGGTCGAGTTAGTTGAATGATCAGTTTCTGTGTTATTTGCCAAATTTCAATTGGGTCGTGTTCTACCCAACCAGGTCGTGGGTAGATTTGTGTCAATTCACTGTAAGCCCGATCGACAATTTGCCCATTAACATCAACTACTAAAACGGTTGTACCTGTTGTTCCCTGATCTATGGAAAGAATATAGTCAGCAGTTGTCATCTGATTTTACGTGCTAGGGCTAAAAATACCTCTTCGGCTTATTAAATCTAGCTGGAAAGTTGGGCTACAGGATTAGATAAGATCCCAAAACCGGCAATCTCAATCTGTACTAAATCACCATCTGCTAATGGCAGGTCAGACGGGGTTATAATACCAGTTCCCGTAGAAACGACTGTACCCACGGGAACCGGGTTATGTCTCATAAGGTATTCAGTTAATTGCTCAAATTTCCAATTGATCTGATCAGTATTGACTTCTCCCTGATAAATCAACTCGTCGTTCCGAATTATACGACACTTGATATCCAGATTATATGGATTATCTACTTCCGATACCGTTAACAACATTGGTCCCAAGGCACAAGAACCAGCATAAATTTTGGACTGCGATAAGTAAAGCGGATTTTCCCGTTCAATATCCCAAGCTGAAACATCGTTACAAATAGTATAACCGACGATTTCACCGTTCCGTCCGAGGATATATGCTAATTCAGGCTCTGTCGCGGTGAAGGTTGAGTCACTGCGGATACCAATCGTACCTCCAGAGCCAACACAACGCTCAGACGTGGCCTTGAAAAATAACTCAGGTCGATCAGAGTTATAAACCTGACTGTAGATATCTGATTGGCTATCATCATCTCGCATATCAGCGCTACGCTTGTAGGTAACACCAAATGCCCAGACTTCTGGTGCATCGATAGGAGGAAGAAGATGAGGTAGATCGGAACTAGGAGGGTTATCCAGCTGAGAGAGATTTAGTTTGCTATTTTTACTCGTTTCTTGCTGATCCAAAGCGATGAGAGGTTGCGGGGAATTGACGGATAACTGTTCCTGAATATCGGCTAAGATAATTCCCAAGCTAATACCTTCTTCAATGGAAACTTTCAATAAATCAAGTACTGTTGAAGATTCTTCAGTGGTCACGTCCACGATCTCATTTTCTCGCGTGACAACACCTACCCGCTTGCCTTTTTTCGGTAAATGATATTGGATCAGCTTCATGATTTATTCCTTTTCAGCTTTATTCATATAATACAGCTGTGTCAATTCTTCGATAGTCAAGAATCTCTACTTCAGAAAATAAGATTTCTATCTCTTGTATGGCATTCTGAACAGAATCAGATGCATGCACTACATTATGAGCTAAGTGATTGGAAAAATCGCCACGAATAGTACCTGGACTCGACTCAGCTGGGTTCGTGGCACCATTGAGCAAACGTACAATCTCCACAGCATTTTGCCCTTCTAAACATATGGCAACTATGGGGTCAGTAGTCATAAAATCAACTAGGGGATCATAAAACGGTTTGCCAAGATGTACTTTGTAAAGTTCCGCAGCCATCTGCTCAGACAAATGAAGCAATTTTAGTGCGACCAGTTTTAACCCCTTACGTTCATACCGGTGGACAATCTGACCTACTAGACCTCGTTGAACTGCATCAGGCTTAATGAGGGTTAGTGTTTTTTCCGTTTTCATTGGTTATCCTTCCAGTGCTTTCTGAATACGATCTAAGCCTCGATTAATTTCTATTTCTGAGGTCGCAAAGGAAAAACGCATATGGTTATCGGCACCAAAACCATCCCCGGGCACGGCTCCAACTTTAGCTTCATCCAAAAAATACGTCGCCAATTCTTGCGAGCTATTAATCGAATGGCCGTTAATCGTACGGCCATAGTGAGGTGAAAAATCAGGGAAAATATAGAACGCGCCCTGTGGCCTAACATATTCAACACCATCAATGTCATCCAGCCTTTGACAAATTAGATCTCTTCTCTTTTGGAAGGCTTTCACCATTTCTACTACTGGTTCCTGTGAGCCAGTAATAGCTGCTAAGGCAGCCTTTTGTGCAATAGAAGTCGGATTAGAGGTACTATGCGATTGAATCTTTGACATGGCTTTGATAGCATCTTCTGGCCCCGCCGTATAGCCGATTCTCCAGCCAGTCATCGAGTAAGCTTTCGATACACCATTTACAACGAAAGTAAGAGACTTAACGGCATCACCGAAACTAGCTAAACTTCGATGTTTCGCTCCATCGTAAAGCAGAGCTTCGTAAATTTCATCAGAAATCAAATAGAATTGGTGTTCAACCACCAACTCTGCGATCATTTGTAAACTTTCTGTTGAGTAAGTCGTACCAGTTGGATTACTCGGACTACAAATAATTATTGCCTTTGTCTTTTCAGTAACCGCCGACTTAATCTGATCCGGTGTCAGGGCAAAATTCTGATCCGGAGTAGTATTGATTACAATAGGTATAGCATCGGCTAATTTCACCATTTCGATATAACTGACCCAATAGGGAGCGGCAAATATAACCTCATCGCCCGGGTTACAGATAGCCTGTAGAATGTTGTAGATGGTATGTTTAGCCCCACAAGAAACGATAACCTGATTAGCCTCGTAACTAAGGCCATTATCACGTTCAAATTTATCTACAATGGCTTCTCTGAGTTCCGTGATACCTGCTACTGGTGTATACTTTGTGAACCCTTGATTTAGAGCTTCAACAGCCGCCGATTTTATATGATCTGGGGTGTCAAAATCTGGTTCACCAGCACCAAATTTGACCACGTCTAATCCATCAGCCACCATGGCATTGATTTTTGCTGTCAAAGCTAAGGTAGAAGATGGGGTAACTTGTTTGCTTTTATCAGAAATTGAAATCACGTTCTACAGTGTCCTTTTAATCTTTAAAGTTGGGTTTAATTCGAATAACTATACTTTTACAAGAGTTGGCCTAGTTTTTCATAGAGCTTTCTTTCTTTTTGTGTCAACTTTTTTGGAATTTCGACTGTGATTTTGATACGCAGGTCACCACAGCGACCAGTACGATCAACAACCCCTTGCCCTCGTACTCTTAACTGGTTACCGGGTTGTGTGCCTGGTGGTATTGTCAATTCTACGCTGCTAACCTCATCTTGACTCAAGGTGGGAATTCTAACCTTACCGCCCAAAACAATAGTAGGAATTGGAACTGAAACTTGCGTAACCAGGTCTAGATCTTGCCGCTCAAAGCTAGGGTGAGGTTTAATCTTGACGTCTAAAAACAGAGCGCCCCTTTTCCCGTCCTGTCTCTGGCTTCCTTGCCCCTTCAAATTAAGCTTGTTTCCGTCTTGAACGCCCGGTGGAACCTTTACACGAATACTTCGACCTTGAACCTGAATATGTTTCTCTGTTCCGTACACGGCCTCGGATAAAGAAATTTCTAACCTAGATCGGAGATCTCCTGTTGGTTCGCTGCGACGGCCACGAGCTCCCCCAAACAGATCATCAAACGCATCATTAAAGTCGCCAAAGCCCGTCTGACGTCCAAATTCAGAATTCGAAAAACCTCTACGTCCAAACAAATCCGAGAAGTGAGAAAAAATATCGTCGGTACTGTGGAATCCCTGAAAACCACTATTGTGTACACCCGCATGACCGTGCTGGTCATAAATTCGTCGTTTTTGGGAATCGGACAGAACCTCGTAAGCATTGGATGCTTCCTTGAATTTATCCTCAGCCACCTTATCGCCAGGATTTTTGTCCGGATGGCAACGAACCGCAACTTTACGGTAGGCTTTTTTTATTTCGTCTGGTGTGGCGTTCTTGCTAATACCAAGAACCTGGTAATAGTCTCGCACAATCTATTTAGCTCCGTGAACCTTATTTGGGAATATTCAACAGTCGCTCAGCAATTTGAACAGCATTTAATGCTGCTCCTTTTCGCAGATTATCAGCTACTACCCACATATTAAGACCATTCTCGATTGAAACATCTTCTCGTATTCGGCCCACGAATACGCTATCGGAACCTGCTACGTCAGTTGCTAACGGGTACTGGCGTTCAGCCGGTTGATCCATAACCACGACACCCTCTGAAGCCTGAAGAATTTCACGTGCATCAACAGCACTTAACTTTTCTCGAGTTTCGACGTTAATCGATTCTGAATGAGCGTAAAAGACTGGAACGCGAACTGTCGTTGGTGATACACCAATCGAATCATCTTCAAAAATTTTGTGCGTTTCATGTACCATCTTCATTTCTTCTTCAGTATAGTCGTTATCAGCAAATGGCCAATCAAATGAAACGTTAAATGCCATCTGGTGAGGGAAATTTTCACACTTTACTGGCCGACCGTTAAGAGCAGAAGTGGTCTGATCAACTAACTCATTGATACAAGCACCACCTTTACCCGAAACACTTTGGTATGTCGAAACAACGATTCGATTTATACCAACCGCATCATAAATTGGTTTCAAGGCGACCAACATCTGGATAGTTGAGCAATTCGGATTTGCGATAATGCCTTGATGATCATGAGCGGCATGCATGTTGACTTCCGGAATAACTAGAGGTGTGTCCGGATCCATACGAAAAGCACTCGTGTTATCAATAGAAATGCAGTTATTCTTGACTGCTGTAGGTAAAAACTCTTTACTTATTGCCCCTCCAGCCGAAGCCAATACTAAATCAACATCCTCGAATGAATCATGCGTCAGTTCTTCAACTACGACGGTTTCATCCTTAAAAGACTTTAGAGCACCTGCAGACCGGTGCGAGGCTAGTAACTTTAGCGAGGATACTGGAAAATTACGTTCCTCCAGTATTTCCAGCATAGCGGTGCCGACAGCCCCTGTTGCTCCCATCAGGGCCACCCGATATTCACGACTCATAATTTTCTCTCAACGAATACAATCAGTTTAATTTGGGATTAGTCCGTTTGAAATCATTCTCTTTATTAAAAAACGGCTACGAATGTAGCCACCTATTTTAACACAGGATATAAAATGGTGCAAAACAAAGGAACTCAACCAACTATTCTCCTATGGATCGTATAAAGGGTGTTAAGAATCTGATCTCTTAGTTTGAGGTTGCCACTGTCTCCTTAAAGTGCTATACTCGGATCGGGTACAGCCTTGTTTTTGCCACCAACTGTTAACAAAGTAAACTGTCCATGTGCCGTACTGTTTCCCTCCTATTAATCTCTTTCATCTGTATGGTTCGACTGTCCGATGCAGCTTTTGAGCGCATCCAGCTTTCTGCACGTTCGATTGGTATTGGTGGTGCAAGTGTTGCTTTGACTTCTGGAGCCGATTCAGTTTCCCAAAACGTAGCTGGACTAGCGGTGGATTTACACAATCCTGAGCTCGCTTTGAGCCACTTAGAATTATATGGGTTACTTCACTATAACGCAATTTTTACAGCTATCCCCATCTTACCGGATAACCAGTGGAAATCATCCCTTGGACTTCACCTAACTAGTTCCACTGACAAACCTGGTGTATATCAAGAAATAGAGATGGGTTGTGCTATAGGACAGCAAATTTCCTCCTCCACTTATCTTGGTTTTGGATTTTCTTATCTAACATCTCAAGCCAATTTAGGGATTATTCAAATTGGTACAGGTCGAGGGCTTTCTATGGATGTCGGAATTCAGCATCGATTGGCCAATCAAAAAGTTGTAGTTGGTGCTTCTGTTGCTCACTTGCTTTCTTATATTGATTATGATCGTAGGCAAATTGGGGGAGCTAAATCACGCCAATATAATGAAAAATTGAGTCCTCATATCCGCTTAGGTGGAATTATGAGCCTCGATTTTTTGTTCGGTCAATTACATTTTCCGAAATATAGACTCATTACTCCCACACTGGAAAAAACGGTAATTGCCTTTGAATTAGCAAGCCGTCGTTTTTCCTTAGGATTGGAATCAGAAGTACAGAATGGTTATTTAAGGTTTGGTTATCGATACAATGGTGGACTAGATCAAGGGATTTGTGCAGGTTTTGGCTACAAATTTCACCAGTTCAAAGTCGACTATAGTTGGGCTAACGGCCATTTTGGTACATCGTCTCACTTAATTTCTATCACCCTCCATTTTTGAGATCGAAAGGGCGTTTTGATGCAAAAAAAATGGGGCTGGTGGTTTTTAGGAGTTCTAGTATTTTTACCCGCGAGTCAAGCCGATTGGGTAAAAGGAAACGAAATAGTTCGATTGGCAGGCTTGGGTAATACGCGTGTTGCTACCAGCCACCAAAGTGGTAGTTTAGTTGGTAATCCAGCAGCTTCGATTAATGGTAATAATCTCTCATTCCAATGGGGTCTGGCAAATCTAGACTACCAGTCAATGATCCCCCAAGTTGGTTTTCATGCTCAAAACCGGGCTAGCCTAGATTTTTTGCCTAGCTTTTACTACGCTCGACCATTCGGTCGATATAATCTTCACATTGGATTTATTGGGCAATTCAAAAACAAAACCCAAATTGGTATGGAACATACACGTTCAGAATATATCATTAATGAACAAAGGTTCCTGGCAAAAGCAAATTTGGTCTCTACTTATGACCTTCTATGGCAATCTGCATGGTTGTTTGGCCTGAGCTGTCAGATCGGTACTAGTCATTTAGGACTCCGTATAAAGGCTTCAACACAACGAGCCAAGGCTGGCCAAATTTTATCATCTCTGAACCTAGATGCTCAACATGGTAGTGATGTCAATGTCAACGACCCAAGAGCATTGATTCCAGCTGTTATTGACAGCCTCGACTTTGCTAATCCATCCCAATACTTAGAAAGGCTAGACGACTCCCGAATTAATCAGAAGATTACTAAATACGACTTGGATTTCGGATATCAAAGCTACTTCTCATTTCGGAAAGTTGATGATTTTTGCGTAGGTATAATGGTAGAGAATATGTTGCAACGCAGGTTAATTCAACAGTCATTCACTCAATTTGGTGTTGGTGTCAGCTATCAACCTAACAACTGGATGCTCGGTGGAATCGATATATTCCGAAGTGCCCAGCGTTTTAACTTCAATTTTGGACTGGAGGTTGGAACAAGCTGGAAAAAGGGATTTAATGGAGGCCTCGCCGTGCGTTTCGGCATTCAACATCACAGAGAAACGACCCCTTCATTAGGTATCCAAATATCCTTAGGTGGATCAACTTGGAATTATGCTTGGCAACGTAAAACGACTTCAATAGGGCAGCATTTTTTGGGTTCAGCGATTCGCTTTTAAGCCACTAACCCCACTGACGATGGTTTGATGACATAGACCAATTGGTCAGTGGTCGACCTTTTCCTTCAATCCAATCAGCGGTCAAAACTATGTGGTCGATGGTCTGTCGATTGTTGGTGAAAGTCACATGTATTAACCCATCATTACTTTGAATAATAGACGGATAATGAAAAGATCCTTCTCCTTGAATCAGATCTCTTTTATGTGGCCAGGTTTGTCCTCCATCGTAGCTTAAGCCGAGTGTCAGAGGGTTTCTATCTTCGGGATGGTTGTTCCAAGCCATAACAACCCTACCATCCTTTAGGAGGATAGCGTCCAAGGCTGAAAATGGGCAGTAATTATCAGTTATTTCTGCCTTGGACCAAGTACGACCTTGGTCATGAGATAGGCTCCTGAGCACTTTCGGATCCTTGCCAGAAGGCCGGATTAGCGCTAGGATCGAACCATCCTGAAGTAAGACTAGAGCAGGATGTTGGTTTCGTTCGCCTGGTATTTGCCCGCGAACTTTCCAGCTGACTCCGTCATTTTGACTCGCCCACACCTGCGAATGCCAAGTCGTAAACTCGGTACCAAACAAAATATCACCGTTAAGAAGATGAATCGGTTGGCACCTCGGCACATGGCCCCAATCCTCTTCGATTACTTCTGCAGTTGACCAAGTGTAGCCACTATCAGTTGACTTTTTTATTCGCAAATCACAAGTTACCCAGCGTACACCAGGACCGGCCTTTCCTTCTAATTTTCCATGCATCGTTCCATAAATTAGCGAGAGTAAACCATCCTTGCTTTGAAGCAGAATTCCATTGCCTTCAGGTTTGCCTGAGGTGTCTGCAACGGAAACAAGCTGCTGAAATTTCTGATCTGTTGGGCTGCGACGTGCTAGGACCCAAGCAGCATCGGGCCGGGCTTCGCCTTCTCCAGCATAATAACCAACTAGCAGATCACCATTTTTCAATTCAATCATAGTTGAACAATGACAACTAGGATAGCGTTCAGTTGGCTCAGCAATTGCTTCCCACAGCAAGATTGACACAATATTTCACCTTTCAACTTAATCCGTAAATAAGACAGGCCTGCTCCCAATCAAGAAGTAAAACAGAACTCGCTTTTAGGGCCGATTAGCCATCAACTGAATGATTTATGTCGATATGCATTCTACTTAAACCATTTTCGCTTTGCCTACATTTTACGTCAATCTTGACAAATATAGCAAAATGATTTATAGTTTGGCCCCATGATTGTTGGGTATTTCGAAACTATGCGACCTATCTACCATTAAGGTTCAGTCATGCGGGTTTCCAATGTAATTGTGTTATTGATACTGTGGACAGGGATCGGGCTCTCACCGCTGGGGTTGTCAGCACAATCCACCGACCAAAAGAGAATGACGGTTTCTCCTGACAGGCCAATAACATTTCCCTCGACGGAGCCATTTGCACCCTCTAGACCTTCTTCCGGTGATTCCTCTCCTGATCCAGCCCTAATTGGGCCATCAAGTGGGGTCCATTTTGGGCAAGATATTCAGCTTCAGTCTGATAAAACAGTAGAGCAAATTCAGCTTATTCTGGGATCAGCTACCGTTGATGGTCATGTTAGAGGAGATGTGTTTGTGTTCGGCGGCAATCTAGCAGTAACTGAAACTGCGAAGGTGGAAGGAAAAACTAAGGTTTATTTGGGCCGGATTGTAGGGAAGCAAAATCTTATTGCTGGAACCTTCCAAGAAACTAATGGTTTTAACCTAGTTTTGGGAGTCATCAAATTCATTCAGTATCCCGAGCGTATTTGGTTCGGTAATTCCTACCCGTCTATTGTTTGGACTATCGCTAGCATTAGCGTAATGTTCGTAGTCTATTTGATGATTGCGGGTATTTTACCTACTCAAATGACAACTATGGAAGAAGCCATCTCTCGCCGCATCATTGGTAGTACAATAATTGGGTTGTTAATTTTTCTTCTTTTAACGGGTTTATTCTGGTTCGCGGTTTTTTCTATTATTGGTATTCCCTTGCTAATTTTACTTTTCTCATTATTAGTACCAATGGCAATATACGGGAAGGCTGCTGTATTTACTTCACTTGGATATAGTTTGATATCTAGAGATAAGTCGGTACTGTGGGCTGTTGTCTTGGGCTATATTCTTTATCAACTTGCTCTTCGTGTTTGGCCACTGCTTAGTTTGCCAACTTTTGTGTTAGTGAGTGCATTGGGTGTTAGTGCAACCACCCGGACAGTATTTGGCTCAAGATCGCTACGGAATCGTACATCACCTCTCTCCCCCCCAAATTATAGTTACTCATCTCGTAACCAATCTAGACGGGATTAGGTTCTGGCAAGTGGAAACTTAAGACTTGTTAGGTTATAATCCCTTTCCCACAGAGTACCATGGAGTTTATGCGAATATCATACCGAAGCCTTGCTTATTTAATTTTAGTCGTGTCAGTCTTTCTTTGTGGATGTGCTGCTTTCGAAACTACGAAGATTGAGCCGGTTTTTGATCCAGAAGCGACCGTCCTACCCCGTTCTGGAACGATTGCCTACGCTAAAAATGGCATACTAGCTCTGGCAGTTCCGCTCAACGATGTTAAGGCCGCAGATGCCTTTGCTGTCATTATTTATAACGGAACTGACCATTTCGTTTCACTGAAACAGAAGGAGTGTTGGATGCTAGATGGTACCGGCGGGCAAACTAAACCCATCCATCGATCAATGTATACAGCTACTTTGGGAAAAAATTATAAACCTACACTGCCACCAGAATTTAAGTCTGAAGTGTTTCGCTGGAACCGATCTATTCGGATTTACGGAGATACTGCGGCTTTACCAACTGAAGATATAGAGACGACGAGGATTATGCCAAAGCAAAGATCTCAATTCTTCCTCTATTTCCGGACTCGTAGTATCAAGTCTTCAAACCTACGAGTTGTTGTGCCTAAAATTTACAGTGAATATGATCAGAGTGAGACCACCTTTGTCTTTAAGTTCCGGGTAAAAAAAGGGTAACGACCTTGCCAAATGCGACTTTCGGTCGTCTTGGTCAGTCGCCTATAACTAGTTTTAGCCTGTGTTTTTTCCTTTGCCTACCTCTGTTCGTCTCATTCTACTCGTGTCGCAGTTTACCAAAGTTGGTTCATTCGAATAGTCGAACTAGTCCACAATTAGAGAGTAAAGAGCCAACGATCAGCTTCGTGGGTGAATTTGGTGGTATAGGTCAAAGCGCTGGTCAGTTTTTGCATCCAATAGACTTGGCTACTGACGTCAATGGACTAATCTATGTAGCTGATATGGGCAATAATCGTATCCAAGTATTATCTCCTGAGGGTGATTTTCAATATGAGTTTGGTTGCCAAGGCTGGCAAGTTGGAGAATTTGACGGCCCAACTGACATTGTAGTTGGTGATCAGTTGACGCTCTTCTGTACCGATAGGGGGAATAATCGAGTGCAAACCTATCGAGTAATTGATTCCCAACTGCAGTTATTTAGCCCACACTATCCACTGAAAACAGACACCAATCGGCTTGATCAACCAACAGGGATCAGCAGATCACCAACTGGCGAAATCTACGTAGTTGATCAAGGCCATCATCGCTGGTTAAAATTTGATACTAGCGGACGCCTACTGTTTCAGTGTGGTCGCTATGGTGATGGTATTAACCAATTTAATCAACCCACTGATGTTGCTACTGACCGGGACGGCAATTTATACATAGTAGATTCAGGAAACGGACGAATCAAAAAATATGATTTTAGTGGCAACTTCGTCATGCAATGGTCTGAAAATTTGCACTATCCTAATCGTATTGCGGCTCATGATTTTATCTATGTTACGGATAGGCAATCAGTGAAAGTTTTTACAACTATAGGTACTTACATAACCGAGATAGGTCCATTTGATCAACCTGCAGGTGTAGCAACTTTCGAAGATCGTTACCTTTACGTTACTGACTTACTGCGTAATACGATCTCTGTTTTTGATTTAAAATCGGTAATTTCTAACCAATAGATCATGCCGTCGGTCACCTGGCTAATCTTATTTTTCTTATCAAATAATTGGTCAAAACAAGAAAAATGGTCGCAGGCATTTTCTTTGACTCAAAAACATGAACAATTTCAGGTCGATGAGTCGACGAAAAAAATTCGGTTAAACTCAGTTCCAATCATTCAAAAAACTGAGCAAATTTTGCTTGACGACCAACTACTAATCCGTAATCAAGATTACCGAATTGACTACGAGGAAGGATTGGTCGAATTCGATCTTAGTTTAGTAAATAGACAGCAAGTAACCGTTATTTATCAAACGCTACCTTTTCCAGTTTTACCCATTTACAAAAGAGACTTTTTGTCAGCACCATCCACTACAACGCCTTCACCTGAATTAAATCAATCTAATGTACTCGAGTCAATAGATCCGCTCAAAGTCGAGCCACAAACAGCGGTCAATGAACAACCAACTCTACAGGTTGCGGGCTCACAAACTTTTGGTGTTTCAGTCGGTACAGGTCAGTCATTGTCCCAAAACCAGGAACTGCGCGTTAATATCTTCGGTAATATTTCGGAAGACATAGAAGTTATAGCTATGCTATCCGATCAAGATCTACCCATTCAGCCTGAAGGAACAACTGAAAACATTCAAGACTTTGACCAAAAATTAATTCGAATTACTAGTCCAACTATCAACGGTACTTTAGGAGATTTAACAGCCGATATTGGCAACACCGAAATTCAATTTCCGATGGCTTTGGAAGGTGTATTTGTTGAGGGAAATTTTCGCTATGGGTCATTTCGTTTGATTCCAAGTGCTGTACCCAAAGGACTATCAACTAGCAAAACTATACAAGGACAAGAAGGACGAAGCCAATATAGGTTAGATGTTGATGGGCAATTCGTAGTCGCTAAGGCTGACAGTGAAATAGTTTGGCTCAATGGCGAAAAGATGAAACGGGGACGAACTAACGATTATGTAATCCGAGATTATGGAGACCCAATCATAGAATTCACTAATCGACATATTATTACTAATAATGACCTGATAAGAGTTGACTTTGAGTACATCCCCGAAGATTTAGTTTACCAACGTAGTATTAGAGGCTTTCGAGGTTTGTTTCACACAGCTGATAAAACAGCAACAATTGGATTTTCCTATGCAAATGAAGCTGACCACGATAATCCGGATGATACTTTTGTACTTCTATCAGCCCAAGATTTACGAGATTTACGACAGAATCAACATGATAGTCGTAGCCTGATAGCACCTCATCAACACACTGTGTGGGGAATTGAAACTCAGCTAGGATTAGCTGGCCTTGCTACACTAAATGGGCAAATGGCTTTTAGCACAACTGATACCAATACACTGTCAAGTCAAGACGCACGTCTGCATGGTCGATCTTGGAAATTACATTCAACAACTCAATATCCCGCGAGCGAAAAGCCCAAATTAGTCTTTAATCTTAATTATCACGATTTAACTTCTAATTATCGGCCGGTTGGATCCTCTGACCAAAGTCGAAACCGATATCAATACAGTTCACAATACAAAAACCATAATTTCGATGACCAGTATTTAGGGGCACGTCAATCAACAACCAACAGTCAGATAGTGCAGAAGGCTGTTGGCACTGACGAGCGTCAACTCTCAGCAAAACTTCAGTTATTACCTTTTACTTGGATGAACTTAACCGGAGGACTTGGTAAAACAAGAACTAAGCAAACAAATGCTGAGTTTCATAATTTCGCATTAGACTTAGTTCCCAAAAGCCTTCCTCACCTGTATCTCAGTCAATACAACAGCCAAAATTACAGCAAACTATCTGCCAACGCTTCAACCACTAATCAAAAATACAGACAACAAGGAAACTTGTCATACCGGAAATTACTTACAAAGGATACTGAATTGAGGCTTCATAGTGGAATTGAGCGGCTTTTTTCTAAACCAACTATTATTAACGGTGCTGGGGCCCCTATGTCTCCACAAAAAAGACAGATCAATCGTCTTCAAGTCGACCTACAATACCAAAAATTAGTTACTCTTGATTACAAGTATTCGCAAGAGAGGTCAAAAACGAGACAGACTTTACTGACCGTTGGCAACCGCCCTTTGATGCTTTCGGACTGGTTAAAAACTTCTCAGGCACAAACTTGGTCAATTGGCAATTTTTCTCAAATACGTCGTTGGGTCAATTTTTCCAGTAATTTGTCTCGTCGAAGATTTAGGAATTACGGTCGTACAGATAGCACTGTACCTCCTGATACTACAACACAATTAGCTGATATTAACTGTCGAGTCACACCACTGAATGGAGCCATTAACTTTCAATTTGCCTACGAACTTGACAAAAAACTAGCTACAAAACGAAGAGAGGTTTATACCGACATTAATCCCTATACTGGGCATCAAATCCGTCCAGGAGAAGGTCATTATGTCAAAATTGACGAACTGCATTATGTCGAAGATTATGAAAAAGGTCAGTTTATCAAAATTATCCAAAATCTGGCAGATAAACCTGTTACGGCAATTGATACCAAAGTACAATTGCGAGTGCGCCCTAGGTCTTCTAGACCACAATTTTCACCTAAAACACTGAATCGAAAACGCTCTTCTTCGTTGGGTAATTCATCTTCTCAAGCACTTATTGAATCAAAAAAACGGTGGACCATTTTTTTGAAGTGGGTTAGCTTTTCGATGCGACAGAGTCTAACTGAAGAGCAAGAAGACGCTGACCAACTGGCCTTTTATCTTCTTCAACAAAGGTTGTCTCAGCGGACGGTCTACGGTCGCCATAATCAACGTTACCAAATCACCGTCTCTCCTTCACCCAAATTCACTTTGGACTTCAACTATGTGGGAAATCGGAGTCTAAACCGTCGAGTTAACAATCGACAGCGTCAACATCAAGGGCGAAATTGGAACTTCAGGACTACTATCAACCCAAACGTTAGGCTGTCTCTAAATTGGCACTCAGAATGGCGGTACGATCTCGAGTTGTTCGACCGAATTGGTCAATTAAATTCATCTCTAGAGCAACTTTCAAACTTGGATCAGATTGAACAGAGAAACGAACTCGATCTTCGTTATGAATTGAATCAAAAGTTTCGTCTTAATTGGGTCGGAATACATCAACAGACCAAAGATACGGACAGTGTAACTGATGACGCAACGGCCTACACCCAGACCTTATCTCTTGAAAACCGGTTAACTTATTCAATGATTGGAAAAGGTCGTCTTGATATGTCTTATCAGTTAGCGTATGGACAAAACCGAGGTGGACAACCTTTTATCCGTTACAATTTTTATTCAGGATTTAGCCATCAAGCTAAATTTACTGCCAACTATCGTATAGAAAAATATACTGATTTACAGTTGCGATTTAATTATCGCCTTTTGGCAACCGAAGTCCAAAAACCAGAACACCGGGCTGAAATGGAAGTTAGGGCTCAATTGTAAATTATCTGGCTTTATAATTAGCACATGATTGATAGCTACCACGGCCGTAGACTGTTTACCCTATTTCGCCTTTTCATTTGTCCTTCTGTCAGGAGACTACCGCTTACATTTTTCATATACGTTTAACTAAAAAATACAAATCGATGTTGTGTTAAAACAGAAAGATAGAAACAACTCCTACGTTATGTCTATAGGCTAAAGCTTTGGACGACGACAATTTCAGTTTACATTTATGCTCAACAGTAGTGAAAAATTATCGAATCGAACCAGAATGACCTCTTAGATGAATTCCTCATCTTAGTATTAATGAATGGTTATACAACCTGTATCGATCATAAGAGATTCAACCCTCTTAATTCAATTGATATCCCAAAATAGAAATCAATATTTATTTAATTGACTTGGCAATTTTCTTCGCTAGGTTATAGTTACTCTTTGCTTGTTGGTCCCATTTTTGTTGGTACTTATTCGATGATTCTGACCAATTCTGGCTAAACTCTATTGAACTGACCAAATTCTCATTAATTGGTAATCGTGATACTAACTGTTTGGCTTCATCAAGTTTTGCTTCTATTTGTTCTACGTTTTTACCTCGACTGCGTTTCTTATCCAACTTTTCCTCTGCCTTGTAAATTTCTTTCCAAGCCCGTTGAAGTTCTTGAAGCCGAAAAGTTATAAACCAGTCGAATAACGAATTAAGAACTTCATAACGCCTCTGAGATAAGTCAGCATCAAATGGGACTGATTTCTTAGTCTGAAACGGATTAGGGAATCCATCGGGTGCTTGATCATACAGATCAGGAATAATTGGTAGACGACTGATACTATCGGTAAAGAGTAAATTTTGACCGGTTCGACTAATTACAAAGTCGATGAATTTTTGAGCATCATTAGTGTTCGGACTGCCCTTGATCAGCGCAATATTCGCTGGTACCATCGGTGTAATGGAAGGATAAACAAAACCAACAGGTTGACCACTTGATATAGCCGATAAACCAAAAAAATCGACCACTACACCAATTCCAAACTCACCACTGGCGATGCCTTGTGGGACTCCAAAACTCCGTTCGGTAATAACCGTCATGTTACCAGCCATTTGTAGTAGCAAAGCCCAGCCTTTTTGCCAACCATGCCCCTGCAGAATTGATTCTACAGTCAAATGGGTCGTCCCACTGCGAGAAGGAGAACACATAGAAAGATGGTTATGATATATAGGCTTAGTTAAATCAATCCACTCTTCGGGGAACGGAAGTTGATAAGCTTGCATATACTCATTATTCCACATCATTCCGTAACCACTCAAAGCAAAACCAAAAAAGTAGCTATCAGGATCATGAATAGGGTAGTCTCCAATTTTTTTTGCAGTTTGATCGAGTAATTCTTCGGGTGGAGTATAACGAGCTAATAAATCTTCTTTTTTAAGTAAAGCGAACGCATCAACGGCACTAGCCCAAAAGATATCGGAATTCGGTTTCGTAGCGGTCTCTCGGATATATGTAACTGCAGCCGATGTTTTCTTGGAACGAAAAACCAGTTTTATGTCTTGGTGTTTTGCTTCAAATTCTGTTTGATAGGTGTCGAAAAGGTCCTTGGGAAATGAAGTCACAATCACTACTTCCGCTGAAAAAGTGGTTGCGCATGTTAGTAAAACTAAAAAAAATAAGGATGCCAAAAGCTGAATTAGATTATTCATTTTATTTCTTGTTCCTGCTTAAAAAAATTACCGTACTGTAAACTAAAAAGATATGCCAATGTATAAAATTTAGCTATAGTAAAAGTTGATAAGATTTTGTACTTTCTACATAGGTTGGTACAAGAATTCTGGTCAAAGTCCTTCATATATTTTGCCTTGCACATCAATAAAAAACATTTCTAACACATGTTGAAATGATCAAGGAACAAACCTTAGCAAAAGCACTTAATTGTTTAAGTCGTAAATTCAATCGTTTAATTTCATCATCGGTAGTAAAACATGTGGAGACGAAGTATGCCCAAGAATAGTTTTCAGTACGAGTGTAACCAAAATTTTGTCTCAATATCAAATTCCTAGTATTCGAATTTACTGGACAGCCATCAATCAATTGCAATCGATAAAGATAATCGCTTGAAAGTAAACAAAGCCATGCAAGCAGTAACCAAAATTGATAAAACTATAAACACCTTTAGATTTAAGCGAAAAAACAAAGCAACGATGAGGGAAAATAGAAAAACTGTTCGATCGATAAATATCAAAAATGCCCAACTATCTCCATGTTTTTTTTCGACTTTTATGCCACAATCCTTACAATGTTTTTTAGCCTAAAACAACCTTCAGTTACATTTGCTTCACGACACTCCGGGCACAATTCTTTCAGGCCTATCAGTATATATAGTTTGTCAATGTAGGTTTAATAAGCGTGACACGACTAATCCAAAAAGGGATACATTAACGAGTCTAGTTGCAGGGCATCCTGAGAACAAATTGACGAAATTTCGTCTGCAAAAAAACTTGCTTATGCCTTTTCACTAAGAATTACCCCAGGTTTCATGTGTATAACAGAATTCTGTTCTGGTTATTGATGAATGGATTACGTTACTGAGTACAGCGCCTATCACGATTGTATAATTCAAAATTAGCTTTTACGTTAACTTTGGTAGTGAAAAACAAGTATTCGTAAAACGACTTTACCTGTTCTTTGTGAGGTCAAAATTATTGATCGTTCTGTTAATACTAATGGATAGTGGTGATTCTCACAACCAAGTGCTGATTAAGTTAAGTTTACCTAGAGCATACCTGAACTTAATTTGAAAAAGATACTATACTGTGTCAGAATGAACCGATTATAGCATCAACCCAATAGTTCAGCAATGAGCGCATCAAGCTATCAAGTTAAACGTTTACACGATCAACCCCTTGTTTCAGATGGTCATAATACTAATGGTCCATCAGTGATCAAGGTACCCCATTGGTTGGGGGTTGACCAACGTCCGTTTACCATCAAAAATGGCAAAAAAATCGTCGCCAAATACTACCTATATTATGCAAATCACAATGGAAAATTCATCCACATGGCGTGGAGTCATAAAATTGACTCTGGGTGCTGGTTCAAATTTAACCGTCCAGATTTAGGACTGAATGTAACCGAAGTGCCTGGACGAGGTGTATTAGATTTAGCTAATGGTCCACAGAGGATCTATCTAAATTCATCAAGATCTATTTATTTAGGCAAACCTGATGGAAAATCGGGGCATATCGCTTCTCCTGATGTTCATGTTGATCATCAGAAGAAACGAATAATCATGTATTTTCATGGAAACGGTAGTGGGACAGCTTTTCGACGAAATTCAAAAGGTCAACGCATCCCCTACCCAGCCAAACAAAATACTTATGTTGCGATCTCGGCTGACGGCCTTAATTTTAATCCTCCTGATCTAGGCGGTCAGGCCAGACATGGCATTTTACCTATTTGCATTGGTCGAGCTTACATGAGAGTATTTTCCTATCGGGGCCAAACATACGGATTTTCACGTTCGGCCCTCATTAATATTTCACCTCATGATCCATTAGCCCTTCCAGATCCTGATTTTTCAACTGATTCAACATGGACCGCTATTGGAATTCAAGAACAAACAGAGCTATCTCAGCATTTTCGTGAGTATTATTTACCTGAAATTAATCATTATCGTAGCGAGCTAAATCAACCAAGTTTCAAGCAGGTTGATTTAGAGGGGCAGGTTTTCCCTCGCCACCTTTGTGTTAGAAGGCTACCTGATGACCGTCATTTAGAAGTGTTTTTTAGCGTGAAATTTAAAAAAGGGGGTAATTTTGAGCAATGGCGGCCTCCAAATGATTCGGAAAGAATTTTACGAGTCGTCTATGATCTGAGTTATGAACCTTGGCAAATACAATCAGACGCTACCGGGCAGATAAGGATTGAAGAAATATTGAAGGCAGAAACATATTGGGAGTTTAAGGGCCTTTGTGACCCTTTTGTTTTTATAGATACTGATAAGCGTATATATCTTTTCTACTCAGGGGGCCCCATTCAGTCAGAAGGTGCAATTGGTATGGTAGAATTGAGCTCTAAGTAAATTGACACAATATTCTTGATCTGAAAGCATTCAAACTCTTTTCATAAGTGGGATCTAGAACTAGAATCTTTTGTTTCTTCACTTTCAGCATGTCTACTTTAATTTGCGAATCTTATCAAAACCTTGCTATTGATAAAGTTGAACCACCCAATTGGTGGATAGGTATGAAATGGAATTGTGTTCAGCTAATGATCTATGGAAAAGGGTTAAGCAACATATCAGCCAAATTTCAAGATGATCAGCTCACAACTATTGTTTTAAAATCTAGTAATTCCTATGCGTTTGTTCAAGTGGAAGTCCCAGATAACCTACCTCCCGCAACCTACCCTCTTGAGATCACTGCATTTGGCCAAAAGGCCATGATTGATTTCCCTATTTTGTCGAGAGACATCAGCCCGTACCGACACCAAGGTTTTAGTGGTACGGACGTTATTTATTTAATTACGCCGGATCGGTTTGCTAACGGTGATCCCACTAACGATCTAGCTGATGGAGTAGTCAGTGATTTTGACCCAAGCAACATGTCAAAAAGACAGGGTGGAGATTTATCAGGTATCATTGATAAGCTACCATACCTACAAGATTTGGGTGTTTCAGCACTTTGGCTGAATCCTGTTTTGGAAAATAATGGAGCTAACAGCTACCATGGTTATGCTACTACTGACCTATATCGTATTGATCCCCGCTTAGGAAGTAATGCCGAGTACAAGGATCTTGTCGATCAGGCACATTCTCGCCAAATCAAAATTATTTTTGATCATGTTAGTAACCATATTGGTATTGGGCACCCGTGGCTTCAAAATTTACCATCAGAAAACTGGTTGAATGGAAATATTAATGAACACAGTAGTGATAAGCATTACCTGTCTTCGATTAATGATCCACACGCAGATCCTAATACTGTAAAACTGCTTCAGTCTTTTTGGTTTGTCGATTCTATGCCAGATCTCAACCAAAAAGATCCATATTTAGCAAATTATCTAATCCAAAATACTTTGTGGTGGATTGAGTTCGCTGGAATTGATGGAATCCGCGAGGATACTTACCCATATGCAGATCAAGAATTTTTGTCCCGGTGGGCTGCGACGATTTTGAGCCAATACCCAAATTTTAATATTGTAGGAGAAATCTGGACTAATTCCTCATCTTCTGTGGCCATGTTTCAAAAAGGAAATTCGTTGCCTCACCAAAAAGAGACTAACCTACCATGTGTGATGGATTTTCCTCTATGCCAGGCATTTCGTCAATATTTGACGGGAACCGGTAAGTTGCAAAATACTTACGAGGTTCTTATCGAAGATTTCTTATACTCTGATCCTAACAATTTGCTCACCTTTTTCGATAATCACGATATGCCCCGCGGTGTTTTTATTGCCGAAGAAAACTTTCAAAAGATTAAACAAGTGATAGCAATGCTATTAACCCTGCGTGGCATCCCACAGCTATTATACGGGACAGAAATTAATATGGTTGGTGGTGAGAGCCACGTCCAACTACGTGCTAATTTCCCCGGAGGGTTCCCAAATGATAAGCGAAATGCTTTTGATACAGGCGGTCGAACGGTAGTGGAAAACGATGTTTTTACATATGTGAGAAAGTTATTGAAAGTTAGAAAAAGAGTTTCTCCTCTGACTACTGGCAAACTAATTCATTACCCACCGGATTATGGTAACGATGTTTACAAATATCTTCGAATCAGCGGAGAAGAAATAGTACTGATTATTATCAATGGCCACGACGAGAAAAGGCCAGTTGACCTTTCTGAATTAGCTCATTGGTTTGACCCAGACTCTAGATTTATTAATTTGGTTACTGATAAAATTTGTACTATTAGCTTCACCGAAAGGCTTGTAGTAAAAAGCTGGCAGGCACTAATTCTGCATCAAATACCCTAATAAGACAGATGGTAATATTGTTATCTTCGTGATTACGATTTGATTTGACGGATTTGCCCATGTATCCTTCAGAAGGTACAATCGTACAATTGAGCCTGTTGTTCTGTGGTAAAGTATATGGGCTTATAAAAACCAGCCACAGAATAATGTCGCTCCACGAGCGGGCACACTTCGAAAAATACAATAAGTTGTCCACTCTGCCTATAGCAGCTGGAACATATAACCTGCACAGTAGGGTGAGTCTTAGATTCAGACTAGAATACGAATCCATGTAATCATATATTAGGCATGATATGAAGAATAATCAGTTAAACAACAATCGATGGATGAAATTATTGCTTGTCGGCTTGTTTCTGTTAACTCTGAACAGTGCTTATCTGGTTAGCTTTGGTAGTCCCAACCTTTTTTATATCGGAAACGTACTACTTCATATTTCTCTTGGTTTAGTTCTGACTATTACCTCAGTTCTACTGCTGATCCATTGGTGGCCAATTTATAGTCGTAAGCATTTTGGTTTCTGGCGATTTGGTCATTTACTCCTTGTAATTGCCATCGTCTCTGGTGTTTGGTTGATGATTGTCGGTGGTACACGCCCCAATCGCTGGCTTTTACTAACCCACATCATTACAGCTTCGCTTAGTGTTCTATTTCTACTAAGTTACCTCATTCTGGTTTGGAAGTTTTGGGTGAAACCATCTACAGTAGTTCTATTAGCTTCTATATTATTTCCGTTGGGTGTGTTGCTGTTTCGCCAATACTTACCTAACCCAGACTATCTAGTCAAAAATCCGACTAAAAATATACCAACTAGCATGTATGAAGAAGGAGGAGGCTCTAGTAGCCCTTTTTTCCCATCTTCTGCAGAAACTGACACGGGACAATTAATTCCAACCAACTTCTTCTTGACTTCAGAAACCTGTTCTGCAAAAGGTTGTCATACCGACATATATAATCAGTGGAATCAGTCTGCTCATCACTTTTCGTCTTTTAATAACCAGTGGTATCAGAAATCAATCACGTATATGCAGGATGTAAATGGTATCCAGTCGTCTAAGTGGTGTGCTGGTTGCCACGATCTAGCGGTCTTGTTCAATGGTGTTATGGATCAACCAATCCGAGAAAATTTGCACAGGCCTGAAGCCCAAGCAGGTTTAGCCTGTACGGCTTGCCATTCGATTGAAAGAGTTAAGGACACTATGGGGAATGGGGGCTATGTAATTAAGTACCCGCCTTTGCACGAGGTAGCAGCAAGTAAAAACCCAATCGTCCGAAAACTGCATAACTATTTAATCCGGCTTGACCCTGAACCACATCGCCGTAGCTTTTTGAAACCATTTCATCGAGAAAACTCAGCTGAATTTTGTTCAACTTGTCATAAAGTACACTTAGACGAACCGGTGAATAATTTCCGCTGGTTCCGTGGATTTAACACTTATGATCAGTGGCAGACTAGTGGCGTATCTCATCAAGGTGCTTTGTCTTTCTATTATCCCGAGAAAGCTTTAGATTGTGTAGATTGCCACATGCCCTTAGTTGATTCGCAGGATGCAGGTAATGTTAAAGGTAAAATCCATAGCCACCGATTCCCAGCGGCCAATACAGCATTACCCTTTGTAAATCATCACCAAGAACAGTTAGAAACTGTAACTGCATTCTTAAAGGACGATCAGGTAACAGTAGATATTTTTGCTCTTAATCGTAAGGGTAAGACGGCCCAAATTGACGAAGCTGTATTACAGCCTGGCGAGGAAGTACGAATTGATGTAGTTGTCAGAACCAGAAAAGTTGGCCATCGCTTTCCCGCTGGTACGATTGACGCATTCGATGTTTGGTTGGAACTGAAAGCAGTAGACGAGAATGGAACGGTAGTATTTTGGAGCGGTTACATCGAGGCAGAAGATGGTAACGGTCCGGTTGAATCCAGTGCTCATTTTTACAAATCTTATATGATTGATGCTCATGGAAACCCGATTAACAAACGAAATGCTTGGGCTACACGAACAGTTTTATACAATCGAACTATTCCACCTGGTGCGGCGGACACGGTTCGATTCAAGCTGAAAGTGCCAGAAAATAGTACAGGAAAGATAAATTTTCAAGCTAAATTGAATTATCGGAAATTTGACTGGTGGCACACTCAATGGGCTTACGCTGGTATTCGCGATCCGAATGATACTGATTTTGATTTAGACAAATCCTACGATGACGGAAAATGGGTCTTCACAGGAGACACATCCAAAGTCGCGGGTAAAATTAAACAGATTCCTAATTTACCGATTGTGGTTATGGCAGAAGATAAGGTTTCGGTGCCAGTGGGAGTCACATTTACAGCACCAGGCTTGAATCAATCATCTACAAACAATATTCGTGAACGATGGAACGATTATGGTATTGGTCTTTTACTGCAAGGAGACCTGAGATACGCAGAAAAAGCCTTTATAAAAGTAACAGAACTTGAACCTGACTATATGGATGGCTGGGTCAATGTCGCTCGCTGTAGGATTTCGGAGGGGGATATTACTGGAGCTAAGGAAACGCTGGAAAGAGCTTTTGTTATTCAAAAAAGATTGGCTTCTACTGACCCAAATCGAGCTAAGGTTCATTACTTTTATGCTCTGGCTTTGAAGCCACACGGCCTCTACGACGAAGCACTCGAGCACTTACAAAAAGCGGCAGATCAATTCCCACGTGACAAAAAAGTGAGGAATGAAATAGGCCGACTATATTATTTGAAGCGAGAATATGATCAAGCCATCATCGAGCTGAATAAAACTCTGGAAGTCGACCCTGAAAACCTAGATGCCCACTATAATCTGATGTTGTGCTATCGAGCCGTCGGCAACAAAATTGAGGCTGTGACGGCACAAAAACTTTATTTGCGTTTTAAGGCTGATGAGTCAGTCGATCAAATCACCGGTTTGGCGCGACGAGCGGACCCAGATGCTAACCGAGAGCGACAGCCTATTCACGAACACATCTCAAATTATATCCCCGCTAGAACTTCAGCTTCTCTGCCCGAGCCATATCCATTAGTGCAAAACTAGGATTAGCTATTAAGCAGGCAGTGTAAGCAATGTTGCCAATATTGTTTGATATAGCCTTGGGTGGGGGATGACAAATCAGAGAAAAGCTGATCCACCCATTTCGATAGTTCGATTCCGGTTTCAACTTCGATTGATCGCTTCTCCGGTGAAGGTAAAGAAGAGTGCGTTTTTTGGTATTTTTCCAAAGCCCTGTTATCGAAACCCACGACTCCAAATAACACAAGATTAATGATCAACGTTGAAGTAATTCGTTTAGGCTCATCGAGTTCTCCGTCGCTTATTCGGTGGCTAGAAAAAAGCTGTAGTTTCGGTAATGATCGAAAATAAACTAGTCGATGAAAGAGGTTATCTATTTGTTGATTAGCGATATTAAGATCTAATAAATGAGAAATTGGTCGGTGGCTGCTTTGTAGTCCATGCAGAGCTACCTCCGCTTTCTGAATGGTAATCTCTTCTTCTTCCAAACTTTCCAAAAAATCATTCTCGTAAGCGTTATAGCAAAGAATTGGTTTTAGGTCGATAATGGCTTTTGGTATTTCCCCTAGGGTTGGCGGGCAAATCCGGCAAGACTCAATAGTTTTAGTTGCTCGTTGTTTTAATTGTGTGATTAAAGTGTTACCAATCTGAAAAAATTTCACCAATGGATTTTTGCTCATCAAACCAGGTGCTTTATCAATATCTTGGTTAGCCGCGTAGTCTAAACCTAAACTTAGAAACCGAATGCCTTGTTCAACAGCTTGTTGAAGACTTCGAGCTCCAAAGTCGGTCGTTCGCATTTTAATCAATTTGTGAGAGATTTGAATCACTTGATCTTGAATCTGATCGGCGAGGGAGCGGGAGATTTGCCCCGATAGAACACCATTATGGATAACACGGTGGAGAAAAAGCGAGTCGCCTGTACTTGATTCTAGCGACTGTAATAATTCTAGTTTATTCTGATTCTGGCTCAACATCAACCAAATCTAGCTGATTCAGATCAACTTGTTGTTGTAGTTGTTCTTCTGTAACCGTGATCCCGACGGATTGGTCTCTATCTTCTACTCTCACTTCTCTTTCAGATTGAATTTGGATCAGCCGTTGGCTCAAACTTCTGGGGTCAGATTGATTGAGATCAAATATTTCGCCCATCAACCGGATGAACAACTCATAGTCGGCTTCCCAAACTGCATGACATATTCCACGAGTTCGCTCATCTTCGTAGCTAATCAGTTCAGAAGTCGGATTTATCAAGCCAGTTTGTATTTGCAAAGCTCGAAATTCACCTTCAATTTCGACTCGACTACGTATCATCTCAGCTAAAACAGTTACATCGATCTGGTACAAGAAATCAGCTAATTCTTCTGAATCAATATTCATCATTTCGAACAACCAAAAATCAAGCGCATCTTCATCTAATTGTCCATCTTTCCATAGAGCGACATCCATGATTTCTTCAAATTGTTCCGCAGAAACACAAGACAACATAACCGAAGACAGGCCAGTTCCTAAGTGTAAATTCAGAACCTGTAGGATATCTTCAGCTGAACTCGCTTGAACCAGTTCAGTACAATCAGGAACTAACTCATATAAAGACTCTTTCTGACGGGGGGTCTGGGCACTAGAAATCAAAGCTAACTGGTGATCAATGGTGTAGCTTTGGAATAACATTTCTGCACGGCGGGTTGAAAGTCGAAAAAGCTCTTGTGTTTCTTGGTTTAGATCGACAAGCATTTCCATAATAATTACAACAGCCCTCTGTTCTCAGAACGGCCCTAATTCTAGCATAATTTTTCCACTGATGCCTGTTTTTTGTCTTTTTACTGACAATGAGCTAAAATTCTAGAAAACGTGATAAAATAGACGAGTTTTTTAAGCATATACCATAAGAGACCTTTGATGAATTTTCTAGCCCACCTGTTTCTATCTGATGAGAATCCCGAAATTATGGTTGGTAACTTCATTGCAGACATGGTCAAGGGAAACAGCTTTTTAGGATACCCAAGTACTATTGGTAAAGGTATTAGAATACATCGCAACATTGATAAATTCACTGATAGCCACCCGATAGTTCAACTTAGTAAAAAGCGCTTACGCCCGAATTATCGGAAATACGCGGGAGTTATTGTAGATATGTTCTACGATCATTTATTGGCTGTTGATTGGCATACTTACTCACCAATTCCTCTGGCTAGCTTTGCTGAGAAAGCTTACAAAACCCTTGACAGCTACCAGTCTCTAATGCCAATCCGGGGCCAACGTACCCTATTCTACATGCAAAAGGGAAATTGGTTGGTTAATTACGCCGAACTGTCAGGGATCGGCCAAGCCTTGAGAGGTCTTTCTAATCGGACTCGATATGAGTCAGGAATAGAACAATCGATAAATGACCTGCGATCTGATTATTCAGCTTATCGAAATGAATTTTCTAGTTTTTTCCCTGATTTAATCGAATTCAACCGAGTTGAGTTGAATAAAATTCTAAACGGAGTTGGTTAAGAGCTGCAGGATAAAGTCGAGCATCCAGGTCGGTTCCGAGCCCATTCTGGCCGTTTAGCGGCGTAATCATTTTGGTTAGGTTGTTCATCGTATGGGTACTGTAACAATTTCAAGAGGTCCTCGACAAACGTGTGGTTTCCATTTTCCGCTTTTTCGATAGCCATTTGAGCCAAGTAGTTCCTTAGAACATATTTCGGGTTAACGCGGTTCATCTTATCTCGTCGAACTTTATTAGAAACCCCTTCTTGATTTACTTGTTTAATGTAATCGACAAGCCATTGACCAATTTCAGATATAATATCGTCTGTAAGTTCTTCGGGCTGGTAGTAAGCACTAATTAGTGGTTCCATAAGTTCTCGATAGTTTATATCGGGCACTGGTATCTTTTCAGCGTCAATCATGGCTAGTTGGCGGTAGAAAATAGTCATATCAGTTTCAGCTAAGGTCAGAACCTTGAGGAGTTGAGTTATTAATTTTTTGTTTGGCTGGCCTAAACCTAGTTTCTGGGTCATCATCGATTCCCAGCTTGACTCAAATATCTGCTCGTAACTGTCAAGTGCTTCCAATAGCGGTTCTTTTTCCTCAGTTAAACAGTAAATGGATTGGGCTAATTGGGCAAGATTCCAATGAGCAATGTGCGGTTGATTACCAAAACAGTAACGTCGGCCATGCGCATCGGTGGTGTTTGGCGTCCACTTAGGATCATAGTTATCCAACCATCCGTAGGGTCCATAGTCAATGGTTAAGCCCAAAATTGACATATTGTCTGTATTCATTACTCCGTGCACAAACCCAACTCTCATCCATTCGACGATTAGTTCAGCTGTTAATTGACAAACTTGTTTGAACCAATCGACATAAATTTCCACTGATGGCCTCCCTAAATGGGGGAAATCAGTTTGAATTGTATAGTCAACCAATTGTTTCAAAATATCAGTTTCACCGCGAGCAGCAAATATTTGAAAACTACCGAATCGGGTGAATGTAGGAGACACCCGGCAGACGACTGCTCCTGGCTCCATTTTAGGGTTTCCGTCATAAAACATGTCCCGAAGTACTAATTCGCCAGTGGTAACTAGACTCAAAGCTCGAGTAGTTGGAACACCAAGATGATACATAGCTTCACTGCACAGAAATTCACGAATAGAAGATCGTAGAACGGCTAACCCATCTGCTTGACGGGAATATGGTGTAGGGCCAGCGCCTTTGAGTTGCAACGCCCAACGATCTCCATTTTGGTTAACTATTTCACCGAGATTGATCGCTCTCCCATCGCCTAATTGGCCAGCCCAATTTCCAAATTGATGGCCACCATAACAGGTTGCATAAGGTTGCATACCTGATAGTAATCGATTACCTGACAGAGTTTGTACGAAGTCAGGTGAATGGCAGGCCTGTGAACTCAGATCGAGCAAGTTTGCTACTTGCGGGGAATACGCAACCAATTTGGGGTTTGTAACTGATCTCGGTTTGACATAAGAAAAACAGGCGCCTTCGACTTGACGACAGAAGTTATTAGCTTCTGGATCGGAGGGTAGTTCTTTAATGAATCGATTGTCAAACTTTAGTTGCTGTAGCTCTTGGTACATCATCTATTCCTTTTTATTATTCCAAGCGAAAATCCAATGTGGCTAAAGCTCAAGAATCATTACCCACATTGGATTTTCGCCTAGGTATTGACTGCGAAGAAAAGTTAACAGACCGGTTTCAGGATCAATTTGATAGGTGGCTAATTCCCCAGAACCTTGACCTGCAGCAAAAAGAAAACTCCCACTTGGATCTAGGTTAAATGTTCTAGGTATTGGTTCGGTCTCTTGTCTACCAAGAGCTATTAAATTTTCGCCATCATCCGAAACCGAAAAAATCGCGATGCTATCGTGCCCTCGATTAGCAACATATAGGAATTTACCAGTTGGGTGAAGGTGGATTTGAGCACATGTGTTCTCTTCTCCAAATTTATCAGGCAGGGTCGAAAGAGTCTGATTGGCTTTCAAGCTTCCATCTTCAGGATTAAGCTGGTAAGTGGTTACGCTGGAACCGTTCTCGTTGGCCACGTAGATTACATTTTTATCGGGGTGGTAGCAGTAATGGCGAGGCCCAGCCGCATCGACGGCTTTTATGATGGGAACAGTATTAGGAAGAAGTTGGCCAGTTTTTGCAGAAAATAAAAATTGATAAATCGAGTTAGGTTCGACTGTATGAGGCACAAAAGCGTAACGATTACTAGAATCAGTGATTATACAATGTGCATGTTTAGCTGTGTCAATCCAGCAAACTGGCTGAGAATGTACTGTTTTGTCGTCATTAAGTGGGTTGGAAGCAATTCCACCGGCACCATAATAGGCAGACAATAAGTATCTGTTTGTACGATCTAAAGCGAGATAACAAGGGTTAGAAGGAAGCTTGGTTTGGCCAATAAAGCTAAGATTGCCACTGGTAGCATCGAGACAAAATGTGGCAACTTGCTCGGTCGAGCGAAGACCTGCGTAAAAATAGCGCTGTGTACCATCAACGGCCAGTGGGCCCGGGGTTCCGTCGACAGTTACTGTTTGGCAAAGCGCCAAATCACCTGTATCAATGTCCATTTTGTGGACTAAAATCTTTTTCTCGTTAGCGATGGAAAAATAAGCGAAATATGGCATGCTCAACTCCTCCGATTCGTTCGTACTTTTCTGTTAGAACAAATTAAATTACGGTTAGAGATACGATTTTGCTATTACCTAACGCGCTTAAAAATGATGATGTGTTGACGTGGTAAGGTATGAATAGTTTCGACCCATTCCAGTGGATGTGGGCTAGCTTCCTTCAGTACTTGAAGCTCTGACATCTTATGTAGGCGTTTGATTGGTACACTAGGATCTTCTAATCGGTATTCTACAAAGACTAATCGGCCACCAGGTTTTAGGCTTTTACAGATACTCCTTATCATTTCATAAGGATGAGAAAATTCATGATAAACATCAACCATTATTGCTAAATCAATACTGTTGATAGGTAGATTTGGGTCATCTATCTTACCAAGTATGCCTTTAACATTAGTGATGTGATATTGTTTCATGTTATCTGTTAACAATTTGATCATCTCTGGCTGGACATCAACTCCATATACAATGCCTTTAGAGCCAATCAGAACAGCTATTTGACGAGCGATGTAACCAGTCCCAGCTCCGATGTCCGCAATCTTATCTCCAGCTTTTAAATTTAATGCTTCCACTAACAAGCTAACCCGCTCTTCCTGCTCTCGTTCAGGTCGCTCCAACCACCCAGCAGCTAAATGCCCCATGACATGGGAAATTTCCCTTCCCATGTAGAATTTACCGATACCATCAGGTGAAGATTGACCGAAATGATAACGAGTATTTTCAGTTTTCTTCTCTTGATTATGGTCGTTTATTTTTCTGGCGAGCGAAACTTGGTTTAACATCGAAAGTAATACAACAGAAATAAGAGCTATCAGCTGCTTCATACTTATCCTCTTGACTCTTCTGACGGTTTATACCAGCCCAAATTGAGATTGTTTTTTATCATCTGTTAAAGTTTATGTCAATGGGACCACAGGTAAATTATAAGAAAGAGAATCCTTGTTGGCAACCAGAAAGCTTTATCTGACAATAAAATTTTGGCTAAACACCGGAATCTGACACATTTTTTACTTCGTTAAGTTGATGGTTGTCGAAAAATGACTTTTGTGGTACAATTTAAGGGTCTTTTTAAGACACAATCCGGCAGATTTTATTTGGGTTTTTCAGCGATTTAGTAGTCATTTTGAAGCACGTTCTTTTAGCTAGTCGCCAACTAGAGGGTTTGAGATGGAACTGATATTTGAAAAAGAAGATTTATCAAAAGCGATACAGATTTTGCAAGGGGTAGCGTCAGGCCGTAATACTTTACCTATTTTATCTAATGTATTGATTCGTGCTGGTGCTGGTCAGATCGAGATTGCTGCTACTGATTTAGAAGTCGGAATTAGAATGAATGTAGCAGGACAGATTCAAGAAGAAGGTGAAATCACCGTTTCTGCTCGCAAGTTAGGTGAAATTGTCCGTGAGTTACCAGAAGAAGATATTCGAATATCCACTGTTGGAAACGATCGTGTTGAAATCGTTTGTGGCTCTGGAAAGTATAAAATTATTGGTTTGCCCAGTGATGAGTTTCCACCAATTCCATCAATTGACGGTAGTTCATTCACCATTAGTGGAGAAGAATTACGATCCATGATCCAGAGGACTGAATTCGCAGCCTCTACAGATGAGGCTCGTTACTATCTGAATGGATTGTTCTTTAATTTGACGGAAGAGTCTACTCAAATCGTAGGAACTGACGGCCATCATTTATCCATTGTGACAGAAAAGAGTTTAGAACCCAAACCGGACGAGCCGATCAGTGCAATTGTTCCATTGAAAGCTGTCCGTGAAGTCCTTAAAACTTTTTCAGATTCGTCGTCTATTCAATTTTCGGTCAAAGGTAATCAAATTTTATTTGCTGATGGTAGTGCGACCTTAGTTTCTCGCTTGGTGGATGGTGAATACCCCAAATACGAAGGAATCATCCCTGACAATAACAACATTCAAGTCGTGGTTGAAAGGGAAAAGTTACTTGGTACTGTTCGTCGTGTATCCTTACTCGCTAATCAAAATACCCATTCAGTACGCTTAGAAGTAGAAAACAATCAAATGCGTTTATCAGCCAGAACACCGGAACTAGGAGAAGGTGAAGAGACGTTGGACATCGGAGGCGAAAGCGAAGGGCTTGAGATAGCTCTGGACGCCCGATATTTGAGGAACGTTCTGTCACATATTGATGCCCATGAGGTGATAATGGGGTTTAAAGACAGTGTCAGCATCGCAATAATTAAACCAGTGGAAGACGATTCCCACCTATGTTTAATTATGCCGATGCGCCTGAACACCTAGCCATTTGTTCGGTGATCTAATGTGGTTAAACCACTTGACTCTCCGTAATTTCCGAAACTACATTGACCTCGAAGTTCAGTTCCCCGATTCTGTAAACTTACTAGTTGGTAGCAATGCTCAGGGAAAAACAAATCTTTTGGAGGCTATTTACTTCACGAGTACGGCCAAATCACATCGGACAAACTCTGACCGAGAGTTGGTTCACCATGATTCGGACTGGTTTTTTCTTCAAGCTAAAATTTCTGTCAATTTAATAAATGATAGCAGTATAAAAGACAAATCAACTCTTCAAAAAAACCAGGCTGCGGTTCAAGAAGAACTAACGGTTGAAGCTTCTTATCAAGCTCCAACTCAAAAGCGATTTAAACTAAATGGTTATCTTCTCCCTAGACTGTCAGAGTGGGTTGGTCAGTTTCAGGTGGTTTTTTTTTCACCAGAATCACTGATACTGGTAAAAGGCTCACCGGGGGATCGCCGACGATTTCTAGACCAACTCATCTGCCAAGTCAACCCTTTTTATTTGAACCAACTCCAACGATATCAGTCTTCTTTGAGACAGCGAAACGAGTTGCTAAAACAAATCCGGCAACAACAACAATCAACTGATCTGCTGAAGGTATGGGATGAATTACTGGTAGAAGATGGCGTTTACATCACTCAAACTCGTGCTTCGGTGTTGCGTCAACTCCAAAAATTTTCTCAAGACTATCATTCTCAACTAACTCAGTCGACAGAAACCTTATACATCTGCTATTGCCCTTCTCTAGAGTCAGAAAGTGAAATCGAGAAGACAGATGATCAATCTAGGAATCACTTATGTTTAGGTGATCATTTTCGTCTTAAATTGCAAAAGTCTTTGTCCAGCGATATTGTTTACGGGAGTACATCGGTTGGCCCACATCGGGATGAATTCAAGTTATTGATCCAACCAACTATTCTAGGTGGAACCAAGCGAGAGGTTAAATTGTATGGTTCTCAAGGACAGCAGCGAACGGTAGTCCTATCCCTCAAGTTAGGTGAAGTTGAATTAATACATAATCAGACAGGAAACTCGCCCGTTGTTTTGTTGGACGATGTTCTTTCCGAACTCGATGATATTCGTTCACGATTGTTGTTTGGAACATTCCAGAAACTTGGCACCCAAACTTTTATTACTGCTACAAAAGAAGAAGACTGGGTTTCGAGTCTTCCTGCCAAATTCAGCCGGCATTATCGACGGATTGTAGTGGAGCAGGGAAAGATTGTAGCCTGAGATAGAATGAGTGATGTTCGTCAAAAAACAGTGAAATTACACCAAGCCTTGGAAGAACTTATTGACCAAAATGGCTATGGCCCTAAGCTTGTTGAGCGGCGTGTATTGAAAGTATGGTCAGAAGTTCTACCTTTTGGACAATTTTCAAAAGCTGTCTCATTTCAGAATGGTCTTCTGAGTATTCTTGTGTTTCACAGTAGTTGGCTTACTGAGTTGCATTATCAGCAGCAATCTATTATTGAACAATTAAATCGGCACCTAGGCCATCCGCTGGTTAAGGAGTTAGCCGTTAAGATTTCAACAAAAATTGTTGAACGAGCACATGATATGCGGCAAATATCTCAAACTGACGCCGCATATAAAAAAGTCACACAGCCTAGGAATAACCATTCTCGAAAAGAAACCGCAGAGTTGGCTGTTTCGGGTATACAAGACCCTCAGTGCCGACTATTGCTAAAACAAATTTTTTTATCAACCAAATTAGAAATGGGACGAACCAAGGCATAGATCTCGTGCCCTAGATACATTCACAACAGGAGTTTCAGATGGCAGAATCAACTATAATTGGGGCACCTAAAACGAAAGAAAAACTTGCCTATACTGCTGATAGTATTCAGGTATTGGAGGGATTAGAGGCCGTACGTAAAAGACCAAGCATGTACATCGGTAGTACGGGACCATCAGGCCTCAATCATCTAATTACGGAGTTAGTCAATAATTCAATCGACGAAATATCAGCCGGATTTGGTTCCGAAGTAGAAGTTACTCTTCATGCTGATGGAACGGCTAGTGTTACAGACGATGGTCGAGGAATTCCGGTCGAAAAACATGAAAGCGGAAAATCGGCCTTAGAAGTAGTGATGACTGTCCTACACGCCGGCGGTAAATTTGATGGTCGGGATGATGTTGGATATAAAACTGCTGGGGGTTTACATGGTGTGGGTGCTTCCTGTGTTAATGCTTTATCTGAATGGACACGTGTCCATGTCCACCGAAACGGGAATATTTATCATCAACAGTACGAGCGAGGAGTACCCAAAGACATAGTAAAAGTTATTGGGCAGACTAAACAAACAGGCACAACCACGGTCTTTATGCCCGATAATGAAATATTTGAGACTATCGAGTTTGGGCACGACTTCGTTGCAGAATGCTTGAGAGAATTAGCTTTTCTAAATAAGGGTATAAAAATTGTGTTCCGGGATGAGCGGCTAGCAGGTAGTAACGAAAAAGCCGAGTATGTGTTTCAATTTGAAGGAGGAATTGCCACATTTGTCCAGCATCGAAATCAGAGTAAAGAAGTCATCCATACTGAACCGATTTACATTGAAGGTGAACAAGATGATGTTAAAGTCGAAATTGCTGTGCAGTATACGACTAGCTATAACGAAAGCATCAGTTCATACGCCAACAACATACGTACAGCTGAAGGAGGATTCCACGAAAGTGGTTTCAAAAGTGCGATTACCCGAACTTTCAACAACTATGCAAAAGATAATGATTTGCTCAAAACTGCCAAAATTGCCCTGAGTGGAAACGATATCCGTGAAGGGATTACGGCTGTAGTCAGTGTTAAAGTGCCTGACCCTCAGTTTGAAGGCCAAACCAAATCTAAACTTGGAAATACTTATGTTGAGGGTATTGTCCAAACTCTAGTTAACGACGGGTTGAAAACCTTTCTAGAAGAAAACCCAGCAATAGCTAAAAAGATTATCCAAAAAAGTGTGCAGGCTGCCCAAGCCCGCGAGGCGGCTAGACAAGCACGAGCGATGGTGCGTAGAAAAAGTGGACTAGATAGTGCATCAATGCCGGGCAAGTTGGCTGATTGCCAAGAAAAAGAAGCTTCATTGTGTGAGATTTTTCTGGTGGAGGGTGATTCAGCTGGTGGTACTGCAAAACAAGGACGAGACCGTAGGGTACAAGCGGTTCTTCCTCTAAAAGGTAAGGGAATTAATGTAGCCAAAGCCCGTATTGACAAAATCCTGAAGAATGATCAGGTCGTTGATATTATCACTGCCTTAGGTGCTGGATTTGGGGATGAGGACTTTGACCTTGATAAACTACGTTATGGCAAAATAGTCATCATGGCTGATGCTGACGTCGATGGTGCACATATTCGTACACTACTTTTGACTTTCTTCTTCCGTCAAATGCCAGAACTAATTTTGAATGGCCATCTTTACTTAGCTCAACCACCACTGTACCAAATACGGCGTGGCCGTCGAGCACAATACCTATACAATGATTCTGACATGGACAATTTTTTGTTGAATGCTTCATTCGAAGCAGCACAATTAACCAATATTCGAAGGGGAAAACTTTATAATGACAATCAATTCCGAAAAGTAGTACAAGCAGTACGCGGAGTTGAATCACTATTATCCAGTTTGAGACACAAGGGGATTGATCCTGAAAGAGTTTTTAATCAACGTTTCGCAGGTACTGAACGAATTCGCCTGTTACAAGTCGAGACGAAAGATGGTATTTCTTACTATTTTGAAGATGCGCTACCTTCTCAGGAAGAATTAGCAGAAAATAATGGGTCCGATTTACAATTAGATCTGCCAGAATCGGCAGACACTGCGGCTGTTTTGTCTCCAGTTATTGTACAAGAAGCTGAGAATATACCTGAACTGTTAGAATTAGACAATTTGATCCAAGATTTAGCCGATTTAGACGTTCTGGCACAAGATTTTGTACGTCCGTTAAAAGGTGGTAATTACAGTAGAAGTGATGGTGAAAATGGCGATAGCTCTCCCTACATCTTTTCTTTGAAAGAAACCAGCGGAAAAACCGAAAGGAAACCGACCAAGTCTACAAATGTATGGGATATGCTTGATAATGTGATGGGAATTGGACGAAGAGGAATTAGCATTACTCGATATAAAGGGTTAGCGGAAATGGACGCAGATCAACTCAAAGAGACAACAATGGCACTTGATAAACGTATTTTGCTCCAAGTCAAGCTAGAAGATGGCATAGAAGCGGACCGTGTTTTTACTCTGCTAATGGGAGATGATGTTGAACCCCGTCGGCAATTCATTGAACGTTATGGTAAACAAGTTCAGCTTGATCTTTATGGTTCTTAGAACTGAAGTAAGGAATACTTTATGAAAATAGACCGACACGTCGATCAACAAATTGTTACTCGCTATATTGAAGAAGAACTAAAAGAATCGTATCTCACATATGCGATGAGTGTTAACACCAATAGAGCGATTCCTGATGTTCGTGACGGGTTAAAACCAAGTACACGCCGAATCATTTTCGCCATGGGTGAATTGAACTTGACCAGCGATCGGCCAACCGATAAGTGTGCTGCAGTCGTGGGAGAAGTAATGGGAAACTACCATCCCCACGGTGACGGCCCAATCTATTCCACTTTGGTAGGTCTAGTTCAAGATTTCGCCATGCGATATCCACTGGTTAGTGGACAAGGAAACTTTGGCTCAATCGATGACGACCCACCCGGTGCAATGCGTTATACGGAATGTAGACTAGCGAAAATTGCCAATGAAATGTTGGTTGACATCAAAAAAGACACGGTTGACCTGCAACCCAACTATAAGGAATCTGTCAACGAACCAACCGTCTTGCCAGCTCGATTACCTAACCTGATTCTGAATGGGACAACTGGAATTGGTGTTGGTTACTTAACTCGAATACCCCCCCACAATTTGGTCGAACTTGTTGATGCGATCATGTTGATACTTGAACGGGGTGAAGATAGCGTTATAACTTCAGATTTATTAGAGACTATGCCGGGTCCAGATTTTCCGACGGGTGGAATTATTGTTGGCCGCAATGGCATTCGTAACATGTATGAAACTGGACGTGGTAGTATGACTGTTCGGGCGAGAGCTATTATTGAGAGACTCAATAATGGCCGTGAACAAATCGTCATAACCGAAATCCCATATCAGGTCAAGAAGAACCAGTTGCTCAAAAAAATATATGACCTTGTTACAAACAAGACAATCACGGGGATTTCGGATATCCGGGACGAGTCAGATAAAGAAATTCGAGTGGTTGTTGAACTAAAACGAGGTGAAGTCGCTCAGGTAGTTCTAAATCTTCTCTATAAGCATTCTCAGATGCAAACAAATTACAGTGCGATTATGTTGTGCTTAGTTGACGGTATGCCCAAAGTGCTGAGCTTATATGAAATTTTATACTATTACATACAGCATCGGCGTGAGGTCGTTCGTCGTCGTACGCAGTTCGAATTAACACGAAGTGAAAGAAGAGCCCATATCTTGGAAGGTTACCGAACTGGACTTAATAACATTGAGCAAATAATCGAAATCGTCCAAACGGCAGAATCCCCTGAAGTAGCTCGTCAGGAACTGATAGCCAACTATCAGTTGTCCGAACTGCAAGCTAATGAAATTCTTAGCATGACCTTGCGTCAACTAACAGGATTAGAACGTCAGAAAATTAATGACGAATACGCCAATTTATTGGAGCAAATTGAGGAATACCGGACGATTTTGGAAAATGATTTTTTGGTCTCTGATATTATTAAGCAAGATCTAATAGAGTTGAAAAAAAATTATGGAGATGAGCGAAAAACCGAGATAACTGACGCTGTCCGAGAGTTCCAAATTGAAGATTTGATAGCTGATGAAGAAATGGTAGTTTCAATTTCTCATTTAGGTTACATCAAACGAGTACCGATCTCAACCTATCGTCGTCAGAATCGTGGTGGGAAAGGTGTCATTGGAATGGGGACTAAAGATGATGATTTTCTAGAGCATATCTTTATTGCTTCTGCACATCAGTATATCCTTTTTTTTACTGATAGAGGGAAATGCTATTGGCTAAAAGTATTTGAAGTACCAGAGGGTAGCCGCCAGTCAAGAGGTCGTTCGTTAGTCAATCTTCTCCGTTTGGAAAGTGACGAGCGAGTAACTGCTTTCCTGCCAATACGAGAATTTGATAATCAACGGTCAGTATTTATGGCGACACAAAAAGGGACGATTAAAAAGTGTAATCTCAGCGTTTTTAGTAATCCTTATTCAGCTGGTATTATTGCAATTAAATTGGACGAAGACGATCGACTAATTGGCGTATCATTAACTGATGGTAATCATGCGATAGTTTTAGTAACACAAGATGGGATGTCAATTCGGTTTGACGAAAGTGAGACTCGAGAAATGGGACGGACTGCGCGTGGTGTGCGGGGCATCCGTTTAGACAAATCAGACCAAGTCGTTGGAATGGTAACATCCAATGATGAAACTGAAACATTGTTGGTAGTAACTGAAAACGGCTATGGTAAAAGAACGTCGCTAGAAGAGTATCGACAACAATCACGTGGTGGTAAAGGTGTAATTACCATCAAGACCACTCGGCGAAATGGGATTGTTGTAGCAGTAAAGGTTGTAAATAACGATGATGAACTTATCATCATCAGTTCTAAGGGTATGATTACACGTATGGGGGTAGGAGATGTTCGAACCATTGGTCGCAACACACAAGGGGTGCGTCTAATGTCTTTGGCCGATGATGAGCGAGTGGTTGATTTAGGTAAAATTGTTACCGACAATCAAGGAGAAAGTGGTGATTAAAGCGACCAACCTAGTTTTGAGATTACTGGCTGTTCAGTTAGTATTAACCACTGTTGGACTGGCTAGTTCCACAGATAGTTTGGCATTAATACAAAATCTGGTCACTAATCGCCCCTTAATACCTAGGTACAGTAAAGCTCACCAAAATTACTTAAAACTAAGTTGGGCCACCTACTTGCGAGCGCAACGTCAATTTCCTAAAGCGCGTAAACTCTATTTGAAAGTGGCTGAATTCTACCCTGAATCGGCTTTTTTGCACACGCAGATTGCTAATACTAGTTTGGCTATCCAAGATATCAAGACGGCTGAAAAATCAGCACTCCGAGCCATCGAGTTAATTCAAAAGGATGAGACGAAAGAAAAACCAGAGCCATATTTTCTGCTCGGGCAAATTTTGTTAAAACAACGTTCTAGATCGGGGGCTGAACAAAATTGGCAGCGGGCAATCACCGAGTTTCAGAAGGTTACAAAAATAGACCCCGATCATGTCAATGGGCATCGTTATATAGGTGAATTGGCTCTACTTAAAGAAGATTACTTGCTGTCAATTGAAGCTTTTAAGTCCCTGACCCGAATAATGCCCTATCAGCCGCAGTTCTATATGAGACTGGGACAAGCTTATCAAAAGAGTGACCAAAAACTAGATGCAATTGAGGCTATAGAACGTGCGGTCAAAATTGATCCTTTATTGAGTGATGCTCACGAGCTACTAGGTGAGCTATATATTGACTATTATGATGAACTAGAAACTGCAGTGTATGGATCAGCGGAATTGGAATTAAATCTTATTTCAAAAGCTCAATCTGCTCTGCAGAAAGCGATTTCCGCATACAGCCAAGTAAAAGAATTAAGGCAAAAGCAAATGAAAGCAGAAAAGCTAGCCGAATATGATCAAGGTATCATGACCTTTCGTTCACGACTTGGTAGTTTGTATTTAACCGCTGATCAGCCAAAGCTAGCCATAGAAACTTTGAAACCAATTTTAGAGACAGATTCAAACCATAGCGATACTAACTATCTTCTCGGCTTAGCATATCAAAAGGTTGGTAAATTTGATCAATCCGAACACCACTTGCGACTAGTAGTTCAGACGACCAAGAGATCAGCAGCTTATAACGCGTTGGGTTATTTGTTAGCTGAACAAAACAAAAATTTGACCGAAGCAGTTGAGTTGATCATGTTTGCCCTTGAACAGGACCCTGAAAACGGTGCATACTTAGACAGCCTTGGCTGGGCATATTACAAGCAAGGGCAGATTAAACGAGCAATCAAACAATTAGAAAGAGCTGTAAAGTATGAACCGGATAGTTGGGAAATTCAAGACCATTTAGGTGATGCATATCTGAAAAGTGGAAAAGTAGAAAAAGCTCTCGAATTTTGGGAAAGAGCCATTGAACTAGCCCCTAATAATCAGGTCATCCATAATAAATTACAGAAGAACGCGGGCGAAAAGAAAAAGAGATAGTCGATCCCATTAGTAATGGAGGACCCACTATATATAAAGTGCGTCAGGAGAGGGACGCGTCAAGATGAAAAAAGTAATTGGTCTGAAATGCCGAGAATGCGGCGAGAAATACGAGAAGTCACCAATTCATGTTTGCGAAATATGCTTTGGGCCACTGGAAGTTGAGTATGACTATTCGTTGATATCCAAATCGATTTCTAGACAATCAATTGAATCTGGCCCACTAAGTTTATGGCGTTACTCAGATCTACTTCCGGTAGATGGAGAGCCAATCTGTGGCCTGCATTCTGGTTTTACACCACTGGTTAGAGCAAGAAATTTAGGGGACGCGTTGGGTGTCCGCGAAATCTATATCAAGGATGATTCGGTTTGTCAGCCAACTCTTTCCTTCAAAGATCGGGTCGTCGCAGTTGCCTTGACCAAGGCCAAAGAATTTGGCTTTGAGACTGTTTCTTGCGCTTCAACTGGTAACTTAGCTAACGCGGTGGCTTCTCATGCAGCCAGTGCAAACTTGAACTGTTTCATTTTTATACCCACGGATCTAGAGTTAGGTAAGGTAGTTGGCACACAAGTCTATAATCCAACAGTGGTCGGTATTCACGGCGTCTACGATGACGTCAACCGGCTGTGTAGCGAGATTGCTGGCGTTTACCCATGGGCTTTCGTTAATATTAATATTCGCCCCTTTTATGCTGAAGGCTCTAAAACACTTTTCTATGAAGTCATGGAGCAATTAGGTTGGCAAACACCAGATCATATTGTTGCCCCGGCCGCTGGAGGTTCACTGATAACCAAAATTCAGAAATCTATCAAAGAATTCCGACAGCTCGACCTGATACAAGAAAAACCTGTTCATATTCATGTAGCACAAGCCAAAGGTTGCGCTCCAATTGTTAACACATTGAAATCGGGAGACGACTTTGTAAAACCAGTTCGGCCTGATACCATAGCCAAGTCGTTAGCGATTGGTAACCCGGCAGATGGAATCTATGCCGTAGAAGCCGTGAAAAATTCGGGAGGATGTGGTGAATACGCTACCGACCAAGAGGTCGTTGAAGCGATACAATTATTGGCGACTACTGAGGGTATTTTTACTGAAACGGCTGGGGGTGTAACATTAGCAGTAACTAAAAAGTTGATTCAGAATCAACAAATCCAACCTGGGGATAGTGTGGTAGTTGCAATCACTGGCAATGGTATGAAAACTATTGAAGCCTTAGATGGTAAGGTTACATCTTCGCACCAGATTGCTCCTCAGCTGAAGGCCTTCAGAGAATTGATGCACGACATATAATCTCTCTGAGTCTCCGCCTGATCCTCGTAACTTTGTAGCTGCGGAGAAGAGATTCTGGCGTGTTTATCGCGAAAGGACATTCGAGTGGAAGTTCTTCAAGGAACAATTGAGAGAGTTGTATTTGAAAACGTCGAAAGTGGTTATGTGATTGCTCGCCTTAACTCCAATTCCTCGCCAGGAGAACTCATAACGGTTGTTGGAAATTTGGCTTCGATTAATCCCGGAGAAAGCCTACTGTTAAAAGGGGTGTGGGTCAACAACCCTAAGTACGGACGCCAATTTAAAATTGAGCAGTACGAGACAGTCCTTCCTTCCACTATTATTGGCCTACGTAGGTATTTGGGTTCAGGATTAATAAAGGGTGTTGGTCCTGTAATGGCCAACCGAATTGTTGATAAATTCGGATCTGACACACTAGAAATCATCGAGCATCAACCTGAAAAACTTAGTCAAGTTGAGGGTATTGGACAAAAGAGAATCGGTGTTATCAAATCGGCATGGTCCGCACAACGTGAGATTAAGAATGTGATGCTCTTTCTCCAATCGCACAATGTTAGTACTACTCATGCTACTAAGATATACAAAACCTACCAAGACCAAGCTATTCCTGTTGTCAAAGAAAATCCTTACCGTTTAGCCGATGATATTTACGGTATAGGATTCAAAACAGCAGATTCTATTGCTCAAAATTTGGGTGTAGATAACGAATCGCCATACCGAGTACGAGCAGGACTAAAATATGTGTTGAGCCAAAAAGCTGAAGAAGGGCATGTATTTCTATTTAGAACTGAGCTAATCTCTACGTGCCAAGAGATACTAGAATTATCGGAATCCGCGATTTCTGAAGGGATTTCAGCTTTGATTGCAGCCGAAGAAATCATATCCGAAATAATTCGGGAACAAGAAGCAATTTTTTTGGCTCCTTTTTACTACGCAGAAGTTGGTGTTGCTAACATCATTGGTAGAATATTGCAATTTACACCTGCGTCTTTGAACCAAGCAGATTTTGATCGATCGATTGACCAAATACAGAATTCGCTTGCAATTCACTTGGCAGATGGGCAGAAGAAAGCCATTCAGACAGCGGTTAATTCTCAGGTAATGGTTTTGACGGGAGGGCCAGGAACAGGAAAAACGACAACGACACTGGGTATGATTCGATTGTTGGAAAAATTAGGTTATCGAATACTGTTGGCAGCACCAACTGGACGAGCTGCTAAAAGACTGAGTGAAGCTACCAACCGGGAGGCAAAAACAGTACATCGATTGCTAGAATTTTCACCGAACGAAGGTGGCTTCCAGCGCAACCAACATAATCCCTTAGAAGCCGATGTGATAATTGTAGACGAAGTTTCGATGATTGATTTGGTTTTAATGAACAATTTGATGAAAGCTGTCTCACAAAAAGCAAAGCTAATTCTAATTGGTGATGTTGACCAGCTACCATCGGTCGGAGCTGGTAATGTACTGAAAGATATGATTGCTTCCGAAGTTATCGATCTAGTTCGTCTGACTGAAGTATTCCGTCAAGCTCAGGAAAGCATGATTATTACTAACGCTCATCAGATTAATTCAGGGAAGGGACCAAACCTAGCTGGAGACGCAAGTCGAGATTTTTTCTTTATAGAAGTTGATGATGTTGATCAAGTCGCTGAGCAAATCGGTCAATTAGTACAAAGCAGGTTGCCCAACCATTATGGTTTTGATCCATTCGATGACGTTCAGGTTTTATGTCCTATGCGAAGAGGAGTAGTTGGATCGGAGAATCTAAATAAGTTGCTGCAAAATCTGCTCAACCCATCTAATTCAGGCATGATAAATAGTGGGAGTATGTTTCGTGTAGGAGACAAAGTAATGCAAATCCGAAATAATTATGAATATGATGTTTTTAATGGCGATATTGGTCGAGTAGAGGGTATTGACCAAGTAGATAAAGTCCTTCAGATCCGTTTCCCAGACAAGATTGTTGATTACGATATGGCTGATCTTAACGAATTAGTATTAGCTTATGCTACAACGGTGCACAAATCCCAAGGCAGTGAATATCAAGCTGTTATACTACCTCTGGTGACGCAGCACTACATGATGCTTCAGAGAAACTTGCTCTATACGGGAATCACAAGAGCCAAAAAAATAGTAGTCCTAATCGGTAGTAAACGGGCATTGAACATTTGTGTTCATAATAACAAAGTTACTGATAGAAATACTCACTTATCCGCTCGGCTACAGGAACGAATTATCGCCGTTACCAATGATCAAAATCGACTTGATCGTGCTGATTACTCACTATCAGGCCTCTGATTCACATATTAATGCAAGTTCTTATGATCCTATACTTTGTAGGAAACGGCCCAGTAAGTCACCATACTTAGCGATTAACCCAGCAAAGACAACTGATACCATAGACATCAACTTAATCAAGATATTTAGCGAAGGACCGGAAGTATCCTTGAACGGGTCGCCAACCGTATCACCGACAACAGTCGCTTTGTGAGCTTCAGAACCTTTTCCTCCTACTGCTCCGGTTTCAACATACTTTTTAGCATTGTCCCATGCACCACCGGCATTGGCCATCATAATTGCGAGAACAAAACCCGTTGCCAATCCACCAGTTAGTAGACCCAACACTCCGGCTACGCCCAAAAAGAGACCAATAAGCACCGGTATTATAAGGGCAATTAATGCTGGATAGACCATTTCTCTTTGTGCACCAACAGTAGAAATTTCGACACACCTAGCATAATCTGGTTTTTCAGTTCTCTGCATGATACCGGGTTTTTCCTGAAATTGTCGACGAACCTCTGCCACCATAGCTCCAGCAGCTCGCCCAACTGCTTTCATAGTCAAAGCACAAAAGTAGAATGATATCACCGAACCAGAAAATAGGCCGATTAATACTTTGGGATTCATCAGTGTTACGTCGTAGTAGGTCATGAATTGTGGTATTGAGACTTTCAGAGTTTCGACTGGACCAACACCCGGAATATTTAACACATCCTGATGCGCTGAGTGAATTAGGCCATAACGAATTTCCTCAATATAGGCTGCTAATAAGGCTAAGGCCGTCAAAGCCGCAGAACCGATAGCAAAGCCTTTGCCGGTAGCAGCGGTCGTATTACCAAGTGAATCCAGTTGGTCAGTACGGTGCCGGACTTCAGGGTCTAGCTCAGCCATTTCTGCATTTCCTCCAGCATTATCAGCAATTGGACCGTAAGCATCAGTTGCCAGCGTAATTCCTAGTGTAGCGAGCATTCCCACGGCAGCGATACCTACTCCATAAAGACCCATTAGCGGTTCAGTCGCTCCACCAGGAATATAAAAGCTAAGTGCAATTGCAATTACGATGGTGATTACTGGTATAGCTGTAGATTCCATTCCAACTGCTACTCCTTCAATAATCACCGTTGCTGGCCCAGAGCTCGATTGTTTTGCAATACCCCTAGTTGGTTCGTAATCGTGGGAGGTGAAAATTTCAGTTACTTTTCCAATGATTAGCCCTGCGGTTAATCCAGTAACAATAGCTATCCAAACCTGCCACTTATTAGGCAAATCTAGATAGTGAAGAACTAGTGCAGCTGCCACTGCAATAGCAACTGAGCTAAAGTTAATGCCAAAATTCAAGGCACTCATTAGCTGCTTCATCGTTGCATCTTCTTTAGCACGAACCAGATAAATGCCAATAATTGATAATACGGCTCCTAAGCCCGCCAAAATCATAGGGGCGGAAAGATATTTTAATTGTAATTCAACGTTGGTATAGTCTTTGGCCGCCACAGCGGCCACACCTAGAGCTGCAGTGGCGAGTATTGAACCCGCATAAGATTCGTATAAATCTGCCCCCATACCAGCTACATCTCCAACATTATCACCTACGCTATCAGCTATAACGGCTGGGTTACGAGGGTCATCTTCAGGAATACCAGCTTCAACTTTACCTACCAAATCAGCTCCTACATCCGCAGCCTTCGTATAAATACCACCACCGACTCGAGCAAACAAAGCTTGTGTTGAAGCTCCCATTCCGAAACTCAGCATGATAACAGTTATTTGTGGCAGAGGATTCTCGGCTAAAAAACCTGGAAAAATCTTTGGAAAAAGATAATAGAGGATCAACAACCAAGCAGCAATGTCAAGCAATGCAAAACCGACTACAACTAGGCCCATAACAGCTCCAGCTCGAAAGGCAATTCGAAGCCCATTATTGAGACTAATTTGAGCTGCACAAGCTGTTCGAGCTGATGCATTAGTCGCCGTTTTCATACCCAAAAAGCCGCAAAGGCCTGAGAAAAAACCACCCGTTAGAAAGGCAAATGGGACAACTTTATTTTGAGCTTCTAGACCAAAAGCCATAATTAGGAATATGACACACAGTAGGAGAAAAACCACACCAACGACCTTATACTGCTGATTGAGGTAGGCCATGGCTCCTTCCCGCACAGTTTGTGCTATCTCTACCATAGCTGGTGTACCTTCACTTTGCTTCATTACCTCACGATAGAAAATGTAGGCAAAAAGCAAAGCAATAATAGAGCCGATGGGTACGATCCACCAAGCAAATGGTAACGGTAGTATCATTTAGGTGTCCTTTTTACTAATTTGAATATAGCTGATTTTGATTCTAAGGTTTCAAGTTTATATCAATGTTTGAAATATTAAGCTGTTTTAAAATTTCTCCAACCAAATAAATGGATCCGGTAACACAGACTAAATCTGCGTTAGTTTCTATAGATATTTGAAATGCCTTTCTTACATCTGGAACTGACATGATTTCAGTCCCAAACGCCTTCCAATTTTCTGCGAGCATTTGCGCTGCAGTCACTCTCTGGTTATTAAATGGTTGGGTTGTGATAACTAGATCAGCAAATCGGCAGATATACCGACCGATTGAGGTAATCTGTTTATCTTGCATCAAACTAACGACAACAATTAATTTCGGGTTGTCAAACAAACGTGCGATATTTTGAAATAGAGCTTCTATGGAATCTGGTGTGTGTGCTCCGTCTAAAATCACCTGGTCGACTAAACTTTGAGGTCGATTTTCTAGAGAAACAACCTGAAAACGTCCCATCAACTTTGTTTCGGCTAATCCTTTCCCGATCGCCATAGATGACAATTTCTGATTCAGTTTCAAATTCTGAACAGCGGTAACAGCTGTAGCGGCATTGGTCGGTTGATATGGACCAGCTAACGAAATTGACAAGTTAGAATAACTATCGAAATCGAATAGTTGACCATTTAAATTATGCTCCTTTATCTTCAGATCAAGTGGGACACGAATAATAGGCGCCTGATGATGTTTAGCTGTTTTTTCAAATATAGATTCTGCTGATTCAGGTTGTGGACCTAAAATAAGAGGAGTTCGCGATTTAATAATACCAGCTTTTTGGTCAGCGATATCGGCAATTGTATGCCCTAAAACTTTTTGATGTTCCAGGCTTATTGGTGTAATGACTGACAATTCAGGTTGAACAATGTTAGTCGCATCCAATCGTCCACCTAGGCCTACCTCAATTACCGACCAATCTACTTCCTGTTGGGCAAAATAATAAATAGATAAGGCGGTGTACAGCTCAAAGAAAGAGAGACGACCCCATCGGTCTTGTTGTTTGAGAACATAGGTAATAGCTGGTTGAATATCGATTAAACATTGTGCAAAATCATTTTGAGAAATAGGCGTATCGTCAATGCAGCACCGTTCACGGGGCGAGACAAAATGAGGAGAGGTAAACAAGCCAGTCCGATAACCAGCTTGATTCAAAATGCTAGCGATGTAAGTAGCTGTAGATCCCTTCCCTTTACTTCCACCAATGTGAACAAATCTCTGTTTTTTATGTGGGTTATCAAGACGTTCGAGAAGCGCGGTAATCCGCTTTAAGTTATAGTGTCGAGCGTGCTGGCTAAAATTCGGGCTTTTTTCAGTATTTAAAAATGTGTCAATATAAGCTAAGGCGGATGAATAGGGAATCATTCTATCATGACCAAAGCAATTGATCAATTCCCTCGTAAATGGGAAAAGAACGACACAGCTTTTCAACTTTGGTCTTAACTTGTTGGCGAGCGGATGGACGCCGACGATTTTCGATAGTTTCAGTGATGAGATCAGCTACTTGGATCATTTCTTCTTCTTTCATCCCACGTGATGTTATCATCGGTGTTCCGATCCGAATACCACTGGTTGTATTGGCTGAGCGTGAGTCAAATGGGATCGTATTCTTATTGACAATAATACCAGCATCTTCCAGATAGTTGGCTGCCTGACGACCGCTTAGCTTCTCGGAAACAGAAGTCAGATCGATTAACATGAGATGGTTGTCTGTACCACCGGTAACTAAACGGAAACCATTTCTGGTCAGGCGGCTAGACAGAGCGTCCGCATTAGTAACAACTTGTTTCTGATAATCAGCAAATTCAGGTTGTGCAGCTTCTTTAAATGCCACAGCTCGGGCAGCGATAGCATGCATGAATGGGCCACCTTGCAGGCCAGGAAAGACTGATTTATCGATATCGTCGGCTAGTTCTTGTCGGCACATGATAATAGCTCCCCGGGGTCCACGTAATGTTTTGTGAGTAGTTGTGGTCACAACATCACAATAAGGGACAGGATTGGGATGAACACCACCTACAATCAGGCCGGCTATATGGGCAACATCTCCTAGAAGATAAGCACCAACCGAGTCGGCTATTTCCCTCCAGGGAGCAAAATCAATCTCACGCGGGTATGCACTAGCACCCACAATAATCAGGTTAGGCTTGTGTTTTTGTGCTAATTGGGAGACAGTTTCCAAATTTATCCGCTCAGTCTCAGAGTCTAGTCCATAATGAACTATGTCGTAGTACTTACCAGAAAAGTTTTGCGGCAAACCATGTGACAAGTGCCCACCATGATCTAATTTCATGCTTAATACGACATCTCCAGGTGAGAGTAGAGCATGGAAAACAGCTAGATTTGCCTGAGATCCAGAGTGGGGTTGTACGTTGACATGTTCGGCGGAGAATAAGGCCTTTGCACGATCGATCGCTAGCTGTTCAATTTGATCACTATGATCGCAGCCGTTGTAGTATCTGGCCGTCGGATAGCCCTCAGCATATTTGTTGGCAAAAACTGTACTTTGTGCTTGCATTACCGCATGACTGGCAAAATTTTCGGATGGGATCAGGGTTAAGTAGTTCTGCTGCCGAGTCAGGTCGGATACTGCGATTTCAAATACTTCAGGGTCAAATTTGAATAAGGATTTCTTCATTGCTTTCCTAAATGAGAGGGTTAAAATTTTAACACGCTAAAGGTGGGCTTTCAACCCAATGTGTAGATCTTAAATGACCGGTGTATCTGCAATAGAAAACCATTATTGAAAAAACCAGAGCTGACACCACGGCTAAGCTATATGGTTCAGGATCTTATCAAGCTAATGTGCTGAAAAATACAGATAGATGGAGAATCCACCTAACCTAATTATTTGGAAATGTCAGCCTACAAACGGGTCTAAAAGACTTTTTAATGATCGGTTCTAACTATAGCAAAGGCAGGATAACTACGCTCAATTATCGAGAAATAGTGGTTGTCAAAACATTATGTAGGACGAAATTAAAATTAGAAAAATTTTAGTTCGCAAAGTGCAGTCTAAGATAACTTTGACTGATTATATGATAATAACGACGAATCAAAACTTTCTTGACCAGTTAGTGAACCAGCGTTCAACAACCACCTTCTTCTGCGTGAAAAATTCGACTGCATCTCTTCCTTGCCCATGCATATCACCAAAGAAGCTGTCTCCCCAGCCACTAAAAGGAAAGAATGCCATTGGGGCTGCAACACCCAAATTGATACCGATGTTACCTACATGGGCTTGATAACGAAATTGTCTAGCGGCAGCACCATTACTAGTAAAAAGACAAGCCATATTACCAAACCGACTGCTATTGACTAATTCTATAGCATCCTCGATAGTTTCAACATGTATCATACTCAAGACAGGACCAAAAATCTCCGTATGCGCGATGTCGCTGTCCGGTGAAACTTTTTCTAGGATAGTAGGTCGGATAAAGTATCCTTTTTCAAACCTCTCAATTTTTGGTTGTCTACCATCTACCAAAACCTCAGCACCATTTTCTAAACCCAACTGAATTTGGTTCTCAATCCGGTTCTTGCTTTCAGCAGTAATAACTGGCCCCATTTCGACTGATTGGTCTAACCCGTTTCCAACCACACGTGTAGAAGCTTGTTCGGCAATAGCATCAGTAAACGGAGATTTGGCTTCGCCAACAGTTACAGCAATCGAAGCAGCTAAGCAACGTTGGCCTGCACAACCAAAAGCGCTGTCAGCCGTAATCTGGCTAGTCATCCCAAGATCAGCGTCAGGCATGATAATAATTGGGTTTTTAGCTCCACCTTGACACTGGGCCCGCTTACCATTGGCTGTTGCTCTGGCATAAACCTGTTTTGCTACTGGAGTAGAGCCTACAAAACTAATAGCCTTAACCTGAGGATGATCAATCAAAGCTTCCGCTACTTCTGCATTACCATGAAGCAAATTAACTACGCCTTTGGGTAAGCCAACTTGATGCAACAGTTGGAAAATTTGTTGCATGGTGTTTGGTACTTTTTCGGAAGGTTTAACTATGATCGTGTTACCACAGGCAATAGCATAAGGCAAAAACCAAAATACGATCATAGCTGGGAAATTAAAAGGTGTAATAGCTGCACAAACACCGACTGGCTGACGAATCATCGTCTCATCAATACCTTTGGCAATATCTTCTGAATTATAACCCTGCATTAGCATTGGAATTCCACAAGCGACTTCAACATTCTCAATAGCTCGACGGAGTTCACCTTTAGATTCGGCTAAGGTTTTTCCACATTCTATTGTGATAGTCTGGGCTAATGAGTCTAGGTTTTCTTCCAGCAGTTGCTTCAAACTAAATAGATACTGAATGCGATCGGTAGCAGGTGTTTCTCTCCACTCTTGAAGGGCTTTCTGGGCAGCCTGAACCGTACTGTCAACATCAGTGAAAGATGAAGCTGGAATTTGGCTAATCACCTCATCAGTAGTTGGGTTAAGGACATCAATTTTTTCAATAGCTGTTGGATAAACCCACTGTTGATTGACGTAATTAGGTAAAGTTTCTATCATTTTTTAAGTAGTTCCTTCAATATTAGATGCGACTGGCATAAACATAGTAAGCGCCGATTGTTAACCCACCTGAATCAGTTAAGTAAGTTTGCAATCTGGTCTCGCCAGCAGATAATTGAAAAGTGAAAGACACACTTTTATCGGATGTTGATATGGTTTGTGTCTGTTGGTCTTCACCAATTTTGATGGTAGCGGATTGTAATTCTAATGCTTTTCCACCGTTATATAAGTCGATCTTGTCGCTTGGAATACCTTCTTTAAGCCGGCGATCTTCCTCTTTGGGCCAACGTCTCAATTCAAAATGATATTCACCGTCATGGGCGAAATCGACTGCCCAGTAACCGTTACAGACCAAACCTTGGCGAATTTGGCCTTGGTTCCAAGCATGCTGCTGACCATGCCAGTCGTGGCTGGTTAGTAGAGATATTTGCTCCTGATCACTACCAACAATAATGGGGCAGTCTTCATCAAATCGAGGTGAAACTAAGTCCCACCAATCCTCATAGTGTTGACATAAATCTTGTATGACCTCGGGGTGTTGATCAGCTAGATCCTGACGTTGTTCTGGATCCAACAGAATGTCGTATAATTCTCGACCGTTGATCAGTCGCCAACGCTGATTCATAGTTGCACTTTGTTTCCATTTAATCGGACGTTCAACTCTTTGCGAATCAGTAACAATTACTCTTTCAGTCAGTTGATTGATTTCAAATCTCAACCGTGAGGCTAAACTAATACCATGAAAATCTGCAGTCTCTGGTGGGTCAACATTACACAAATCAATCAGCGTCGGCAACAGGTCAATATTGGCAGTCAGGTCGTCTATTTCATCTCCACTTGTGTGTCCTCCATTAGGCCAATGTAGAAAAATAGGCACCCTATGACCACCCTCATATTCAGATCCTTTTTTACCTCGCATCCCAGCATTGAAGCCGTTAATCACAAATTGATCTTGGTCTAACTGACAACCTTCAGCCGAACCGTTATCGGTCATAAAAATAAAAATAGTGTTATCTGCGATTTCTAGTTGATCTAACTCCTGCCGCAATCGACCAATATTTTCATCAATGTTGGTGATCATCCCATAAAAGTTGGCTCTGGATTCTGGTACCTGTTGGTCAATGTAGGGTGCAGCATATTTCTGTGGAACGCGAAATGGTCCATGTGGAGCGTTAGTCGGAATATAGCAGAAAAATGGCTGATCCCGATGTTTATGAATAAATTTGGTGGCTTGCTCAAACCAAATATCGGTGCAATATCCTTCGAATAGCTCTTCAACACCATTACGCCAGTAAGTATCGTCAAAGTAATCGTTACCCCAGTAATCGGGCGTTTGACTAATACCACCCCCACCATGATAGAGGGCTTCATCAAAGCCCCGATTATGTGGGTGGAAAGGGTAGTTATCGCCGAGATGCCATTTACCAAACATACCAGTCCGATAACCATTAGCTCGAAAAATGTCAGCCATAGTAGTTTCATCATTACGCAATAGCGACCGACCACCGATGGTATGCCAAACGCCAGTGCAATTGCAATACCGGCCAGTCATAATCCCAGCTCTAGTCGGGGCACAAGTTGGCCCAACATGAAAATTCGTCAAACGAGTACTTTTGGCATGCAGTTG
>JACLAC010014793.1_pt1 | contig 70359 bp, 60 predicted proteins | sample 8027881 | NCBI WGS metagenome assembly JACLAC01 (sample SAMN15725517, study PRJNA655200) | protist metagenome | isolation source: fluorescence activated cell sorting (FACS) single amplified genomes of... | place: Spain: Blaines Bay Microbial Observatory, Mediterranean Sea | collected 2016-01-19
CACCTAATTCTTATTAGGCAAACCTTGAATTTCTTAAATACCTTTACATCTTGAGTTCCACATAAAAGGTAAATCTCATGGACAAATTTTCATTTCTAGGCAACGGAGACATTGGCAATTTCGACCATCTTTTTGAACAATTCCGTCAGGATCCTGAATCAGTTGATAAAAGTTGGCGTCAGTTTTTTGAAGGTTTTGAGTTTGCAGAAGCAAATTACGACCCAGAAGGTATTGACGGTGCGATACCTGAAGCTTTCCAGAAAGAAGTCAATGTGCTCAATCTGATTGGAGCATATCGTCAAAGAGGCCATCTCTTCGCAAAGACAAATCCCATCAGACCAAGGAGGATGCATGAACAACCGATTCTTTTAGAAAACTTCAATCTTAGCGAAGGTGATTTTGAAACCGTTTTCCAAGCTGGCAGCAGAATTGGACTAGGGCCCGCTACATTGCGAAAAATTATCGATTTTCTTGAAGAAGCTTATTGTGGCTCTATTGGCGCTGAATATAAGTATGTTCGTACTCCACACATAGTCGATTGGATTCAGTCAAGAGTTGAGCAGAATCGTAATCATACCATCTTCAACAAAGAAGAAAAAAAACACATTTATGAAAAATTGATGAGGGCAGTCGATTTTGAAGCCTTTCTTCATACGAAATTCGTAGGTCAAAAACGATTCTCACTTGAGGGAGCAGAAGCTATCATTCCAGCTCTGGAAACACTTGTTGAGGAAGGAGCTGCTCTTGGAGTTAAAGAATTTGTCATTGGGATGGCCCATCGCGGACGCCTAAATGTATTAGCAAATATTCTGAACAAGAATTACGAAAATATTTTTGTAGAATTTGAAGGAAAATCTTTTGGAGATTCCATTTTTGAAGGAGATGTAAAATATCACATGGGTTATTCGAGTGACCGCATTGCCCATAATGGTGAGAAGGTCCACCTGAGCCTTGCACCAAATCCTTCTCACCTCGAAGCTGTCAACCCTGTTGTTGAGGGAATGGCTAGGGCCAAAATTGAAAAGCGCTACTCTGGGGATGAGAAGAAACTGGTCCCCATTCTAATTCACGGGGATGCATCAATTGCAGGGCAAGGAATCATTTATGAGGTGCTCCAAATGTCCCAGTTGAAGGGCTACAAGACAGGTGGAACAGTACATGTTGTTCTCAACAATCAAGTCGGCTTTACGACAGACTACATTGAAAGTCGTTCAAGCACCTACTGCACTGATATTGCCAAAACGACGCTCTCACCGGTCTTCCATGTTAACGGAGATGATATTGAGGCTGTAGTTCATACAATCGAAATGGCCCTGGAATTCCGTCAGCAGTTTCATCGGGACGTTTTTGTAGATATACTTGCATATCGTAAACACGGGCACAACGAAGGGGACGAACCACGCTTTACACAACCTACTCTTTACAAGTTAATTGGTAAGCACCCCAACCCAAAGTTAATTTACAGAAATCGATTGATTGATGAAGGTACCTACAGTGGAGCTGAACTGGACGAAATTGACCGTAATTTCAGAGAACAAATGAACTCTTCGCTAGAACTTTCACACAAGAGAGAACAACTGGAGCCCACCTCTTTCTTCGAAGGAGATTGGCAAGGGCTAAGGTTAGCTCAACAGGAAGAACACCAGAAATCACCTGATACAGGTGTCAATCTTCCAAAACTCCAGGAATTAGCCAAAAAACTGACAGCGCTACCTGATGATTGGAAGATTTTCCCAAAAATCCGAAACCTCTACAAAGATCGATTAAAGATGGTGAATGAAAGAGAGATTCTTGATTGGGGTATGGGTGAACAATTGGCTTATGCTTCTCTACTTGATGAGGGAACTGGAATTAGAATCAGTGGTCAGGATGTTCGAAGGGGCACCTTCTCACATCGACACGCTGTTGTGGTGGAAGAAGACGACACTAAGCATGTTCCTCTCATGCATCTCAGTGATTCTCAGGGATTACTGAGTATTTATAATTCACATCTTTCTGAATATGGAGTCCTTGGCTTCGAATATGGTTATGCCGTGTCATCACCGAAAGATCTGGTGATTTGGGAAGCCCAATTTGGTGATTTTGCTAATGGTGCTCAAATAATCATTGATCAATTTATTGCTTCTGCAGAAACAAAGTGGCAGCGGATGAATGGTTTGGTCCTCCAGCTACCTCATGGTTACGAAGGCCAAGGTCCAGAACACTCCTCAGCGAGAATTGAAAGATTCATGACCTTGTGTGCCGACAACAACATGTACATTCTAAATTGTACAACCCCGGCCAATCTCTTTCATGCTCTTAGAAGACAGACTGCACGACCATTTCGAAAACCTTTGGTGATCTTCACCCCAAAAAGTCTGCTGCGTCATCCAAAGTGTGTAAGTTCTCTAAATGATTTTGGAAAGGGTACATTTTTTCAAGAAGTTATTGATGATAACTTTGCTGATCCAGCAAAGGTGAAAAGAGTTTTGTTTTGTAATGGAAAAATCTACTACGACCTGGTGGGAAAGCAGCAACTCGAAGAACGTAAAGATGTCGCTGTTGTGCGCCTGGAACAACTCTATCCGATAGCAACAGATCAGATCAAGGAAGTCCGTAACCGTTACCCACAAACGAAGGAGTGCTTTTGGGTTCAGGAGGAGCCCGAAAATATGGGTGCAGCAGGATTCGTGATGCGGAAATTCCCTGATCTAGGATGTTCCATTAAGTTGGTTTCGCGCAAAGGAAGTAGTAGCCCTTCTACTGGGTTTTCTGTAATGCACAAAAAGCAACAAGAAGAACTGATTCATCAAGCGTTTGCTTAAAACCCCAAAATCATAACTCTAAGCTCAGAGATAAAGTATGCCCGTTGTTGAGATAAAGATCCCTAGCCCTGGGGAATCAATCACAGAAGTTACTATTGAAACCTGGCACAAGGCAGATGGGGAATTCGTCCAGATTGACGAAATTTTATGTGAAATTGAAACTGACAAAGCAACGTTACCTATGCCCGCAGAGGTTGCGGGAACAGTCCAAATCATATTGAAAGAGGGAGCTGACGCAAAAGTAGGAGACGTTCTTTGTAAAATTGACACGGCTGGGATACTAAATGCTGATTCAAGTGGGGCAACTACTGAACTTTCAAACAATGCTATTTCCAAGAAGGTGGAGCCTTCCAGCGTCGGTTATGCGGCTGGACATCCATCGCCTGCAGCACTTAAATTAATGAACGAAGCAGAGATCTATGCTGACAAGATTCAAGGTTCTGGTCCCGGCAATCGGATTACAAAGCAGGATGTTGAAATAGCTAAAAATCAGATGCCTTCGCCCGCTAAAATTGAGTCAACAGCCCAGCCAGCTTCAGGTCAATCTGAATCTGATGGAGATGCAGTTCCTAAATCTTCCAGCAGGGAGCAGCGACGTGAGAAAATGTCCCGGCTTCGGATCAAACTCTCAGAACGCCTAGTTGCTGTAAAAAATGAAACCGCTATGCTGACAACCTTTAACGAGGTTGACATGAGTGCGATCTTCGCAATACGAAGGGATTACAAGGAAAAATTTGAAAAAAAGTATGGCCGGCGCCTTGGTTTTATGGGTTTTTTCACAAAAGCCGTGAGCGAGGCAGTACAAGATTTTCCGGCAGTGAATGCAATGATTGATGGCAATGAAATTGTTTACAGTGATTACGTCGACATAGGCATCGCTGTAAGCGCTCCGAAAGGACTAGTGGTTCCTGTCGTTCGTAATGCAGAAAGTCTGACTATACCACAAATTGAACTGGAGATTGGGAGACTGGCCAAGCGAGCAAGGGATAACAAGTTAAGTGTAGAAGAGATGACGGGAGGTACCTTTTCGATCACTAATGGTGGTGTCTTCGGATCCTTGCTTTCAACACCAATCATCAACCCCCCTCAAAGCGCCATTTTGGGGATGCATAACGTGGTGGAAAGACCAGCAGCATCAAATGGCCAGGTTGTGATTCGTCCGGTTATGTACTTGGCTCTCAGTTACGATCACCGAGTCATTGATGGCCGTGAATCCGTTAGCTTCTTGTTTAAAGTGAAAGAATATCTTGAAAATCCTGCAAGGATACTTCTCGGAGTATGAAGCTAAACGAAGAATTATTTAACAAACAGACAGTCGGTACTTGTGGAGAAGTACCGATACTCAGGCTGTTAATTTGTTGGGGGATGCACCTCACCCTCTCTCCGGAATTGAGCCAAACGATCCGCTTGTGGTAGAGAAGCGAGATGTGCATAAATTGCAGGAAGCGCGTTGCTCTTTCGCAACTTAAGAAAATCGTTGTCACCAAGCTTGTTAAGATTTTCCTCGTTCACGAGATATAAGCCAGTAATCTGCTGGGTTTTGCCCATGTTTTGGAAGTTCAGATTCATTGAGGTAAAAAGGTTCATGTCTGTCAATTCTTTGCAAACCTGATGTGTGAACTGTTCCATTTGGTGTAGCTCAGTCAGATATTTCCTGACATGTTCCATAGTCTCGCTTAGTTCTCCTTCGGGTGTGAACAAGGGGTTACCCTCTTCGGTTCCAACCAATTCACTTTCTTCATCAACACAAATTAAAAATTGATTGGGATCTTGAGTAGGTGCAAGGGTAAACGGATACCTACGAATAGCTGCAGGAACATAGGGTACTAACCATTTTCCTTGATCATCAATATAAAGGTTCTCTCCTTGCTGTAGCCCTAACAAAGCAACAGGCCTAAACTCTTTTGTACTGGGTTCTTCTAAAAAGATAATCGGATAGTAAGCAGCAGCTCGGAAAAATTCTTTAAGAGCAATAGGAGCGAAATGAAAATCTTTTGCAAAAAGGAAATTGTCTGTTCCCTTGACAAATAGATGACTGTGATTTTCTTTCGTTACGGGTACAACTTTCTTAAACATGCGACTCCTGTGCATGGTTGGAACTGGTTCAAAAAGACTCAGCCTTTCAATGGCTAGTCAAATCCTAAGCATCTTAGCCTGAAGTCTTTAAACGTTACACTCAAGTCCACAATGCAAAATCATTCAGGAATGGTTCAAATTGACTGCTGATGGCATAATTCTTTGAAAAAGTGAAAAGTCATCCATGTGGAAAAGACCCAAAGGTTGGATTCGCAAAGGAGAGGATTCAGCATGGCTCGCAGAGCTCGACAAGAGTTGTTTCAAAAAAGCTTGGCGAGAAGAGTCATTCAGCAGATTGATGAAAAAATCGTGGTTCCGTGCTTGGACATGGCATGCTGAAGCCAATTCAAAAGCTTTAGCATTTTTGGTTGTCGAGGATCTACCTGATTTGTTCTCAATCCTCAGAGTTGGTGTAGTTCCAGAATGCCAACGGCAGGGAATTGGAAAAGAAATGATAGACTTCTTGATTCAGCTAGCTAGGAATGAGCAGGTCCCCAATATCTTACTGGAAGTTCATGAGTGCAATCTTGCAGCTCAGCATCTATACTTTGCCTCAGGTTTTCGTCAAATTCATCGAAAGAAAGGCTATTACCACGATCCCTCAGGCAATGCCCTAGTGTTGATCAAAGCAATTTCTTAATTGGTTATCACGATGAATGATGCGCCAGAAGCTCTACCCTAGCTCATCGAAGAAGCCCAAATTTCCTGTCGATTACTTTAATTCACCTAATTGCATATCTTTTAAAGTCAATATTTTTAACTCTTTAACTGGTTCAACTGCTTTATCTTATTTTCAAAAAAATGCTCTATACATTGCTCTGGCTAATTTAAGATTTACAAAACTTGTTATTGCGATGAAAGCGAACGCCATCATTTTATGTTTTCGATTCTTCCTGAGCAGATAGATAATATCATTTCACAAACTAGCTCATAAAAATATGGCCTAAATCTGACCGTGGCATCCTTCGATTCTCCAAGCCTATACTTATAAAAGAAGATCTGAATCTTGTGACATAGAGACCAATTGCTCCATTAGTGCGTCCAAGCTTAAAACTTCGGCATATAATGCAGAACAACCAATAAAAGCAATCTTCTCACATCTTCAGAAGCTGGAAGAGTGACTTTACAATGTTGACCTTCAGCATCATCAAGGTGAATTAGAAGTCAAAGTGTATTCCCAAATGGGCTGAAAACTGAGATTCAGTGTTCTTGCTTTGATCTCCGCAGAACATTTTTATATCACGTCTTCATTTGACAGATCCTTTATTAACGTAACGTGCATTATCAGTAGTTAGGTTCATAACTGAGATATTTGCAAATCGGCATATATGATATCAATGGCTTCACGTTTTCTTTCCAAAATTTTGCCAAGAATAAATACTCCAACGGCAGTTTTTGTTATATGAGTTAACTTACCGCAACTCGTAATCGTCAACGTCATTGACAAAACAACTGAAGATTAGCTAACAACATTGAAAACAAAAGCAGGTATTAAAATGAAGTAGTCATAGCGAGTCTTTTTTTATGCCTTGAGTAAATGCAATAGGCCTTCGCAATAACCAAGTGCTACTAGTCCAAACACCAGCAGAAACTATACAAAAAATGAGAAAATACCCAAAGACAAAATCATCTCCAGCACAAATATCAATGTGATGAAAGCCCTAAGAACATTCTTTGAAAAGTGAACGTGTATTTTTGATAGGGGGTTTTTCGACACGCTAAGTTAAGACATGAATTCATATGATATTTATTGATTTTAATTACTGAATAGTTTGCCAAATATAAAATGAGAAGGACTTTTCAATTGTTTTCTCATTGGATTAAGTTCGCTTTTGTAGAAGTATACCCTTCAGATATTCACCTTCAGGAAAAGATAGTAATTGTGGATGATCTTGATCTGCAGAAAAGGTATCGATAATCAAAAAGTCATGTCTGGCATCCTCTGCGCTACTTGCCAAAATCTTTCTGAACAGTTCGGGGCTGATTGCACCTGAACAACTAAATGACGCCAATAGTCCTCCTAAATTCAAGAGTTTCATAGCGAGCAAATTGATATCTTTGTAAGCTCGTGCAGCTTTTTCAACATTTTGCTTTGTTGGCGCAAACTTTGGTGGGTCAAGTATAACCAGGTCAAAATTTCGTCCTTGATCTCGAAATTTTCTGAGGGATGCAAATACATCCGCTTCCATCCACGTAGTTTTCTCTTCTTGTAACCCATTCATCTTTGTGTTCAATTTTGCCATTTTCAAAGCTTGACCAGAACTATCGATGGAAGTTACAAACTTTGCCCCGCCGCGCAATGCATTAAGACTGAATCCACCCGTATAACAAAAACAATTTAGGACCTCTCTGTTGTTTGAGATTTCTTGGATTTTGGCTCGGTTAGCTCGTTGATCAAGGTAAAATCCTGTTTTTTGCCCATTTTTAACATCAATGTAGTATTCTAATCCATGTTCCTTGATTACAAAATTAGGGGGTAGTTCTCCTAGGATTGATCCACATTGTCTTTCAAGTCCTTCCAACCTACGAACCTCAGTATCAGACCTTTCAAAAACACACTCTAATCTCGTCAAATCTATCAATTGTCTAATCAAGACCTCCCTCCAATATTCCATGCCGACAGATAAGAATTGTAGCACCAATACCTGATTATATTGATCGATGATGAGTCCTGGAAAACCATCAGCTTCGCCATGAACAAGACGTTTTGCATTGCTGGCCATATTGCTTGAACTACGATAGGAGAGGGCCTTCTGCAATCTAGAATAGAAAAAATTTTCATCAATTTTATCCCGTTCGTTAAAGCTCCAAAAACGTAATCGAATTTGAGATTTTGGACTCCATGCAGCATATCCTAGGAATTTTCCAGATGATGATTCTACCCTGACGGTTTGACCAGGTTGGTTTGCATCCGCTTCGGATTCTACAGCACCAGAGAAAACCCATGGGTGTCTCCTATGAACAGATTTTTCACGGCCTGGTTTTAGACGAAAAATAGGAATGATAGTTGATTGAAGTTTCATAATTTTTTGAAAAGTTAACGTCGTTTGCTTTTATCAGGGACAAATCTCCAAAAATTGCACCTGCACAATAAATAAAAATTTATAGTTAGTAGTTGGATTTGGACGACCCGGCGAATTGAAAAATTATATGCTTGAACCACCTGAAATCTTCACGCATTGATGACGCAAGTTTGGAATGGATCCCCAACGTAAGCGATATTATTGGATTGGAGCAATCCTATTAACCCTCTGGTTAGCTGTTTTGCTAACAGCCACTCTGGTCTGGAACCGATTTGATGCAGACAGAGTGATTATACGTCAGATTTGGTCACCAGAAACAGGATGGTCACTTGGCGATGACCAGCCATGGCGTTTTCTCTATGAATTCGGAACAATTCCAGCGTTTGCACTTACCTTTATTAGCCTACTCGCTTGGTATCGATCCCTCCAATCACCGAAATGGATCCGCTTTCGGCGTTATTTTCTGCTCTACAGTTTGACCTCAATAGTGGGCGCAGGCCTAATCGTAAACGCCCTTTTAAAAGAATATACCGGGAGACCTCGTCCTAGAGAGGTTGTGGAATTTGGTGGTAATTGGGAATATCGGGCTGCTTTGGAACTGGGAATTCCAGGTCAGGGTCAGTCCTTTCCATGTGGGCATTGCACAATGGGATTTATTTTTGCCTCCGGTGTAATGTTCTGGAACTACTCCCCTCCATTAGCAATTGGATCTTTGGTACTCGGGTTAGGGTATGGCACGCTGATGAGTACAGCCAGACTTGTCCAAGGTGCACACTACGTTAGTGATGCTTTTTGGTCTTTGGGGGTCATGGGTGCCACGTTTATCTGTTTTTACTTTTTTGTACTTCAGCCCCCACTATCCGATAGTGTTCTGGTTCGAAAAATTAGTAATCGAACAAAATGGCGCTTAAGAATTGGGATTGCTGCTTGCCTAATTTTGATAACGGTCCTCTACTCAACACGTCGTCCCTTTTTCAAGGAACACCAAAGAATTGTTAGTTTATCGCTTGAAGCTCTGCACATTGAGCTTGTCACGAATGTTCCAGCTGAAAATTGGGACGTTGAATTTACAAATGTTGATCATCTGATCATGGATCTTCAGGTGAATGGCTTTGCTTTTCCTGCATCAAAACATGATCTTGATGTTGACACAGAGCTGTCTTCTAAGGGAATCATGCAGATCCTTGTGAACAGTAAAACGTTTGGTTACTTTCCTGAGTTGCACGAAGGAGTGACCTTGAGAGTCCCCATGCGTTTTCAACACCGTTTATCTCTAACCCCTCTGCCCCCTTAATGCGTCGACTCATCCAAATCCTGATAGTTGATTCGATCCGTGACCTGATTCGCTACAAATCTTTTTTTCTCCTCGTGGGACTTCTCCTTGTAGCAGATAGACTCCTGCGGAGATATGTAAAGATTCGACCAGATGGCTTTGAATTGCCAAGTTCGAGGGAACTTGGGATGGCTGCTAGGTGGCTGTTTCTTGAAGCCCCAAATGTAATTAGTGAATGGCTTTTGGACTGGCGAACTCTATTTGTGGGTGGATGCCTATTTGCTGCCAAACAATTGACATCAATGTGGCCAACCATGGACATGCGCAAAATGCATCGTTCCGAAGGAGGATCTTGGCGTATCTTGAAATCACTACAAAGCTTACGTTGGTCCCAGTTTGCCTGGGATGCATGTGCTGTTGGAATGGTAGTTTGTATTGGAGGAGTTTGGGCTGCAACTAGCTGGGTAATTGGTCGGGAAATTTGGATTCAAAGCAGCTCAGTTTACAGCCTTTTGCTTCCAATAGGAATGATAGGATCGGCTTGGCCCATAGGAATGGCCGGATTTTCATATTCCTCCAAGCTCGCCGTTTTGAACAATTGCTTTACAACCAAATTAAAACTTTTTTCAGAACTGCTAAAGAATAGAAGAGTTTTTTGGTACTCTTGGCTATTTTATCTTGCAAGAATCCTAGTCTCTCTACTTTTCGTTTTATTGATTCCAATTCTTTCACTCCTAACTCTTGAAAACTTCTTTCTTCGAATTTTGATAGCCTCCATTTCCGCAGCCCCCGCTTACTCCTATGTAAAAATGGCTTCATTCAAATTCTTCCTTGAAGTCTACCGTCCTTACTCTGAAGTGGTTGCAGAATATCAAAGCTACTATTCTCGACACTTTTAATGAAGAACTACTTATTAAAATTATTTCCTCGTCTAACAAAACTTTTTCTGTTGAAAAAGAGGTTTCTCTCTGCTTGTTGGGCTTTTGGGTTTCCCATTCAAAGACCATGATTCATCAATTGGTTTTATCAATAAATTCACCTAAAAATTCATTTAAATTTTCAGATTCAGCCATCTTGCTGTTTTTTTAGAAAACTATAAGTTGAAAACGCTAGGAATTAGCCGCTTTCTGTAGACTAAAACTGTGACATCACCCTATATGATCAGGATTTCGAATGCTTCGCAGTACCAATGAGTGGCAGAGTCTTGATTCCCGCCACTTCATGCATCCCTTTACAGACTCAAAGGATCTTGGGCGCAATGGAACCAGGATCATAACTAAGGCCGAAGGAGTATATCTTTGGGATTCAGAAGGAAATCAGATCATTGATGGTATGGCTGGCTTGTGGTGTGTGAACGTTGGATACGGCCGAGAAGAGCTCGCAAAAGCTGCTTATAAACAACTGCAGCAACTTCCTTACTACAATAGCTTCTTTCAATGTACCCACCCTCCAGCAATTGAACTATCAGAGAAGCTAGCCCAAATCAGCCCCACTCAGTTCAATCATGTCTTTTATGTCAACTCCGGATCTGAGGCCAATGACACTGTCCTGCGAATGGTTCGCAATTATTGGAAACTTTTGGGACAGCCCCAGAAGCGCGTTCTGATTAGCAGAATCAATGGATATCACGGAAGCACAGTCGCTGGAGCGAGCCTAGGCGGTCAAAAATTCATTCATGACATTGATGATCTACCTATTCCTGACATTGTCCACATTGACCAACCATACTGGTACCAAAACGGTGGTGACAGCTCTCCATCAGAATATGGAATTTTGGCTGCCCAGGAACTTGAGAAGAAAATCAATGAACTTGGTATTGAGAGTGTAGCCGCTTTCATCGGAGAACCAATTCAAGGTGCTGGGGGTGTGATCGTTCCACCAGAGACTTATTGGCCTGAAATACAGCGTATTTGTGACAAGTACGAAATTCTGCTAATTGCTGATGAAGTGATCTGTGGTTTTGGCAGAACAGGACATTGGTTTGGTTCAGAATATTTTAATATTCGACCAGACCTGATGCCAATTGCCAAAGGTCTTTCCTCTGGATATCTTCCTATAGGAGGCGTCATGATTGCTGACCGAATTGCTGATGTTATCATTGGGAAAGGCAAGGAATTCGCCCATGGCTTCACATATTCTGGACATCCTGCGGCATGCGTTGTGGCTTCAAGAAACCTTGAAATCATCAAACGAGAGGGTCTAGTAGAAAAAGTTCGGAATGAAACTGGGCCCTATCTTCGTAAACTGTTGGAGCAATTCAATGAACACCCTTTGGTGGGGGAAGTTAGGAATGTAGGTTTGCTCGGGGCAATTGAATTAGTTAATGACAAGTCATCAAGGAGTTTTTTTCCTGAACGTGGGAAAGTTGGTGAAAGATGCAGGGATCTTTGTATCAGGAACGGTTTAGTGATGAGAGCGGTTAAAGATACTATGATTCTTTCTCCACCCCTTGTTGCTTCGAGAGATCACTTGGATGAGATTTACAAGAAAGCTCTCAAATCACTCAATCAGTTGGCAGAAGAACTAGGACGTTGCTGATTGTTTTTTTCCATAGAGCTAAATTTTTCAATGTAAAGGACGGTTTTATTCCATTTGCACCGCACAAGAGTTCATTCTCTGATGGCGCATTTTTACAGAACCCAAGGCTGGAGAATTTAAATGAAAATGAATCCAAAAAATCACTCTCAACTTTCAAGACGTTACTTCTTGCGGGGCCTCGGTGCTGTAGCAGCAGGGCTCACTTTCTCACCAGGTAAAGGTTGGAGTTCCGAAGAGAAGCGGCTCAACTTTTACAATTGGGATACCTATATTGGTGAAACAACTTTGGATGATTTCCGTACTGCCACTGGAATAGAAGTAAGTATGGATCTGTTTGCCGATAATGATGAATTATTTTCCAAGCTCAAAGAAGGTAACCCTGGCTATGATGTGATCGTTCCATCAAATGACTTTGTCGAACGCATGATCCGAGCAAATATGCTAGTCAAGCTAGATCACTCCAAAATTCCAAACTTCAATAACTTGGACAAAGCTTTTCAGGACGCAGCATTTGATCCGAAGCGAGCTTACAGTATGCCTTATATGTGGGGAACCGTTGGAATCGGATATCGCAAATCAAAGGTATCGAAAGTACCAGACAGTTGGGCGAGTCTGTTTGCATCAAGTGAATACTCGGGAAGGATCGCTTTGCTTAACAGCCCATCAGAGACAATTCCTATTGCCATGAAGTACCTCGGTCATTCAATAAACACTGCCGATTCTGAAGTTGTTCAGACTGTCGAAGATCTGATGATCAAGCAGAAGAAACACATCAAGGTCTTTGCTGAGGACAATGGACAAGATTTGCTGCTCTCTGGAGAGGTTGATCTAACGATGGAGTACAACGGCGACATTATTCAAGTGCAGGAGGAAGATGATGATATCGCCTATATCGTTCCCAAGGAGGGAACACTCCTATGGGAAGATTGCCTATGCATCCCCAAAGGAGCCCCACACTCTGAAAACGCTCACGCATTTATGAACTACCTGCTGGACGGAGATGCTGGAGCACTAATCGCCGATTTCATCCAGTATGCGACACCAAATGCAGCCGCGAAAGCAAAACTCAGTGATGAATATCGAAACAATCCAGCTATCTTCCCAACTGATGAGGTTCTGGGACGAAGTGAGTCTTCAAAATACCGTGGAGAAGCAATGCAACGACTTTTTGACGAGGCATGGACACGTATATCTGCAGCGTAGAGCCCTTCCCAAAGGCCTGGATAAAACTGGGCCTATATTATCCAAACTAACACTTTTACACATAAGTGGATTACTGGCGGAAATCAAACAAGGTTTTTTTGTCCTTTGGGATACCCCCCACAATCTGGCTATTTGCCTTCTTTCTTGGGCCCCTTTTTCTGGTTTGGGGTCTTAGTTTTGGTGAGAAACAAGGCATCATTAGGGTGGCTATCACAGGTACACTCGAAAACTATTTAAGAGCTTTACAGCCTCTTTACTTGCAAATATTTCTCAAATCTTTCTGGTATGCAGGCCTAACTACTTTCTTCTGTCTAGTGATTTCTTTTCCAGTTGCCCTGGCAATCACCTTTGGATCAGACCGCTGGAAGCCAATTTTACTGCTACTTATAATTCTGCCATTCTGGACAAATCTGCTGATCCGTACGTACGCGTTGATTGCTGTTCTGAGAACAAACGGATACCTAAATGATTTGTTGGAATTGATTTGGCAGTCTGCTGATAGTGGACTTAGAATACTTGGATTGGGAGATTGGAATCTATTAGGAGAAAGATTCCATCGTTTTGAGCTGCTTTATAATAACTTCGCAGTTGTCTATGGATTGGTCTATGTTCACCTACCATTTATGGTTTTACCTCTTTATGCAGCGCTCGATCGGATGGATAGAAGTTATATTGAGGTGAGCCTTGACCTAGGTGCTAGTCAATGGCGGACTTTTCTTTCCGTAATTGTACCTCTTGCATTGCCTGGAATCATCTCGGGTGTGATTATTACCTTCATTCCTGCTTTAGGAACATACCTCACTCCGGACCTATTGGGGGGCACAGACAGTCAAATGATAGCAAATGTGATCGAGCGCCAGTTTAAATCTGCCAACGATTGGCCTTTTGGGGCTGCACTCTCGTTTTTGCTAATGTATCTAACATTTTTCGCACTTTCTGTAAGGGCTCTTCTAACAAATCATGATGAAAAAGGGCTTGCGTGAGTTTTCGTTCAAACAACCCAATTGGCCCGTTAGATTACTCTCGACGCACATGGATGAAGTTGATTTTGCTTGGAACCTTCGTTTTTTTATACGCTCCGATCATCACACTTGTAGCCTTTAGCTTTAACGACAGCCGTCGCAACATTGTCTGGCGAGGATTCACTTTCAAATATTATGAAAAAGCGTGGAACAACTCCTCCTTGGTGGAAGCGTTTGCAAATTCCCTGACAATTGCTTTATTGAGCACCCTCATCAGTGTAGTTCTCGGATCTATGACTGCGATATTGCTTTGGCGATTCCGATTTCCTGGAAAAGCGGGGTACGAAGGGCTCATGTCCTTACCAATTGTAATCCCCGAAATTTGTCTGGGCGTTGCTATGATGGCTTTCTTTTCACGTATTGGCTGGCCGTCTGGTCTCCATTGGCCACTCAATCTAGGGGCAATCACAATTGCACACATCTCCTTCAGTTTCCCATTTGTGACAGTGGTAGTTCGTGCTCGATTGGCAAGCTTCAATCGTGAATTGGAAGAGGCAGCGAAAGACTTAGGAGCTGGAGAGTGGCAAGCGTTTAAAGATATCCTCATCCCTCATATACGGCCAGGTCTCATTGCCGCAGCCCTATTGGCATTTACTCTCTCACTGGATGATTTTGTTATCACTTTTTTCACTTCTGGGCCGGACACTATTACCTTGCCAATCAAGATCTACTCGATGATTCGCTTCTCTGTGACGCCTGAAGTTAATGCTGCCTCAGCAGTCTTGATTGCCATTACCCTCATCATGACCTCCTTTGCTCTATGGTTTCAAGGCCGCAATGGAAATCAACCAGAAGGCACATTTCATGGCTGATCGGCCAGTGATCCTTCAAATTCAGAAAGTCGTCAAGCGCTTCGGAAATATCCATGCTGTCAATGGGGTGAACCTGACTATTCATGAAGGGGAGTTTTTTGCCCTGCTGGGGCCTTCAGGTTGTGGTAAGACGACACTGCTAAGGATGCTTGCGGGCTTCGAGTTTCCCAATGAAGGTAGTATCAAGATTGATGGAGAAGAGACCAAAGACATTCCACCAAACCAGCGTCCCGTCAATATGGTATTTCAGTCATATGCAGTGTTTCCACACATGACTGTCTTTGACAATGTGGCTTATGGACTAAGAGTAGTAAATGTGCCCCGTGAGGAAATTAAGGAGCGAGTGAAGGACGCCTTGGCGTTAGTGAGATTGGATGGTTATAACTCGCGCAAACCAGATCAGTTGTCAGGTGGACAGCGTCAACGTGTTGCATTAGCCCGTGCTCTAGTAAAGCGCCCCAGAGTTCTTCTGCTTGATGAACCTCTTTCTGCACTTGATGCAAAGCTTAGAGAAGCAATGCAATTGGAGTTGGTGAAATTGCAGAAAGCCGTAGGTATCACATTTTTAATCGTCACTCACGATCAAGATGAAGCTCTTTCGATGGCTGACAGAATTGCTGTAATGGAAAACGGGGTAGTGAGACAGGTGGCACATCCAAGAGAACTATATGAGTCTCCAAACTGCAAGTTTGTTGCAGACTTTATTGGCCGGATGAACTTGTTTTCAGGAATTGTTGAAGGTCATGAAGATGGCGGCCGACTGAAAGTCAAGACCGAGCTTCTTGGCAAACTGACTATTTCTTACAATGAGAAACTAAGTGGTGAGCTGCACCTCGCCGTTCGCCCAGAGAAGCTTAGAATCTCAAGCGAGATTCTTCCACCATCTCATTTTTCTTTCCCCGGGGAAATTGATGCGGTGGTATACCATGGCAGCGAGACCCATGTCTACCTGAAGACTGATGCTGGTCCTTTGTTATGTGCAACACTCACTAACATCAGCCGAAGTTCCATCCGTCCGAAACGGGGCGACCGACTTTGGGTTGGTTGGGCCCCTGAAGATACTCTCGTTCTCTCAGAGTGAGCCTTAAGTTGAGGCAACTTGTTTATCAAATCAATTTGGATTTATGTGATCCAAAAGCTCTTTTCTGTAAAGCAACCCACCTAGATATACTGTTTTACATAGCTAAACTGTAGAATAATCAGAAAAGTGGAATGCTAATGTAGACTTAAGATTTACCAATTCGCCAGTCACCAGAGTAAACGTTCACAGAACATTCTCGTTGAAATCCAAGCAAGGTCATATCAAATTCTTGAGCTAATTCAATTGCGAGGGAGCTTGGAGCTCCAATTCCAACTAAGTTTGGAATTCCCACCAGAAGTGCCTTCTGCACTAGTTCGAAACTAATTCTACCACTCACCAACAAAATCATGTCCTCAGTTGGGGTGTTTTTGTGATTTAGACTCCAGCCAACAACTTTATCAAGGGCGTTGTGCCGACCAACATCCTCTCTTAAACAAATCAAATTTCCATCGTAATCGAAAAGCCCAGATGCGTGGACACCTCCAGTTTTACGAAACATTTCTTGTGAGCTGGAAAGTTTCTTCGAAAAAGTTCCCAAAGAGAGATCACTTGGCCAGATGGCTCCTTTAGGCCTGTTAATTTCAAGATTCCTGAGGCTTTGAAGAGACTGACGCCCGCAGATTCCACAACTAGATTGCACATCTACTTTTCGATTCAGGCGGCTCCAGTCAACTTGAGTTCCTGAAGACAGCTCTACAACAATTACATTTTCTGAAACTTCTATCCGCGGATCTAAAGATCTTTTCACAGATTGAACAGAATCTATATCTCTAATTACTCCTTCCGACCAAAGGAAACCTAGAGCCAATTCTTTGTCATGACCTGGGGTGCGCATCGTTGTAGCTACGCGAAGTGTAAAGCCTTGTACAGACAATCTGATTTCAAGCGGTTCTTCAACAGCTACGACATCAAGAAGGGAGTACCTGGAACCATCCTTTCGCAGAACTTTGACTTTGATTTTGTGGATGGACTTCACAGATTTGGATAAAAGAAGTGAAATGAAAATGACAGAGATGGATCTTCTAAGATCACCAATTCAGGCGCAGACCGACTGCACCCTGGATTTCCCCATAGCTAGTCCCCGGAAGAAATAACTGGGCAACGTCTAAACCGAAAAACCAAACCAAATTGGTTGGGATTGCCTTCATAGATCCATTCCACCCCATGTGAAAAATGGTCGTCGAGGCAGGTTCACCCATTTCCTTCTTAGCTTTGGCCGCCTCAGTCCATCTCAAATGCCTGAGTGAAATTTGAGCTCCTTTTCCAACAGGATCACGCCATTGGTCATGTAGGACTATTTCAAGGCCTTGTCCAGATGATAACAAGAAATGATCTCCAAGTTTGCTTTCAGTAACCAGACTGGCCTGTGGAACAAACAACACCAAACTTTGCAGATATCGTTGTGGCCCACTATCATCACGGTCCATCAGATATATTCCGACACCTGTGGCAATGCTTGTGTAGGAACTGCCACGATTTCCAAAAGTTTGAAAAGTGTAAAGTTCTGGTTGGACTGAACTCTGTGCACAAACATTTGTCGGGGGACACCCTAAAAGGATCAGGCCGCAACAAAATCCAAATATTTTTATCCTCATTGCCAATAAATCATCTTCCATGGGGTAAAGGATGGACATCCCAAATTTGGGTTGCGTATTCCCTAATAGTACGATCACTTGAAAATTTTCCAACTTTGGCAGTATTTGCAATCGACATCTGAGTCCAGGTAGGAACATCTTGATAAGTTTTTCCAACTAATTCTTGACAAGCAGCATAAGCATCAAAATCTGCAAGAAGTAAGTAATGATCATTGTGAACCAGAGAATCGACAAGGTCCCTATATCTTTGAGGCTCTTCGGGATTGAAAAGGCCAGATCCGACAAGATCTAAAACATTCTTTACTCGAGAATTTTCATTATAGATTTGCTGGGAATCATAACCATTTGCTCTCAAATGCTGAACATCTTTCGCCTTCATTCCAAAAGTAAAAATATTCTCTGATCCAACTTGCTCTCCAATTTCGATGGTTGCACCATCATGTGTCCCTAATAGTATACAACCGTTCAAAGAAAACTTCATGTTACTGGTACCGGAAGCCTCAGTCCCTGCTGTAGAAATATGCTCTGAGATTTCGCTGGCTGCGATGATCTTTTCCGAACTTGATACACCATAATTGGTCACAAATAGAACACGAAGCCTGTCCTCAATCTCAACATCCTTATTAACTATTGCTGACACATCATTGATCAAACGAATAATTTGCTTTGCCATGTAGTAACCTGGAGCAGCTTTTCCTCCAAATATAAAGGTTCGTTTAGGAACAATCATTTTTGGATTTTTTTTCAAGTGATCATAGAGATGTACCACATGCAGGATATTGAGCAACTGACGCTTATATTCATGAATGCGTTTAACCTGGACATCGAACAGAGAATCAACCGACAATTCAACTTTGTGGGTTGCACGAACCCATTCACAAAGTTGCTGTTTTTTCAATCTTTTTATTTCTTTCCATTGATTTTGAAAATTCTTTTTTGTAGCAAAATCCAACAAGTTCTCTAGCCTTTCCAGATCTGTAATCCAATCATTTCCAATATGATCACTAATTAGCTCTGCTAATTCAGGATTCGCACAACGTAACCAAAGCCTCGGAGTAATTCCATTGGTCTTGTTTTGAAACCGCTCTGGGAACAAATTGTAAAAGTCCTTAAAGATTGTCTCCTTAAGGAGGTCAGTGTGCAGAGCAGCTACTCCATTTGTTGTGTGGCTACCAACAATTGATAGAAAAGGCATCCGTACTTGCTTTTCCCAACCTTCTTCAATCATCGATACTCTGGAGAGTAAGCCTGGATCTCGTAGATTTTGATGTCTGACTTCATGAAGAAATCGATCATTTATCTGATAAATTAACTCCATGTGTCTAGGTAGCAAATTGTTGAGCAATGCAACGGACCAACGCTCAAGAGCTTCTGGCAATACCGTATGATTTGTGTAAGCAAAGGTTTGACGACAAATTTGCCAAGCCTCATCCCATTCCAATGCCTCCTCATCAATCAACAACCGCATCAGTTCTGGAATCGCTATTGAAGGGTGTGTATCGTTAAGTTGAATTGCCATATATTCGGGGAAGGCCATCCAAGGACGATTACGGGTCTTGAACCTAACAATCATGTCTTGTAGTGAAGCTGAAACAAAGAAATATTGCTGCTTCAGCCTAAGTTCCTTTCCACTGAATGCCTGGTCATTCGGATACAAAACCTTGGAAATTGTTTCTACTCGCTGTTTATCCATCACAGCTTGTAAATAATCTCCCCGATTGAAGCTCGCCAAATCAAAATCACGAACAGCCCTTGCAGACCAAAGTCGCAGGGTATTGACAGTCTCATTGGAATAGCCACTGATTGGAACATCAAAAGCTACCGCTCTTGCTTGTTCGGCTTCCACCCAACGACGCTTTGATCCACCCTTCTCCTCGGGTTCATCAATCACCCTGCCATAAAATCGAACCGGGTAATTGATATGTGATCGACGAATTTCCCAGGGATATCCACTTTGCAACCAGCCGTCAGGAAATTCGATCTGTTGTCCATTCTCAAATTTTTGCTGAAAGATGCCATACTCATAGCGAATACCGTAACCAAAAGCAGGCAGCTGCAAGGTTGCCATGGAATCGAGAAAACAAGCTGCTAGCCTACCAAGACCTCCATTCCCCAAACCTGCATCTCGCTCACACTCCTCTATTTCTCTCAGATCCATACCCAGCTGTTCCATCGCATCTTGGCAAACATCATAGATCCCCATGTTGACAAGGTTGTTCCGAAGACTCCGACCGATCAGATATTCAAGGGACAAATAGTTGACTTGTTTGGTGTCAGATTTTTCATATCGCTGTTCGGTTTCGTTAAGTTGCAGGATCAGCCTGTCCCGAACGGTTCGAGCCAAAGCCTCAAACAAATCTTTCTTAGATGCTCGCTCTGGAATCTTGCAAATCACGAATTGAAGATTTTTTACAAGAGACTCTAAAAAAATGTTTGAATCAAATTTTTGTTGTGACTGGGAGATTTGGCCTAAACGGCTTTGATTTTCAGGTGTCAGATTCAAAACTCAGCTCCTTCTCAGCATTTTTTACAGTTTAGTAAGAATCATTAATTCAATTTCCATCATTGCGATGTTTCATTCTCACAAAGAAACAAAAAACAGAGTAAACTTTTGCGAAAAGCTAAAGATTTTTCTCAAAGAGTCGATAATACCTTTAAGAACAAATTTTAAGCATTCAAAGGAGAAATTGATGAAGTTAAAAAATTTTATTTTAACCATTGCAACTGTAGGCTTTTTATCATGCGGGTGTAGCACCATTCAAGAAATCGTCGGGGACAGCAACACTCTACTGGCTGGCCCTTGCGCGGATTTGACCATTGATGAGGCGTTCTTTCTGCATGAAGAAGCAAAAAGTGGATTTGCTAAATATCTTAATTCACGTGAGGATCATCGCCTCTACGATGCTTTTTATACCGCAAGTGATTCAAGATCTGTTGCGCAGTCGGTTAGTCAATGCTGGGATCGGAGAGTTTCTCACTTCAACGCAATGAAGAATCTCGAGGAATTGAATAACAACCTTGCACGAGTACTAATCAGAAATATGCCAGACGAGGATCCTGGCCAAATGGTCTTGGTGTACCGTGATAAATACGCTCGTTTGATGCATCGTTAACTGGAACAAATGCAAAGCACCTCAACATCTGTTTTCTCCGAATTCAAGATCAATTTTCAGCAAAGCATATCTGGTGTAGGACGAGCGACTTTGCTGATTTTAGAAGCCTTTTCTGCACTTTTCTCACCTCCCTTTCGCTTCAAAATATTTTTCAAACAAATGGAATTCATTGGCAACAAGTCGCTCTGGATCACCATTCTCACCGGAACATTTACTGGAATGGTGCTAACCATTCAGTCCTACTTTGCTTTAAAAACATTTAGTTCCGAAAGCATTGTGGGTGGAATGGTGGCTGTCAGTATGACTAGAGAATTGGGTCCAGTCCTAACTGCCTTAATGGTAAATGCCAGGGCTGGTTCAGCGATAGCAGCAGAACTTGGCACCATGCGTGTTACAGAGCAGATTGATGCATTGCAATCCCTAGCAGTAAACCCAGTCCAATATCTTGTGACTCCCAGGATAATAGCAGGTTTGGTGATGCTGCCAAGTTTGACGATGGTGGCCAATTTTACTGGCATACTCGGCTCATATCTTGTTGGAGTACTGTTACTCGGAGTGGATTCTGGAATTTTTCTTTCCAAAGTTGAAGCGTTTGTAGAGCTACGAGATATTTGGGGTAGCCTCATTAAGGCAGCAATCTTTGGAGTTGTTCTCACTCATGTAGGTTGCTACAAGGGTTACTTCACAGAAAACGGGGCTGAAGGAGTAGGCCGAGCAACTACAGAAGCAGTGAGCTTCTCAGCAGTTTTTATTCTATTCTCCGACTATATCTTCACCTCTTTTTGGCAGCGTTGAACAAACTAGTATAAAGTCTCTCGCTTTCGATCCAATGCTTGAACTGCTAAAGAAAGTATCATTCGGAACCTCGCAAACATTCTGATCTGGACGGTTGATTAAAATTCTATATATTCAAATCATTTGAATTAAGAATTTTAATCTCCCAGTTCAAAAAGTAATGTCAAATCTCCTTCAAGTCTCTATGCCCCAAGTCTGGGGAGATAATCTACGTTCTGAATTAATTAAACGGCTAGAAAATCGTAATATTTCTGTCGAAATTCTTACACATGGCCAAGACAGACCACCAGGTAAAAACGCTGCCGCTATATGGCTATGGTATAAGGAGGCCTTGGTACAGATCAGCGACCGGCCAACGGAATGAAAATTTATTCCCGATCACGTGTCATGCGGCTTCTCAAAAACATGAATCCTGAAGCCGAAATGTGGTTGCAGCGTTTGAAACAACTCGAAAAGAATATCCAAAATCAACGGAATGATCTTGATTTTCAGAAATTCTGCTATCGATCTATAAAATATTTTAGAAAGAGTGAACAAAACTGGCAACAACAGTGAGTATTAAATTCTATCCTCAAAAGAGTAGAACCACTTGAGGATCTTTATATTAAAGGACTGAAAGGAGCGCTAGACAAAGCCATTATAGCAGCTACAGGGATCCATCATCTTGAAGATGTTATGCGGACATTGGTGAATGTGCTCATCGTCGATAATCTTGGTTCCAGGTTGCCAAGAAGACTTGAGGATCTAGGTTACAATAGCCAGCGCATTAAGACCATGAAGATAAATCAACTGCAACATTTGCAGAGGAAAATGGTCCCGAGTGTTCAACAAATCGATCTTCGAAAAATCCAAACCAGTCTTTTTCAACATCCTGAAATGAAAAAATATGACTTGGTGTTAATTAATCCTTGGCGTTTTGAAGGAGGTAAACTCCCCATTCTTATCTTGGTTCGAACTACAAAAAATCTTAGTCGTAAAGAAGAGAAATCACTCGCAAAACCACCGCAGAATCAGCAGCGTGTTGAGGAAGCCAAGAAGCGCCTAAAAGATTTACAAGAACAGACTGATAAGCTTCAGGTTGAATTAGACCTCATTGAGACCGATGACTTTAGCAATCAAAATCAACAAGAAATCAATCATTATCAGCATCTTCTAAAGTCAAAAAAACATTTACTTGAAAATATTCGCCAGAAAGAATCCTTTATTCAGGCATTGATAAAAAACCAATTGATTCCAAGGGAAAAACTTATCTTCATCTACTGAATCTCTTGAACTGCTACATCAAAGAGGAAGGCATTGCTGAAAAAGCCACTTTCATGCTGAAACAAGCATTCATGCATGAAAATAAGCGAAGTCAGGAGAATATTCAAAAAGATATAAAAAAACTATCTGTATTATTACGGGAACATGTGGAGATAGTGCGTAAAATAGAAATAATCCAAACTGAGATGAATAAGCTTGAGAAAAATCTTCAACATTTAATTACAGAAAAAGAATCGGTTGCCCCAACTCCCTGGCGTAGACCATTCCTAGAATATCAATTAGACAATTTGGAATACTGTATTATTAAGGAACATCTAACTGATCTTGCCAAATCATAAAGATTCATTTGTTCTCGTTTATTTTCCCAACTATTATCATCAGAAAAGATTCGACTTAGTCCAGAAATTTCATTTAATTGTTCTGTCAAATATCCTTAAAGCCAGATTTAAAATTAGAAAAACGTTGCTAAAAATAATTCACCCTTTCCTAATATTTCTCTTCTTTAGTTGCCATACCGTACATGCCGAGGAATTGATTGTCGCCGTAGCTTCCAACTTTGTTGTTCCAGCAAAAGAATTGAGTCAGGAATTCTCTCGGAAAACTTCTCATAAAGTAGCCCTGAGCTTTGGTTCAACAGGCAAATTATATGCTCAAATCATACATGGGGCTCCTTTTCAAGTATTTCTGGCAGCTGACCAGGAACGTCCATTTAGATTAGTTTCAGAGGGTTTTGCAGAGAAAGGAAGCCAATTCACTTATGCCCTTGGGCGAATCGTACTTTACTATCATAGGTTGAGTCCCAATCAACACCCCAAAGAAGTTTTAAAATCGAATGATTTTACCCGACTGGCGATCGCAAATCCTAGGACGGCGCCATATGGTCTGGCAGCAATGGAGGTCATCCAAAACCTAGGAATCTTCAAAAATCTGAGCACAAGAATTATTCAAGGGAATAACATTTCTCAGACCTTTCAGTTTATTAACACTGGCAATGCGGAGTTGGGCTTAGTTTCTAGATCTCAGGTTATCAATAGTAATCCTGATTTGTATTGGACCATTCCTGCAAATTTACATAGTCCAATTCAACAAGATGCTGTACTACTGCATAAGGGTCTAAACAGAGAAGTTGCTAAAGAATTCTTAGAATTTCTGAAAAGCACAACTGCCAGAGAAATAATTCAGTCTTTTGGTTATGACTTGGAATGAGATTTCCCCTTGAGTGAGTTGTTCGATGCTGAGATGTGGGAGGCTACCAAACTCACCCTTAGATTAGCCTTCGTTACCACACTCCTCTTGCTGATACTCGGGATACCAATTGCTTGGTGGCTAGCCCGCTCAAAGTCATTTATCAAAGAAATTATCGGAACTTTTGTCGCCCTGCCGCTTGTTCTTCCACCCACAGTTCTAGGCTTCTACTTGCTTTTGCTGCTTAGTCCACAGGGGAATTTAGGTAGTTGGTTATCGGAGGTTTTTGGCTCACCTTTCCCATTTTCATTCAAAGGGTTGGTTGTCGGGTCAGTCATCTATTCATTGCCTTTTGTTGTCCAGCCTATTCGGAACTCTTTTGAAGCAATTGGAGATCATTCATTGGAAGCTGCGGCCAGTCTTAGGGCAAGTCCATTCGATGTCTTTTTTTCAATTGCCCTGCCTCTCGCCAGACCTGGTATTCTAACAGGATCAGTCTTGGGATTTGCTCACACCGTAGGTGAGTTTGGTGTGATTTTGATGTTAGGTGGGAATATTCCCGGGGAGACAAAGGTTCTCTCAGTCGCCATTTATGATTACGTTGAATCTCTTCAATGGGAAAAAGCCCATGTCCTGGCTGCGGGCATGATTGGATTTGCCTTCTGCGTGATCCTTTCAACGAGTCTTATTGAACGTCATTGGCGCAAAAAAAGTAATGAGTAGATTTGAAGCCAAGCTCAAAGGGAGACTGGGGAATTTTCTGGTAGATGTCTCATTCACGATACCACACACTGGAATTACCGCACTATTTGGTCCTTCCGGCTGTGGCAAAACGACTATCTTACGCTGCATCGCGGGTTTAACTCAGTTGGAAGGCAACTTAGTCGTTGATGGAAAAAGTTGGCAGGATTCTTCCAATTTTTTGCCACCACACCGCCGCCCAATTGGCTATGTCTTTCAGGACGCGAATCTTTTTCCTCATCTTTCCGTGCGAAAAAACCTGGAATATGGATTGAAGCGCATTCAAATCCCTCGGAAGAATCAGTTATGGGAAGAGATAACGGAGATGTTAGGCTTGGAGGCTTTACTAGATCGTGAACCTAGCAAGCTTTCCGGTGGTGAAAAACAACGTGTTGCCATTGGACGAGCTTTACTCTCTGCACCAGAAATCATCTTGATGGATGAACCCCTCTCTGCATTAGATCGCTTCAGTAGAATGGAGATTCTGCCTTACCTGCAAAGGCTCCATCTGGATCTAAAAGTCCCTATTGTTTACGTAAGCCATGATTTGCATGAGGTCGAACAACTCGCAGATTGGATGATTTTGCTTGAGAGGGGGCATGTCATTGCTCAGGGAAGTATTTCATCATTACTTGCTAATCCACAATTACCATTGGTAGGGTTACCAGAAGCAGCTGTGATTCTAGAAGGAGGTATGCAATTTTTTGATTCAACATACTGTCTTTCGTTGATAGCAGTTAATGGTGGATTTCTGACTCTTTCTCAGGATTTGGGAGTAATTGGAAGCCGTCATCGCCTAAGGATTTTGGCAAGAGAAGTAGGGATCGCCAAATCATGGCGAGATGGAGATGCTAGCTTCTTGAATGTTCTCTCTGCCATCATAATGGACATTCAACCTTTTGGGGAGCAACAAGCTACTGTATTTTTAAGATTAGGAAAAAAAGCACATGGGGATGCTTTGTTGGCTAGAATCACAAGAAAATCCTGCGATGTACTTCAATTGAAAAAAGGGGATGAGGTAAAAGCTTTGATTAAGAGTGTAGGTTTGGTAAGTATTCCTACAGTAAATCAGGACGGATAGGTTCTGGTGTATTGAGGTTTAAGTTGCACTGTATCTCCTAAGAACCAAATCTCTCTGGATGGGACGCTGACACGCAAAACTAGGCCATTCTTATGGCAGACATGCAGAATTTTGTGATCACCACGAAACGAAATCTCCTGAATCCAACCTACTTGTAAAGTTGTCTCAGGGACTTTTATGATTTTGATATCTTCTAGTCGAGACATCCATAATCGATCGCGAATTTTTGGTAGTTGAGGTAATTTTTCAAGCCCAATAGCTGATACAACAAGTTCGAGGGGTACCAAATTCGCTTCACCCACGAAGGAAGCAACCCACGCAGTGTCTGGTTCATGGTATACCTCTTCAGGGGTTCCGTTTTGAACAACTTTTCCTTGGGAGAGCAAAATCATCCGGTCCGCAAATGTGTAGGCCTCCGTTTGATCATGAGTCACTAGAATTGCACTCACCTTTGCTTCATGCAGAATATCTCGAATATCCTGCCGAATCTGAACTCGCAGTCGATAATCCAAGCTATTGAATGGTTCATCCAACAACAACAATCTTGGGGCCGGCGCCAGCGCCCTGGCTATCGCAATCCGTTGCTGTTCTCCACCTGAAAGTTCGTGAGGCATTTTCTTTTCGGAGCCAGATAATTCAACGAGTTTCAGCATTTCATCCACACGCAAACGTTTTGCTTCCCTTGAAACATTGAGGCCGTAAGCCACATTTTTGAACACACTCAGGTGTGGGAAAAGTGCAATATCTTGGAAAACCATCCCCACACGCCTTAACTCAGGGGCTACAATTTGGTGGACACTACTCATTTCTTCTCCACCAATAAAAATCTCCCCAGCTTGGGGCTCGTCCAAGCCTGCAATCAAATTAAGAAGGGTAGATTTTCCACATCCAGAGGGCCCAAGAATCGAAAGCAATTCATGAGGTCGTAGATTCAGGCTCACTCCATCCACTGGCTTAATTTTCCCGTAGTGTCTTACAAGATCTTTACATTCCAGAAGAAAATTAGGTCTAACTGATGCTTCTCTACGGTTTCGAAAAAATGACATTTTTTGAGGAAAATGGTATATCAATTCTGGTTTGGAGATATTGAATGTGATCGCTTTCGCATCTCACGCGCCAAATTTAATGCTTGTTTTGTAATTTCTGATCCATCAAGGAGTCGAGCAATTTCAATGATCGCCTGTTGATTGTCTAGATCTGCAATTTGAGTATAGGTTTGATCCTTTTCTGTTGATTTAGTGACTGCGTAATGGTGCTCTGCGAATGCTGCAATTTGTGGAAGATGAGTAATGCAAAGCGTCTGTTGCCGTTTTCCTAGATCTGATAATTTTCTTCCAACTGTCTCGGCAATCCTTCCACTTACACCTGTATCGACCTCATCAAAGACTAAAGTTTCCACAGCGTCAGTGGTTAGTATAGTCTGAATTGCCAACATCACTCTGGATAACTCTCCCCCAGAAGCAATTCTTACGAGTGGACGCAATGGCTGCCCAGCATTGACAGAGAGCATGAATTCTACTCGATCAGAACCATTCGAGCTGATTGAATCATCATATTTATTTTCAAAAGAAGTTTTGAATTCTGCTCGATTCATTCCAAGCTCTCTCAATTCCTTACTGATCGCTTCATCAAGTTTCTTAGCTACCTTTTTTCTTTCTGAAGATAGATTTGTCGACTGTTCTCTAAGAGTCGTGAGTAATTCATGGATTTCATTCTCTAGAGTTGACGCATCCTCTTTCAGATTTTGGAGGCCTTGTAGTTCCTGTTGATGTCGTTCGCAGAGTTCAATAAGCTGAGCAGTATTTGTTACCCGATACTTGCGCTGCATTGTTTGGAGTAAGCTTAAACGAGCATTGACCCAAGCCAAGCGTTCAGGGTTGTCTTCAATTCGGTCTTGTCGATGTCTTAATGACTGGCTCAATTCATCTAGTTGAAGAAGTGACTGATCAAGATTCTCAAGAAGTATTGTGCAACCGGGATCCATGCCTGCAGCATCTTGTAACTGCCTCTTCAAGCTACTTAACACCTCCACAATAGAACCGTCTTCTTCATAAAGAGTCCTCTGCATTCCTCCATATAGGTTAAGAAGCTGTTCCGCATGAGCAAGCATTTTGGACTCTGCCTCAAGGTCATCCATTTCTTGAGGTTCTAGATTGAGGCTTGATAGCTCTTGAAACTGTGCCTCTAAAAGCATCAGTCGATCTGTCCGGTTAGCTAACTTTTCCTGCCACTCTTCCTGCTCACGTCGCTTCTTAATCCATTTTTGATGAACTTCTCGGATTGTCTCTCTTTTGGGGAATAGATTTCCAAAAGCATCTAAAAAATCTAAATGACCGGTTGAATCAAGAAGTGCTTGGTTATCATATTGGCCATGGATATGAACAAGTCTGCGTCCGACTTCTACAAGCGAGCCTTGGGTGACAGAAGTGTCGTTGAGGAGGCGTTTCTGACGGTTGTTTGTGTTAAGCACACGGCGAATCAAGAGTTCATTTTCATGAGGTATTTCCAATTCACTAAGCAATCGTTTCAATTCAGGTTGTTTTGAGATATCAAATATCCCTTCCACCAGCGCTTTTGATGAACCCTGTCTAATCAATCCAAAATCTGCACGGTACCCAACTAGTAATTGAATACCATCAATCATGATAGATTTTCCAGCACCAGTTTCTCCAGTCATGATGGAAAAGCCATCGAAAAAATCGATTTCTAGATTTTCAATTGTTGCTAAATTCTGAATCCGCAAATGCAGCAGCATAATTGCCCATTAGTGATTCAGTAAAGGTCGTCAAGTGATGAGATCACATTATCAGCGATTAAACGGAATGCTTTTGCAGCAGGGCTTTCGGATGGGGCTTGGTTCATTATGGGCTTGCCTAGGTCACCCCCTTCACGAACGGCTAGTTCCAAGGGAATAGCACCAAGAAAAGGAACTTCGTATTTATGGCAAGCTTCTACAGCACCATGTTGGCTGAAGATAGCTGTTTTTTCGCCACAATGAGGACAGGCGAAATAGCTCATATTTTCAACAATGCCGACGATGGGAATATCAACCTTGGAAAACATAGTAATTGCTTTATAAGCATCCACCAAGGCCATGTCTTGTGGAGTGGAAACCACAATGGCACCTGCCAATTCACAAAGCTGTGAAATGCTGAGTTGAACATCCCCAGTTCCTGGAGGCATGTCGATAATCAGTATATCTCCACCAGGCCAGGCTGTATCTCGAAGGAGCTGCTCTACTGCCTGATGAACCATCGGTCCTCTCCAGACCATTGCCGCCTCATCATCAATCAGATTACCAATCGACATCGCATATAAGCCCATAACCTCTAGGGGCATTAAGTTTTCTTCACGGAGTTCTGGTTTCACTCCCCGCAGACCCGTCATAATTGGGAAACTTGGACCATAAATATCGGCATCAAAAAAACTTACGCTAAATCCTTTTTGCTGGAGGGCCAGCGCTAAATTTAGGGATACAGTCGATTTTCCAACCCCACCCTTGCCACTAGCAACAGCTAAAACCGCATCATAATTTTGAAGATAAGCAGTTCTTTGAGGCTGCCGAGCGCTTCTACTGTTTTCTTTCTCAGGGGTGGCAGCCGTATCTTCCGTTGGCTCATCATCAACAGGGGCTTTCTCCAAGACTTCAACCGCTACACGAGAAACAATTGTTAAGTTTCGGATATTCTCCTCAATTTGAGTTGGTAGGATCTGACGTAATCTTGACTCCAAAGGAAGAACAATCGTGAATTTCGCGAAGTCATTGTTGACAACACAGCTATGAACAATTTCTGTTTCCGTGAGAGGCATTCCATCAACTTCGATTTCAGCAAGAACGGACGTGAATTGTTGTTCCAATGATTCCATGATTGCTTCCTTCAGGGAGCAGAGGTTTTGTAAGCAACGTGAACTGTCGAGGCACCAAACACAAAATCATAGTAGTGCGCCTGATGAAAACCAACTTCCAGTAGTTTCCGCTTAAGAGTTTCTTGATCAGGATACTTTAGAGAAGACTGGGGAAGATAGGTGAACATTTCCTGCTCTGGCATCAGCCATTCACCGATCTTGGGCACCAACTTAAAGAAGTAGAAACGACTCAATACATCTATAACTGGAAGCCGAACTTTCCCTACATCAAGACTAACCAAGACCCCTCCTGGTTGCAAGATTCGCCTTATCTCCAAGAGCCCCTTCGTAAGATCATCTAGGTTTCGCAGTCCATAACCAACGGTCACCGCAGCAAACCATCCATCTGGGAAAGGAAGACTCAGCGCATCCCCCTGGATCCATTGGACCGAGTAAACTTTTGTCCGAACTCCAGCTATCTCCAACATGGATGCTGCAAAATCAACCCCTGTCACTTCTGCATAAGGATGCTGCTTGATGACAGATCTAGCAATGTCTCCAGTTCCACAACAGAGATCAAGGCAGCGTTCTCCTTCGCGAAGCCCTGTCTGACGGGCAACAAAACGTTTCCAATAACGATGCATTCCAAAAGTAATGAGGTCATTGAAGCGATCATACTTCAACGCAATTTCATTGAATTTGCAGCTAACGTATTCGGCTTTCTCGGAGGTCGATGGAAGATGGTAGGTCAATGGCTTAATGAGGAAGGATTAGAATCAAATTGTTTAGAAAGCAAAGAAATAGAAGAAATCGCGAAGCAAAGTTGGTGCTCCTGTTTGGTGAAGAATGGATTTTCCTGAACTACTTCATGAATTTGCTGATATGGCTGCTCTATCAATTCTGACTTTTGGATAAGCACCACGTGAGCAATCCCATTCTTTGTGCTACGCAGGGTTCCATCGGGAGGACCAGCCATCCCGTTTTCTGCAAGCACTAGGTCTGCTCCAGTTTTTTCCATTGCAGCCAAAGCCATCTCTTTTGTCAATTTCTCAGAAAGGCTTGATTCCTGAGGCCCAAGAAATCTTCCAATTAATTGTTCTTTAATGGAATTTGCATAAGCGATCTGAGAGCCAAGCACGAATCTGGAGGAACCGGGTAACCCAATGAAGGATCCTGCTATCCGTCCACCAGCGCTTGTCTCAATAAAATAGATTTTTGGAGGATTGTTTCTCTCAAAAAGTTGCCAAAAAACCTTTCGACTAATTTCCAGCAGATCTCTATCTAATTCCTGAATTCTGGCTTCCCACTCACTGACCTTAGAAGTTTTTTTTGAAATCCCCCTCTCATCATAATCCTCAAGACGCTTAATTGCCTTTTCAGGCAGATAAGCTTGTAGTTGCTGTCCACATGATACTGCTCGACGAATTACTGTTGATGAAAGATTTAAATAGCTTTTAAGGCCTTTAGGTAAGTGTTCGGGATCCAGAATTTTCTGTTTCAGAGATAGTCCATTGTCAAAACTATCAGGAATTCGCTCACCAGGCCGAGGTACTACCAACCATTCCACCAAGCTCGACATCTCTTTCAAGTCAGTTTCAGAAAATATTTTCGGGTCCTGCATTCTGTTGATCAAGTCACTGCCCACCAAAATCTGAATCAGCTTATTTTTGGACCTGTGATAAGGCTGGACAGATGAGAGAATATTTTTGACATTATCCAAAAGTTTAACTTCGCCTTCCCTCAAAAATTCGCTGATCGAAATGAATAACTTTACTTGGCTAAGACGAAGAGTTTCTCCGACTTGATCAACAATGACATTGAGTCGAGTTCCAGAACTTTGATGCAAACTTTCTAGCAAGTCCTGCATCAGTTGGAGACGACAGTCTTTGGGGAGGGTTACTGATCTTTTAGAGGGATCTGGATGATTACCATTTGAGAGGAGGTAAACCACCTTTGATAGCGCAGGCCTTTGTCTTAAAGCCAACTCAGCCAAAACTAGGTGGTGGTAGCCTGCCGGATTTCCAGTGATGGGAACAAATAGAGTATTTTGGAAATCAGAATTCTCCGGGCAGGGAGATTCAATAATCTTAAAGTACACTTTCAAAAGTCAGGCTGCTGATTCAGCCTTTGCTTGATTCTGTAGCATTAGTAAATTTAGCATTTTCAAGGTTGCATTAACTGCTGCCATAACTTGGTCTCCATCCACACCAATCGTTTGGAGTTGACGCTCACTCATCTTCCAGGTGATCACTGCCTCGGTCAACGCATCAGTTTTTCCACTTCGGGGAATCCGAATTTCATAGTCCACCAAGTCTGGACAGATGATTTGACGGCGTTTGAGGATCTTCTTGATAGCATTCATAAAAGCATCGTATCCACCAATACCTGATCCTGCTTCTGTGTATTCCTTTTCGTCCCAACTTAAGCAAACAGAAGCAGTAGACTTGAGATTCAAACCACTCTGGATGCTGCAACCTTCCAAGCGGAGTCGCTGATTCCCATTATCATCCAGGACGTCAGTAACAATGAAAGGTAAATCAGCTGGTGTCAGATTTTTCTTGGAGTCCCCAAGCTGTACGATTCTTTCCAATACCTTTCTTAGATTTTCCTCGGAAAGTTGTAGGCCTAGGATCTCCAGATTTTTTACAAGAGAGGCTTTGCCACTCATTTTCCCCAATGCATAACTTCGAATTCTTCCAAAACGTTCGGGCTGAATAGGATTGTGATAGAGACCACCTTTCCTATCTCCATCAGCGTGAATGCCACTTGTTTGCGTAAACACGTCTGTACCTACTACCGGGGCATTGGTAGCCAATCTCTTCCCCGAGAAGTTCTCGACCATCTCGCTCACTGGTACCAAGCTCGTTTCGTCAATGCTTAAGTGAACCCCCAACTTATCACGAAGGACCACTGCAATTTCAGCAAGTGACACATTTCCAGCTCTTTCACCAAGGCAATTCATTGTGCAATGCAGGTTGCGAATCCCGGCTTTAACTGCGTAAAGGCAGTTTGCGGTGGCCAAACCGTAATCGTTGTGAGGATGAAAATCGATAGGGGCCCATGGAAATCTAGAGGTCATGTCCTTCAAGCTATTAAAAACTTCATCCGGAGATAGCACTCCAAGCGTGTCAGGAAGCATGATGTGCTTGATATCTAACTTTTCCAAGTACTTCATTAGGTTGTAAACATATTCTGGCTTATCTCGATAGCCATTTGACCAATCCTCGAGATAAATATTTACCTTCAGGCCTCTACTTTGTGCGTATTCGACAGTTAAGCGTATGTCCGCAGCATGTTCTTCAAGTGTTTTCCGAAGCTGATTCTTGCAGTGGTTTTCACTGCCTTTGGTTAGTAAATTTATTACTCTGGCACCAGAGTTGACAATCCAGTCGACACTTCTCTTATGATCACAAAAACCGAGAACTTCTACACGATCCAGAAGCCCTTGGCTACTTGCCCAACCTGCTATATTTTCAACAGCTTCTTGCTCTCCCTGGGAGATTCTCGCTGAAGCAATTTCAAGTCTATCAACCCCAACTCTCTGAAGTAGAGCCTTGGCGATATTCATCTTCTCAGAAGGTGTAAACGAGACTCCTTGGGTTTGCTCACCATCACGAAGGGTTGTGTCCATCAAGTAAATATGTTCACCAGCGAGATCCATTACTCTATCCTTCTAAGAAATTCTGAAAAATCAGACTTTACCATGCTCTTAATATATGTGGCAACCGCTCTTTACAATTTTGCTTAATCCTTTTCGTCTTGATTGAGGGTCTGAAATTCCAAACCTTTGACCTCCCAATGAGGTGATGGCTCTTTAACCAAGGTGAGTACGACCTCAAAGATTTGTGACTTTTCATCTTGATTGACCCTGAAACGAACTCTGGAATCCTCTACATCTTCTCGAAAATCGAGATGTAATTCTGGTTCCTCTAATTTGAGTCCAGCAGCTTGTAATTCGAGGTATCTTGAATCCTGCTTGACCACCTCATAAGCTACTTGAAAAGCTGAGGTCTTGCGCATGTTTGGTTGCTGCAGGCCCAAGGCAATGACGAAAAAACCAAAGAACAACAAGTTAGAAAGCAATAGACGGCGCATGGGTCGCATCGCATTCGGATTATCAATGACTACCGTACCTGCTAAGCGATCTCCCAAGCGCCTTCCATAGGGATCTTTGAAGATTTCCCAAGCCTCCCAAGGAAGGATGAACAAGCTCAAATTACGTTTGAATAATCTGTCTTTTGGCACTCTTTCATGAAGATTTTCAATTTTACGCAAACACATGCCCAAAATGCGCTTCCCAGGGCTGCCGTTCTGTGAAAGATCTCTAAACACTAAAAAAAGCATGACCCCACCATAGAACCAAGTGAGGTCTAACCAGCTTCGAGTCTGCTGCTTAAGATCCCAGTGTTCCTGCCGAAGAAAGCTATCGAGTGTGTTGAGAATAAGGATAATCAGAACAAGATCTATCAGGAGACCAAAAAGGCGCTTTCCTTGGGAAGAAGCCCTTTGATGGGAAGAAATCTCAGAGTTTTGAACAGAAAGGTTTTCTGAATCAACGGTGGAAGGTTCCTCCGTCATGGCAAGCGGGATTCTAAATTTTTCAGCCGGTCAAAGAGTTCTTCAAGTCGGTGAATCAATGCTTGAGTTTTGCGCCACTGGGAAACTGGTCTGGAAGGCATTCCACCCACTACCTGCTTATCGGCGATATTTGTGGTGATCACCGAGCGAGCAACAGCTGTTACATGATTACCGACCTCAACGTTGTCTCGAATTCCAGTTTGCCCACCCAAAATCAAATGATGCCCAATAGTAGCGCTTCCTCCTATAGCCGATTGGGCAGAGATCAGCGCATTTTCACCTACCACAACATTGTGTGCAATCTGAACCTGATTATCGATTTTGCTTCCAGCCTTAATGACGGTATCTGTAAAACGGGCTCTATCAACCGTAGTATTGGCGCCAATTTCAACATCATCCTCAATTACTACACGGCCCACCTGTGGGATTTTCTGATTGACACCCTCTCTTTGAAAATAACCATGCCCATCTGCCCCAATCACAGATCCACTTTGGAGGATCACACGATTACCAATAATGCACTCTTCCTGCACCACAACTTTTGGAAACAATTCACAATCTTCCCCAAGAAATGCATCTGTCATCAGAACACAGCCAGCATGTATAATGCTACCTGAGCCAACTCTAACTCCATTGTAGAGTGCCACCAGAGGACCTATCCAAACATTTTCACCAATTTGAACATTATCGCCCAAGATCGCCGAGTGATGAACTTGTGCTTCAGGGTGTTGCAAGGGATGCAACAGGGCTGTTGCTTTGACGTGGGCGACAAGTGGATCATGGGCAAACAGAAAATTTCGACCTTCGGCTTTGGTACCAGCTGGAACAATCACTGCAATTTCATCACCTCTGATTTCTTCTTCATGATGATGATTTCGATGAATTCCTCTCGGGGTAGGGACGCTGCTCAATCCACTAGCGGAAGCCAAGTAAGCTACCCCTCCAGGTCTAAGTTGATCCAGCCCACAGGCATGAGTCAATTCCAGTGAGGCTTTGCCGCTGAAGGGTAAATCAAGTTGATTTGCCAAATCTTCAAGCGTGAGGGTTTGCCGAATTCTTTTCATTAACCAAATAAAGCAAAGCGATGTGCGAGGGGTCGAACCCTGACTGATTGCCCAAATCGTAACGGTTGGGAACCTTCAGGCACGTGAATCAGCGAGTTAGCATGTGCTATAGAGGCAATACTAAAGGAACCCTGCTGAGTGACTGGACGAACCCAATCATTCCCATTTTGATGGTACCAGTGGGCCCTCAAAAGTTGTAGCCTCTCTGAGGTTTCATCAAAATCTTCAGTAATTTTTGCAGAACGTGTGGGCACTTCCAGTTGATAGTGTCCAAGACATTTACGCAGATAAGGCCTGACCAATTCTTCAAAAAGAACGAACGTGGAAGCCGGATTACCAGGCAATCCAAAAACCTTGGTATCACCAAGCTGTCCGAAGAATAGTGGCTTGCCAGGTTTGATTTTGACCCGCCAGAAAATTTCTTTGACACCTAATTCCTTTAGAGCAGGTTTGACAAAATCTGATTCGCCAACCGATACGCCACCTGATATCAACAAAGCATCTGCCCGTAATGCTTCATTGAGTACTTTGATTGTACTTTCCAAATCATCAACAACCCGGTGAAGCCTGGTTACCTCGCAAGCCTCTGTTTGTAGTAGAGCTTCAAGTAAAAAACTGTTTGCCTCACGAATTTGACCAGGTCCAGGTTTGATGTTTGGGGCAACCAGTTCCGTTCCAGTTGACAAAATATTTATCTTAAGCCGTGAATAAAGTGGGACTTCAACCAAGCCTTGGGCTGCTAGCAAGGCGAGGTGAGTTGGGGCAATCGTTGTTCCTTTTGGCAACAAAGAGTCTCCACTAGACATGTCTCGCCCTCTATGACGAAGGTTGTTTCCAATTTGCGTGGGATGTGAAAAACAAACTTGGTCACCATTCCTAACTACTTGTTCTAACATTACCACAGCATCTGTGCCTAGAGGAAGAGGTGCCCCAGTTGCAACTTGAACACATACCCCTTCCTGAAGAGAGATTGTATCTAATCGACCAGCAAAAACATATTCCTGGCACTTCAATACTACTGGATTTTCTTTGGTAGCTTTTGCCAGTTCATTGAATTTGACTGCGTAGCCATCTACTGCGGAATTATCGAAGGGGGGCAGATCTTCTGAAGCTACAAGATCTTCGGCAAGGGCTCTGCCTACTGAGTTTCTAAAGTCAACTTTTTCCAATTCTTGTATACAAGCGTGCCCAAGAATGATGACTTTGGCTTCTTCGTAAGTTAGCATAATTTGGTTAATTTGTTGGACATCCAATAGGAGTCCAAAGCACTATCCATTCCAACAAAAACAGGATCAAACATGGGGGCTTTTCTGAAGAATTACCTAGATGTTCTGAAGAATATGCACGAACACCATCGGCTCTACTTCTTCATCCACGCGTTCCTTTTGATCTCAGCCTCCTTGGTGTTTCTAATGCTTCTGTTTAGTATGTTCTGAATAAAATTTCGATTCATTTTAGAAATACATCCATATAGATTCAAATGAATCTTTGGGAATCTCGCTTTAATGGTGCATCCAGTCAAAGAGACCTGAATAAAGTCGTTGAATCCTCATGAACCCCCAAGTCATAAGAACGGCTCCGACTGGTGCCAACACCAATAAATAGGGAACAGTCTGGAGTTGAACAGAGCGCAACCCCCAAAACCAGCAGATCAATCCTAGAATTACAAAAAATCCCCAACCACACAGCTTCAGCTCCCAAAAGCACGGCATCTCAGGTAATTTCTTGTTCCTCCGGAAGTAGGCCCTCTGTTGAGGAATCTTTAAGAAATCGAAATAGAGCCAGTAAGCTATTAACACTACAGGTCCAAAAATTCCAAGACTATCACTAATCCAATGATGACCCGACATCGAGCGAGCTACTGCCATGCTGACCGCTAGCATAATACAACCAATCGCCCAAAAGATAGCTAACCGTGGCTTTCGGTACTTATAGTCTGTCAACCAAATAAGAGACAGGAGCATCGGAACCAGAACGACCGCAGTATGCCCACTGGGGAAACTTCCTCTATAAATTCCTTCTGCAATATAGTGTGGCCCAAATTCATACCACTCACTAAACGGCCATTGCTTATCCCAAACGAGATGTGGGCGAGCCCTGCCGATAATCCATTTAAGACAGTGAACAAAACCCAATCCTCCTGCAATGGTTGTTGTAATGATAAAGCCCAAAAAGGGGCGCCACTCTTTCAGGCGTTCTGCTGCGTTGGATTTCCAGGATCTGAAGTAGAGTAATAAACTAGCCAAGACAAACAGAATTGCTGGATCACTCCCTCCCGGCAAAGAGCCCTCAAAGAGGGTGCGACCCATCCATTTCCCAAACTGATCAGAGCGGTTTTCTCTCAACCACCTCGTCCACTCTTGATCAAACTGACCAAGGTAGCTCAGCCATAGTAGACTGAGCAGGGTCAAAAGAAGGTAGAACTTATTTTTCTGCCAGAACAGTTCCGCGGGACTGGGTGGTGGAAGAGGAGATAGTGGCACGAGTCCGTATGATTATTTTGGATCTTGTAATAACTTGAGCAAACTTGAAGTATCCCAGCGCCCTCCACCTAACGCCTGAACACCAGAGTAAAATTGATCGATCATAGCAGTTCCAGGCAGCTGTGCCCCGTTTTGCCGCGCTTCATTCAGCACAATCCCAAGATCTTTACGCATCCAATCTACGGCAAAACCAAATTCGAATTCATCAGCCACCATAGTCTTGTGACGGTTTTCCATCTGCCATGACTGTGCAGCCCCTTTCGAAATCACCTCGATCACAGCCAAAGGATCAAGCCCAGCTCTGTGAGCGAAATGAATGGCTTCTGCTAGGGATTGAACAACCCCTGCCACACAGATTTGATTGACCATCTTCGTTAGTTGGCCAGAGCCGACTTCTCCAAGTCGCTTAACTGAGCGTGCATAGGCTTGAATAACAGGCTCTGCTCGATCATAGTTTTTCTGACCTCCTCCGCACATCACTGTTAGAATCCCATTCTCAGCCCCACTTTGACCACCAGAAATGGGAGCATCAACAAATCCGATTTCGAAGGATGCTACAACACTCGCAAGTTCCCTTGCCACATTTGCTGAGGTAGTTGTGTGATCAACCAGTAAGGTTCCTCGATTCATACTGCGGAAGGCACCCTGCTCTCCATTTACCACCTGGCGGAGGTCATCGTCATTGCCAACACAGGTAAAAACAATTTCAGCACCTTTTGCCGCGTCCGACGGAGTATCGGCCCGAGTTCCACCATGCTGCTGAACCCACTTTGCAGCCTTATCTAATGTTCGGTTATAAACACATACCTCGTGACCGGCCTTTGCTAAATAACCAGCCATTGGATAGCCCATCACCCCAAGTCCCAAAAAACTCACTTTCATCTCATACTCCATAACTAATTGGCAATACTACTTCACTCCGACTTCAAGGCGTATCGGGTGCGTTCATTTTGTCACATCAAATGCTGCGGGTCGATATCAAGAATTATGTTTTCTTCACGGCTACAGATCAAGGGCTCCGGACCCAGTAGTGATTTTTCAAAAACTTTTCTGATCAATCCTGCTGAGGAAGCTTTGATCAACACTTGCCATCGGAAGCGATGGTTGATGCGTCGAATAGGTGCTTCTGCTGGACCCTGGCAAATTACACCCGCTTGGCCATTTGATCGCAGGTTATGCCGAAGAGACAAGGCAAGATCCTTTGCTCGATTTTCATCACGAGAAATACAGAGGACACTTGCCAAGCTTAAAAATGGAGGCTGTCTAAGTCTTTCTCGTAGTGGTATTTCCTGATTTACAAAAGATTCGTAATTTTGAAGTTGAGCGGTTACCAAGCTGTGATGATTTGGATTGTTTGTCTGAATAAACACACGGCCAGGTTTCTCTCCACGCCCAGCTCTGCCAGCAACTTGAGTAAGTAATTGGAAGGTCCTCTCTGCTGAACGAAAATCTGGCAAATTCAGCCCTAAATCAGCCAACAGCACCCCCACTAAAGTTACATTGGGGAAGTCATGTCCTTTGGTGACAAGTTGAGTACCAATGACTATGTCTACTTCATGACGTTGAATCTTCTGCTGCATTTCGCTCAACGCATGCTTTCCATGGAGTGTATCACGATCCATCCTCAGCAGCCTGGCTTCAGGGAAAACAACACGAAGATCTTGCTCAATATGTTCTGTGCCAGTACCCACCAACCGCATGTTCGTCTGAGTTCCACAATAAGGACAAATATTTGGAAATCCTTGGGTGTGATCACATTGGTGGCAGCGAAGTTTTTCGCTACTCTGGTGGTACACTAAACTCAGACTACAGGCATCACAATTAACCGTATTCTCACATTCTGGACACTGAACGATTGGAGCGTATCCTCTCCGATTAATAAACAGAATCGCCTGTTCTTGCTTTTGAAGGCAGATACGCAAAGCCTGAACGAGTTCCTTTGTAAAGAAGTAGCAACCCGACTGCCGTGGTTGTTGGCGCAGGTCAAGTAGTTCAACCTCAGGAAGCTTGGCTCCAGTCAGGGCTCTGGAGGGCAATTCCAGCAGATGATATTTTCCTGTCCTGCTATTTTGCCATGATTCAATAGACGGAGTTGCCGAACCCATAATGACTGTTGTTTTTTCTTGAAAAGCACGATACACGGCAACATCACGGCCTTGATAACGCGGTGACTCTCCTTGTTTATAAGATTGGTCATGCTCTTCATCAATTACCACAAGCCCTAGGTTCTGCAAAGGTGCAAAAATAGCACTACGAGCACCAATTGCGATTTTCGCCTGCCCTAATTGAATCCGTGACCATTCATCAAATCGTTCCCCGTCGTCCATTCCACTATGCAGTACAGCAACAAGATCCCCAAATCTTTCGCGAAAACGATTGACTAATTGCGGTGTTAAGGAAATTTCAGGAACCAGCACCAAGGCCGTCTTTTCCAACTCAAGGCACTTTCTAACAGCATGGAGATAGACCTCTGTCTTCCCACTTCCTGTCACTCCATGCAGAAGAAACGCTTTATATTTGTTGGAACTCAGACTTTGCTCAATCATTACCCAAACTTTTTGCTGATCCTCTGAAAGTTTTTGAAAGTCCCTTGGTGTTGGCAGGCCCTGTGGCAAAAATCTTCGGAAAACTCGTTTTTCAAAAGTTTCGACCACTTGTTCCTCGACCAGTTGCTTCAATAGAGAAGCTGGAGCTTTGATTTCATCTCGGATTTTAAGCCATGGTAATTCATCACACACCTGCAATATTTCTAACACGCGTTGACGTTTTGTTTTTTTACGACTTGATTTACCAACCTTATCATAAGGAATGTTTTTCAGCTTTACCCAGCGTTCCGTTTTAATCTTTGCCCGTTGTTGTACAAGATGGCGGTGCACCTTAAGCAGTCCGCTATCGAGCCATTGCTGGCGGAGATTTTCTTCGGTTTTGGATGGTTTAAATTCCTTCCATTCCTGGTCCGTCCAGCGGTCTCTGAGTAGCAGACCAGAAAATTTTTCTGGTAGTTTTGTATTCTGGCTAGGCTTTGAGAGTGCCCAAGAATACTCACTTTGCAAATGCACTCCCAGCCCCCCTGGCAAAGCAGTTTGCAAGACCTCTCCCCACCCACAAAAATAGTATTCTGCAACCCATTTGGTCAAATCCAAGAGATCTCTGTTGATGATCGAATGCTCATCCAGCAAAGATAAGACCTGTCTGACACCATCAAATTCAGTTTTTTCTTTGATCCCAACAATCAAACCACACTTTTTTTGGCGTCGAAAGGGGACCAAAACCCGTTGTCCTAATTTGGGTTCAATCCATCCTGCAGGCCACTGATAGTCAAAGACTTGGCGAAGAGGAATGACAAGAGCAATTTCTACGATCACGAGGACGGATTATGAGGAGATTGTAAAATTGGAGATTGAAACTTCCCTTGGAATGAACGATTGCAAAAAGTGAATGCATAGATACCACCTATTCTGAGGCTTGGAACTTTCCAAAAGCAAGTGTTCATTCTTGTTAAGAATTATTCAAATAAAGTTCAGGAGATACGCATGAGCCAGCACTTCAACCTACAAATCCCTGGAGCACAAAGTGATGATGGCCAAATCGAGGTTACCGCTCCATATGATGGATCTTTGATTGCCACCGTAACTTCAGCTGATGCTAATGCAGTAGAGTTAGCCCTTTCCACTGCAGATCGATTGTACAAGGACAGAAATCTCTGGCTGAAGCCAGCCAAACGCATAGAAATACTTGAAAAAACTGCTGCGATCATGTCTGAACGGGCAGAGAAACTAGCTGTGGAAGCTGCTCGGGAAGGAGGTAAGCCGTTAATTGATTCCAGGGCAGAAGTAGCTAGGGCAATTGAGGGTGTCAGAAACTGCATTGAGGTTCTTAGAACTCAGGCAGGGGAGGAGATCCCAATGAATCTCAATCCTGCTTCAGAGGGTAAGTTTGCTGCAACGAGCAACGAACCAATTGGTATTGTCGTAGCAGTCAGTGCATTCAATCACCCACTAAACTTAATTGTACACCAAGTCGGACCTGCTATCGCAACAGGATGTCCAGTGATCATAAAACCTGCAGAGGACACCCCACTTTCCTGTTTCCGCTTCGTCAGCATTCTTTGTGAGGCAGGATTGCCAGAAGAATGGTGCCAATCACTAGTTGTAAAGAATTTAGAAAATGCCACGAAATTGGTCACTGATGCCCGTGTGGCCTTCTTCTCTTTTATTGGTAGCGCCCGTGTGGGTTGGTCACTCAGATCTCAAGTTGCTCCTGGAACTCGCTGCGCTCTAGAGCACGGTGGAGCTGCTCCAGTGGTAGTTGCTGCTGATGCTGATCTAGAGCGATTGGTGCCATCACTCACAAAGGGAGGTTTCTATCATGCTGGGCAAGTGTGTGTATCTGTGCAAAGAGTTTTTGCTGATTCGAGTATTGCTCTAGAAGTGGGCCTAAAAATTGCCGAAAAAGCAAAAAATCTAGTAGTTGGAGACCCCACAGATGCAGCTACTGAGGTCGGTCCGCTGATTCGACATCGTGAGACAGATAGGATAGAAGCCTGGGTTAACGAGGCAGTAGCGGCAGGAGCAGAGATTCTCTGTGGCGGAAAGCGAATTTCAGAATCATGTTTCGCACCCACTGTGCTGCTGAATCCACCAAGTAACTGTAAAGTGAGCCAAGCAGAAATCTTTGGGCCAGTAGTCTGCGTTTACAGAGTTGACAATGTAGACACTGCAATCGCCAGGGCTAATGACGTTCCCTTTTCCTTTCAGGCCTCCGTCTTCACTAAAAGCATTGACACCGCAATGCGTGCCTACAAACGTCTCAATGCATCTGCAATAATGGTCAATGAGCACACCGCATTTCGAGTGGACTGGATGCCTTTTGCTGGCTTGAAACAATCTGGCTTGGCTGTCGGGGGCATTCCCTTCACAATGCATGACATGCAAGTTCGCAAAATGTTAGTGCTCCACTCAGAAGAACTACGACCGTGACTTTTTTGATTTGTTATTATAAATTTTCATAATTATCAACGGCCTATGAACTCTTCATTGTTTTCACTTGAAAACCAAATTGTTTTGATCTCTGGATCCAGCCGAGGACTTGGCTGGTCCATGGCCAAAGCAGTTACGGAAGCTGGAGCCACCGCCCTACTGCATGGCCGAGACGAGAATTTGCTAAAAGAACGTAAGCAACACCTGCAAGAGCTAGGTCAAAATGCCGAATACTATATTTTTGATGTTGCCAATGACGAGGAGGTGCTTGCTGCTTTTGGAAAAATTCAGGAACAGCACGGTAAATTGGATGGCTTGATCAACAATGCTGGCATTCAACATCGCCGTCCACTCACCGAGTTTGAATTAGAAGATTTTGATCGAGTGTTGGATACGAACCTTCGGGCGAGTTGGTTACTTTCTCGGGAAGCCGTTCGTTTGATGCAGAATCAAGGGGCTGGGTCTATTGTTAATATTGCTTCGATCATGGGCCCCCAGGCACGTAAGACAATCTCCGCCTACACCACAAGCAAGGCCGGAGTGGTTGGCTTAACGAAGGCACTAGCCGTTGAATTGGGACCAAAAGGCATTCGCTGCAACGGTATTGCACCCGGCTTCTTTGCTACAGAGATGAATACCGCTCTTGTCAATGATCGCGAATTCACAGCTTTTGTTTCTGAACGAACGCCTATGCAGCGCTGGGGTGATCCAAATGAAGTGGGTGGAGCCGCTGTCTTCCTTCTTTCCAAGGCAGCTTCATATGTTAACGGGAACGTGATCTTTGTGGATGGAGGTTTGGCTTGCCAAGTCTGATAGGTTTTCAAGAAATCAACTTTTCAAAGAGTTCAGAATGAATTCTTTACAACTACTTCAACTGCTTGAATCTGTTGCAGAGGGAAGCCAATCTCCTGACTCTGCCCTGGAAAAACTAAGAACCTTTCAGGTCGAGAATTTGGGCTTTGCAGAAGTGGACCATCATCGACAACTCCGCAATGGTTTTTCTGAAGTTGTCTATTGTGAAGGCAAAACCCCTGAACAAGTTGCAGAGATCTTTACTGTACTGAATCATAAAACACCAAACGCTTCACTACTCGGAACCCGGGCTAAGGATGCCCATTACAGAGCTGTCAGAAATAGCCTTGATGGATTTAGCTATTGTGAAGTGTCCAAGTGTCTTTATCTTGACCAAACAAAAGAGGATAACCTCAAGGGTGATGTCTTATTGGTCAGTGCAGGAACCACGGATCGTCCGTTCTTACTTGAAGCCGCTCACACAGCTAGACTCACTGGAAGCCGGATCGAGGTGATGGAAGACTTGGGAGTTGCTGGGCTACAGCGGATTGTATCTAGACACGAGCGATTAATGAAGGCTAGGGTTATTGTTGTTGCTGCAGGGATGGAAGCTGCTCTACCAACAGTCGTGGCAGGACTGGTTTCCTGCCCAGTAATTGGGATTCCAACCTCAGTTGGCTATGGCACATCTTTTGGCGGTGTCACGGCTTTGTTGGGCATGCTCAACAGCTGTGCTTCGAACCTTTGCTGCGTAAATATTGATGCAGGCTTCCGCGCAGGATATCTGGCTAGCTTGATCAACAGGAACTGATGCATCTTCATCTTCACTCCAATTCAGGGATCAGTGGAGATATGCTCGTTGGGGGCTTCTTAGGCCTGGGATTGCCCTTGACTCTCCTACAAGAGCAACTGGAAAAGTTAAATATCGAAGGATGGGAAATTTCTCAGCAAAGTGTTGAAAAACTTGGGGTTCCATCCATCCAGTTTGTGGTCGCATATGAGGACCAAAACCATCATCGACACTTCACAGATATTCTAGCAATTCTTGCCAAGTCGAAGCTTTCCCCAAAAGCCAAGTCCATCGCAGAGGATTTATTTCAATCATTGGGTCGTGCAGAATCATCGGTCCATCAAGTACCCATTGAAGAGGTTCACTTTCACGAAGTTGGCGCTGTAGATACCATCATTGACATAGTTTCCATCGCGATCGCCTTGGAATATTTTGAGATTGAGAGCGTCTCCTCCAGCACCATTGTTGAAGGAGTGGGCAAAGTTAGATTTTCTCATGGAGAATGCGATCTCCCCGTTCCAGCTGTTCGGAAGCTTTTAGGAGATATTCCCCTGCTAAGAATTCCTGTTACTTCAGAGCTTGTTACTCCAACTGGTGCAGTTTTTCTTCAAAGATTTGTAGAATGTTTTTCAGATCTTTCTCCACTTCTGAAACCTAGAAAAGGAGTTGGCTGTGGCACCAAGGATCTGCCTCATCCCAATGTGTTGGAATTACAACTAGGCGAGCAAAAACTAATAGCTGAGGAGATCATAAGATTGGAAACGAACGTTGATGATCTCAGTCCTCAACTCTTAGCTTCCTGTCTAGAAAAGGCGCTAACTGCTGGAGCGTTGGATTGTTGGGCTTCCCCAGTTTTTGGTAAAAAGGGTCGGATTGGACAGCAATTGGTGCTACTTTGCCTTGAGAAAGATCGAGATTTACTGCTTGAAATCCTTTTTAAGGAATCAGGTAGTTTTGGGGTTCGTATCCAGCCTGTAAAACGACTCAAGTTGGATTCAATGCATGAAAACTTCTCTACAGAATGGGGGAATATTTCAATGAGATCAGGGTTCATTGGTAAAGAGTGCTGGCAATGGAAACCAGAGCATAAGGACATAGTCACTGCTGCAGATCGGACTGGCCAACCTCAGGTGTTGATCGAGGCTCAGGTTCGTCAGGCTTGGGGGGCAAAATTGTTGGCATCAAGGGGACCAAAATGACAGTGTTCCAAGATTTACAGCGACTCAATGAAGTATTGGAAGTTACCAGTCCTCGCCTAGTGGCTTGCAGCGGAGGAGTTGATAGTATGTTACTGGCGACTCTGGCTCATCGTCAAAAACCTCAAGTGACCATTGTTGTACATGCTGTTGGACCCGCAGTACCAGCTGCGGCTTCGACACGAGTGAAACGCTGGGCACATCAAGAGAAATGGCAACTTCAGCTGGTCAATGCAGGTGAATTCGATGATCCACAATACTTGGCAAATCCAGTGAACCGTTGCTTTCATTGCAAGAAAAATCTTTACCGCACACTGAGAGACATCCGGGGACAGTTAGATTCATCAAGCGTTTTACTAAGTGGTACCAATCTCGATGATCTTGATGATTTTCGACCCGGTTTAGAGGCTGCAAAGGAGGCAGCAGTTAGGCATCCCTTTGTGGAAGCATCCATCACAAAAACTCAACTTCGTGAAATTGCCCGTCAATCAGCACTGCCATTCGCTGATTTACCTGCTGCCCCGTGCCTCGCGAGTCGGCTCTACACTGGAACAACAGTACAAGCAGACTTGCTTCAACTGATTGATCAAACTGAAGAATGGATTCGAGAGCAAACTGGTCTAGCTGTCGTTCGCTGTCGAGTCCACCAACAGAAAATGCGTGTGGAAGTTGAAAATCCGAGCCTGGTGGAGAATCATCCTAAGTTTGTCCTGGACTTGAGGGCCAGAGTCCTAAAGGCCTCTGACCTAATCAATTCTGTAGTGATTGATCCAAAACCTTATCAACCAGGGCGAGCTTTTGTGAGAGGGAATCTTGCCGAAGACGCCGTACAACAGTAATCCAATGATGGAGGCATCATGATGATTGAAAGAAGAAAATTCGGTAGGACTGGACATCAAAGTAGCTCTGTTCTGTTTGGGGGAGCTGCACTTGGCTCCGTTGACCAAAGCACTGCGGACAAAGTTTTGGACTTGCTGCTCAAATACGAGGTCAACCACATTGACACTGCTGCTAGCTACGGCGATTCAGAATTACGGATTGGGCCTTGGATGAAGAGATATCGAAAGCAATTTTTCCTAGCGTCCAAGACAGGTATCCGTGACTATGCAGGAGCCAAAGAGGAAATACATCGTTCGCTGGACCGACTCTGCACAGATCATATTGATTTGATCCAACTTCATTCACTCTTTCACCCAGATGAATGGGAACAGGCCTTATCAGCGGGAGGAGCTTTGGAAGCTTGCATCGAAGCTCGTGAAGCAGGACTAGTCAAGTTCATTGGGGTAACTGGACACAGTTGGAGCGTTGCCACTATGCACAAACGCAGTCTGGGGCGCTTCAATTTTGATTCAGTTTTGATGCCCTGGAACTATTTCGCCTCTCAACACGAACCCTATGCGAGTGACTTCAGAGACACCTGGGATCTTTGCAAAAAACGAGATGTAGCCGTTCAAACCATTAAGAGTATTGCTCGTGGGCCTTGGGCAGCTGGTGTCGATAAAACACACAATACTTGGTATCAACCACTACAGGATGAAAAGGATATTCAGCGAGCCGTTCATTGGTTGTTGTCTCATGATGGACTCTTCCTCAATTCTGTGGGAGATGTAGAACTCTTACCACTGGTTCTGAGAGCTGCGGAAAAAAGGGGGGAACGCCCGAGTCAGAAACAAATGGAAGAGTTCAGAGAGAGAGCGGGGCTGGCTTCTATTTTTGGTATTTGAAATCCGAGAAAAGCATAACTGATCACATCACAAGAAGTCGAATTTAATTCTAAGTATTTTACTTGATTCTATAATATGATTTTATTTACAGATTTCTCGAAAACGTTTAAATTATCGTAATAATCCCGCGACCTGTGTAAGACTGGTTTTCGCATCACCAAAGAGCATCCGGGTGTTTTCTCGAAAGTACAGTGGATTCTCTACTCCAGAGTATCCGGTCGCCATGCTCCGTTTGAGTGCAATCACCATCCTAGCTTTCCACACTTCAAGCACGGGCATCCCATAAATTGGACTACCTGGATTATCTTCAGCTCCTGGATTGACGATGTCATTTGCGCCGATCACCAGGACGAGGTCTGTGTTTGGCAATTCTGGATTGATTTCATCCATTTCTAAAACTATGTCATAAGGCACGTTTGCTTCAGCCAACAAGACATTCATGTGGCCTGGAAGGCGACCGGCAACAGGGTGGATGGCAAAGCGCACTTCTACGTCTAGTTCTCTAAGAAAAGAGACAATCTCTCTCACAACGTGCTGAGCTTGGGCAACCGCCATTCCATATCCTGGGACAATGACGACACTTCTGGAATTTCGAAGATATTCCGCCACTTCCTCCGCCTGAATCGGAAGTGCTTCACCCTTACTTTCCGAGGAATCTAGCACCGTGCCTTCCTCAACCCCCCACCCACCAGCAATTACACTCATGAAGGGCCGATTCATTCCCTTGCACATGATATAGCTTAGAATTGCTCCACTACTTCCCACTAGGGCTCCAGTTACCAGTAAAAGATTATTGCCCAACATGAATCCTGCCATCGCCGCTGACCATCCGGAGTAGCTATTTAGCATAGAGACTACGACGGGCATATCCGCACCGCCGATCGCCATGATCATATGAATTCCAATTGCGCCTGAGATCATCGCTACCAAAAATAGAGCAAATGCATGATTTCCTGGTTCCCCCACCATCAACCAAATTGCTAGAAGAAGACTTACTCCGATACCTGCCAGATTTATAAGATGTCGGCCAGGTAACATGACAGGTCGGCTACCAATCCTTGCGCTCAGCTTTCCAAAGGCGACCACAGAACCTGTAAATGTATAGGTTCCAATGAAAACCCCAAGAAAAACCTCAAAGATATGGATGGTTGATCCAGGACCAGCCACGGTCTCCAAATAACTGACAAATCCGACAAAAGTTGCAGCAAGTCCTCCAAAACTGTTGAGAATCGCAACCAACTCCGGCATTTGAGTCATTTCTACTCGGGTTGCTAACTGCCAGCCAATGAGAGCACCCCCACCCAGTAAAAGGACTAACCAAAAATATTGACCTGCCTCTGGCAACCAGAGAGTCGCAAAAATCGCTACTGCCATGCCCAACATGCCCAGACGATTACCACGTTGAGCCGTTTCCTGTTGAGACAAGCCGCTTATGCTCAAGATGAATAAAATACTCGCACCGATAAAGGCTAAACTGATGATCCCTGAGGGCATGATGATCAAAACTCCTGATTGAGTGTCAGATTTTCAATATTTTAATGAGGTTATTTCTTGAACATGCCAAGCATCCGTTGGGTGACCAGAAAGCCCCCCGCGATATTTATCGTAGCAATCAGAATTGCAGCACCTGCCAGCAGTGGATGATCTCCAGAAATGTGTATCATTCCTCCAAGTACTATGATTCCACTGATCGCATTTGTCAGACTCATCAATGGAGTTTGCAGAGAAGGCGTGACATTCCAAACCACCATGTAGCCAACAAAACAGGAAAGCATGAAAACAAAAAGATGACCCAGAAACTCTTCCGTTCCAACAAAACCAAGCATCAAACACAAAAGGGCAGCTAACGCACAAGCAACGTATGGATGAAAAATCTTTTGCCAAGCTGGTTTTATAGTTTCTATTTCAGTTACTTCAGCTTTTTGATCTGGAGCAGTTTCCGGTTGAATGGGTTTTTTCGGTGCCGTTGGTCTTGGTGGCTCCCAAGTCACCTCTCCATTACGAGTAACGGTAATTGCGCGGGTGATTTCATCTTCAAAATTCAACTCAACAAGGTTCTCACCTTTCAGATGATTCAATAATTTTATTACGTTGTTGCCATATAGCTGACTAGCCTGGGTTGGTAGCTCACTTGGGAGATTGGTTTTGCCGACAATGGTTACTCCCATTTGCTTGACCACTTTACCGGATTCAGTTAGCTCACAGTTACCACCACCTTCAGCTGCCAAATCGATAATCACTGAACCTGGCTTCATGGAGCGAACCATCTCTGTGGTGATCAGTTTTGGAGACGGACGGCCAGGGATCGCTGCCGTAGTAATGATGATATCGACTTCTGCAGCCTGTCGGGCGAACAGCTCCATCTCTGCCTTGATAAATGCTTCACTCATCTCCTTTGCATAGCCTCCAGCTCCTGTACCATCTTCCTCTAAATCAAGCTCGAGGAATTCCCCACCTAAACTCTTGACTTCGTCTCTTACTGCAACTCTGGTATCAAATGCTCTGACGATAGCCCCAAGACTATGAGAAGCTCCAATTGCCGCCAAGCCTGCTACCCCAGCACCAATTACCAATACTTTGGCAGGGGGAATTCGACCTGCTGCAGTAATTTGGCCTGTAAAGAATCTTCCAAAATGCTGAGCTGCCTCAACTACAGCTCGATACCCAGAGATATTTGCCATTGAACTGAGGACATCCATGGACTGAGCCCGGGAAATTCGTGGAATTGCATCCATAGCCAAGGCAGTTACTTGTTGATTTGCTAGCTCCTTTAGTAACTCTTTTTGTTGGGCTGGCTGGAGCATACATATCAAAATTTGGCCGTCATGTAGCTTTTTAATCTCTTTGGCTTCAGGCGCTCGGATCTTCAAAATAATATCTGCTTTTTTCCAAACGTCCGCAGTCCGTCCAGCTATTTTCGCTCCTGTTTCGACGTAGAGAGAATCAGGGAAGTTGGCTTTCACCCCTGCACCTGATTCAACCAACAAGTCATAACCGAGTCTCTGCAGGTTGGGTACGTGCCCTGGAGCAATAGCAACTCGTCGCTCTTCAGGAAGAATTTCTCTAGGAATCCCAATCAGCATTAGCGCCTCTCCGTTCGGAAGAATTTTTTAATTAAATTTTACTTAAAAAGTTTTTAATAAAATTAAGAAATACTAAAAACATAAACAACAGTTTTTATTCCAACTTGAAAACTCGCAAGAGAAGTTACTGTCTATAAGGAAGTACTTTCTAACGAATCTCTTCCTCGAGTGTAATGTTTTAAAACACTATCAAAGTAATAGTTTTTTTTCTGACCTTGGATACCGGTAAATCATTTCAGCATTTGGGTGAACTAACCTCTCAGGGAGTTCGATTTTCTGGAGGTTCCCAGTTTGAGCAGATTTCTCGATAGCAAGTAAAATAGCGAGGTCCGCAAGGCCCTCTAGTCCATCAGCTTCAGGGGGATTATCATTGAGAATGCATTCTGAAAAATAGGCTGTCATACCTGCAAAGTGATCCGTGTATGGGAACTGATCTACCTTTATAACCTCCTGATTACGTTGCTGAAGCCTCATGGCACTTTCAAAACGGTAGGCTGGATCCATTGTGAGACTTCCTTCTGTTCCTACGACAGTATAACTGTCACAAGTATCTGCCCCAAAACTCGCTATAAACTGGGCGATTCGCCCTCCTGGGAAAATCATTGTCGCGGCAATGGATTCTTCCACCTGTTTAAAAATTGGATTGTCTGTTCTTTCGTTGCAGCATGCCCAAACCTCAGTAGGCTCTGCCTTGAAGAGATGACGAGCAGCATTGATGCAATACACTCCCAGATCCTGCAGTGGTCCACCCCAGAGACTGCTTTTCAGTCAATGATTCTCAGGCTTAATACGAAAGGAAAGGATCGAATTGAATATGCGTGGCTCCCCGATCTGCCCTTGGCGAATTCGTTCTAGTGCCGATACAGTCCCCGGTTCAGAATGAAGGCGATAGGCCGTCATCAAATACACACCATTCTCGTCTGCAACTTCTATCATTGTTTTTCCCTCTTGAAGGGATATAGCAAGTGGCTTCTCTACAAGTATATGTTTGCAAGCTTTTGCCGCCTGAATTGTGTATTCGGCATGCATTGAGTTGGGTAGCGCCACGTAAACTGCGTCACAAATATCTTCAAATAACATCTTAGAATATTGCTCATATTGAAAGACATGTGGAACTTGATGGAAATCTGCGAGTTTTTGGCCCTTATCTTTAGAACCCGTCACAATCGCCGTGACTACAGAATTTTTAGTCTGCCACACTCCCGGCAGGAAAGCCTCCTGGGAAATCCACCCAGCACCCACCACAGCGTATCGAACTTTCTTCACAACTGACTCCATCACTGTGTTATTTCAGATTTAGGTCTTTAAACTTATTGCTTTTGAGCACTGCCGAGCAAAACTTGAAAAATTTTTTCTCGAGCAGGCATTAAGGATTCAAGATGGATCTGTTGCCAGCCAGATTTCTTCAACATTTTTTGGAGATTCTCTGCTGAAAATCCCTGCCAAGCATGTTGCAACTTATCTCGCACCCATCCTTGCTTGTGACTCTCCAGTTCAGCTATCAACAAACAACCTCCTTTGCGGCAAATTCGATGAGCTTGCTTCAAGCCAACCTCCGGTTCCTTTAAATGGTGAAGTGCCTGAGAAAATACCACTACATCGACTGATTCATCAGTAAGCGACAATTTTTCCAACGGCTCCTGGACCCATTCTACGTTTTGAAGACCGGATAAAAGCAAATTCTGTCGGGCAACTCGGAGGGGTTCACTTTCAAGATCCACTCCGATTACTTTCTCAGCACATCTAGCAAGCTCAAGTGTAAGGGTCCCATCCCCGCAACCAAGATCTGCAATATGTAAATTGGGCTTGAGAGTAACAATCAAACGTCCAAGCAACCTTGACCAGGCAGACCAAGATTGACCAGGTTCCAGAAGTTTTTCATTGAGTCCGGGGCCTCCCATGCTGCGTTGGTGTAAAATTTCCTGTAACTGCATTTGGTCGTGGTGTGGGTCATCAAGATCATCGAGTTGTTGATGTAAATACTGAGCAAAGAGTCTAAGATCCTCATCTTGGTCAATTAATGGAGTCAACTGATAATAGGACCACACCCCTTCTCTGCGCTCCTGAATCAATCCCATCTTGCGCAAATGGCTTAAATGCCGAGATATACCTGATTGAGCCAAGCCCACGATCTGGGTAAGTTCACTAACATTTAAGGCCTGCTCAGAAAGTAACTTGAGCAGTCTCAAACGGGTCTCATCACCTAATAACCGCAACAATTGGGCGATCCGTTCCATTAATTTTCCTCAGACCAAAAAGTTTAAATACAATCCTCTGCTCTGGTTACTGGAGCCTCCACCAGAATTGGTAGTGAGATCGCCATGTGTTTTGCTTAAGATCAAATTCCGTTGATTCTATTCTCACGCCAACTGGCAGTGCTTGAAAAAGTTCGGCATGACTCGATGCAAGTCTCTAAAAAACCCATTGAATTGATTTCAATGGATTTATCTTGTCAACAATCTTCGAACGAGCTTTTCCAGAGGGCTGAGGATTGTGGCTTGGATCTGTAGTACCTAGAGAACAATGCTGGCTTTGGCAACTTTGGGAATTGCCCAGAATTTACCTCATGGAAAAACTGAGAATTAATACTATCGAACACCGTCACGCTAACCGGCCCTACAAAACGCTTTTAGCGAAAATGCTTCAGCAAAGACGAGGCCGCATTTTCAATATAGTCAATACCCGTGCGTTTCAAACGAATCCTGACGTGTTAGCCTATGCTGCTTCAAAAGCCTATGTCCTGCATTATTCTGAATAATTGGATGAAGAACTAAGAGGCACTAGAGTGACAGTCTCAGTTTTTTTCAAGGACCTACAGCAAGAGAATTTGGTAAAAGAGCCGGTGTAGAAATGCTTTCTTTTTTGAAGGCCAACTCGTAATGACTGCTTAGAGGGTGGTAAAAGAAAGTTATCAAGGAATGCAGGCGGGCAAGCCAATTATCAACTGCGGACTCAGCTAATTTGAAACATTTACCAATCGACTCTATACCCGCTGGTTATCTTATTGGATTGCTGGTCAATTGATGCAAAGTGTCAAGCGACGAGGCCAATCATCTGAATAATTCTTTGATGAAGTACGGTCGAAACTCACGGAAGTTACTTCAGATTATTTCTCTATTGAGATAAGGCTGTTCAGGCAGGCAAAACCAGCTACTACGCCACCCTCATTGACATTGGAGGCCTTTGTTCTAACCAAATGCCCCACTGGCATATTTAGCCTTAGATCACCGGATTGTGCTCTTAGCAACCCAAAGATCCCCAACTCACTGATGCTTTGGTAAGGCTGTGCTTGTTCTTCAATAACAAGTAGACTTTCTGTCGTCTCCGCTTCGATGCGTCTCATCGCAACCCAAGCTCTGTCTTCACTCGTAGGTAAAGAAGTCAAAAAGTTTCTAATTTCTGCTCCGTAGACATTATTGCCACCTCCTTCTCGTTGAGGTTTGAGGACGTATTGCTCTGCATGTTCTTCTAAGAATAATCTGGCTGTTCTTCCTTCTACCTCTTCTTCCAAGCCAAACATATTTGCAAAATAAGCCTTTAACTGATCTGCAACGGACCCAGGAACAAATTCTCTCAAGATGTCTGAACTAGCCAGCACTTGTTGAATTTTCTTGGTACCAGCGAGTTGCATTGAGGCCTCAGGAACCAGCACTGCAGAGGAAGCTTCCAACATTCTTCGGGCTGAGCAGCTAACCTCATCCGGGAAATCCCCTGGCGAATATCCAGCCCTGAAATAAACAATTCCAATTCTTTGCGGACCAACCCATAGGTCTCCATTCTTGAGTTTCCCTTTCTCATTAACTTCTGCTAATGACGCCCGAACAACTGGTACACCACGTTTGCAAAGTGCGACAAACAACCCCATCTGATCAAACCAGTTTCTTTCTTTAGGCTGAACCAACATCAATAAGGCCGCATCCTGCCAGCCAAGATTCTCAATTGTGTCTTTGATTCCACTTGCAAAGCCTACGATGGCATCATGAAGGAGAGAGGATCCTTTCAGAATATTTTCTTGCTGAAGTTGCTGATGAAGAGATGTGACCCTCTCTGAGAGATGAGCAAAACTAGCTGAAATAGTATTAAATTCTACTTGTAGGGGTTGTAGTTCTCCATTTTCTTTTCTTTCGAAGAGAAAATCATTTCGATTGATCAGGAGCTGCTGATCCTGTCGTTTTTCATGCGAGATCAAGGAGACTAGAAAGCGTATAAATTCATCTACTTTCGCGGTAGGTTCTAGCATTTCCTTTAGAAAATCAAAATTTTGGGCAACCTGCCAAAAAAGTAGGCTTGACCACTGTGTGTGTATTTGAAGTTTAGAAATTAGGGCAGTTGGAAGCCGGTAAGGCGTCAGCGAGAATGGAGCATGAACGAGTTGTCCGTGTGGATTTTTCTGAAGTAGTCCGAAGTAATGAGCACGGTCAATAATATTCCGTAATTCTTCTGGAGTCATGGATTAATTTAACGTGCTCTGACTGTGCAGAAAGAGTTCTTTAGTTAGCCAGCTATCAAACGATTCGGCCGAGTGGAAACGTTTAATGACCAAGTCAGCCGGGGATAGCCCCTGCTTTGTGTAACGATCAAAAAATGGTTCCAACCAATTTGCTTGATTTACAGAATCCATGTGGGATAGTGCGGATTCCATGATCTTAATTGCAAACTTTTTGAATATTACTGGTCCAACTTCACCAGTCAGTCCTTCTTTGCATGCGGCTTTTCGAAGCTCAGGAAACAGTTCAACTGGGATGTCCATCATGAAGCCTTCTAATTCTGTCAATACACTCTCGTTGTAGGCCAGAGCTTGCAGCAGTGCAGGAACAGCCATCACGTCCTGAGGCTGTTGCGTGTCCATACATCGCAACTCTATGATGCGCTTGATTCGCACCTCAGGAAAGAGCATACCCAGATGGGTGAGCCAGTCTTCCCGATTCATCTCAAGTGGCGTTTCCTTTTTCATCAGTTGGCGGAAAGTGTAGGGGCCTGGCTGAATCACCTCCCCATCACGATAAAGATGATATGGACGGACGTCCAGTGCCCACTCAATGTAGTCCACCAAGCTAAATTTCTTACTCAGGAAACCTAGAGGTAATCCAGTTCGGTAGGGATCAGTATTTTGCCAAATTCTTCCACGATAGGAGTGATAACCACTTGGCTCACCCTCAATGATTGGGCTATTTGCAAAAATTGCCGTCAAAAATGGTGTCAGTCTGTTGAGAATCACAAACTTCCGCTCCAGATCCTCCAGTGAATGATAGTCAAGGCTAACCTGAACACCACTTGTTGCTTTCATCATCCATTGACCATGAGTATCCACTTCTTTCATGGTCGAATACATGATTCGATAGCGTTTCTTGTCAAGAAGAGGCAGATCTTCTGGAGATAAATAAGGATGAACCCCTAAAAACAAAGGTAATCCCCCCCAATCACTAAGCGCTTGTGTGAGTTGTTGAATATGGGTATTCACTGCCTGAGCCACCTCGCTCAAGTCCGTTCTTGGAGAATCCGACAGTTCAACCTGACCGCCCGGTTCAATCGAAATGTTCTGACCACTGGAATGCGACAAACCTAAAAGAAGTTCACCTTCGTAATGTAGTTCCCAAGGTTGTGCCCCATGGCTGCTTAATTGCGCCATTTTAAGCAAGAGCGCTCCGATACTGACACCCCCACTGATTGGTAAGGACTTCCATTTCCCACTATCGGAAGGAAGCGACACAAAAGTTTCATACTCCAGCCCCATCTTCTCTTGGTGTGTGCCACAGCATCTCTGTTGCAGGAAATCCAAAAATTGGTTACGGAGTTCCGTTAGCTCCATAATTTCTCGGCAAAAGTTAGTTTATTCGTAACGTAGGGAATCCGCTGGCTGAAGCCCAGCAGCTTTAGTTGATGGGTAAATCGTCACCAAAAAACAGATCAAAAATGAGGAAATCGTTGTGAGCAGTACATCGGTCCAGTTAATTAAGACAGGGATTTTGTCTCCTCCAGGATACACTCCGGGAGGAATATCGATAAAATCAAAAGTAGCCAAGGCCCAGCAAATTGTTAATCCCAAGCCAACCCCCGAACAAGTACCGATCAAACCAATCACCACGCCCTGCATCATGAAGATTTTTCGCACGCTTTTGTCTGTAGCACCTACTGCTTTGAGAATCGCAATTTCTCGAGATTTTTCAAGAACCAGCATGATCAATGAGCTAATAATGTTGAAGGCTGCAACGACCACAATCAATGTCAGAATCACGAAGAGTCCTATTTTTTCAAGCTGCATCACCTGAAAAATACTCTTATTCTCATCCACCCAACTGCTGACAGCAAAGTCCGTGAACTCTGCTCGCAATTCATCCGCTACTTCCTGGGCAATTTCAGGATCCTTTAAGCGGACTCCTAGGCCTGTCACATCATTCTGCATACGATAAACTTTCTGGACGAGCCGATAGTCCATGAACGCCAGAACCTCATCATATCCTGCTATTCCAGACTCAAAAAAGCCTATGACCATCAATTTTTTTATACGAGGGACATCCCCCACGGGAGTCATCCTTTGCTTAGAAGAAACGAGTTGGACGGTATCTCCAAGCTGAACGCCTAATTGTTGCGCAAGGTTTGAACCAAGAATGATTCCATCCTGCAGTCCGCCTTCTTTGGCTTTGGGATGTGAAAGACGAGCTAATATTTCATCAGAAAGTGTTTGCTGTTCTGCTGTGGTCGGAGAGCTAGGAGAATATCGTTCTTGTCTGAGGAAAAGGCCTAAATTAGTGACTTGGGTTTCTTTGGCGGGATCAATACCTCGTAACAAAGCGCCTTTTGGTCGCCTTGTACCCGTTAGCAGGGCTTGCTTGAAAATATACGGTGCGGTGGCTTGAACTCCAGGATAATTGAGTATTTGAGGTTGGAGTTCGGGATATTCGGTCATTCGGTCTGCCCAAGAGAAAAGGGTCACATGGGGAAGAGATCCTGTGATCGCTTGCCGGAGATTATCTCGGAATCCGTTCATTAAGGAAGTCGCCACGATGAGTGCAATCACCCCAAGGGCCACTCCACAAACTGAAATCCAGGTAATTACGGAGACAGATCGGTCTTTACGGGGGGAAAAGAGGTAGCGTTTTCCGATGAACCACTCATAAGGCAGAGGTATCACGCTACTTTAACTCAGTTTAAATTTTGAAGGTAGTTCTCAATCTGATTGGCGGCTTGCGCCAAAGCGTTAGGAAGTTTTTCGGGTGACTTAATGCCAGCCTGGGCCAAGTGAGGCTTACCACCACCCCGTCCATCTGCAAGAGCTGCAACCCTATTCACAATCTCAGCCGCCTTCGCTCCTCGATTCAAAATAGAGTCCGCTACCACACACAAAAGAGTAGTTTTGCCATCGAGATCAGCTCCCAGAAGGGCTATTCCTTCCAGTTCCTTACGCAAGTTATCACCCAAAGAGCGCAGTTCGTCCATAGAAGTTGCCTCCACTTTCGTTGCCAAGACAGGGACTCCTGCAACCGGCCGAGCATTTGAAATCAAATTTTGGGCGAATCCCGCAGCTGATTGCTTTTTTAGTAGTTGCAGTTCCTTTTCAAGCCTTCTTTTCTCTTGCATCAGATTGGCGACCTGCACCCCAATGCTCTCAGTTTGTACGTTGAGCAGATGCTTCAATTCCTGAACCGCTTTCCCCTCATCCCGACTAACCTCTTCTGCACGCTCACCAGTAACGGCAACGATTCTGCGGACTCCAGATGCAATGGCACCTTCAGAAACAATGCGGAAGGAACCAATCTCCCCGGTAGCTGAAGTATGGCATCCTCCACAAAGTTCGGAAGAGAAGTCATCTAATTGGACAACCCGGACCGTGTCTCCATACTTCTCACCAAAAAGAGCAGTGACACCACTATCCACTGCATGTCGATATCCCGTTTCAAAGACGTTCAGACCAATGTTTTCACGGATCTTCCGATTCACAAGACGTTCAATCTCTTCAACTTGGTCACTTCTTAATCGCTCTGAGTGAGTGAAATCAAATCTTAGGTAATCGGGATGAACGATCGAACCTGCCTGGTTTACATGCTGACCAATGATTTGCTTCAAGGCAGCATGTAGCATATGAGTTCCCGTGTGGTTCCTGGTCGATGCCTTGCGCTTATCCACGTCGATCCTAGCGATGACTGGCTCAGGCTTTGGTTGGTTTTTGCCTTCACAAATATGGATGATCAAATCTCCTTCTTTGCGAACATCTACCACATTCCAAGTTTGCTCGCCTTGCTGGATCGTTCCTTGGTCCGCGACCTGCCCTCCAGACTCTGCATAGAATGGTGTTGTGTCAAGAGCAAACAACCATTGTTCTGCTTCGTTTTGAGCAAATCGCCGAATCCAGGTTTCCGTATTGTAGGAGTTGTATCCGATGAACCGTGAATGCGGACCAACTTCCAATTCTTGCCACTCGATTTGGGTACTTTGAAAACGGGCGGATTCACGAGCTTTTGTTCTTTGGGCTTCCATACTTACTTCAAAACCTGCTTCATCCAATTCAAGTTGACGTTCCTCACAAATCAAACGAGTCAAATCAACTGGGAAGCCGTAGGTATCATAAAGCTTGAATGCATCCTCACCGCTGAGCTTTTTCTGAGAAATCGTTTCTGGCTGAGCTACCATCTGCTCAAAGATTTCTAGGCCTCTATCGAGAGTATTACCAAAGCTCGCTTCCTCTGCTTCGATCACTCGGGAAATATGTGATTGTTGCTGGCGTATTTCAGGAAAAGCATCCCCCATAACCTCGGCAAGATTAGGCACTAACTTGTGAATAAACGGGATTTCCATGCCCAGAACTCTACCAAATCGAGTTGCTCTGCGCAGCATCCGACGCAACACATACCCCCGACCTTCATTGGAGGGAATGGCGCCATCTGCAATTGCGAAACTTAAGGATCTAAGATGATCTGCAATCACTCGGTAGGCTACTCCTATCTCTCCTTCAACATCTTGCGTTCCTGTAATTTCAGAAATGGATCTTAGGAGAGGTGTGAAAAGATCTGTGCTGTAATTGGAATCAACACCTTGTAGCACTCGGCAAACTCTCTCCAAGCCCATCCCAGTGTCTACACCTTTTGTAGGTAGAGGAGACAACTTGCTATCATTCCCCCTGTTGAATTGAATGAAAACGAGGTTCCAAATTTCAATTACCCTAGCATCATCAGTGTTCACCAAGGGAGCCCCGCTGAGGTCTTCAGTCATATCTATGTGAATCTCACTGCAAGGACCACATGGGCCTGTATCCCCCATTTCCCAGAAGTTCTCCTTCTTTCCAAAGAAATGAATATGATTCGGATTGATGTCTGTACATCTTCTCCAAAGATCAGCTGCTTCTTCATCAGGAAGTAACCCATCCTGGACATCTCCTCCGAAAACTGTGGCGTGGAGCCTAGTTTTGTCTAGCCCCCAAACCTCTGTCAAAAGTTCCCAAGCCCAGCGAATTCCTTCCTCCTTAAAGTAATCCCCAAAAGACCAATTCCCCAACATCTCGAAGAACGTATGGTGGTAGTTGTCCCGGCCCACATCTTCTAAATCATTGTGTTTCCCACTGGCTCGGATACACTTTTGGGAATTAGCTGCACGATTATAATCACGCGTTCCAGAGCCGAGAAAGACGTCCTTGAACTGGTTCATACCCGCATTGGCGAAAAGTAATGTGGGGTCATCATTAGGAACAACTGGAGAACTACGCACAAATCTGTGCTGACGCTCTTCAAAGAAGCTGATGAATTCCTGGCGGATCTGCTGGGATGTCTTCACGTGAGACTCTGGGAATCTGAATCTGGGAAGGAGATCCCCACTGGTGAGTAGGGACGGCTGGTATTCAATTGCTTAGAGAGCCATGTATTCGACAACTAGGTGGTCTTCGACCTGGATTGGAATCTCCTCACGAGCGGGAATCTGAAGGAGCTTTCCAAGCATTTTGGATCCGTCTCTTTGGATGTAGCCTAGCTGTTGTTCTGAGAGTTCGAACCATTCTTTGTATTTCTCAATTCCCTTGCTTCGGTCACGCATTGTGATTTCGTCCCCAACACGTACCTCCATGGAGGGCTTATTAATATTTTTGCCATTGACCATGATGTGTCGATGGACGACCATCTGGCGTGCAGCTCTGAGGGTCGGTGAGAAGCCCATTCGATAGACCATATTGTCTAATCTCCGTTCCAACAATTGAACCATGAATACGTTGGTCTGCTCCTTTGATTTTGAAGCTCGATCGTAATAGCGTTTCAGTTGCTTCGCTGTTACTCCATAATAATGCTTCAACTTTTGCGTTTCCATCAACTGCATAGCAAATGGTGATAGCTTGGCACGTCTTCCTGCGCCGTGCTGACCCGGTCTATTGGGTCGGCGTTGGAGAGTGAGTGCAGCGCTCGGGGTTCCGATGAGATTAACACCGAGTGCACGACAATGTTTACGAAGAGTCTTGGTCTTAACAGTCATTTATTTCACTTTCTTTCAGATGGCATCTGACGGACTTTAGGAAAATTTTAGTTCAGGATTGAGATCGTGCTGCAAGCGAAAACGGGATGCCATCCCGAAGTATTATCGGGCCCTTCCATCATTCGCTAAAAATGCACAAACAAATAAAAATATTCAATTATTTTAATGAAGTCAATGAACTAATGCAACATCAAGTACTAAAGAGAGGAGTTAAACTGAGTTTAAATGCTAGGATATTGCCTGACAAGACTCTTCCAGAATTAATGTTTGTTAGCAGTATTTTACTGAATTCGATCTATAGCCGGGGCGCAATTATAGTTTGCCGTTCAAAACCTGACTACGATTATCTTCTAGGGAACTCACAGCTTCAAGCAGAGATCAAAATTCTCCCAGATCCGTGGGGAGTTCCTCATATCCAAGCCTCTCATTTGAATGATGCCTGGTTTGCTCTAGGATTCGATGTTGCTCGGGATCGCTGACCCCATTTGCTCTGGTTCGAACTCCTCAGCCAGGAGAGATTTTTTGAAGTTTTGGGACTTTGGGAACCTGTAAAAAGAACCGACCTGCTAATGCGTGGATTCTAACTTCATCAGGTTGGACAACGGATGCTGGATTTGGTTTGCTCTGGCTGAGCAGACCTCAGAAGCGAGCTATGCAAAAGTAAATTTTTCTTGAGCACCAGTAGATCTTACCTCTCGCGTTGGACTACTCCAATTTTTGTTTTTTTTGGGGTTGAACCATTTGTTCAAGGGGATCTTGTGTGGATGGGCAGAATGATAGCTTTGCAACTCTATTTTGCAATGCAAGAAGATTTACTTGCTGAAAAGCTCGCTTGAAAAGTCAGGGAAGAGCAGCTGAGCGAGTTGTTGCCCTAATTATAAGGATGAATTTCCAGCTATTTTGTCCTCATCTACTTAGATTGGTCAGCAATCTTCCCATTCAGAAGATGGGATAACAAGACTCCTGACATGGCTAGAACCCTACATAGGCATTAGTCAAAGCAACAACGGAATAGTTGATCCCAAGCCTACGGTTTCCCTAGCAGCCATGCTGTCACATGGTCCATCTAGGTCTTGCAATTCAATTTTTTTATGAAGCGTATTGTGCAGACACAAGAAGTGGAAACTGTAGGTTCAATGGTTTAGAGAAGTAAGGACTTTCGATAACGAAACACTCGGTTTTCTCTGGACATTGCCTGTTGACAAAGCTAGCAGTGAAATCGAAGGCTTCTTCAAATTGAGTCAAAAAAGCAACTGGAATAAATTCAGTTTGGCTCTCTACTATTTGGGCGGCTTCACCAGAACTTTGTATATGCAGACAAGAATGGCAACATCAGCCTTCACCGAGCTGCAAATCTACCGATTCACTAGCGAAATTAATAAAGAGTCCTTTCCGGTCTGATGGCTAGGCTAATTGGTTGGGATTATGAAGAACCGTTGGAAATTGGTCTTTAAGGGCGCATGCCAGATAAAAACATAGTTTACAGAAGATGTTATTTCGATTTGCATACCCTATTAGTGAATTCAGCGAATACTTTGCCGAATACACTCCCAGTTTCATTAAACACGATCGCCCAGACTAAGTTAAGCGCTTAAATGTGACCTTAGATGAATATATCCGTCGCTAGAATGATTCATATTGCTAGTTAGGAAAAAAAGAGACTGGAGATAGCAGATGATTCTGCGGGATCAATGTGGATGTAGTTAATTAAGGACCTATCAAACAGCTTCCACATAATCTCTAAGTTAGAGTTCTATGCTATAATGATAGGAACTTCATCCAGAAAATTAATATTCGAGAACTACCAAACCAAATAGCTGAAGTGATGACGACCAATGTCAACATTTAGCAATTAACAGTTGAGGCCACATTGACAGGAAAAAAGAACAACTATCAAGCAGCCATGATTGGTCATCGCACAGCTGCTGCTATCTCTGGATGACCTGCTGGAGGCTCTCGGAGGCATGATTCCTAAACTAAATAGAAGTAAAAAATTATGAAAGGATTCGATTACGGGCCAATTTCTCCTCGCGAAGTTTATTTATTTGACCTCAACGGGTACATCCTTCTGAGAAATGCGTTGAGCGCTGAGGAGGTGAAGGAGCTAAATGAATGCATTGACTTGATTCCTAAACAAGAACCCGGAACATTTTACGGAAACGTACATTTTCACGATTATAAAGATGATGGGCAGTCAGGTCTGAATCTACAGCAAATCTATGAGGCTGGTGAACCCTTTGAGAAGCTGATAGATCATCCTGCCTGGATTGAACACATGAAGTTGTTTGTAGGAGGACAAGGTACATTTGATCATGCTCATGGGCCATTATTTATTGATGAAAATTTTGTTAATTTACGAGGGAATGGCAGAGCAATCGGGATGCATTCGGGTGGCTATCCTTCCATCCTCAGAAATCAATATCGCTTCCATGGGGGGCGCTTCATGTGTGGTCAAGTTAACGCACTGATTGCTCTGACAAATATAAGCCCAGGTGATGGTGGAACTGTCCTTGTCCCAGGTAGCCACAAATCCAATTTTGAGCATCCAGACTTAAAGAAAGTGGCAATGCGTAGTGAAGGTTTCGGTATGTTGATTGAAGGAGCGATCGAGATCCAGATGGTGGCTGGAGATGCGCTGGTCTTTGTGGACGGACTCTGTCATGGTTCCGCTAAACGCAGCAATACTGGTATTCGACGAATTGCTGTTTATCGATACGGACCCTCCTGGGGAAATTTCCGACACCAGTACCGGCCTTCAAAGAAACTCTTGAAACGGCTAACCCCAGAACGCAGGCAGATGGTAGCACCCTATACAATGTGGGATTCTGAGTTCAATCATCCTAAAAAAACCCAAGTCTAAAATGCCTACTAAAGATGTTGGTCATTGGCCTGATAGTGGACACTTGCCAAATCTGACTCCTGCTATCTCACCAACCTCTGCCAACAAAACCTTTTCGCTGACTCCTGCTGAACGGATACATCTCGATATCTACGGTTATGTTGTCTTAGAGAAGTTACTCTCTAAAGCCGAGGTTGATTTGCTGGTGGAGACAATATTTCAGTTTGAGAAGGATTATCACCGAGACAAAGTACCTCCCAAGTCCCATATGTTCTTTACCTCAACCACTTGGGATTTCTTCCGGATTGACAATCTACCCCATCTTGCTGCATGTTTCCGCAACTATGTGACAAATCCAAAAATTGTTGGTCTTGCAGAAGACGCGGTAGGAGGTAGCGTACGATTGGAGCAGTCAGATGCTCACATTCGCAGGCGAGACCTGAACCAACCTTCCCCATATAACTACAGATGGCATCGCGGATTCGACCCAGCTTTTAGTTATCGTAGCAAGGGATTGTTCCACTGCCCGTTTGTGAAATGCCTGACAAACCTGACTAATCTAGGCCCAGATGACGGGGGGACAACTGTTATCGCCGGCAGTCACAAGATGGTGGATATTTCAGAGAAATTGTTGATTGAAGCTGTCAAGGAAAGACCTGAGTTGCGACATCAAGTTGTCGCTCCAGCAGGTTCCACCTTACTTTTTTTCGAATCAACGATTCACGCGGGTGGAATCAATCGGTCTGGGAAAGATCGATTGTTGATTCTTGGTGGATACACACCGGATTTCTTTCAGCCTTGGTTTGATTACGAGCCAAATCCTGATTTTTTGGGGACCCTCTCCGAGCAGGAAAAGCCTTTTTACAATGGCAGCCGCAATTACCACTGGCACAAGATGAACAGAGATTTAACGAACCCCAAGTTTTAAACACACAAATGGTAAAGTACCACATGCGAATCGCTTTTATTGGTGCTGGTAGCGTTGGCTTCACACAGAAACTGGTTCGGGATATTCTTACTGTGCCCGAACTGCAAGAGACAGAATTTTTCCTCCAGGATATCTCTCAAGATAATCTTGAGATGGTAAAACAACTACTCGAAAAAGATATTTCTGCAAATGGATTACCAGCAAAGGTCTTATCCGCCACAGATCGAGCAGAGGCACTAGCTGGGGCAAAGTATGTCATCAATTGCTCTAGAATTGGCGGCTTGGAAGCCTTCCGACATGATATTGAAATCCCGTTAAAGTACGGAGTGGATCAGTGCGTAGGAGACACGGTTTGTGCTGGTGGAATCCTTTACGGGCAGCGAAGCATCCCTGCAATTCTAGATTTTTGTGAGGACATTCGAAGCTATGCTGAGACCAACGTCCTCTTCCTAAACTACGCCAACCCAATGGCGATGAACACATGGGCCGCCCTAGATTATGGGAAGGTCAACACGATTGGTCTCTGTCATGGGGTTCAAGGAGGTGCAAAGCTTATCTCGGAAGTACTTGGAGTAGAAAATCCCAAAGACTTAGAATATGTCTGCAGTGGGATCAACCACATGACCTGGTATATCCAACTCAAACTTCGCGGCCGAAGCATTGAGAAAGCAGAACTACTAGAGGCTTTCCGCAAACATCCAAAATACTCAAACCAGGAAAAAGTCAGAATTGATGTTCTTGAGCGATTCGGAGTTTTTTCGACGGAGAGCAACGGACACCTTAGCGAGTATCTTCCCTGGTATCGAAAACGACCTGAAGAAATAAACTCGTGGATTGACTTGTCAGACTGGATTCACGGCGAAACTGGGGGTTACCTACGAGTTTGTACTGAGCGTCGTAATTGGTTTGAAGATGATTTTCCAAGATGGTTGGACCAAGCAGGTTTGTCCTTGGAACATTACAAGCGTTCAACAGAACACTGCAGCTACATCATCGAGGCTCAAGAAACTGGCAGAGTTTACAGAGGACATTTTAACACCAAAAACAATGGTCTTATCAAAAATCTACCGGATGACTGCATTATCGAATCTACCGGATTCGTCGACCTCTTCGGCATACACATGGCTTCAGGAATTGAATTACCGATGGGTTGTGCCTCTGCCTGCAGAACTTCAATTGACGTCCAGCGAATGTCTGTTGAAGCAGCAATGAAGGGAGATGTGGATCTACTCAAGCTAGCTGTTCTGCATGATCCTCTGGTGGGGGCTGTTTGTTCGCCTGAAGAAGTTTGGGCAATGGTGGATGAGATGTTGGTAGCCCAAGCACAATGGCTGCCTCAATACGAGGAAGCATTAGAGCCCGCAAAACAAAGAATTTTAAATAACACCGTAAAAACAAAAAATTGGGCTGGAGCAGCCCGCAAGAAGGTTCGAAATGTTGCTGAACTGAAAAAGGATGTCCACGCCAGTCTAATGGTAGAGGATGACGCTTTTCAGCCTTAAGTAGTCGCTGAAGCGACTGCTCTAGCCCCTTGGTAGAATACTGCCAAGTATAACGGTGAGCCCAGATGGGCCTCCATTACCGTCACAACGGAGGAAAGTTATGACTTATCCAGAGTTCCAGATCAACGAGGAGAAAATCCTTTCTCTTTGTGAGTCTGCCGAAAACAAGTCAGAGCCGCTTAGCGTCCTGAATAAAATTGGTAATCATGCCAAAAAAATCGCAGTCACTGCTGCCATGGGACTTTCGGTAGCTGGGGCCTCAACGGCCTTGGCTGATCAATTACCAGCTGAAAAAAGCATGGCAACTCTTAAGTGGGATTTAGTCGGCCAGAGCGATCTATGGGAGTACAAAGCTTTGCCAAGTTACAATGAAGCACCATTTTTATCTGAGATGGTAAAAAGCGGATCGCTTCCTCCAGTCAAAGACCGGCTACCGAAAGAGCCCTTGGTCATGAAGACTGGGGCCATGATCGATGGAACCGGTGAGTATGGTGGTGTTTTCCGCCATGTGATTGGTGGTCGTCCCGAAGGCTGGAACTGGCTAGCTGGTCAGCACCAGGGTTGGGGTGGAATTAACATCACTCTGCAGGAATGTCTGGTTCGCCAAGGGCCATTGTGGCAAGTAAAACCAGAAGAGCAAAATGGTCCGCTACCCAACTTGGCCAAAAGTTGGACTTGGAACGCAAGTAGGACTTCTCTGACCATGAATTTGGTTGAAGGAGTCAAGTGGTCGGATGGAGATTCCTTCGACGCGGAGGATCTACGCTTCTGGTGGGAAGACAACGTCCAGGATGAGAAAGTCACCTCGAGAATGCCAAAAGATGGTATGGGAGTGGGCACCACCATGATTGTAGTAGACCCCTACACAATCCGTTTTGACTTCAAAGAGCCTCAAGGCCCTGCCCGGGTTAGTTCCCTGGCCTACATTCAAGGTTGTCCCGGCCCCTCACACATTCTTAAGGACCACCATCCGCGCTACAATTCCCAAAAAACCTATGAAGATTACAGCAATGCCCAACCAGCTGATGATCTGAAGAATGTAGTTTCATTAGGAATGTTTGTGGCAGTTGTACATGCTCCCGATCAAATCGTGATTATGCGTCGTAATCCATACTACTGGAAAGTGGATGAAAAGGGGAATCAGCTACCATACATGAATGAGATGCATTTTAAACTATCGACTTGGTCAGATAGAACCAAACAAGCTGTTGCGGGAACAGGTGACTTCTCCAATATGGAGAATCCTGGTAACTACGTGGAGGCTCTCAAGCAGTCCCAAAGTGCCAAGGCACCAACAAAAGCTCAGTTCGGTCCAAGAGTCCTTGGCTGGAACCTGGAGTTCAACTATTCAATGGATGTTGGTGTTCAGAACGATGTGGATAAGGAGCTGCGAGGATTGTTCCGCAATCTGAAATTCCGTGAAGCGATTAGCCATGCGATTGACCGGAATGCAGTTGGACAGTCTATCGCTCGTGGTCCATTCACTCATCCTTGGGCAGGGGCATTCACCTCTGGTTCCCCCTGGTATGATACCGATAGCATCAACTTCAGGGGCTACAACAAGTCTGGTGCCATGCAAATTCTTGATAGCCTCGGCATCAAAGATACGGATGGCGATGGTGTTCGCAATCTGCCAAAAACTGGTAATAACATCGAAATTGATCTGTCTTATGACAATGGTGAGGCCACAGACAAGAAGCAAGTTGATGCGGTCTCATCAATGCTCGGCGAAGTGGGTATTCGCATCATTCCAAAACCATATGATGATCTTGATGCGATTATGCAGTCAGGAAACTTCAATATGGTTGAGCGGAGAAACCATTGGGTAGTGCCAACACGTGAAACATGTAGTTTCCTCCCAATTTCAACTGGTTGCCCACTAACTCACCCGTCTAGCGCCGATGGTTCGAGGAATCTCATGTCCTTTGAGAAGGAGATGGTTACCGCCGTAGACGCCATCCAGCAGTCATGGGACGCAGCCGAAATCTCTGCAAATGCTCAGAAGATCCAGAAGATCTGGACCGACAATGTTTACACTGTTGGTCTAGTTCAGGCACCTGCTGCATTGCTGGTCAATAAGCGAGTAAAGAACGCTCATCCTGGTGTACCTGTCTTCATGTTCGAGTGGGCTGAAGACTCATTGGTACGTGAGCGGCTCTGGGTTCCAAAAGATAAACAACTTTCTGAGTTGATGCCTGGAGTTATTCCTACCTACAAACGCTAATTGCTTTTCCCACCAAATTAAGTGATAACGGGGGGTTCAAATGAACTCCCCTGCTAATCCAACACATATTCAAAACTCATGGGATTGTTGCTCTTTCTGTTCAAGCGGATTATTGCCAGTATTCCACTACTGTTTGGGATCTCTTTTGTTTCATTTTTAATAATTTATGCTGTACCCGGCGATTATGTGGATGTTTGGTTGAACCAAACAATCTCAAGAACTGGTCAATCTAGAGTAGAGCTTGAGCCAATTGCAGCATTACTAAGGGAAAAATATGGCTTTGATCAGCCTTTTATTATTCAGTATTTAAACTGGTTAAAGGGGATTTTAACAGAATTTGACCTGGGGCCGTCATTCAGCCAATCTAGACCTGTTTCTGAGCTACTAGGTCTTCGGTTTCCAAGAACTATCGGGATAGCTTTAGTCACATTAATTATCGGCCAGATTACTGGTGCATTATTAGGTATTTATGCTGCCCTCAATCAGCATAAACTATCAGACACAATTGCTACACTTATAGCATTTTCTGGAATTGCTATTCCAAAATTTATCATATCCATCGTAATTTTGTATTTCCTAGCTTTTGTATGGCACTCACCTTACATTGGAGCCATCCAATCCCCAAAATATATCTTACAAGGATATTGGGATTGGCATCGATTAGTTGATTTTTTCTTCCATGTTTGGCCTATTCTTTTAATTTCAATTTGGGCAGGACAAAGTTATATTTTAAGAATGATGCGTGGCAACTTATTAGACGTGATGAAGATGCAGTACATTGAAACTGCAAAAGCAAAAGGGCTTAGTAAAAATCGTGTACTTTTTATTCATGCTATACCCAATGCTCTGCATCCCATTGTAATGAATCTAGGTTCTAGATTTGATTACATGGTTAAGGGTGAGATTGAAATAGCTATTGTCTTGGGGATACCTACCGTAGGGCCACTTATTCTTTCAAGTGTAGCATCAAAAGATATGTATGTAGTTTCAGCAATTTTTATGATGGTTGCAGTACTCCTAGTCATTGGAAATTTGGTGGCTGATCTTCTTCTCGCAATTCTTGATCCAAGAGTTCGAAATGCTACTATGGAGCATACAACTTCGTGATGAATATGAATTTACACTCTCAATCAAAGAAATCTTTAACTTATTGGGAACTTGTACGAAAAAAATTTTTTAGGAAACCATATGCTGTAATTGGAACTTTTATTGTCATAACGATAATAATATTAGGAATATTTGCCCCATTTTTCTCACCTTATTCCCCAACGCGAACAGACCGAGAACGTCAATACTTTCCTCCACAAACACTACACTTTTTTGATCAAGAAGGAAATTTCCATCCAAGACCTTTTGTCTATGGAATTACTGAGGAAATGGATCCCAATACCTATGAATTTTCATTCATGCCCGATCCAAATCAAAAATTTTTCATTCATTTTTTTACAAAAGCAGAACCATGGCGTTTTTTGGGAATTAATCTGGAAACACGGTTGTTTGGTGTTGATCGAAATAAGGGAGAATACATTTATTTAGTTGGGACAGATAATTTAGGGAGAGATATTTTTAGCAAATTATTAATTGGAACAAGAATAACATTATTAATGGCTTTCCTTGTTGTTGGTACTGCGGGGTTGATTGGAATCGTTGTTGGCGTTTGTTCGGGCTACTTTGCTGGAACTTTCGATCTTGTGACACAAAGAATTGTTGAATTTATTTTAGCCTTCCCAGATTTACCACTCTACCTAGCACTCCTTGCATTATTACCGAGAAGAGCCGATGCAGTACTCGTCTTTATCATGTTCGCCGCGATACTGGTACTCTTAAGGTGGGCTCAATTCAGTCGTGAGATCAGAGGAATGGTGATCTCAATTAGGAGTCTGGATTATGTAAGAGCAGCTGAAGCAGTTGGAGCGTCAAGGCCAAGAATTTTATTGAGACACATAGTACCTAACACCACATCCCATATCGTTGTTTGGGTAACCTATCAATTGCCTGATGTAATACTCTTGGAGAGCTTTCTATCCTTTCTTGGTGTCGGAGTACAGCCTCCGATGGTGTCTTGGGGAAGTATGCTTAATCAGATTCTTGATTTTCAGTCGTTTAACAGAGCACCTTGGATGATGGCTCCCGTTGCAGGAATTATATTAACCGTCCTTGCCTTCAACGCAATGGGTGATGGGCTGAGAGACGCTGTTGACCCCTACTCTGACAAGTGAGCTGAAAACAAATGTCTACAGATTCTCAGCAGATTCTATTAACAGCAAGGGATATCGA
>JACLAC010013366.1_pt1 | contig 70269 bp, 57 predicted proteins | sample 8027881 | NCBI WGS metagenome assembly JACLAC01 (sample SAMN15725517, study PRJNA655200) | protist metagenome | isolation source: fluorescence activated cell sorting (FACS) single amplified genomes of... | place: Spain: Blaines Bay Microbial Observatory, Mediterranean Sea | collected 2016-01-19
CTCACCATGCGGGGGCCCGGAAAAGTGAAACGAAGCCCAAGGGTCGAATACAGACTACGTGGAAGCGGGGGCAAAATTTTCTAGCTTCGAGTCTGACCCGGCTGGCGAATGGCCAGTATCGAAAGCTTCTGGAGCGAGCGTTGGAGTGGCGGTACGTCACTGTTACTCTGGCCATCGGCTTACTCATTATTACGTTGTCGGCCGCCTTTTACGGCACTATGAAGTGGACGTTTTTCCCTAAGGTCGAGAGCGACTACGTTTCCGCGGTGATTAGTATGGCTCCGGGCACACCCGTGGAACAGACGGCTCTGGCTGTCGCGCAAATTCGTGATTCAGCCGAAGCCGCGGCGGCCGAATTGGATCTCGAATTAGGGGGCGATGGCTTGGTGATCAAGCACATTATGGATGTGTCGGGGGGGCGAGCAGGTCTTGATCGGGGCGGCCCTCCGAGTGCGGTGAGTGCAGCCAATTCAAGCCATCAGGGCGAGGTTAGCATTGAGCTTGTGGGCGGCGATGTTCGTCTTGTTTCGCCTCGAGATTTCGTTTCGCGTTGGCGAGAGTCTTCGCCCCCGATCGTGGGCGCCGAGGAAGTGTCTTTTGTTTATGATTACTTTAATTTCGGTTCTCCGGTGGACGTGCAGTTGACGTCTGCCAACGTCGATGAGTTGGAGCAAGCCGCTGATGTACTGAAGTTAAAGCTCTCGGAATACAACGGAATTTATGACATTGCCGACTCATTTCAGGGAGGCAAGACTGAGATTCAGTTAGATATCCTGCCCGGCGCAGAATCTCTCGGCCTCACCTTAGCCGACCTTGCGAAGCAGGTACGGCAGGCGTTTTATGGAGAAGAAGCGCAACGCATCCAGCGAGATCGAGATGATATTCGCGTGATGGTTCGATATCCCGAAGACAAACGAACCTCTCTGTCGGATCTTGAGAACCTTCGGATTCGAACCCCTGCAGGCGATGAGGTGCCCTTTTATGCCGTGGCGCGAGCCCGGATGGATCAAGGTTATTCCACCATTAAGCGGATCGATCGGCAGAGGACCGTCAACGTGACAGCCGATGTGGACGAGTCTGAAGGAAATGCCGGTCAGATCCTGGAGAGTCTTTCTCAAGAGTTACCCGCTCTTCTCAAATCTTTCCCTAGCGTCGCTTACTCCTATCAGGGAGAGCGGGCCGAACAGGATGAGACCTTCGCTTCGTTAAGGCGTTACGGAACAATGGCCTTGATTTTGATTTACAGCCTTTTGGCGATTCCGCTCAGAAGCTATACGCAGCCTCTCATCATTATGTCCGTGATCCCATTCGGTCTTGTAGGTGCAATCGGTGGACACCTGCTGCTGGGGCTCGACTGGAGCTTTATGTCGATTTTTGGTGTGGTCGCGCTTTCGGGCGTCGTGGTCAATTCAAGTCTGGTGCTCGTCCATGCCGTAAACCGCATGAGGGGTGAGGGGCGGTCCATGGGAGATGCGGTACGTCAGGCGGGCGTGAAGCGTTTTCGACCGATTGTGCTCACAGCGCTCACGACTTTTGTGGGTTTGACGCCACTCATGCTGGAAGACAATATGGGGGCTCGGTTCCTTGTTCCCATGGGCGTCTCATTGGCTTTCGGGGTTGTTTTCGCGACCGTCATCTCGCTTCTCATCGTTCCGAGTGGCTATTTAATCATGGAAGACTTGAAAAAGTTTTTTTCGGAAAGGGTGAGCAAGCGAAGTGGAGGCGACGAGAACCCGTCTTCGAGTCAAAGTCCTCCTCTCGATCCGAATTTTAGTCCGACTCGATCCGGCACCGATTGAAGAGAGAGGAAAATCAGTCAGCTCATCCCTGGACTTTTTGCGAGCTAGGCCCCGTTTGGACGGACAAGTCGGCCGGGTCTCCGGCCTGTATCCGCATCATTTGCGCGTGTTTGAACTCCGTTTACGAAGGTCGCGATGTAACCGCTGGCGCTTTGTAGAATACGGCTTCCACCGGCGGGCAGGTCACGGTGGGCTTTAAGAGCACCGAGACTTAAATTGTCGAAGTCAATGAGGTTAAGGTCAGCACGTTTTCCAACTTCAAGACTCCCCCGATCGTGCATCCCATAAAGCTGTGCATTGTTGTTGGTTTGCTTATGGACGATGTGTTCGATGGGCAGCTTAGGTCCACGCTTTCGGTCGCGGGCCCAATGAATCAGCTGATAGGTGGGTGCGACAGCATCAAAAATGAGATTGACATGAGCCCCCGCGTCCGAGAGTCCGGTCACCGTATGGGGGTCGGACAGCATGGTGTGAATGACGTCATGGTTCCCGGCCAGGTAGTTGGCCCCCATCAAGATCGCGTAGGCTTCACCGTTTTCCGAGATCAGAAAGTCGTACATGACATCCGCGACATCTCGCTTTTCGGCGATCGCCGTGGCGCCGAGAACCTGGCTGAGCTCAGGTTCGTAATCGACGGGGTCGCCAATGGGAATTACGAATGCGGCGGTCTCTCGCATCAAGTTATGAATGTTCGCCATGGCGCCCGCATTCTCAACGGGTACGTCCGCGTCACCTAGGATCGCAGCTTTGATTTCGGGCTTGTGCATTTCGCGAGCCCGTTCTGCTAAGGGAAGATGGGCGATTTTCATGTAGGTCTCTCGCCGCTGAAACATGTGATACGTGTCGAGACTGGTCACGAAGCCGATGGGTCGAGCCGCCACTTGCGGCCTAAGGTTTGACCCATTGGCATTCTCTTCGGCGGAACTGGCCAGAATACGTTCCCACTCCGTTGGATTGTCAGGCACTTGGACGGTCGTGAACGTGAGCGGTCGGCTGCAGGCTCGCCCGATTCGTTTGATGAGATCGAATTCCTCGGTGAGTGAAAAGCGTTCGCCGCCGATGGCTTCAAGTTTTCCAATAGTGCTGGCGGGGATGAGTTCGAAGACCCCCGACCCGGCTCGATCCATGGCTTTGGCCAGGGCCATTAACTCACTTTCTTCCGCGTAGGTTCCCGGAACGGGGTCGCCCGCGATGGAGCGGTGACCGGTCGTGCGGCTGGAGGTAAATCCGAGCGCTCCGGCTCGCATCGCTTCCTCGACAAGGTCTGACATTCTTTGTAAATCTTCAGAGGTGGCTGTTTCATTGTCTCGGCCGCGTTGGCCCATGACATAGTTGCGTAGAGATCCGTGAGCGAGCTGAGCACCGACGTCCAGCGCGTATTCTCGGCTGGCCAGGAAGTCGAGGTATTGAGGGAAGGTTTCCCAGGCTCCCCAAGGCATGCCCTCATAGAGGGCAGTGCCGGGAATATCTTCGACGCCTTCCATCAATTCGATCAGTTCTCGCTCTCCTCCCGGAGGCACCGGAGCAAACCCCACTCCGCAGTTCCCCATGACGACGGTGGTCACGCCATGGGAGGCGGACGGGTCAACCTGGTCGTCCCAGGTGACTTGTCCATCGTAATGGGTGTGAATATCCACCCAGCCTGGTGTGGCGAGAGCGCCGTTTGCATGGATCACTTCTTTAGCGTCTTCCCGAATTTGCCCACGTTCGACGATTTGGCCATCGCGAATTCCAAGGTCGCCGTTTTCAGCGGGAGCGCCTGTGCCATCGACGATTCGAGCGTCTTTGATGAGGTGATCAAGCATGGGTAGCTCCTTCTTCATAGAGGTTCGGGTTCTGGATTGGCTGATGACGTAGGCCGCACGAAGGATGGGAATATAATGAGAATCAAGAGAGCGTTCAAGATCAGCCTGATCGAGCCAGCCCGAGATCACGCTCGCATAAATCGAAAGAAATGCGGAATAGAGGTTCGCTCGTTGAAGCCGTCTCCAAAAACGAAAGAAGCGCCACCGAGAGAACTAGGCTGTTTCCAGTCCAGCTCCTCGGTGGCGCTATCTCATTCGAGCACCAAGCCGCATTTTGATTTCGTATCGGGAGGGACACGAACCTAACAGACAGTCGAGACTTTCAAGTTAGGGAGGTTCTCAAACGCGGTATCTTAGTTTCTTACTTGTTGAAGTCAGATGAAAGCCATCCGACTCCGACTTTATTCCCGTCGTCGACCGGCTACGCCAAGACCGACGAGTCCCATACCTACCAAAAGCGCGGTGGTCGGCTCAGGAGTGATCACAGCAAAGCTACCCGACACGTTGTTGGTCGCAAAGGTTTCGTCGCCCAGGAACAAAGTGTTGCCCGGCGAATCCGCGCTAATTGTGAAATCAGCCTGTCCGTCACCGAGAGCCTGAACCGTGAAGCTCAGAACGCTCATTTGGAAGTTGCCCGAAGCCGCTGCGCCACCCGGAAGGATGTTGTTCTGCCAGTCCAAGAGGATCTGGTTGCTGGTTCCCACACGAAGCGTGTTGTTCGTGGTGGCCGGCTTCAGATACGTAGCTCCCTTGCCTCCGGTGTACAGCGCGTAGGTGGCGGACGTTCCGCCGTCGTAGGACATGATGGCATCATCAAAAAGAACACTCACAGAAAGAAGTGAGACGTCACCTGCGCCGTCAGTGTCAAACGAAACTGTCACTGTCAACGTGTCACCCACCGAGGCTACGCCGCCGCCCCAGCTGTTGGTCATACTTGTCGAAAATGCACTCGCGGAGGCCGCTCCGAAGACCAAGAGTCCTAGAGCAAGCAGCAGCGAGAGCGTGGTTGAACGAACGATGGTCCGCATTGTTATTGCCTCCTGAAGCATGGTTTATATTGGGTGTAAGTGGCCTCGGGTTCACGGAGGTGTCAAAAAAAAACCTAGTTTTTAAGATACGAGTCGAAGTAAGCCGAAAGAATCAAATTTCCTCGCGGGGGAGTGTCTAGGTTCGAATTGAAAGGATTCGGCGTCACTTCAGAAAAAGCCTCTGCAGGGCCTCCGAGATGTCTGCGGGGGTTTGAGGAAGGGGGCCAGATTACACGCGGGAAGGACCGGGGGCCTCCAGGCCATCGAGGTTTGGCTCTCTCTGTACGTAACCCGCAGGGACTCACGGAGAGAGCATAGGAGAAGGTTGTTATAAGGTGCGTGCATCGTATGCACAGGGGCCCGTTTTGGCTCTTTATTCGGATGGCTTGGAAGAAGAGGGCTTTTTCGCTCCGACCCATCGCACGGGAGGGTCTCTTGATCGTCCTTCTTCTACACTCAGTGATTCTATGACAGTTTATTCACCAACCGATTTTCCTAACGGGGCAGTGGGTCTCTCCAGAAGGGGCGCAGTAGTTCCTTCGACACGGTGGGCCCAGCTTTGCTTGTGTGGGGCATTGGTGGGTGGGTTTTCGATTTTCGGAGCAAAGGGTGTCGCGGCCTCAGAACCCACGACGTTTGAGGGTGAGAGTGGCGTCGTGTTAGAGGAGCAGGTTCAAGATGCGCCGGATCAAGGCGCGGACGCCGATGCTTTTTACTGGACTGGACGTGCTTTGGGGGCGGAAGGCGATTTTGAGCGGGCTCGTGTGGAATTTGAAAAAGCCCTGGTTTTTCGTCCGGACTTTATCGAAGCCGAAATCGCCCTAGCGACCGTGGAGTTTCGACTCGATAAGCGGGCATCGGCTTTAGCTCGGCTAGACCGGCTCGGCGCTTTGCCGGTACCGCTCGCCGCTCAGGCACACAGAACATTGGCTCGGTTCGCCGCGATTGAGGATCGTCATTCAGACGTGCTGAAGCATTACGAAAGGGCTCTGGAGATCACGCCTGAGAATGTTTCCATGCGGGTCAACCTTGGGATTGCCCTTATGGATCAGAAGCAATTTGAGAAAGCCACCGCCGTCTTTAAAAAGGCCATAAGTCAAAGACCCAAAGCCCGGTTGGCCTGGCTGAACTTAGGGCGAAGCCTCTATGAACTGGGCGAAACCGAAGAGGCTGAAGTGACCCTCCAGCGGGCTCTTGAACTTGATCCGCGCAGCTTCATGGCGGTTTGGCACTTGGCGCGGATTGCGGGTCAAAAAGGCCAGCCCGAAGAGGCTTTCGAACTCTATGAGCAGGCGGTTGAGTTGGCCGCCGCTCGGAAAAATGTTTCGGCTGTCTTGAAGATCAGGGCCGAGCAGCAGATGCTCTGAGGGCCATGCGATTCGATTCGGTTAAGAGGGGCGCTGATCAAAAGGCCTGACAGGGGACTCGCTGAAACGCATCAGTCACGGCTGATCTGGCCCGCTTTGGCCAAGCTGAGAGCCTCCACGGATTGGACTTCGACGTATCCTTGTGAGCTGACAGGGTTAAGACCTTCGCTGGCCTCCATGGATGCATCTTCTTCGTTATAAAGGGAGGCTGGGCAATCCGTCAGCTTCTGAAAGTACAGGTTGCCTTTATAGAGGCCGATTTCCACCGTGGCCGTCGCCGCCTCGGCCATTACGTCGATGGCGGCGAGAGCGGCTTGCGTGCTGGGATCGAAGAGGCGTCCATCGTAGATCTGATCAGAAATCAAGCGTGAAAGGTCGGAGAAGAGCGCTGTCGCCCTACGGTCTAACACGGCCTGATATACGCAACGAAGTCCGTAGCCTAAAATCTCCATACCTGGCGCTTCGTAGACGCCTCGGCTCTTGGTTCCGATGATTCGGTTTTCAAGGGCATTTCGCATCCAGATTCCATTGCGACCCCCGACGGCATTGGCCTCAAGCATGAGGTCAAGGGGCTCAAGGGTTTGCCCATTCACGGCGGTGGGGCGGCCTTTTTCAAACCGCAGAGTCACCGTTTCGATTTGGTCGGGAGCCTCTTGAGGCCACACACCCATAATGGGGTCCACGATGAGAGCCGGGGTTTCAAGGGATTCAAGGTCTTCGGCTTCATGAGAGAGTCCAGCGAGGTTGGCGTCTGTGGAATAGCGCTTTCTTGGCCCTTCTTCGGCCTCGATGCCTTGCTCACGCAGGTAGGCGGCCATTTCTTTTCGACCGGGAAATTTTTCAAGCAGATCGGGGTCACGCCATGGGGCATAAACGGTCATGTTTGGGGCTAACACGTTCGTGTAGCGCTCAAAGCGTACTTGATCGTTTCCTCGCCCCGTCGCTCCATGCGCAAGCACGGTGCAATTGTGTTCTTGCATGGGTCCGAGAAGGCCTCGTACGGTAATGGCTCGCGCGAGTCCGGTGGTGTTCCAATACCCGCCGTCGTAGGTGGCGAGGGATTTCAGGACGAGAAAGCAGCCCTCGGCCATTTCTTTTCGAAGGTCAACGATGACGGTCTCGGCGCCCGTGGGGGCCATCTTGGTGCGAATATCCGCGATGTCTTCCTCGTCGGGTTGAGCGAGGTTGGCCGTAAAGCCGACGACGTCAAGTCCTTCGCGTAGCATACGGGTTGTCACGGTTTTGCTGTCGAGGCCGCCCGACACACAGATTCCAATTTTTCGACCTTTGAGTTCACTAATTCGCATGGCGAGGACCATAGCGCAGAGGAATGAATACGGTGATTGCTTGGAGGTCTTGTTGGATCGATTTGAGGTATGATGGGGTGATCCTGAGAAGGCTCTCAGGGTGGGGAAAGCAACGGACAACAGAGCTCCAGTCGTCGAGCTGAGAGCCGCTGGAGCAAGCCCGAATGATACGCGCCATCGCTCTTCTGCTTACGCTGATGACTGGCTTCAGCGGTTTAGTTTATGAGATCGCGTGGCAGAGGTATCTCGCCACGTTGTTGGGGTCCCACAGCGAGGCCACCTCCGCAGTCCTCGGCATTTTCTTGGGTGGGCTTTCGGTGGGCTATTGGCTCTTCGGTCGGGTGACCCGTCAAATCGTTGAGAGCGCTGCGAAAGCGGGAACCCCGCCTCGATTGCTTTTTGCCTACGGACTTCTGGAAGGCAGTATTGGTGTTTACGTCATACTGTTCCCCTGGCTTTTCGGGCTCGTCCAAAGTCTGTCGTATGCCTTGCCCCATGGAGCGGGCGGGGTGGGCTTCGTCATTGACGTGGGCCTCGCCGCTTTACTGATCGGCCCCGCTTCGGTTCTCATGGGGGGGACGATTCCCATGCTGACTCAGGCTCTATCGCGAAGCCTCGAGGACGCGACTCGTTTTCACGCCTTCGTGTATGCCTTCAACACAGCGGGGGCCTTCGCAGGAGCGCTGGCCGCCGGTTTCTATCTGGTGCCTCGCCTAGGCTTAGTGAATGTGATGCTCACGATGGGTGTGATTAATCTCGTGGCAGGTGGGATATTCTTAGTGATCGGCTGGCGCGGCCGGGCCGTGGTTTCATTTGATCCAGAGGAGAGCGACGGATCGCCTTCGGCCGCCGAGAATTTCTTTATCTATTCGCTGGTGGCGCTTCTGACAGGCTTCGCGATGATGGCGCTCCAAACCACCATTATTCGGCTCGCCGGTCTCTCGTTTGGTTCTTCACAGTTTACGTTTTCAATGGTCGTGGCGGTTTTTGTTTTATGTATCGCTTTAGGCAGTTTTATCGTTTCGGCTTTGACACAGATTCCACGTGTTTTAATCGTGCTCAATCAGTGGGCCTTGGCGTTGTTCCTGCTCGGCCTCTACACCTTCCTGGAAGACGCCCCCTATTGGGTTCATTATCTCCGGGCTCTTTTTCGGGATGAAAGCGCGGCCTTCGGCTTTTACTACTTGCTTGGTTTTTTGATGGTGTTGGCCGTAGTGGGTCTGCCAGTCATCTTCTCCGGCGCTTCGTTGCCGTTGCTCTTCCATCAGATGCGCCGCGAAGTGGGGCATCTTGGCGATGTGGCTGGCAACTTGTACAGCTGGAACACGGTGGGCTCGTTGTTGGGCGCTCTGTTGGGCGGCTACGTTCTGCTGTTCTGGATTGACTTGGATCAAGTTTATTTGGTCGCCGTCGCTTCTTTGTTGGCTGCGGCCCTTTTGTTGACCATTCGCATTTATCGATGGCATATGGCGACGGCTGTTCTCGTTCTGCCCATGCTGGCTGGACTTTTGCTCATCTCTTCTTGGAATCCAGCCAAGATTCACATGGGTCTCTTTCGGAGCCGACAGCCTATTGCCGGTACTTTCGCTGGGCCGGAGGCTTTTGCGGCTCTGCATCCGGAGCGCGTGAACTTGCCGATTCTCTTTGCGACGGACGACCCCATTAATAGTGTGATGGTAAGCGAGAACAAGACGCCCTTCGGTGACCGAGCGATTTCGATTATCAATAACGGTAAAAATGATGGCAATACATTTTTCGATCGGATGACCATGGGCTTGGCCGCGATTCTGCCCGCGATGCTCGCCGACAAGGCAGAGCGAGCTTTTGTGATTGGCTGGGGGACGGGGATGACCGCCGGCGAGTTAGCGGCTTTGAGCTCCATGAAAGTGGTCGAGGTAGCCGAGATCTCTCCTGGCGTCATGGAGGCGGCCCCTCTTTTTGATTTTGCGAGTGTAAACGCAACTCAAAACCCTAAAATTCGTGTGATTGAGAGCGATGCCTATAGGGCGTTAATGCGATCGGACCAAAAGTTTGACGTCATCGTCTCCGAGCCAAGCAATCCTTGGGTGACTGGCGTCGAAATGCTCTTCAGTCGTGAGTTCCTCGAAGTGGCAAAGAGTCGACTGTCGGAGGGAGGCGTTTATGCGCAGTGGTTCCACCAGTATGAGACCGATGATGAGACGGTTGCGCTTGTTTTGAGAACGTATGTTGATGTCTTTGATGCTGTCGCGATTTGGTCCGCGGGCCATCAAGATTTGCTTTTATTGGGTTTGGATAAGCCCGGCGCAGCGATTGATCATTACCGTCTTGAGGCGAGAAGTTTTGAAACCGACTATCAAGAAGCCTTAGGGCGTTTTGAGATCGAGACTTTTCCTGAGCTTTTGGCCCACGAGGTGGTTCCGGTGGGTGTTCTTCACGAGGCGGATCTCAAGGGTTCGATTCATACGCTCTATCATCCTTTGTTAAATGACCAAGCGGGTCGAGCTTTTTTTCGTGGGGATATGGGCCGACTGCCTTTTACAGGGAGGGCTGAACTCACCAAAGTAGCGAAAGGCAATTCGATGTTGGCCGGCTACACACTCCGCAATGGAGGCACGATCCCGGACGTGGAAAGAGCGGCCATGATTCGCGAGTCGTTTCGAACTCTTGGTCCATTGAGCGAAACACTGATGGCGGAATGGATCAGTGAGAATCCAGATTCAGAGATCTACGAACAGACACGTGACTGGATGAAGCGAAGCTTGGAGTCCAATGACATGAAGGGCGTGTCGGTTTCGGGAGAAGGTTTAGAGAGAGCGGAGCGGTTGTCTCTGCTTTTTGCTGATGTGAGAGATTGGTCCGATGAGCCAGTGGATTTAAGAACAGCCCAGCGGGCCCAAGAAGAGTACATTGATTTCTATCATCACGCGGCGCCCTTTAAGCCAGAAGCGCTTCTTCAGATTTGGGGTCGATGCCGAGGAGACTCCATGGGGTATGAGGCGTGCGAGGAACTCACGGTCCGAAAAATGGAGATGGGAAGCGAAGGGAGCTTCAGCGAACTGATGGATGAGTGCTTTGAAAGTCGCGTGTTGACTTCGGCCTGCGAAGAGGGGCTTCAGTCCGCTAAGCAACTTTTGAGCTCTCAATCAGGCGGTTTTTAGGGGCGGGCCTTTAAGTTCAACCGTATTTCCATCAGGATCACGAATATAGATAGAGGGTCCATATCCACGGGCTCCATAGCGACGCAGCGAGGTCTCTTCACAGGCTATACCGTTGGCTTCGAGATGCTGACGAATCACGGTCTCATCGAAGGGATCTACATCGAGGCAGAAGTGGTCCATATTCTGTCCATCCGACTGAGGCCTGCCTCCCCCTTTTCGGCCCAGTTCGCTGTCCAGAGGTACGAGGTCGATGAGAGCGCTTCCGGCTCGGAGTTGAACGAGCCCCACTTCTCTCGGCAGCTCTCGTTCCACAGATAGGCCTAGGATATTTTGGTAAAAGTGTAAGGCCTGCTCAAGATCTGTGACGCGCAAAACAAGATGGTCGATTCCGCGGATCGCGATCAAGGTTCATTTCTCCTAGGCCCGTCGAGAGAGAGGGCGATACTGTGGATGATGCGAGGCTACGTGGAGCCAACTCCGTCGAAGGATCTTAGACGTCCAGCGGAGACACTGGCGTACATCCCGCAGACATCCTCGGTTTCGCAAGATTCGGCGAGGGCTGGCTCTTCACTCCGCACCCAAGTTCGTGCGCCCTCTGGAGTCAGGCCGGAAGCGATTGTGAACTCGGGCGATCCATCTTTTCTATATTTTATAGAATAGGTTTCGATCTTGACTCGCCCGTCGAAGTCAGCGTCTTCGTTTCGGTGGGGTAAGGCATCAATCTCAGATTGGGGCGAGGTGAATCGGTAGGGAGTCTGAGGGGGAGTGGCCGAGTAGACGCCGAAGCTGTGCTTGGTGAAGTAGCCTCCGACACCGCTCACGAAACCTATTTGGTTCGGTTCATTGCGGGCGAGTTCTACGGTGCGGGCCACGCTATGAAGAGTGAAACTATTAAAGGGACCTCCAAAGAACGTGAGCCCTCCAGTCACCGAGGGAACCTGGTCAGGGGAGATTCCGATTTCAGTTTGAGCGACTTGGACGGCTGCGGGAAAGCAGGCGTAGAGGTCGATCCAATCTAGAGACTCGGGCTGGACGTTGGCTATTTCGAGTGCCAAACGACCTCCGATTCGCATGGCGGGAGAGCGGTGGATGTGTTCCCTTTGGCTCGGGAACCAATGATCTTGGGTACGTACCCCCGACCAAGGAAAGACCCATCGATCGCGAGGAATACCAAGGCTTTGGGCCGTCTCCACCGAAGTGAGCCAGAGGGCTGCGGACTGGTCCACGTCGATGTTGGAGGTCATCCATTTTGGATAGGGGTGAGTGATCGGACGGTTGGTGGCATTCTTTTGGGCGATCATCTCGGACGTTTTAGGTTCGCGCACCCACGCATGAGGATTGTGGCTCGCCACTTGGGAGAGAGATGACCAGAGTTTGGCGATCTTGTCTTGGTGTTGTGCGAACGAGCTTCGGCTTTCGTGCCGGATAGCATTCTCGATCATGGCATAGAACACGGTGGCCGGGCCCATCCCGGCAGCCGCTTCGTGAGGACTGAGCATGGGATTGCCTCGGGAGAAAAGATGATTGATATCTCCGTCTCCCGAAACGTCACTGTACCGTGTCTTCCGGCCGGCTTTTTGATCACTTCTCCGTGTTCGCATGGTCTCGGCGGAGCAAACCAGCACTACATCGCTTCGACCCGCTTGAATGTCATCGAGTGAGCTGAGGATGAGGTCTTGGCCTTCATTGCCGCCAATCGGTCTCACTTGCGTTCTCGCTTTTGCATTAGAGAGGCGGTCTTTAAGGAGTTGCCCAGGGTCTGGATAGGGCCAAATGCCCTGCATGATTCCCATGGTGTCCGCTCGCTCAACGAGACTAAGGCAGCCTGCATCCTGAGCGGCTTCCTGAGCGCGATCTCGCATCAGGTCAATGGGTTCTCTTTTTTCGGGTTCACTCTCGCGTTGATTGGCTTGAGCGATGCCGACAATGATCGGAGTTCTTGGATCCATGGGAGCAAGGTATCCGGTGATGGGCTCCGAGTCACTCCCTAAACTGCGGGCTCTAAACCTTGATGGTCTTCCACCGACCCGAATGAAATCGTCCAATCAACATGGCACTTTTAATCATGTAGTCGAGGATGAGGGCTCCGAAGATCCAAATGATTCCCAGGCCGAGCCATGCAAAGAGGGCCGCAGCCCCCCCTCGGACCACCACCAGACCAATGAGAGTCGTCAGGAGTGGGAATCGAGTGTCGCCGGCCCCGCGTAGTGCCCCCCCGAGCGTAAAGACAATGGCCATCAAAGGTTGGGCGGCTCCGAGGACGTAGATAAACTGGACAGTGATTCGGACCACTTCGGGGTCATCAATCATAAACTCGGCAAGAGGTTTCGCGGTCCATATGATCGCGCTTCCCAGGATCGTCATGGTGACGACAGAGAGTCCGGTGGCACGCCAGCCACTCTGCATCGCCCCCTCTGGATCGCGAGCTCCTAGCTTTTGGCCCACATGCGTCGAGGCCGCGATGGTGAATCCAAAGCCGACAAGAAACGAGACAGACAGAATCTGAACCCCTATGCCATAGGACGCATAGGCGGCGGTGCCGTAGAGAGCGACCACCCAGAGAAAGAGGACAAAGCCAACTTCGGTGACGAGTTGTTCGATTCCGGCCGGGTATCCGATTCGAAAGATTTGGCGTATTCGCTTGCTTGTGAGAGATCTTCCGGTTTGGCGTTTAAGGCGAAGGGTGCCTCGAAGCCAAAGGATCATGACCAAAAGAGTACCGATCATGAAAGCTAGACCGTTGGCCAGTGCGGCGCCGGTAACCCCGAGAGCGGGCAATCCAAACCGCCCGTGGACGAGACCGTATACTAGGCCGACGTTGAAAACGTTGGCCAATAAGCCGACCCAAAGAGGAGTCATCACATCGCCGGTGGCTCGCAAGGCGGCTCCGAGAACCATGCTGGCCGCAAAGAAGACATTGAAAAGAGCCAAGATTCGCAAAAAATCGGCGGCGAGAGAGAGTGTCTCTGGATCTAGATTAAAAATACTGACAAGGCTGTCGGCCCAAAAATACACCGGTGCGGTGACCGCCAAGGCGATTGCGCAGCAGACCCATAGGGACGTCTGGGTGGCGCGTTGGGCCTCTACTCGATCGTTAGCCCCCCAGGCCCGCGCAACGAGGGCCGTTGTTCCCGCTGTGACCGCAATGAGTCCGGCTTCAATGACCCAGAAAATACGGTGACCGGTGGTGACGGCGGCCACCGCTGAGGCACCGAGAGATCCTACGATTTTGATATCGATGATCCCGACTAAAGAAAAGCCCAGGTTTCCTAAAATCGCAGGCCATGCGAGCTGAAGGATTCCAGGTGTTCCAGGACCCTCAGTTTTGGGGATTGGGCTCGCCAGTTCATCATGCCCACTTTCCTCCCGTTCAAGTTCAATGGCGTCCATACTTCTCGCTCGATGCTTTTTCACACATAGGCGAGTCCAATTGACTTGAGATCGGAAGGCGGCGGTGTGGTGAGCCTTGTGGCTCAGTGAGAAAGCATACTAGCGCTGCCGGAAGTGATCGCAAAGCCGCTGACATAAAAGCGCAAGGGAGTGCGGAAGTGCGGAAGGGCTTTTCAAGGAGACTCAGGGCTGTGTTTGAGCCGCTCTTTCTTTGCCAAAGGGCTTCAAGGTGAGGATGAGTGCAGGCATGAGCAAAAAGTCCGCAATCAACGCCGCTGCAATGGTTCCCGCCAAGAGGATGCCCTGATTTGATACGGAAGCCATGCTGGAGAGCAGGAGTACGAGAAAACCACAGACCAGAGTGATTGATGTGATGGTGATCGCTCGTCCCACATCGAGCATCGCGGCTTGGAGAGCCTCTTCGTAGCGTCCTCTAATCCGAAACTCATGCCGAAATCGCGTTAGAAAATGAACCGTATCGTCGACTGCGATTCCCATGGCTACGGCCGCGATGATAATTTTGCTGTAATCGAGTGGAATATCGAGCCAACCCATGACGCCCAAGATCAAAAGGGAAGGGAGCACATTAGGGACCATCGAGATGGCACCCACTGAGATCGATCGAAAAACGATGCACAGGAGACAACCAATCGCGAGAAAGGCAATCAAAAATCCACGAACCTGCGTGACCACAATGTATTCAAGAAGCTTGAGCCAGAGAGAGTTGATGCCGGTGACCTTCATCGATGTGACTTGAAGAGGTCTTGCTTCGTGTTCGGCTTTGAGATCTGTGATCACCTCGACGATTTTGCTAGTCGGTAGCAAGGGCGTTCGGAATTCAAGTTGTCCCGCACTGTAGTCGGAGTTTACGAGGCGATTCGCGTCTGTCCCTCCTGCGGTTTCATAGAGCAATAGATATTGGGCGATGAGCTCTCGAGAATCAGGAATTCGATAGAAGTCGGGATTATCCTCGTTGAAGGTTTGATTCAGGTCTTTGACGACCCCTCCGATCGAGGTTGCTTTCCCCAGATTGGGCTGTTCCATGGCCCATTTTTCGACTCTGGACATTTCGGCCAGTGCTTTCGGGTTTTTGATGCCCCCCGGTGTCTCAGTCGAAAAGTTAAAAACCAAGCTTGTCGCACCGCCCATGTGTTTGTCGGCATAAAGGGTGTCGATCTTGACAGGGACTGAGTCTGAGAAATCGTCCAGCCAGTTTGAATCGACTTTTAGGATAGAGATTCCACCCACCGCGACTGCAACGATCAGCCCGGAAAAGAGAATGATTGAGATTCTCCGTCTGACGACAAGCTGATAAGTGGTGGTGAGGAAAGAAATCATAATTCGACCGCCTTTGGATCGTTTCATTTCTTCTTGAGTTTGTTCTCTCCGGGGCGCTCTTGGGCCGAAAGAGAGTAGGGCCATCAAGAGGGTGAGCGACAATAAGAAGATAGCCAGAATGCCAACCGCACTGTACGCGCCCATATGCGCCACGCTTTTAATGGGTCCGAAACTCATTGACCCGAAGCCAATCGCGGTGGTGAGTGTGCTGAGAAGGGCCGGAGTCCCGACAAGCCCGAGTGTGCTGACGAGGGCTTGCCTCCGATCTCCAAGTTCTGAAAAAAAGCTCCGAAACTCCGAAAGAATATGTACAGAGTGCGCGACACCAATCGCTGTCATCAAAGTCGGTACGCTGGCAAAGACAAGGTCAAGCTTCCATCTCATGAGAACGATGAAGGCGACGACCGTGGTGACTCCGAGCTGAACGACCAGGGTGGGAGCGATCACGCCGACGATAGAGCGAAAGAAAATAAGCAGAAAAAGAGCCACGACCATCGCTGTGATGGCTCCCAGCTTCGCCGATTCTTCGTTATTAACGATGTTCATGAGAGAGTTTAAGGGGACGTCCCCTGTTAATCTGAAATCTAAATTGCTGTATTCGGAGCGGTCTAAAATTTCTTTGATTTTCAGATAGGTCGCTTGGGGATAAAGGTTCTCTAGTTTGTCTCCGGCGTCGGGGTCGAGCCTTAAGTCGGCGATGGGGTCTGTGCTCGTTCGGTCCATCCGGATAACCAAGGCACCGTGAGAGGCCTCTTGATTAGTAAAGGTGTCGAGCATGGAGGGCTTTTTGAGGTAAATCTCCCGCAGCTCAAGGAGTGACTCCTGGGACTCAGGGAAGTCATCCTGCAACTCAAGGATATCGATGCTCCCATCGCGTCCCACCATGAGCTCTGCATTCGCGAGACTTTGCACTTCGTAGATAAAAGGAACTTCGTCTTCGAAGGTTTCGGTTAGCTGTACAATTTGGCGCATGACCTCGATATTCCATGGACCATGCTCAGAGTTGGGTGCGGAGTAGACGATGTAGGCGATCTCATCTGACCCGTAGGCGGATCGATAATCGAGATACTCTTCGTAGCTTGGATCCGCGACGTTAAAGTGGGATTCGAAGCTGTTGTCGAAGGCGGCTTTAGAGGCGATCTGCACACTGCCGATCAGGAACAAGCCTGCGAGAAGAAGAACCCACCAGCGGTGATCAAACGACCAGCCCGCGAGCGAAGCAAAAAGACGGTTGGATCGATCGAGGAAGTCACTCTTCACAGAGGCGGCCTTTTTTGTTTAAGCAGACGAAGATTTAGGCTATCGGGGTCTTGGTCGACGGCCTATGAATGGCGCTCGTATTCCCATCGCCCTTTATGCATATTGAGCCTGTGTCTCGAACCCGGTGCATCCCCGTTGCCTTCCGGCCAGCCGGCATCGCCTTTCCAGAGTGCAGAAGGACCCTTTTCGCTGACGTAGATTCGAGTTTCAAAATGCTCGGGATCTCGACGTCCCACCTGATCCATCGCCTCTTTCACGGTGCTCCACTGACTTAACTCATGAAGGGTGATCCAAGTTGGAGGCGCCAATTCGATTTCCCCCGCATCTCTCTGCTGAAGAGCAAGGGCGGGTGATTTCCAGTCGTGTTCGTGAATCTCACCGCCATCGATCACGACCTCTGCGTCTTGCGCAGAGGCAATGAAAAACCAAGTGATGAAACGTTTGGGTGTGATGGGCGGTGGCGTCCAGTGTGAAAACGTCAAAAGTTCCGAAGTCTCCAGGGCAAGCTGGGCTTCTTCCTTGGCTTCTCGCGTTGCGGCGCAGCGCGCAGTTTCGAGCCCGGAGAGCTCCTCGCCTTCTTGTTGATCTTCTGGGTCCACTCGACCTCCAGGGAAGACCCACATGCCGCCAAAGGCAATTTTTGAGTTTCGACGGAGCATGAGGCATTCGAGTTCATTTGTTCCATCTCGGATCACAATCACCGTGGCGGCCGGGACGGGTGGGGTGCCTTCTTTTCCGCTTTTCGCCCAGCGGGTTAAGTCATTCGCGTGCTTCTCGTCAGTCATCTCCGAAGTATAGGTTAAGAGACGATGGGATAGGAGATGCAAGTCCAATCGGCTGTTTTCGAGATCCTTGCGAGTTAAAGCGCAAACTAACTAGACAGTGTTAGATTTTGACTCTGGAGGAGGAAGATGCAGGTGAATCCATTGAGAGGTCGGGGAGGCGTTTTCTCCACTCTGCTGATTCTGACCACGATCCTTTTGGGGTTTGAGTCCGAAGCGCAGGTGTCTCAGTGGTCTCAGCAAGCCCTTTCGACCCAGTCGCCTCCCAATATTCTTTTGCTCATGGCCGAGGATATGGGCCCGCGCGTGGGTGCTTTTGGTGACCCAGTGGCGGTGACGCCGAACATTGATGCTCTGGCGGAGAGAGGGACCCGTTATACAGCGGCTTTCACAGCGTCGGGCGTTTGCGCTCCGAGCCGAGCCGCTTTGTTGACCGGGATGCATCCGATTTCCATTGGGGCGCAACATATGCGGACCTCTTCGAGCCCAGACGGAGAGTATCTCAGTGTGCCTCCCCATTACGTTAAAGCCTTTCCTGAACTTCTTCGAGCGGCGGGCTACTACACTTTTACGGATGGGAAGCTCGACTATCAATTTAGCGGAGCTCTGAGCGGGAGCGGACCGTCGAGCATTTGGAACATCGAAGAAGGCGATGCCTATTGGGAAGGACGATCTGAAAAGAGCCAGCCTTTCTTTGGCTTGATTAACCTGATGGAGACACACGAGAGTGGTGTTTTTACGCAGCTTTTTGAAGCTTGGCCCCATAGCTTTATGCATTTTTTGATGCAGGGGGTGCGTGCTTTTCTTTTTGATATTCCGATTGATGGGGGGACAGTTCAGGCTGAAGAAGTTGTTGTGCCTCCTTACTACCCAGATACAAAAACAGTTCGGTCAGATTTAGCGCGTCACTACAAAAATATTCAATTTATGGACGCCCGTGTTGGGGAAATACTAACCCGACTGCGAGCAGACGGATTAGCTGAATCGACCATCGTGATCTGGACCACCGATCACGGAGATGGACTGCCTCGCGGGAAAAGAGATCTTTATGATTCAGGGATCAAGGTGCCTTTAGTCATTTACTGGCCAGATCGATTTCGTCCCGGGTGGTTGGCCGCAGGCGAAATCGACGAGAGACTGATTAGTTTTGTGGATCTCGCACCGACTCTGTTGCAATTAGCGGGCCTTCAGGTTCCGCCTCATTTCCAGGGAAAGAGCTTCGTTGAGAATGACCCAAAGTTTCGAGACTATGTTTTTGCATCGAGAGACCGAATTGATGATGTGGACGATCGAGAAAGAGCGGTGCGCGACCAGCGGTACAAGTACATTCGTAGCTGGTACCCGGATCGAGCCAACGGACACCCCTCTGATTTTCGAGACAACCTTGAGATAATGCGTGAGCTATGGGAGATGCTCGGGCGGGACGAGTTAAATCCGGCTCAGCAAATTTGGTTTCAGCCCACAGGGGCAGAGCGACTGTACGATCTCCGGACAGACCCTTACGAATTAAAGAATCTGGCCTCTGACCCACTTCACGCGTCGACTCTTGAGCGTATGAGAGGAGCTTACGCAGAATGGCGTCGACGTGTACCCGATTGGAGTGATGAGCCCGAGCATGAGATGATGGAGCGCATGTGGCCTTCACGTAAGAAGCCTAGGACCGAGGCGCCTCAGTTTTCTTATAAGGGAAACCAAATTCTGATGATTTCGCCGACCGTGGGCGCATCGATCGTATACCGAGTGGGCGAGGGCCATTGGCAAGTCTATAGAGAGCCTGTTCAGGTCGAAGAGGGAGATATTCTTCGAGCCCGAGCTGTTCGTTACGGATATGCAGAGAGTGAGGAAGTGGAGCGCATTTTGCGTTAAAGAAAGGGCGAAAGGCTTTTTTCTGGAGCTGAGTGAAAACGCAATCGCTTTCGCTCGAGAAAAGCACCCGACGAGTCAATTATTAAGTGTTTTTATGCTCGAGCGTGAGACACTCATGAGATGATGAAGGCAAATTCAGGCTGCTCGCCACGCGAAGAGAGGCGAGTGAAGGGAATGTTCATTCCGAAGAGATTCGGATGTTTATTCTTGGCCCTGATGGTGCTCTCCGTCTCTGACTTTCCGCTGTTTGCGCAGTCCGTCGGGGGGGCAGAAAAGCTCACGCCTTCGCTTCGCGCTCGACTTAAAGGGGCAGCGGATCAAGAGACGTTTCGTTTTTCGGTGGTCCTACGTGACCAGGCCTCGCAACGTCGAAGTCTTTCCTTTGCTGACCGTCGTCGACACGTGCGTCGTCGGCAAGACGCCGTGCTTGACGCTCTTCCGCAATGGGCTGGCAGAACTCGTCGTTTAGAGAATGTGGCGGGGTTCTCGGGGATGGGAGACGCATCGTTGATTCAATCGATTGCCCGTCTTCCAGAGGTGGAGAGAGTCTATCTCGACATTCCTCTTTTCCCGTTGATGTCTGAAGGCGGCCCACTGACAGGCGCAGATCACGCGGCCACACTCGGCATCACGGGAAGTGGAGTGAACGTGGCCATTTTGGACGGGGGCGTCATGACGAGTCATCCTGACTTGGCGGGTGACGTCGTGGCCGAGGCGTGCTTTTGCGAGGATACTTCCGGGTTAGGGTGTTGTCCGGACGGCAGCTCCACCATGATGGGAGTGGGCTCTGTGACCGATGTAGACGGTCATGGCACGATGGTGAGCGGAGTCATCACGTCCTCGGGTGGAGTGGCCTCGCGCGGAATCGCGCCTGATTCTGGGATCGTGGCCGTGAAGGTCTACGACCCATCCTCGGCGGGGCTGAGTATTTCATCCGTTGATGCTGCTCTGGATTGGATCCTTTCAGAACATGTCAGCCTCGGAGTTCGAGTGGTCAACCTAAGCTTAGGTTCGGTGTCGACCTATTCGAATGCGTCCGCGTATCCATGTGCCGGGACCCTAACGGCGGCTTTGGTGAGCGATCTAGCGGCTGTGGGCATCGCAACTTTTGCTTCCTCGGGCAACGATGGAGTCGATGATGGCATCTCCTTCCCGGCCTGTATTTCTGAGGCCATCTCTGTGGGCGGAGTCTATGATGCGAATGTGGGCTTTAGCGCTTGGGCCGGATGCAGTGACTTGACGACGGCAGCAGATCTCTTCGTGTGCCATACGAACAGTGGGCCGCTTTTAGATATGCTCGCGCCTGACTGGCGAACGCGGACCACCGCGCTCGGCGGTGGGGCGACTAATTTTGGAGGCACTTCGGCCTCATCCCCCTATGCGGCCGGCTTGGCCGCTTTACTTTTTGCGCAAGACCCCTCGCGTACGCCGGCAGAGGTAAAAACGCTTCTTATTTCAGGTGGGCCTTCGATCATGAATCCATCAAGCGGCCTTTCTTTTCCTCGTGCGGACGTTTCTGATGAATTCCCGGTTTGCGGGGACGGTGAACTTTCGGGCAACGAAGAGTGTGATGATGGCAATGTAGATGGAGGCGACTGTTGCTCGTCCCTCTGTACTTTTGATGCAGCCAGTACTCCTTGCGACAACGAAGATGCGTGTACCACGGATTCTCTTTGTGATGGGGGAGGGAGTTGCAGCGTCGGTGTTGCGGTGATTTGTGATGACGGTCTGTATTGTACGGGTGTTGAGAGCTGCGATTCAGATTTGGGCTGTCAGCCGGGGGTGGCTCCTTCGATTGAAGACGGGGTGGGGTGCACGGTGGGTGCGTGCGATGAAGTGAGTGATGTGGTGACCCATAGTCCGGACAACGGAGCCTGCGATAATGGTTTGTATTGTGATGGTGTCGAGGTGTGTGACCCGGTGCTTGATTGTCAGTCTGGGGTGGCTCCTTCCACCGAGGACGGGGTGGGGTGCACGGTGGATACATGCGATGAGGTGAATGACCTCGTGATGCATACGGCCGACGACGGGGCTTGCAGTAACGGTTTGTATTGCGACGGCCTAGAGGTGTGCGACCCGATGCTTGATTGTCAGTCGGGCTCGGCCGTTTCGGCCGATGATGGAGTTCCTTGCACGATCGATAGCTGTGACGAGTCGGCGGGTGGGGTGCTTCATGTGCCGGACGATGCGTCGTGCGACGATTTGGATCCTTGTACGGCTGATCTGTGTGATGCCCTGCTGGGATGTCAAAATGAAGTCATCGCAGGCTGTATCGCCGAGGTGCCGCTAAGCGATGGTCTGTCTCGATTGTTGTTAATCGCTCTCTTATTCCTGACGGGGGGCGCTGGGCTTTGGTCTCGCTGGGGACGGGTTCACGTTTCATAAATAGACGTGTGTCGGACGAGCGCTTTGGGCCTTTTTTGACCTAAGGAGCCTACGTGGAGACTGGATCAGTCCTAGTGTAATATTGAGGCGCGAAGGTGATGGAGGAAGCCTGTGAGTAAGGTCCTCATTCCCTTCGCCTGTGCTTTCTTGGCCGGCTCTTTCCGAGTAGACGAATGAACGAGGCCGGAAAAGAAGCTCTGGTCGATCTCAGAGGGGTAAGACGTCCACCGGACGGGCTCATTTTTTAAAGGCATGACAGAAGAAGGATTTCTTATGCGGGCCGATTGGCGGAAGGCGTTGACTGAAGAAGAAATTCAATCTCTTTATCTGATGAATGATTGGAAAGGGGTCTGGGGTCTTTTTTTTAATTGGGCCGTGATTTTCTCAGCCTTCGCTCTAGTGGCGCTGTGGCCCAATATTATTACGGTGGTGGTCTCGATTTTTTTGATTGGGGGGCGGCAGTTAGGTCTTGCCATCTTTATGCATGATGCCGCTCATCATGCCTTTTTGAGTCGTCGGAAATGGAACGATGGAGTCGCCAATTGGTGGGCCGCCTATCCAATCTGGAGCGATCTCGAACCCTATCGGCCTTATCACCTTCAGCACCATGCTCATACCTGGCAAGAAAAGGATCCGGATCGTTCATTGGCCATGCCTTTTCCCATTACACCAGCGAGTTTTCGCCGAAAGGTCTGGCGAGATCTCTCGGGTCAGACTGGGTGGAAACGCGCTGTTGCAATTTGGAGACGTGATTTGGGGCAGAGTCAAGGGAATTCAAGGCATCGCAACGGCGCCGGGTTCTTTAGATTGAGAGGCGTTTTGGTCACGAATGCGATTCTAATAGGCCTTCTTGCCGGCTTGGGCCATCCTGCTCTTTATCTTCTTTGGGTCGTCGCTTGGTTCACGAGCTACAGCCTCGCTATGCGAATTCGTTCTATTGCAGAGCATTCGATGCCCACCGACGTGGAGTCTGATCTAAAAAACACGCGAACCATGCAGGCTTGTTGGTGGGAGAGGCTGTTTCTGGCTCCCAATCATGTCAATTTTCATCTTGAGCATCATCTGCTGATGCGTGTTCCTCATTACAATCTTAAACGCATGCACGAAATGTTAAAGGCGCGGGGAGTGCTTCATGATGCACTTGTGTGTGAAGGTTATTTGACGTTGTTGAAAAGGGCGTGTTCCAAACCGGAACTTGAGTCGAGTTCGGCATAAGGATTAACGAGGTGAGCGTCGAGCCACCAGAAGATTGACCTCCTGCGTGAGTACGGGTGTATCCGTGGAGTCGACGAGGGTGTCACGCAAACGAATGATCCCTCGGTCTGTTTTACTTTTGGATGGACGTGCTTCGATGCATTCGGTGTCGTACCTCAGAGTTTGCCCTGCTCGGGCAGGGTGAGGGAACCGAACGGCATCTTTGCCAAGCATTGCAAGCACGGCGATGGCAGAGCCATGGTCGAAAAAGAGTCGGGTGCAGATGGCAAAAAGATGCAGTGAAGAGGCGGTGAGTCCGCCGTAGATCGACTGACGTGCGGCCTCTTCATCGGTATGAAAAGTCTGAGGGTCCCATTTTCGAGCAAATTCAATAATCTCTTCGGATTCAAGAGGCCAGTGTCCAATGGTCTGCTTCCAGCCAATTGGAAGATCATCGAAATACGTACTGTCCACGGGTAGTTCCTCTCGATTTTAGATCCCGGAAGGGAATTCTGATTGCCATCAATGGTCCATCATAGTCGCCATGACGTATCTCGCGATACGTTTGGCCAAAATTAAAGAAGAAGGGCCCTTACTTCTGAGCTGCGGTTTCAGTGGTTCGTAAGGGCTTGTGTTGCATACTGTTTGAGACGGTCCACTCCTAAACGCATTCGGAGTCGCAATGAAAATGGAGACGATCCAGGATGATGTTTGAATTTGAAGAGTTGTTGAATGAAGCCACGGAACGTTCAGGTGGGTTGAGTGACTTCGGCCCCGATGACTTCAGATTTCCCATGCAGCGGTTATTAACAGCTCTTGAGCAAGAAGCCGAACTCAATGAGATGGGAAAATTGAATCAACGTGAGCGTCTTCTCGGCCTTTTAGTAGCCCGACTGAGAACCGAAGAATACATTCGTCGTTATCCTGAAATTCTAGAGGAGCGCGTGGGGCCATCCTTTTCCATTATTGGCCTGGGCCGTACAGGGACCACCATGCTTCATCGAATGCTTTCGAGCGATGACCGCCTTTTTTCGCTGAGGTGGTATGAATCTAGAAATCCGGCCCCCTTGCCGGGAGACGATGAGGGAGACGGAGTCGATTCAAGGATCAAGGAAGCCGAAGCTGAAGTGGAGGCCATGCTCGAGGCCTCGCCGGACCTCATTGCCGCTCATCCGATGGATGCGCATGCACCCGATGAAGAAATTATGTTACTTGAGCACGCTTTTATGAGCGGGAACCCGGAGGCATTTTGTAGTGTGCCTCGGTACGCCCGACAACTTGAGGATGCGGACGCTCGACCGGGTTACGCCTACCTGGATCGGTTACTTCGGTTTTTGCAATGGCAAAAAAAGCGCGCTGGGCAGGATGCGGATCGCTGGGTTCTGAAGACTCCGCATCATATCGGTTTTGTGGATGTTCTTTTTGAGACGTTTCCAGATTCAAAGGTGATCTTGACTCATCGGGACCCTGTTCAGACAATTCCGTCTATGTGTAGCTTGATTCATTCAATTCGTGTGTTGAATAGCGATCGTGTAGACGCAATCGAAATCGGCCATCAGTGGTCGAGCCGTCTCGTCCGAATGATGGATCGCTGCATGGATATCCATGAGAAGTGTCCGGAGCGGTTTATGAATATTCAGTATCGTGATCTCATTGCTGACCCCATGACGAGTGCCCGTCAGATCTATGACTTTGTGGATATGGAATGGACGTCCGAAGCGGAGTCTGGGATGCGAAAGTGGGCCGTCGAGCATGCCCGGGAGAAAAGACCCGTCCATAGTTATACGCTTGAGCAGTACGGCTTCACGGAAGAAAGTCTTCGTCGAGATTTTGCTCGTTACTATGAGTGCTTTATTGACCCGATGCGTTAAGAGCGGATTGCGTGAACGTGTAGAATGAAGCCGTCTTCATCGATTCGCTCAAGTCGGTGGGGCTGGCTGAACTGAATCGATGAAGTTCTCGCCCTTCCGTGAAGGTCTAGATCTCGGGAACGTTCTCGCCTCTGTTTCTCGCTTGGTGCCGATCGCGCAAGAGTTCTCCCGCTTGAATGAGAATATCGCGGCTGGGTCCATCGCTGGTGAGCGACTCGATTTCATCCAGTTCACTCTCACTGAAGCCCGCTTCGACGCGTTCTGCCCTTGCGAGTTTGCGCTCTCCTCCGAAGGAGAAGGATCGATCTGTCTCGCGTTGGAAATCGCGGGCTCTCTTGGCTCGATCGGGGTCATCCTTTGTTAGTTTTTTGACCCACTCGCTTCCGAAACGAACATGCGTGAGCTCATCGGCTAGAACGTAGTCGACCGCCTGAGCAATAATGTCATCGCCCACCCGCTGGCCGTAGTCGATCAAGGACCGGAACACATCGCACGCGAGTCCCTCGAGACATCGATTGACGCCCGCGAGTCTGAGTACGGCATCTTCGTTGCAGGAAGCCGCAAATAAGAAGGTGGTTTCCGCAAATTCGCCGACCTCGCCCCCGACATGGTGGATGAGTTTTTCGTAGATTTGTACGTGTCGCGCCTCATCCCAACACTGTCGAGCCATATTCATTTTGAGTTCCCAGTCTCCTTCCGGGAAATCCCAGAGGGTGCGACCGGCTGCTTCAAGGGCTTGGAGTTCACCGACAAAAATGCCGTGGAGCTGCATTCGCAACTGGAGAGGACTCCGGTCCTCTTTAGATTGCGTTCCGCCAGAGAGCGTTAAGAACTGAAATCCCGGCCCCACTTCGTCATAGACTTCTTCAAGGACCGTGCCGGCTACGCGTTTCTTGATCTTGGGAGCAACGGCCTCGAAGAGTCGAACGATGCCTTTTACGTCACTTGGCATTGAGCCCAGTACTTGGTTTTGGGAGCCATTGCGTTTGAAGCGGCTATCTCGTGCGAGTTCGTCATGGTCCATGAAGCGCTTCATTTTTTCTCCCTCGATGATTGCGCCTGAGAGTATACACCGCTCCCCAGCATCAGCTCTCCTGTGATGGAGATCGAATGGAAGGGGCCTTCTAGATCCCTTCAGTTCTGCTTTAGATTCTAGAGGTGGTAAAACCTTTGGTTCCTTCGAGATTTCCCCCTGAGAGGCTTTGGAGTTCGCCCTGCGTCAAAGCCTATATTCATTATGATTCGGAGCGAGCATTTTTCGAAAGATTCGACCTGATCTGATGAGGCTCGAGGCTAAAGAGTCTTGGAAGCAACGAGAGGGGTTGAGAAGATTTTAGTCGTTTACGCAAGGAGAAATAGGAATGCCAAGTGAGGCACACGATCAGATCGTCTCGATGCTTCGAAGCCAGGGGGGAGTGGGTCTGGGCGAAGGCGACATAGATATCGTTGCAATGCGCGTTCAGATCGAGGAAATGTTTAGCCAGGCGCCGACCCCGCCGGAAACTCAATGTCATCCAGTCGATGCAGGCGGAGTCTCCGCGGAGTGGATTGACGGCCCCAACATCGATGAAGACCGGGTTCTTCTTTATTTTCACGGAGGAGGCTATGCCATGGGTTCGATTTCGACTCATCGATCCATGGTGGCCCGGATCGCAGCCGAAGCCGGCGTGCGAGCCCTCTTGATTGACTACAGGCTAGCCCCCGAGCATCCCTTCCCAGCCGCGTTGGAAGACGCTTTGGCGGCTTATCGTTTTTTGCTGGACGAGGGGTACAAAGGAAATCGGATCGCCGTAGGGGGTGACTCCGCCGGAGGAGGTCTAACCTTGGCCTGCTTGTTGGCTTTGCGTGATGCGGATGACCCTATGCCGGAAGCCGCGATTGTTCTTTCACCTTGGGTGGATCTTGAGGGTCTGGGTGATTCGATGATCCACAAAGCGGCAGCGGACCCTATGGTTCAGCGTGAAAGTTTACTGAAAATGGCGGACCTTTATCTGGACGGAGAATCTCCTCGTCATCCTCTCGCAGCGCCGATTCACGCAGATCTCGCTGGCTGCCCGCCGCTGTATATCCAGGCGGGAACCGCGGAGACGCTTCTCGACGATTCGACGAGAATCGCGGACCTAGCGCGCGCCGCCGGTGTTCATGTTGAAATGGATCTGTATGAAGATTTAGTTCACGTCTTTCAGAGCTTTGCGCCACAAGTGCCCGAGTCGGTTGAAGCCATTGAAAAACTAGGTGCCTTTTTAAGGCGGCAGCTGTGATCGTGTATAGGTGTATTATGGAAGTTAGGTACTGATGAAAAGAAAAGCGTAGGCCATTCGAAAGCCGTATTCTGAGCCATTCAGGCAACGGTGTATCCGAGATGGCAATGGAGCGAATGGCATGGAGTACCACAGTGCGAGAACGGCCGAAGAGGCCATTGAGCTTTTGACCGAGACGGGCATGGACACTCGTGCACTGGCGGGTGGAACAGATCTTTTGGCACAGATCCGATCGGGCCGTGTTCGCCCGCAGCGCGTTGTAGATCTGAAGAAAATTCCGGAATTTCACAGTATCGAAGAGAGTGAGTCCGGTTTTCAGATCGGAGCATCGGTGTCTGGGGCCGAGATCGGAGAGCACCCTTCGCTACGAGCCCATTGGCCTGGCCTGGTAGAGGCGGCAGAGTTGATTGGCTCGACTCAGATTCAGGGTCGCGCCAGTTTGGGGGGCAATGTTTGCAACGCATCGCCCGCGGCGGATACGGTTCCCGCCTTGATAGCCGCTTCGGCGATTTGCAGTGTGATTGGTCCGGGCGGTCGCCGTGAGGTGCCCGTCGAGGAAATCGTGACGGGGCCAGGGCAAACGAGCCTTAAGCTGGGCGAGATCGTTGCCCACTTTCGATTAAGCCGCCGTCTGAAAAATTCAGGGGATGCTTATCTTCGTTTGATTCCTCGCAGTGAGATGGATATTGCTGTGGTTGGGGCCGGGGTGGCCCTGACACTTGATGAAGACGACCTCTGTGTGGCGTGTCGAGTCGGGCTCGGCGCCGTAGCGCCGACGGCCCTGCTGGTTTCTGAAGCCTCAAATGCTCTTTTAGGACGAGCGGTGAATGACGCTTCATTGGCTGATCTAGAGGAGGCGGCCCGGGCCGCCGCGCGGCCCATTGATGATAAGCGAGGGACACGGGACTATCGAATACGAGTAGCGGGCGTTCTCGCTCGTCGCGCAGCTACGCTTGCGATGAAGCGTGCGAGAGGTTTAGACAAATGAGACATATACGTGCCACTGTGGACGGCGAGGCGACTGAGTTCCTGTGTGACGAGGGCAGTACACTTCTGGATGCGCTGCGCGATAGCCTTCAGAAGACGGGAACAAAAGAAGGCTGTGGAACAGGAGACTGTGGGGCTTGCAGCGTAATTTTCGATGGTCGCCTGGTTTGTGCATGCTTGGTTCTGGCGGCCGAGGCCGAAGGGGCCACGGTGGAGACAGTCGAAGGGATTTCGAAGGAAGGTGTGCTGCATCCTTTACAGCGCCACTTTCTTGAAGATGCAGCGCTTCAATGTGGAATTTGCACTCCTGGGTTTTTGGTCGCAGCCAAGAATTTACTCGAGCGAAATGTAGACCCATCCGAAGAAGAGGTCCGTTTTTGGTTGGCGGGTAATCTGTGCCGGTGTACGGGCTATGACAAAATTATTCGCGCTGTTTTAAATACGGCGGCGGAACTTCGAGGGGAATCTTCATGAGTGCAGCCACGGGGGAGCAGAAATTTCGTTGGGTGGGGACCCGTCCGGTTCGGCCGGATGGCCATGACAAAGTAACGGGCCGGGCTCGATATGGAGCTGACTTTAGTCTGCCTGGGATGCTCTGCGGGCGGGTACTGCGCAGTCCCCACGCCCACGCCCGAATCCTCAAAATTGATACCGCAGAGGCCTTGGCGCTTGAGGGCGTGCATGCTGTGCTCACCGGTGATGATTTGCCCGATCTGACATCGAGTGAAGAGTCGTCTTCTCTATCGGCGGCCTCTCGAAATATTATGGCCCGGGACAAAGTTCTTTATCACGGTCACGCTGTTGCGGCTGTGGCTGCGAGCACGCCTGAGGTGGCTCGCGAAGCATTGGCTTTGATTCGTGTTGAGTACGAAGTTTTGGAATCAGTTCTTGGGATTGAAGAAGCGCTTGCAGACGGTGCTCCTCTTTTGGATGAAGAATTGAGAACAAAAGGAGAAGAAGACCCGAAGCCTTCGAACGTGGCCGCTAAGGTGATGTTTTCAAATGGCGACATCGAAGTGGGGTTCGCGCTGGCAGACGAAATCGTTGAGCGGGAGTTCACCACTCAGGCGGTTCATCAGGGATACATCGAACCCCATGCATGTCTCGCCCAGATGGGTGAGGATGGGAAAGCCACGCTTTGGGTGAGTTCTCAAGGGCAGTTTGCCATCCGCTCCATGACGGCTGGAATCCTGGGCGTTGAATTGTCACACCTACGGGTGATCCCGGCTGAGATTGGCGGGGGGTTTGGGGGCAAGACGACGGTTTATCTTGAGCCGTTGGCGGTGGCGTTATCTCGAAAGTCTGGACGTCCGGTCAAGATGGTGATGTCGCGTGAAGAAGTTTTCAGAGGTTCGGGGCCTGCTTTAGGGACTCGGATTAAGGTGAAGTTGGGCGCGACCCGGGAGGGTCGATTGGTCGCCGCGCAGGCCTTGCTCCATTATGAGGCGGGCGGGTTTCCAGGGTCTTCTGTGCAGGCTGGCGCCATGACGATTTTTAGTTCTTACGCCTTGGAGCATCTTGAGATCACTGGGTATGACGTGGTGGTGAATAAGCCTAAAGGGGCGGCTTATCGTGCTCCAGGGGCTCCCATGGCGGCTTTCGCAACCGAGAGTCTCATGGATGAGTTGGCGACGCGTCTGGAAATCGATCCCGTGGATTTCCGTCTACGAAACGCGGCCAAAGAGGGTGTTCAGTCGGCTTTCGGTCCTCGTTTTCGAAGGATTGGCTTAGTCGAAACACTCGAGGCCATTCAGGCACATCCTCATTACAGGGCTCCCTTAAAGCCCAATCAGGGCCGAGGAGTCGCTGTTGGGTTTTGGTTTAACGCGGGGCTGCAGTCCAGCGCAAGCGTCAATGTGAATGAGGATGGAACGGTGTCGGTGGTCTCTGGAAGTCCGGACATCGGCGGCTCTCGGGCTTCATTGGCGATCATGGCTGCCGAAGAGCTTGGAATTGAATACGAGGCCGTCGATGTGACGGTGGCGGATACAGCCTCAGTCGGGTTTAACGACGTCACTGGGGGCAGTCGAGTGACGTTTGCGACTGGAATGGCCGTGATTGAATCAGCGCGCGAGGTCATCCAGCAGTTGCGTGAAAGGGCGGCTTCGATCTGGGATGTGGAGGTGGATCAAGTGGTTTGGCAGGAGGGACGAGCCTTTGTGCCTGATTCGAAGGAGATCGAGTCACTCGACTTGAAAGCCATCGCCGATCAAGCCGGAGAGACGGGCGGTCCGATTACGGGGCGTCATTCTCTCTCTGCCAGAGGCGTGGGCATGGGCTTTGGGGCGCACATCTGTGATGTTCAGGTCGACCCCGAGACGGGCCGGGTGGAAGTCGTGCGGTACACGGCGGTCCAAGATGCGGGTCGAGCCATTCACCCGAGCTACGTGGAAGGGCAGATGCAGGGCGGCGTCGCTCAGGGCATTGGGTGGGCTCTCAACGAAGAGTATATCTACAATGCCGATGGAGAACTTCAAAACCCAGGCTTCTTGGACTATCGAATTCCGGTGGCCTCCGATCTTCCGATGATTGACACAGTGATCGTAGAAGTTCCGAATGACGGACACCCTTATGGAGTCAGGGGTGTGGGCGAAGTACCTATCGTGGCGCCTCTTCCGGCCGTGGCGAACGCCGTCTGCGCAGCCACGGGCGTTCGATTCACGGATCTCCCTCTTTCTCCTCCTCGGGTTTTGAAAGGGATTGAGGACGCGGAGACGGTTTCCTAGGCGACCCTGTTTATCGGTCCTCGAATGAGTGGAATCAAATTGGGACGGAAGCGCCTCACCGTTCCAGAAGGAGAGAAAACTGGCTCATGTCACGCTGCCGAGATCCCTTTCCGAAAAGGTTGAGGGTGAGCTGGAGCTTGAAGTCGATGCCCGAAACGTACGGGCATTGATCAGGGCGTTGGATCTCCGATTCCCCGGAATCGGGGAGATTCTGTCCGGTCAAACCGCTGTGGCGATTGACGGTGAAATCTTGAGTGAGGCGGGGATAGAGCCGCTTTCGGCGCAAAGTGAAGTTCATTTTCTTCCGCGAGTCGGCGGCGGCTAGGCGCGACGACCAGCCAGACCCTAAGTGACCCTGATTTTTTGAGGGTTTTAGGCAGGGGACCAGAATCGTTCGAAAGAGAGTTTGAGATCCTCTAGGCCGATTTTTAGCCCGACTCTGCGGTTGATTGTTTTTTCTGGAGTGCGGGCTGACTCGTTTCGATCTATGGTGGGCAGCATGGGCTTTAAAACCAACGGAAAAATCTACGCAATTTTTGACACCGAGCAGAAAACGGAACGCTTTCGAAAGCGAGACTTTGTGCTTGAAATCTCGGATGGAGGTCGCTTCGACCAATACGTGAGCTTCCAGGTCACGGGGGATCGCTGTGAGAGCCTAGACGGGTTTTCGAAAGGCGATGAAGTCGATGTTGAGTTCAGTTTGCGAGGGCGAGAGTGGACTAGTCCCAGCGGAGACGTTCGCTACTTCAATAGTCTCGACGTTTGGACCATTCAGGCAGCTTCGCAATCCGCTGAAGGGGGTTTTTCCAATGAAGAGCCTCCGATGCCGGACGAGCCGCCTCGTTTTGGAGAAGAGCCTCCGTTTTAGGCGCTCCTTTTTCCAGAGGTCTCGTCCTTTGGCCGCATGGAGCTTGACCCAGGGGCATGAAAAGGCTTCTTTGGACCGAGTTTAGGGGGTCAGTACTGTCCCCCGCGGGTAAAATATGGCCTAGGTGTCATCTCTCGGGTGTCTTCCCGTTGACCCTGCCGGATGTGATCGCTACCTATCCCCGCTCTCTTGATTAGGAAAGGTGGGTGCAAGCATGGCACGCCGCTGTGATCTTACAGGCAAAGAAGTTCAATTTGGACACAATGTGTCCCATTCAAAGCGTGCGACCAATCGACGCTTCGAACCCAATATTCAGACAGTGCGTCTCAAATCCGAGACGCTGGATCGTTTTGTGCGTCTACGCATAGCTGCGCGAACGATTCGGACGGTTCAAAAAAAAGGCGGCCTTGACGGTTTCCTGCTTGGAACGGACGACCGGAAGCTGATGCCAGTCGGCTTGAAGCTCAAGGCAAAAATTAAGAAGAAGCTTTCGGGTGGTCGGAAGGCTGCAGAGTCGGTTTCGGTCTGAATTCGTTTGGGGTGGGTCTTCGGGTTCACCGGAAGATGAAGTTTCAGCCGAGAGTCTTTCTGTGACGAGACCGTAGAAAGCTTAGGATTAAAAAAGGGCCCGCACTATTGAGTGCGGGCCCTTTTTTTTGAATCAGTTCTGATTCTACAAAGAGCGAGGTCTTTGTTTCCAAGAAGTCTTTAGCTTTTTCCGCCGTACCGTTTTCGGAACCGGTCGATCTTTCCATCGCTATCCAGTTCACGCATTTTGCCTGTCCAGAAAGGATGGCTCTCTGCAGAAATTTCAAGACGCACGACAGGGACCTCTACGCCCTCTACTTCGCGGGTTTCTTTGGAGGTCACCGTGGATCGACTCGTCCATTCATTGCCTGTGGCTGAGTCGTGAAAAATAACGTCGTGGTAGTCGGGGTGGATATCGGATTTCATTAGATCTTCTCCAATTTGCCCGATGTACAGGCAAAGGCTCTCTTCTCGTCTCGCTGTTCTTACCAGCTGGACTTACGCATTCCTGGCAATTGACCGGCTAGGGCCAATTCGCGGAGTGCGATTCGAGAGATACCAAATTTCTTGTAGTAAGCTTTCGACCGACCCGACACATTGCATCGGTTGTTGAGGCGAGTTGGGCAAGAGTTTCTAGGCAACTTGGCAAAGGCCTGTTGGACCAAGACCTTTTCGTCTATGGAGACGGACGGGTCGTTTAGTTTCTTGCGCAGCTCGGCGCGGCGATCTGCATACTTAGCAATGAGCGCCTTACGTCGGTTATCTCGATTAATTTGCGATGTTTTGGCCATGGAGCCTCCGAACACGCGCCGCTGTAGGCGGACGCGAGGCGCCCGAGATTAGTCTCATGAGAGGCAGAGTGCCAGCCTAGAAGTGAAAGCTTTTTCCCCCTGGGGGAAATGGCTCGAGCTGGGCAACATCCTCGCGCGGCTGGTCTATGTTCCCGCCGCTTCGGCTCGCTTTTAGGATAGAGACCGAATCGTCGACGAACCGAGCTTACTCTTCTTTGCTGAACGTGGCTCGCACTGAAAACTCAGATCTAGGACTTCAATATGCCCAATTCGACCTCCAAAACCCCACCTTTGGCTGACGGCTCGCCTTTGAAAATCGTCCGGCCCGAGAGTCTGGCGAAACATTTTGATTCGTCCGAGGCGGAAGACCGTTGGGATGCGCGTTGGCAAGAGACGCAGATTTATCGTTGGAATCCAGAGCGAAGTCGCGAGGAAACCTTCGTCGTGGATACCCCGCCGCCCACGGCCTCCGGTTCCCTCCATGTGGGTCACGTCTTTTCCTATACCCAGGCTGACGTGATGGTGCGGTTTAAGCGTATGTCGGGCATGAACATATTTTATCCCATGGGCTGGGATGACAATGGCCTGCCCACCGAGCGCCGGGTTCAGAATTTCTACCATGTTCGCTGCGACCCGGAGACCCCATACGAGAGTGGCCTTGAGCTTTCAGAGGCCTCGGCCAAGGATCGGAAAAAGCCAGCGCGATTAATTTCACGTCCGAACTTTATCGAGATTTGTTACGAGTTGATCAATGCGGATGAAGAATATTTTAGAGCGTTGTGGCGGCGTCTTGGTCTCTCTGTCGATTGGACACAGGAGTATCAGACCATTGACGATCATTGTCGGACGATTGCGCAACGCTCCTTCCGAGACCTTTGGGAGAAGGGGCTCGTCTACAGCAGCGAAGCGCCCACCATGTGGGACGTGGACTTTCAGACGGCCGTTGCCCAGGCTGAAGCAGAAGATAAGCCGCAGCCTGGCGCCTACCACCATATTGAGTTCGGGGTCGACGGGGAAGAGACTTCGTTCGTCATTGCGACGACTCGACCGGAGTTGTTGCCCGCGTGTGTCGGCGTAACGGCTCATCCGGACGATGAGCGGTACAAGGGGCTTTTTGGGAAGAAAGCACTGACTCCTCTCTTTCACGCGCCAGTTCCCATCTTCTCGAGTGAGATGGCCGACCCGGACAAGGGAAGCGGCATCCTTATGGTGTGCACCTTCGGCGATTCAACAGACGTCGAATGGTGGCGGAAAGAAGGCCTAGAGCTGCGCCAATTGGTCGGGCGCAATGGTCGTTTGGTCGATGTTGAGTTCGGGCAGGGCGTGTTCGAGAGCACTCAGCCAGAGCGGGCCAACCAATACTACGCCGAGCTTAAAGGGAAGAACGTTAACCAGGCGCAGAAACGCATCGTAGAGCTCTTGCGCGACCCCGCTGGCAGCGCGACAGGAAACGGTGCGCCTCTTCAAGGAGAGCCCGAATCCATCGAGCACCCTGTGAAGTTCTACGAAAAGGGCGATCGCCCTCTTGAGTATTTGCCCACTCGACAGTGGTTTGCTCGACTCATGGACCAGAAGGCCGAATTGGTTAAAAAAGGGGAAGAGATCCATTGGCACCCTCCCTTTATGGCCGCGCGGTTCCGTGACTGGACGGAGAATCTTGGGCTCGATTGGTGCCTTTCACGACAGCGCTACTTTGGTGTGCCCATTCCGGTTTGGTATTCGCTTGATGGTGAAGGGGAGCCTGATTATGGGCGTCCTTTAGTGGCTGATCTACACGATATGCCCGTGGATCCCACGGTGGATGTTCCGGCTGGCTTTACCGAGGACCAAAGAGGTGCACCCAATGGTTTTACGGCGGACCCCGATGTATTTGATACATGGTTTACGAGTTCACTGACCCCACAGATCAGTTCGCATTGGGGCTTGGATGAAGAGCGGCATCAGAAGCTCTTCCCGGCTGACGTGCGGCCTCAGGCGCACGATATTATTCGAACATGGGCCTTCTATACGGTGGCGAAGGCGCATCTCCATGAGGGGGCTCTTCCCTGGCATAACGTGATGGTCTCGGGCTGGATTTTGGATCCCGACCGAAAGAAGATGTCAAAGAGCAAGGGCAATGTGACCACGCCTCTGCCGTTGCTTGAGCAGTATGGAGCGGATGCGGGTCGCTACTGGGCGGCGAGTGCGCGCTTGGGCTCGGATACAGCCTTCGATGAAAAGGTTTGGAAGATCGGCAAACGGTTGGTGACGAAACTCTTTAACGCGGGAAAATTTGTGCTTTCTCAGGAGGCTGAGGCGCGTCCGATCTCCAATGAGCTCGACCGAGCCTTTGTTTTTCGTTTGCGAGAGCTGGTCGAGGACTGCACCCGCAATTTTGAGGGCTATGGCTATGCGCATTCTTTGCAGGTGACGGAGACCTTCTTTTGGACGCACTTTACGGACACCTATCTCGAGTTGGCGAAGAGCCGAGCTCGCGCCTTTCAGGACGGGGCTCAAGGAGCGGAGGCTCTTGAGAGCGGCTCCGCGGTGGCCAGTCTGCGGTTGGGCTTGTCGGTTTTGTTGAGGCTTTTTGCTCCGGTCTTGCCCTACATCACGGAAGAAGTTTGGTCCTGGGTCTTTGCCGGCGAGACGGGACATTTGAGTATTCACACGGCACCCTGGCCCGGACAGGACGACTTTGTCGATGTTCTGGCTCCGGCTAATCCAGAAAGCTTTGAGCTTGCCCTGGCCGCCCACGCCGTGATCAATAAGGCCAAAGCCGATGCTGAGGTCTCCATGGGCCGAGCCGTTGAGCAGATGGCCTTCGTTGCCAACGCGAAAACCCATGCTCGTCTCGCTCCAGTGGTTCGAGATGTGATGGCGGCGGCGCGTTGTGCCGGATTCGAAAGCGTTGAAGATTCCGGGATTGAGGACGGGGCGTTTGAGGTGAGAGACGCGATTTTCGCGCCTAAGCCTCAAAAATAGAAGGTTTCACCCGACTTTCTTACGAAAAACCTCTGCAAAGCCCACGCTTGTCGTGTCTTGTCTTGGCCGGCTCGCTCGCAGCTTCCTTATGTCTTAAATATGGATTATACTTTTATATAATAAAATATTCGAGTATATATATATTTATGTTTTATAAAATAAAGTCGATTGGATGAGTCTGAGACAGAAAAAGCAGCGCCAGCAGCGAGCTGAAATTATTGAGAATGCAGTCGCATTGTTTCGGCTTCATGGCGTTCAAGATGTCCGGACCGCCGATATTGCCCACCGCTGTGAGATCAGCGAAGCCACCTTCTTCAATTATTTTGCCAGTCAGAACGCTCTGTTGCGGGAGTGGGCCAGTGATTTTCTCGAGCTTGAGCTGAGCCGCATTTCGACTCGAACCGCAGAGGGCGGGACGCTGCGCCGAGCCATTCGGTCGACTTCGGATGATCTCGCCCAACTCGTCACCCAAGACCTCCCATTGCAGACCGCGGCCTGGTCTCGGGTTTGCGCCGGCTACCCGGACCCCGCGTTTGTGGGTGCTCGCGGCCGGGAGGAGGACCGAGATTCGGCCCTGACCCTGATTCTGCGAGCCCAGGAAAGAGGAGAGTGCCGCTCCGACGTAGAGGCCTCGCATTTGGCGAGTCTGCTTCGAGGGGTGATGGCCTCAACCTTGGCGAGTTGGCTCGCCACTCCCACCAAAGACCGGCCGTTCACCCTTCAGGAGAATCTGGTTCAGGCCTGCGATCTCTTGCTCGACGGATTCAGAAAACGCAACGAGCGCGTGGCGGGCACGGGCTGAGCCGCCTCCCCTCGGGACATCTCGTCTGCGGCTTTTGGTGGGAAGCAAAACGTGATACGCATACCCATCACAGCGGCCGATGAGCGACAGGCCCATGAACTTTTCCAGTGGAGAATCGAGATGGCTAAAAAAATCGCATGGTATTACAACCGCAAAGGTTGAACGTCTTGCACCCGAGCGTCCAAGTTTTTGGATGCCCATGGACTTGAGCCCGCAGAGACTGTTTCAGCCAGTCAAAAGCTGGGCAAATCAGAAGCCGCAGATTTGGCTCGCTCAGCGACCCGCGTCGTCGTGGCTAAAGGCAAGAAGGTTTCAGAATTTAAGCCCGCAGGAAAAGCGTCCACCGAGGTCGTTGAAGCCATGCTGGGCCCGACAGGAAACTTGAGAGCCCCCACCCTTCAAGTCGGAAAGACTGTGGTGGTTGGCTTTAATGAGGATGTCTACTCCGAGGCGTTGCTCTGAGTTCAGCGGGGAACACCTAAGTCTCTGGTTTCGTGTGAAGCGAATCAGGGACTTTCGCTGTAGTTAAAGGTCTCCGCTGCGATGACCTCTCCGTCGGCTTTGACCACGGAGACCGTCCAGTCGCCTGTCCAAACCGGAAGGAGTTGCTTGCTCGACCAGGCTCGCCAGCGATCTTGTTCTACGCGAACGGGAACCTCAGCTAAAATTTCGCCCCGATACTCCCATCGATGCGTGAGCGTCTGGCCCCCAAAATTCCGAAGGTCGGTGAAGAAAATGATTTCTCGGGTTTGGTTGTTCAAGAAAGAGATGGCGTCGACCGGTTCGCGGTCATCGATTTCGGTGGTGAACTGAGCCAACGCGACGTAGCCCTCAGGTGCTTGGCTGACCTCTTCGGTAGGGGCTGCCACCGAAAGCGGAACGTTCGTTTGGCCATCTCCCGATGGGGTAGCCTCTAGGCGATTCGGGGTTTTTGGGGCCGGCTGAGAGGATTTGAGGGCTTCAGTGGACAGGGCGGAGGAGGGCTTGAGGGCGGGCATGGGCTTATCTGTCGCCGCGGGCGTAAGCTGGGCTGCGGCTGCAGGGAGGGCCTCATCTTTGGGCTCATCTTCAATCGCGGAAGGAACGGAGGGAGGACTGGATTCCTCTGGGACCGGCTTTTCGTCCGCCGTCACCGAGGTGGACGCGGGCGCGATGTCGGCTGTGTTTTGCGCACATCCACATGCGAAAGCCAGAAGGATGACGGCGGAATTCAGACCCCAGCGCATGTTTTTAAGTTCTCCTCAGAAATAGAAGCCGATAGTACGTAAAAAAAATGCGAACTGCTGCACCTTTAGGAGGCCTGTCTTTTTTTCTCCATGGTCTTTTTACGAAGTGCGGTCTCACGCTTCAGATTCATTGAACGTTCTCTCAAGTCCGCGTCCTCGGAGAAGGCTCGAAAGCTTTTATTTAAAGCTCATGCCGCAGCCAGCCCAAGATGGGAACGGGGAGAACCGCTAAGGTACAGAGCTATGGAATTAATTCTGATTCGTCATGGGCTCCCTTTGCGGATTCAGCGAGAGGATGGAGCGCCGGCTGACCCTCCTCTCTCGGAAATCGGTCAACGGCAGGCCTTCGCCGTCGGCGCGTGGTTGGCTCAAGAAAAAATAGACTTCGTTTACGCGAGCCCTCTACGTCGGGCCTATGAAACCGCCACGCCTTTAGCGCAAACATTGGGCCTAAAAGTCGAAGTCGAACCTCGAGTGGCTGAGTATGACCAACACTCAGATGCCTATGTGCCTGTTGAAGAATTGAAGGTTCTTGACCGCGCCAAATGGAATGAGCTGATGGAGAAGGGCTACCCAGAGGGTCTGGATCTTGAACAATTTCGAGAAGGGGTCGTCCAGAGCCTGACAGAGATTGCGGCCCGACATTCGGGCCAGCGTATCGCGATTTTTTGTCACGGGGGCGTGATTAATTGTTGGGCAGCGGATGTGCTGGGTCTTGGATTTAAACTCTTCTTCAATCCCTACTACTCGAGCTTGAATCGATTTTTAGTTTCTTCCCAGGGCGTGAGAAGTGTGGGCAGTTTGAACGAATGTGCCCATCTTCGAGACTTTGATCGCGAGGGTCCAAAATGACGATTCGACGAGTTTGTGTCTATTGCGGTTCACGCGTGGGCGGGAGACCGGAGTACGTCGAGGCCGCACAAAGTCTGGGCCAGGCCTTGCTGGCTCGAGACCTCGAACTCGTTTATGGGGGCGCGAATGTGGGGTTGATGGGGGCCGTGGCCGACACGGTCCTCGAGGGAGGCGGGCGAGTGACCGGTGTGATTCCCCAGGGCCTTGAGCGTCGGGAAGTTGCTCACAGTGGCCTCACTGACCTTCGTGTTGTCTCCAGTATGCACGAGAGAAAATCGACCATGGCTTCTCTTTCGGACGTTTTTGTCTCACTTCCGGGCGGAATCGGCACCTTCGAAGAAACGTTGGAGATGATGACCTGGGCACAGTTAGGAATTCACAATCAGCCGTGTGGGCTGATCAATGTCTCTGGCTTCTATGACGGTCTTTTGAATTTTCTTGACCATTCGGTCAAGGAGGGGTTTATGGATGCGGAAAACCGTGAACTTTTAATGGTTGCGCCTGAGCCTGGAGATTTACTAGATCTTCTAGAGGCGGCATACGGGGCTCACTCCAACGCTGTCTAGATCCACTCGACAGAGTCCCCTAGTGGCCTTTCGTGAAGGCGCTTTCAGCTAGAGACTTTTTTGCCATTTGAATCCGAGGCCAAGATTCAACCCAGTAGGCAGGTCGCGATAACTGTTTCTTCCGGTCCTCACGATTTCGTCGGAGAAGGTCCCCCCAGCCGATAAGTCGAGGACGAACGCGCCCAGGCGAAGCCCGAGTCCACCGGTCATGGACCAATTGTTAATTTGGGAAGAGGCCAGATTCCCGAAGGTGCCGAGTCGCAGGTTCAGGTCAACACTTTGCCCCATGCCAATTCGATACTCGGCTCCAACGGAAAGGAGTCTTGATTTAAACCCAGGTACAGTTGTGATTCCATTCTCGGTCAGATCGATGTCGGCGGATAGGATCATGTTTTTAATTGGAAGCAAGGCGACTCCCATTCGAACCTGCGCTTCGAGTTCAATCGAGTCAATGGTCCGATCATTGACGGTCTTAAAGCTCTGGACGTCAAAACTCGGACTGTTAACGTTCCGCCCGATGAATCCGATTTGAAGCCATTCTACAGGACGTAGGCTCAGCCCAACGTCGAGACCGAAGTTGTGTGTCATCTCTCGATTGTTGAGGTCGCTGAGCGTATCGACCACATTGGAAATAGTGTCTCCATCTCCGTAGGAGTAAAAATTGATGAAGGTAATCCCGAGAATGTATTTAGGCGTAATGCCCAAGGAGACCTTCTCGTGGAGGTAGCTAAACAGAGCCTTGGTCTTTCCGGTCATTTTTTTGTAACCCGGAACGGGGAGCTTATGGGACCAGCTGATTCCGAATTCTTGAGTGGAGAGACCGGCCGCCAGGGCACCTGATTGATTGTTGGTGAACAGATTTTCTTCGTTGTCTTCGACCACAACACGGGTGAGAATGTCTCGCTCGTCCTGTGTTAATGGGTTTTGGCTATCGCCGTCTTCGGCCAGCCAGATGAGTTGCCCGATTTGATCTGAGCTCCAAGGAGACCCCGGTGGCAGCTGGCCCTCAATGGAGTTCTGAAGGAGAGTGTCCGCGGGCGTGTTGCACAGACCACTGCCCGGAGGTTGAGGAGGGCATGGAATCCATGCATCTGGATTTGCGCCGACTCGCACGCGTTGGGTGTCGATGTTGGGGTAAACCGTGGCCGTTGTGAATGAGAGGGCACTAAAGGCAAAATTGTTGTAGCGACCCAGGATGCCAATGTCGACGTCCAAATGGACCGACTCCGCTTGATTTCCAAAGTCTGAAAGATCGGAAATAAAACCCACGATTTGATTGGTTTGATCCTGAGAGAGTGGGTCGAGTTGACAATCGACGCCGGTGCAGTCGATGTAGCTATTCAGCAGGCCTTCAAGGTCACTTGCATCTTGCAAAAGATTGCTGAGTCTCTCGACGGCATGGCTCACAATCTCTCCGTTGGCGGTGACGGGCAGCTGGACATCCCATCCCTTTTGGAAAGCGAGATTCGCTGGATTCCAATAGGCCGAAAGGCTGTCATCAGAAAAGGCCACTCCCGTTCCTCCCATGGCTTGATGACGAGAACCGGCAAAATTCCAGGTGTCTCCATGGGCTGCGAAAGCGCTGAAGAGGAGAAGGCCTGGAAGGGCAAGTGCGATGCAGATTTGTTTAATAGTCACGAATTCCCCCACCCCTGAGTATATCGCTTTTGGTGATCGCCCTTAGGGGTTGGCAGTGGGCGATGTTTTCTCCAGACTTTCATTAAGGGCCTCTGGGACCTCTGGGGCCTCCTCGGGTCGATAGGGGCGACCTTTGCCGATTTTTATCGGCTGGCCGGAAGTGAGTCTTGAGTCGATAAATAGGTCGTTCAGAACGGCGGTGGTCCCAAGGTCGATTTTGTTGTTTGTCCGTGCACTCAGTTGCGCCAGACTTTCATTCCCGCGGGCTTCAACAATCTCAAGTTCAACGAGCTCAAACAAGGATTTTTCCTGAGTGGTCAGTGGTCGAAAACTTCGAGCCACCGCTCGGCCTCGCCCGAGGTACTGATTAAGCTGCCCTGTTCTTGAGACGGTATCGATTCTGAAGATGTAGCCTTTGTACGCGATGAAGGTCATAGAGACACTGGTCCTTGCGGCCGAAACCTGGGCATCGAGCCGATAGCCTGGGTACTGCCCCACCTGGACGGGCATCTCGCTATGAATCTTCGCCCGGGCTTGGAATAATTCGGTCTCAATCACTTTTTTAGCCATCGCTTGTGGATCATCCCCGGGTCCTTCAATGCGGAGCGCGATAAAAGCTTTTTGGCCAGGTGCGATGGCACCGACTACATCACGGTCATTAATGAGTCGCCAGTTGTCTGGGAAGCGAAGGCTGAAATCCATGTCGAGATGGAGAAAACGGGTTTTCTCAAAGATCCCTTCTTTTGGATCTTCTCCAACGGTGAGACCTGCGAGCTTGTCGAGAAAATCGAGGTGCGTGCCTGCAATATGAGGACGAGGGACCCAGGCAAGGTTTTGGCCGCGAGTGGAGGCTGTTGCGGCTCTTTCTGGCGATGAGGGGTGGCTATCGAAAAAGCCGGGCAGACGCGACCAGCCTATCGAGAGTCGGTCCATCGCCCCTAGATCTTGCATGAAAGTGGCCATTCCACTTGGATTCCATCCGGCCTTAGCCGCTAGGATCTGTCCACCTCGATCCGCGTCTCGTTCTTGATCGCGACCATAGGCAGCGAGTTGTCCAGCTCGAAGGTAGCCCATTGAGAAAGGATTGATCCGCCGATTGAATTCTTGACGAGCGGCGGCATGTCGTTCGGCGGCGTGGGTGATCTCGTGACCAATGACGCACGCGAGTTCATCCTCAGTATTGACGAGAGTCATCAAGCCTCGAGAAACGTAGATATGCCCGCCCGGAAGAGCAAAAGCATTTGGGGAGGCTTGATCAACGATTTGAAAAGTATATTTGAACGGGCGCCGGGGAGCGAAGGGGATCATTCTTTTCCCGATGGCGTTGAGGTACTCGTTCAGCTCGGGATCTTCAATGATCCCCATGCTGGCGGCCATGTTCTGAGATTCCCGGGCGCCCACCTTGGCATCGTCAAAGTCGGTATCGAGAACCGTTTGCTTCCGCTGGGGTTGCATTGAGCCCCCCCCGCAACCGGACGAGGCCCCAAAGACCATGATGGCCAAGCTGAGTCCAGTCGCGATTCGCCTAAGACATTTCCCTTTTTGTTTTATGCGCATGTGAAGAGTGTCACAACTCCGTTGAGTGAAAGCGGCTTGACCCCGATACGGGTATGGTCACAGAGTCTCGCGGACGTGCCAAGGGGGGCAAGGTGCTTTGGGATGCGTGTGGGGAGCGAGCCGGCCGGTTTGCCCCCGTGGACAGCCTCGGTTCGAGCTTTTTAAAAGCAGTGGCCGTCTCGCTGCATGAGGACCCGGGGAATAGGCTTTGTATACTGCCGGAATGATTTCGCCTAGGGGCAGGGTGGGTCAGAGCTGAATGGCCAGAGAAAGGCAAATGGAAATGACGATCAAGGGAATCAATGAAGGCAATCTGAATGCATGGTTCGCGACTCACATTGAGGGCGCGGAACCGCCGCTTCAGTTTAGTTTGATCACAGGCGGTCATTCCAATTTGACTTTTAAGGTCGAGGACACTCAAGGTTCGACCTTCGTTTTGAGACGTCCTCCTACGGGGGCTGTGATCGCGACGGCTCATGATATGGAGCGAGAGCATCGAATTGTTTCTGCGCTGGCATCGACTGACGTTCCCGTTCCATCAGCATTGGGGTTATGTGAAGATGTGAGCGTAAATGAGGCGCCTTTCTACGTCATGAATTTTGTAGAGGGATATGTTCTCAACGACTCCGAGGTCACGGCGAAAAAGTTCGACCTGATTCAACGTAAGCGAATCGGTGAAGAAGTTGTAGACACCCTTGCTGCACTTCATGGTGTCGCCCCGGAAGCCGTGGGTCTCGAAAAGCTCGGGCGTACGGAAAATTATATTCCGAGACAGTTGAAGCGCTGGAAGACACAATGGGAGAAGACGAAGACTCGTGAATTGCCCACGATGGATATCGTGTATGAGGGTCTGCAATCGGGTGTACCCGAACAGAAGGTGTCGGGGATCGTTCACGGAGACTACCGGTTAGGGAATATGCTCACACGCGCCGATGGCCACATTGCTGCCGTTCTTGACTGGGAGCTTTGCACTCTTGGAGATCCTCTTGCGGATCTCGGGTACATCATGAACAACTGGACCAGCGAAGAGGAGTCTGACATGGTTGTGGGCAGCGCAGCTTCTCTTCCTACTGCAGCAGGGGGCTTTCTCAGTCGGGAGGAATTTATCTCGCGATACGAAGAGGCCACCGGCTTTGACACTCGCGAAATCGATTACTACAGAGCATTTCAATATTGGCGATTGGCGGCCATCGTGGAGGGAGTTCTTTCCCGATATAAAAAAGGAGTGATGGGCGGAAAGGCGGACACTGCAGCGTTCGAGGCGCAAGTCAACGGTATGGCGGAATCAGCGCGACTGATGTTGGATAAACCTTAGGTTTATCGATCAGTCGTGCCTCGGGTTAGAGCGTGCCCGAAGTGCCATAAGAGACGTCTTTCCCTTCTTTGATGATTTCCACCTAGGCAGGCATTTGCATTCATGCATCCCAAAGTTCACACATCTACAGGCGGCCTGAGTGGAGTCGAAGAAGAGGGCGTTCTTTGCTTCCGCGGGATTCCCTACGCGGCTTCTACAGAGGGGGAGGGACGATTTCGGGCCCCCATGCCCGTTAAGCCGTGGTCGGGCTTTCGTGACGCTTCACAGCCCGGATTTGCGGCCATTCAGCCGTTTCGGCTCCCGGCTGCTTTCAGACGTTTCTCCACGGTCCCGCCCATAGGGATTTCAGAAGATTGTTTATTTTTGAACGTGTGGACGCCTGCCCTCGATCACCGACCTAGGCCGGTCATGTTTTGGATACATGGAGGCGGATTCACTCGAGGTTCGGGGAGTTGGTATCTGTATTCGGGGGCGAATTTGGCTCGTCGAGGAGATGTGGTCGTCGTCAGTATCAACTACCGATTAGGGGCTTTGGGTGCTCTAATGACGGATGAGATGTCCGATGGCCACTCTGCCGACTCCAATGTGGGACTGAGAGATCAAATGGCTGCGCTCCAATGGGTCGTCAAGAACATTTCAGATTTTGGTGGCGACCCCTCAAAAATTGTTGCATTTGGTCAATCTGCAGGGGCCATGAGTGTCGCCAGCCTAATCGCTTCTCCTCAATCAGAGAGCCTTATTCAACGAGCTATTTTGCAAAGTGGCGCCGCACGCAACTACCTTGAACCCGACCAAGCAAAGTCAGTCTCTCGAAACTTTTGCCGTTATTTAGAAATTGACATTGAATCTCAGAGTCCGCTTTCTGAGCTTCGTAAAAAGACGGCGGAAGAAATTCTCAAAGCGCAACTTCAGGTCAGTGCCAACCAGCGTATGCCTATGGGCATGATGTCGTGGCAGCCTTCTCTTGATGGCGATATTTTGACGAAGCCCCCGCTTGAGCAGTGGCCAGGGAAGAAGGAGCAGGCCCCTCAGATTCTGATCGGAGCAAATCTAGAGGAGTGGAAGATGTTTACGGCCACCGACGGAAAACGGCGGAATATGGATGAAGCGACTCTTCGAGACTATTTGAGCCGAACATTCGTAGAGGCGGGTGGTGGACTGGAGTTGACAGAGCTAGCTCTTGAATACTACCAGCATTCAGAAGAAGGAAAGTCTCGGACGCCGGGTCAGATTTGGTCGGCGATACAGGGCGATCGAGTTTTTCACCTTCCGGCCGTTCAGCTGGCTGATCGAAACAGTGAACTCGGTGGGCAGACATGGTTTTATCGATTTGACTGGAGGTCACGTCGTTTGAAAGAAAGGGTGGGGGCTTGCCATTCTATGGAGTTGCCCTTCGTCTTCGGAACTGTGCAAAAACCGTTGCCTCGCTGGCTGCTCAAGGCGAAGCCTGAGGATCAAACCCTGTCAGAGCATATGCAAGAGGTGTGGCTGGCTTTCGCGCGCACAGGTGACCCTAGGACTGAAGCGAGTCCTGAGTGGCCGTTCTACCAAAGCCAGGGAGGACAGGCACGCGTTTTAGGTGGTTCCAAGCGAGAGGTGCCCGCCTTGACGCGGAGCCTGCGAAATTTTTGGGCTCATGAGTCAGGCGAGAGAGGCTCTTGAACCCCTCACTCCGAGAGGTCTGGGTTGATGCTAGAGCTCGTCGGGTTCCTCGGACTTCGTTTTCGGAACATATTTTTCGGGCCTCGCAATTTTAATGAGCCGCCCGGGTTGGATTTTAGATTGAGGGTGCATTGCGTTCACGATGGCTGTTTGCTTGATCCCCCAGGCATTTTGATTTCGCTCTCCAAGTGTTTCCAGAGTCTCCGCAGGTTGCGCGGAGACAAGTCTGAGTCGCTTTTCGACGACGGAGTCCCGCTGCTCTTGACTGAGTCTGTGGAAGCTCTGCGTGGTTTCTTCAAGTAAAGCGCGTTGCGATTCGAAATCGTTTACTTTTGTAGCCCCGATCATGCGATAAATGAGGTTGTCGTAGGCAATCCATGTGATCAGTATTTTCATGTTGCCGTTGCGGCCCTTTCGCTCAGTCATGGCTTGGAGCGCATCGAGGCCCGAGATTTTGAGAGATTGTGGTGGCCCCTCTAGGGACACTGTTTTTTTGAGAGCGATGAATTCGCGCATGAGGTCCGAGCCGCGGCCCGAGATCATTAAATTCACTTGAGTATGTCCATCTTGATCTTGGGCGATGACCGCTTCCGGAGTGTTGATCCGCTTCCATGTGGGAGGGATGCTAAAGCCAATTCCTAAGGCAGGGTGTATAAATTCATCGTCTAAAAAGACCCCGGACGCAGGGTCTTCGCCCACTAGGATTCCATCGAAATTCTGAAGGAACGCACGGCGACTGAGGGCAGGCGGTTGATTTTTAGCCGGGGTGAGGTCCCGGCCGTATTTTTCAGCATCAGCGATTCTTCTTGGGCTTGGCGGGTGTGTCCTGAAAAAAGAGGTTCTTTGAGAGCTTTCGCCTGAGAGTTTTTCTTCAAGCGCGAGTGTATGCAGAAAACCGGCAAGGGCCACCGGATCGTAGCCGGCATCGGCGGCGATCTGCTGCCCGAGTTCGTCGGCCTGTTGTTCTTGCTCGCGGCTGTAGGCGGCGAGAGCAAAAGCCCCTGGGAGTTGTCCAGCGTCTCTCACGATCTGGCCGAGTCGTGGCGAAACAATCGCGGTGGCAGCGCCTCCCACTGCAGACGCAATCTGCAACGGAATAAGGGGGGTGCTTGCCGTTTGGCGTTGGACGGCGTGTCGAGCAGCCACGTGCCCAATCTCATGCCCAATGACGGCAGCGAGTTCGGCTTCGGAGTTGGGGAGAGCGAGCAACCCTCGACTGACATAGATATGGCCACCCGGCAGCGCGAAGGCATTGGGCTCGATCATATCGACGACATAGAAGTGATACTTGATGTTTGTTCGAGGAGAATGAATTGCGAGGCGTTGGCCGAGCTGGTTCACATAGGCTTCAAGATCTGCATCCTTGACGAGTCCGAATTCTTCCTCGACATACTTGGCCGCTTCATGCCCCTGGCTGATTTCCCCTCGTTCCGTGGTGAAGACAGGCTCGGGTCTGCCGGTGACTGGATTTCGGGCGCATCCGAAAATCGGTCCCGAGAGGATGGCGAAGCACATGAGGCCGGCAATTGCAGTCTGACTGACTTTTCCCCCCCAAGCCTTCCTCTGGCCCGCATCAAGGTCGATTTTCCTCACCCTACGGTCCCTCTTGCTGTGCATCTGCCCGTTTCATTTTGACGATTCAAGTGTCTCAGGGTAGCTGAAAGTCCCATTCGGGTCGTTGTGTATGCGTTTCCATCAACTGCTTTTCTCGGGTTGTCGCTTGTCGGGCGTGAGTGTAATTTATATTTCCAAGCGAGATCAGGTTTTCGCGACTTATTGCCGCCTTGCGCGGTCACAAGAGAAGGTGGGGTTTTTAAAGTGAGCAAAACGTCGCGTGCACCGTTGTCCGGAGTCCGAGTGATCGAGAGTTCTCTTCTGGGCCCAGCGGCCATTACAACCCACCTCGCAGATCTCGGAGCGGATGTCATCAAAGTTGAAAGTCCGAGTGGGGATTACGTACGCGAGATGACATGGCCCATCATCGGGGGCATCTCTCTGCTCCATTATCACATCAATCGCGGAAAGAAGAGCATTACGCTCAATCTTAAAAACCCCGAAGGTGTTGAGGTGTATAAAGACCTTGTTCGTGATGCCGATATCGTGATTGAGGCGATGAGGCCAGGGTCCTTGGCTCGACTGGGCCTCGGGTATGAAGATTTGAAAGCCATCAATCCGAAAATTGTTTTTTGCAATATCTCTGGATACGGAATGACAGGTCCTTATCAGAGTCTGCCCTCTCACGGGATCGCTTTTGATACTTGGGCGGGAATCATCAGCCCCGCCTACGACGAAGAGGGGTACTGCTTTATCCCCGAGCATGCTTCTATCGGTATGCATTCAGGGCCCATGATGGGCGCCATGGGTGCTTTGGCGGGCGTGATCCGCGCACGCGAAACAGGTGAGGGGTGCATGATGGAGATTGGCCAGTCCGATGCTGCAGCCTATATGGACTGGTATCGCAGTGAATCTTGGATGGCCTACGAGCGACCGGAAGATGAGGTCACGGGGAATAAGGCGGACGACTATGTGCGCCGGGCACCAGGTACGGCTGGGATGAAAGAGGGTGTGCGTTACCAGATGTATGAGTCTTCAGATGGGCATGTCCTTTTCATGGCGTCGGAGCAGGCTTTCTGGAAGAATTTTTGTGAGGCAGTGGGGCGGTCTGAATTGTTTGAGCGTTGGCCTGGCTCAAAGTTTGCGGATCATGCTCGGGGGAATCGCGAGCTGCAAACGGATCTTCGCGATATTTTTAAGGCGAAAAGTTCTCAGGAATGGATCCGTCTTGGCGATGAGAAAAATTTTCCGATTGCTCCTGTCAACACACCGAAATCCATTGCCGAAGATCCGCAATTTAGAGACCGTTTTCCTTTGTACCCCCACGAAGAGCATGGGGCTGATATGTTGCCCTTTCCTCTAAAGCTGAAGGATGAGGAGTTGCCGGTCCCGTCCATGGCACCCACCGTTGGAGAACACACGGATGAAGTCCTGTCCAGTGTTCTCGGGTACGACGAAGCCAAGATTGAAGCATTTAAGAAATCGGGCGCCCTGGGTTGATCGGTCATTTAAAAAAGCAGGCTAAAGTCTTTCGTTTTTCCCTGAAGGGGCAGGCTTTTTAGCGCTCTTACGGTCGATGTCCTTAGAGTCGCTCTAGTTTAGGCCGTGCTGGCTGATACAGTGAGTTTTAGACCAGTCGACCTAGGTCTTTGGATGGGCAGGGCGATGTGTGTATTTGCCCTTAGGGCAGGAGAGGTTCTCCCGACTTGATTGTTTCTTCAATTCCGGCGCAGTCAGTTCCGACGATTCGACGTTTAGGTTCGATCACGGGAGGGGCTTGGGTCTTGGTGTGGTTGGCCTTTAGTTTCTTTTTTTCCTCAGCCATTCTGGCTGAGGGAGAGAAGTCCGAAGGAGCGACGGTGGGCTCTTTGCCCAGAGCGGCGATTTCATCTGGCCTTCATGGAATTGAGTACTCGTCAAATCAATCATGTATGGACTGCCATAAAAAGGAAGCTCAAGCCTGGCGCCCCTCGCATCATGCCTTGGCCATGCAAGTGGCAACACCCGAGACGGTCTTGGGGGATTTTGAGGGGGCTGCTTTTGTTGAGAACGGCGTCACGACTCGCTTCTTTCGCGACGGCGATCGTTTTCGTGTCAAAGTGGAAGCTCCAGATGGATCATCTGAAGACTATCGAGTGGCCTATACGTTCGGCGTTCACCCTCTGCAGCAGTACTTGCTTGAGTTTCCAGAAGGGCGACTTCAAGCGCTCACTGTAGCTTTCGATGTAGAAGAAAAGGCTTGGTACTCACTGTATCCTGATGAAGCCATAGCTCTCGATGATGCATTTTCGCATACGGGCCGATATCAGAATTGGAATGCCATGTGCGCTGAATGTCACTCCACTGCTTTTGAAAAAAATTATGACCCCCAAAACGATCTGTACACCAGCACCTGGTCCGAAATCAACGTGAGCTGCCAGTCCTGTCATGGCCCCGGCGCCCGCCACGTGGCCTGGGCCAACTCAGGAGCAGATCCGGACGTCTCCGCAGCGGGGCTTATTCACGATTTAGGCGAAGGCAGTGCGGAGTTGGAAATTCAAACGTGCGCTCCTTGCCACGCTCTGCGTCATCCGGTGAGTTCTTCCGATCTGACTGGACGTTCTTTTATGGATGATTTTGTTCCCGCGACTTTAGACGAAGGCTTATATCATTCCGATGGGCAAATTCTTGGAGAGGTGTATGTCCACGGTTCATTTGCGCAGAGTCGAATGCACGAGGCGGGCGTGCGGTGCACGGATTGTCATGACCCACATAGTTTAGAGTTGAAAGCGGACGGAGATGCACTCTGTACTCGCTGCCATTCTCTCAATCCTGACTCCCGCTTCCCGCAGCTTGTAAAGCGTAAATATGATGATCCTGACCATCATCACCATCCGCAGTCTTCGGCTGGGGCCCGTTGCGTGTCATGTCATATGCCCACTCAAACTTACATGGGGGTTGATGAAAGGCACGATCATGCATTTCAAGTACCACGTCCTGATTTGGCGGCAGATTTAAATCTCCCCGATGTATGCACGGGCTGTCATACAGATAAAACTGCAGCTTGGGCGGCAGGGATCGTTTCTGAAAAGTACGGCCCTGAGAGAACCCGAGGGCCACATTGGGCGGTGGCTCTCGAAGCGGGTCGAAGGGGACAGGCCTCAGCTCTTGTTAAGCTGCTGGCCTTGGTTCCACCCGGTTCTGCACCGGATATTGTTCGCGCAACAGCGGTTTCGCTCATCGGTGGGCAGCAGGGAGCGGAGGCGACTCCCGCTCTCGTGGCCGCATCTCAGGATCCATCTCCGCAGGTTCGCTTTGCGGCGGCTGCGGTTTTGTCTCAACGATCGCTGGATGACCGTTTGGAGACATTGCCTTCTCTTCTCTCTGACCCTGTGCGAGCCGTTCGACTTCAAGCCGGACGAGGTCTCGTTAATTTTCCTTCAGAAATTCTCGGGGAAGCGGATACCCGATTGCGTGATCAAGCCCTGGCGGAGTACCAAGCCGTACAAGCTTCAGTATCAGACCTTCCCTCTGGCCGTTTTAATCAAGCCATTCTCTTCACGGAGCAGGGGCGATACGAGGAAGCCCGCTCTGCGTATCGCAAAGCGCTTGAGATGGACCCTCGCTTCACCTTGGCTGTAGCGAATCTCGCACAACTGGAGAGCGCCTTGGGGAATTCCAAGGAGGCTGAGAAAGTCTTGCGCATGGGTATTCGGGCTGTGCCTGAAGAAGGAGAGCTCTATTATTCTCTGGGTCTTCTTCTCGCGGAGCGAGGAGATTTCAAAGGCGCGTCGGTTCCATTGGGAGAGGCGGCCACGCTCTTGCCTGACCGGCCACGAATCCAGTACAACATGGGTTTGGCCAAACAGCGTGTCGGCGACTCGGAGTCAGCCGCCGCAGCTTTTCTTCGAGCGATTGAGTTGGAGTCGACTGAGCCTGCCTTTCAAAGAGCCCTCACTATTTTATATGCACAGAACGAACAGTGGTCCAAGGCATTGATCGCCGCTCGCCGATTGATTCAGCTCGATCCTCGTTCAGCGTCTGATCGGAGGCTTTTGGCGCAAATCGAATCTGCAGTTGGTGGACGTTCGGCCTCTCCTGAGCCGTGATTTAGGGAGCTAGGCGAGATAGTTCTTAGTTCTATCGAGCCATTCTCTAAATCGGAGCTAAGCTAAGCGGGCAGTTCTTTGCGAAGCCAATTCTCTACATTCCAAGGGCAAGGGCCGATGAAACTAAGGCTCAGACGAGCTTTCCGAACGACCGTTATTTTACTAACTCTATTCGGGTTAGGTTGTGCAGGTCATAAAGAGAGTCCGCCGCCGGCGGTGAAGCCCGTTCCGCCTCGCGTCCTTGCCGCCGAGAAAGTGGTGGACAGGCTGCATGTGGCGATGGCCGAGATCATGAAGTCAGGTCCCGAATTAGGGTATGAAGGTCGAGAAGCGTTGCTCATGCAGGTGTCTCTTGAGGTGTACGACTTTCCTGCGATGGCGAGCTTGTCGTACGGCCCGACTTGGTCTGATTTGACCGTCGAGCAGCAGGCTATGTGGATTGAAATCTATACTCAATTTCATGTCTCAAGTGAGGCGGAAGTTCGAAATGTGTATCGGGGTCAGACTTATCGAATGCTGGGATATCGCGAGGTGCCTGACGGTCATGTTTTGATTGAGACGCAGCTCGATTATCCTGGTCGCTCAGTCGATTTCTTTACGAATTATTTACTGCGCCTTTCAGAGGGGCAGTGGAGAATTATTGACATCTTTTCTCCGCCTTCAGTAAGCGAAGTCGCCATGCGAAGAGCCGAATATCGCACTGTTCTTGAGAAAAGTGGATATTCTGGCCTAGTCGACGACATGGAGAAACGAATGAAGGGGCGCAAGTGACACCGAATGATTCCCGTCCTAACAGGTCTTAGACGGGGCCCCTGATTCGTGCTAGACCCATTCCACATGGCGCTTGTTCAGATCACTCTTCCTCATCATCAGTATGAGATTTCGATTGAACCCGGAATCCTCGACAGGGTCGGTTCTCGGCTTAGGGAAGTAGCGCCTCACGAGCGCTGTGGAGTGGTCTCAGATCAATCCGTTTGGGGGCTCTACGGAAAGAGGCTGCAAAGTTCGCTCGAGGAGGCTGACTATCGCCCTTTTCTGGCGACGCTTAAGCCTGGCGAAGTAAGCAAGAGCCTTTCTACGGTGGAGGCCGTGCACGCAACCATGTTCGATGCTCCCCTGGAGCGTCGCTCCCCCATTCTTGCTTTGGGTGGAGGTGTCACCGGCGACATTGCGGGTTTTGTCGCTGCCACACATCTTCGCGGCGTCCCCTTTGTTCAGTGCCCAACGTCTCTTTTGGCGATGGTCGACTCAAGTGTGGGTGGAAAGACCGGAGTCAATGTTCCGCAAGGTAAGAATTTGTTGGGCGCATTTCATCAGCCTGTCTGGGTCGCGGCGGATCCTCTTGTTCTTACGAGTTTGCCTGAGCGTGAGCTGAGATGCGGATTAGCTGAGTGCATCAAGCATGCTGTGATCCGGGACCCTGCTCTTTTTGAATATATGGGTCGAGAAATGGAAGCTCTGCTTGGGCTATCGCCGGAAGCGATGGTTGAACTTGTGCGCTGGAATGTGGAGATTAAGGCTGCTGTTGTCATGGAGGATGAACGCGAGGCAGGCGTCCGGGCTCATCTGAACTTGGGGCACACGTTCGGTCATGCGATCGAAGCCTGCGCTGGCTACGGCGAGGTTTTGCATGGAGAAGCAGTTGCTCTTGGAATGGTGGCTGCAGCACGTACGGCGAAAGAGTTCGGGCTTTGTAGTTCGGAGGTAGAATCGGAATTGGTGAGCTTGCTTAAGTCAGCCGGTTTGCCTGTTCGAGTGGCCCTCCCTGATTCGGGCAAACTCATGGCTGCGATGGAGATGGATAAAAAAGTTGAGGGCGGGCGTGTACGCCTAGTACTTCCGACTCAAATAGGTCATGTCGAGATCCGAGATGATGTCCCCAGTGCTTGTGTTCATGCAGGGTGGGATGCGATCCGCTTGTGAAACAAGGATCAAAAAAAAGTATGCGGGTTTGAGTGCTTCACTTTTGTGTGATTTGATCGCGGGATTCGGCTGGAGACAGCAGAGATGAGCCTCTCTGCGATTGTTGAAACGTCTCAAGGTCGAGTTGAGGGAGTGGATCGCGGGGGCCTCTTTTGTTTTATGGGGCTGCCTTACGCCAAGCCACCCACTGGCCGCTTGCGTTTTCAGCCTCCGGAAGCGGCCGAGCCTTGGAGCGGAGTGAGGCCTGCCGTTCGAAACGGGCCTGTGTCTGTGCAGGCTGCTTTGCCATTTTTGCGATTTCTAAATGCGGGGGCAGCACGTCAGTCTGAAGATTGTCTCTATCTCAATGTATGGACACCTGGTCTCGATACTGAGCGCAGGCCTGTGTTGGTTTGGATTCATGGAGGCGCATTTCTCGTGGGTTCAGGCTCTACCGCGATCTATAACGGGGAGCCCCTGGCGGCGCGAAATGATCTAGTCGTCGTGACCCTCAATTATCGCCTAGGTGCCCTTGGGTTTATTCATCTAGACCATGTGTGCGGCCCCGGCTTTGAGCAGTCCTCGAACCTCGGGCTTCGCGACCAACTGGCCGCTCTGGCTTGGGTTCGTGAAAACATTGAGAGCTTTGGCGGTGATCCGGAGAATGTTACGGTCTGCGGCCAATCGGCAGGGGCCATGAGCATTGGCGCTCTGCTCGGCGTTGATTCTGAGAAGCGCCCTTTTAAACGGGCCATTTTACAGAGTGGGGCTGCTCAGCATGTGATGAGCCGGTCTCGTGCAGACCGTGTTGGAGAAGCCTTCCTTGCGGCGCTTGGGCAACCTGCTCGTACACAGGAGGATCTCTCTAAAATTCCCATGGGTCAGATTCTGCAGGCTCAAGGTCGTATTAATCGTGAGCTGATGGGTTCCTCTGAGATGATGGTGATGCTGCCCTGTGTTGACGGTGACCTTATTCCAGAGCAGCCGATTCATCGAGTTGAGTCCGGGCGGCTTAAAGATGTTGATCTTTTGGTTGGAACGACTCTGGATGAATGGAAACTTTTCGCTCCTTTCGATGTGCGATTGCCTTCGTTTGGGAATGACAGTCTTGTGGAAAGATTCTCCGAACAATTGCCGGTCTATTCCCCCCATGCACCCATCGCGAAAGTAGCGGCGCGACAATTCCGTGAGGCCGTGCGTGAAAGAGGGGGGAGAGTCACACCCTTTGAAGTTTGGAGTGCTTATCAATCTGCCCGAATATTTCATCACCCCGCAGCGGAGTTGGCGAACGCTCAGGCCCAAGCGGGCGGGCGTGTTTATCGGTATCTCTTTTCTTGGCGTCCTCCTGCCTTAGGTCCGTTTGTTGGGGCGTTTCATGCCATTGATGTTCCTTTTGTTTTTGGACTCCTCTCTCGTCCTCCGTTACGTTTTTTGCCGGGCTTGATGAGACCTGCCAAGCGACTCTCTGATCGAATGCAGGAGGCTTGGGGAGAGTTTGCACGGACCGGGGATCCAGGTCATTCGCGCCTTCCGTCTTGGCATTCCTACGAAGGTCGAAATAGGTCGAGTATGGTTTTTGACCGAGAGTGCACGATGATGGATCGTCCGCTGGATAGTGAGTTAGACTTGATCGACGCATGGCGGTGACGAAGAGCTCTCCTGTCATTTAGGAAGGCATCCTTCCACTCTCTGAACCAGTCTCCCCGGAGGAGTCTCCCTGGGTCGCTTCCCCAAGGGTCGCGTCCTTTAATCGGGAACTGAATGGGCTTGACGGTACACCTAGGGTCTGAGCTAATGTTCGGCCACCCCCATAGCCGAAAGAACAGGCATGGAGTTTTATTCATGAAGAGCTTGAGTATAAAAATGGTGAACTCTTCAAGACCTTCGCATTCTTGGATGAGTCTTGTGGTTTTCTGGGTCGCTCTTTCCCTGTTTGTGGTTTTTGATGCTTCGGCCGTGGAGCAACCAGGCCAAGAACTCGAGTACTCAGAGGTGCTCGACCAAGGGCTTCTTGGAGAAGGGAGGCAGGCGTATCGAGAGCGTGCGGATTTAACTCGTGCTCATGACGCCTACACACTGTTCAAGCGGTACCTCAAAGAGAATCCAGACGACGCCGTCGCAGCCTGGCATTTTTCGCTTAGCTGTTACTACTTAGGGAATCGTGGGACGTCCGGGCAATCCGATGAAAAGAAGCGTGTGCATGATGAAGGCCGAGAGGCTGCAGACCAAGCTCTGAAGACCAACCCCGAGTGTGGTCCGTGTCATTTGCTGAGCGCGATTAACCATGCTCTTTGGGCACAGGAAGTGGGTATTTTCCGAACGATCATGGGCTTACCTAAAGTGCTGAATCACTTGAAAAGAGCGGCTCGGTTAAGCCCTAAATTTGGAGGGGCTGCAGCCTACCGAGTTCACGCGACGATTATGAAAGTTCTCCCAAAGATGTTTGGGGGAGGGAAGAAAAAGGCTCGAAAGTTAATTGAGAAAGCCATTGTGGTGGCACCAGCGGAGCCCCTTAATTATGAGATTCTGGCAGATATTCTCATCGAAAAGTACAAAGATCCTAGTGCAGCTGTTGTTGTGGCTCAGCGCGGCTTAGAGGTTCCCTCTCCTCCTCCTGAATATGTTGAGTCACGAGACTCACTTAAGTACCTTCAAAGAATCGTTAAGAATCACGGATCAAATTGAAATCGATTGATGAGTGAAAGATGAGTCTTCGGGCTTGATCGATCATGGCATAAGCGTCAAGCTATCCCCTTCTGATCTGCTTCTCGATGTCAAAGAGACGGCTCTTTGCTGGAGGGATACCTTAAATGTTTTTCTTCAAGCCCTTTGTTCTGAAGCCTGCCTGCTTCCCCTTGGTTTCGCTTTTTATCCTTTTGGCCGCGCTCGGCTGTGAACGAGTGGGCGACCCCATTGACTTTTCTGGCCCGGTTTCGGACTGGCGTCATTATGGAGGAGGAATCGATGGGACTCGCTTTTCGACGTCGAGTCAGATCACGAAGAGTAACGTCGATCAGCTTGAGGTGGCTTGGACTTATCACACAGGTGATTTGATCGTGACCTCTGCAGAGGAATACGGCACGAGCTTTCAAAATACACCCATTGTGGTGGGCGATACCCTTTTTGGCTGTTCCCCATTCAATCGAGTCTTTGCTCTAAATGCGGAGACGGGAGATGAGCTGTGGACCTATGACCCCGAGATTGATTTCGACGGAGTGATTCTCAAAATTTGCAGAGGGGTCTCTTATTGGAGAGACACAAGCGTCGCTGCGGGCACTGAGTGTGCCGAAAGGATTTTTTTGGGCACTCTGGATGCGCGAATGATTGCCCTTGATGCACAGACTGGAGAAACCTGTTCTGATTTTGCGGATGACGGCCAAGTTGATTTGGCGGATGGAATCGGTCATCGCTTGCCCGGTGAATACGGAGTGACCTCTCCGCCTCTAATTATGGGAAATACTTTGGTCACGGGGACCATGGTCCTTGACAACATTCGAGTCGATGCGCCCGGTGGTGTCGTTCGTGCGTATGATGCTCGAAGTGGAGAGCAGTTGTGGAGTTGGGATCCACTGCCTCCCGGGCAATCGCATATCGAAACCACTGGACCCGATGGCGAGTCTGTTCTTTATCATAGGGGCACCACAAACGCTTGGTCGATTCTGTCTGGAGATGAGGAGCGAGGTCTGGTTTATGTGCCCACGGGCAATACGGCTCCCGATTATTTCGGGGCTGGTCGAGACGGTTTGGATTACTACTCAAGCTCAGTTGTCGCGCTAGATCTTAAAACCGGCGAGCCAGTTTGGAATTTTCAGACCGTCCACCACGACGTTTGGGATTACGATGTGCCGGCGCAGCCCGGCCTATTCGAATTCCAGGGTCAGGAAGGACCGATTCCAGCTCTGGCTCAAGTGACGAAGCTGGGTCATGTCTTTCTACTCGACCGTGAAACGGGCGAACCTCTTTTTCCCGTGGAAGAGAGGCCCGTCCCCCAAGATGGAGTGAAAGGTGAATTTTTTTCGGCCACGCAACCTTTCCCAACTCGGCCACCTCCGATTCATCCAACAGACTTGACGCCCGAAGAGGCCTTTGGGATCACGCCTTGGGATCGAGCGGATTGCCGAAAAAAAATAGAGGAGCTTCGTTACGACGGCCCCTTTACACCCCCTCAAGTTGAAGGATGGATGGGCTATCCAAGTTATTTCGGAGGCTCGAACTGGGGAAGCGTCGCGATTGACCCCGATCGCAAACTGCTGATCACCAACACGAGTCAAATGGCCTCTCGGTTGCGCTTGATCCCTAGGGCTGAGTTTGAGGCTCGGCTTTCAGGAGGTGATTCGGTTGAAGGTTCTATGCTCGAGAGTTGGGAGCCGCAAATGGGGACACCCTATGCCATGACAAGGGGTTTCCTCATGTCGGAATGGGGGCTTCCATGCAGTCCGCCACCTTGGGGCACCTTGTTGGCCATCGATTTGTCGACAGGCGAAATTCGTTGGCAGAGGCCGCTTGGCACCACGGCTGACTTGGCTCCCTTTGGGTTGGCGCTGCCGCTGGGGGTTCCTAGCCAAGGAGGACCCATCGCCACCGAGTCAGGCCTGGTTTTCATTGCAGCCACAATGGATGATTACCTTCGGGCATTCGACATTGAGACTGGAGACGAACTTTGGAAGTCACGACTACCGGCGGGTGGGCAAGCGACCCCTTTGACTTATCGATCTCGAGTCAATGGGAAACAGTATGTGGTTGTGGCCGCCGGCGGTCATGCCTTGATGAATACAACACCGGGTGATGCAGTCGTGGCCTTCGCGCTCCCGGACTCACTGTGAACCTTTCCTTGAGGTCGAGTCAGGTTGCGTCGTCACCTTCGTCAAACGTAATCTTTGCGATGGCGTTTCTCTCTTCACCGGCTGCTGCGTAGACAAGTCTCGCCCATTCCGGGGTTCGCCTTTCCGCCGATAATGTCAGGCAAAGCCGTGAGGTGGATGCCATCTCAGGATGTGGCGACGCGCGAAAACTGTTCGGCGAATTTTTCCAATCCGTGAAAGTGCATGACGATTTTCTTGCGATTGGGGTCGACGACGACGTCGGGTGAAGCAATGTGGGGTGCTGTAGTCGGAAAGTGGGACTGCTCCAGATGCAGACTCCCCGGGACATGGATCAGAGGTGGCCCCTAGATATTGACTCTTATGCCTGAATCCGTTTCAGGGGTGATGATGGGTTGGCGGACGAGTCTTCTGATCTTCATCGGTCACATAGCTCTCGGAACCGACAACGAGTGCATGTACGGGATTCCGGCGATCCGATGGGGATGAGGGGGAAGGGGTCTCGGTCGCCCATTCCGAGATCGGCATTGAAGTGAAGTTCTCGCATGTCGGCAATGGATTTTCGGATCTCATGCTCTGCCAGTTCCATGGTCTCCGGCGTAATTTTGCAGGGCGTCAATTGCCCGTTGGTCAGATAGACGTCGTAGCCGAAGAATTTCTCAAGAGGAATATCCCATTTTATACGCGCATACAGAGCGTAAACATGAATTTGAAAAGTATCGTGCTTTGAGGGTCGTCCCGTTTTCCAGTCATAGAGGTGAATGTTTCCTTCGCGGTCACGTAGGGCGAAGTCGGGAGAGCCATATATCTTTGTCCCCTCGAAGTCAAAAGAGTCGTACGAGGATTCGTCATCCTCGACGAAAATGTAGTCTTCGGGCGAAGCCGAAATGATCCACGAAATATCCGGTAAGGCGAAAAATCCTTTGACCGAATCGGTAATTCTTTGGACGAATTCTGATCCATAAGTTGCGATTGAATCGCGACCTTGAACGACACTCTCTTGATAATAATGTTCAGCGAGGTGAGTGAATTTTGATGCAGACCGTCTCCACTCCTGATTTTGAGATTCCATGTACTTTGAGCGCAGCATATTATGTGCGCGTGTAATGATTTCTTCCTCGGAGCATTCGCGTACATGCTTCATCCGAAAGTAATATGCGAGATTCTGATGAACCGAGTCCCCTGCCACCATGGGCATGCGAGTTAACTTGCCAAGTTGGTACATCCGCTGACGCTCCAGGGGCGCCTTTCGTTCCCATCCACGCCACCCGCCGTAGTACTGAAAGTAGTGCTGCCTGCGGCATTCCTTGAAGTTAGCCGCCCTTGAAGCCGACCATGCGAATTCATGGGTGAGTGCCATGTGATCTTTTTGTCCTCGAGCTTGTCAGCGGTTTGACCGAAGAACGTAATGTGTGGGGAACATCAGTTTTATCTTTTTTCATTAAATCCGGATTCAGTCTTGAACTTCGCGCCTCTCGGCATAATTCCAGAAGGCACGTAGAGAGGAAATTTTCTTTTGTTCGTCGAACTTCATCACATCGATTACATCAAGCTCTTGGAGTTTTCCACCGATTTCGATTTGGAGAGTGAAAGCGACAGCTGCTTCGTTGCCAGCGGTCGTGACGACCGGGCTCGTGCGCTTAGGGAAGGGGCGATTTAGGGAGAATCCCTGAGTGAAAAAAATGGATACGGCTTCTATTCCCACGACATGTGTTCCGGCTGGACCGCCTACAGGGTCTTCGACTGAGATGTTGTCGGCGAGAAGTTGGAGAACTTCGTCAACCCGGTTTTCACTTACACACTCTAAATAACGGAGCACCGTTTGACGCATGAAATCTGGAGTAGGCATGATTCTCCTTGAGTTGTGTCGAGGGATTCAACCTGGGGCGGATGCCAGGCTGCGGTGACACTCATTTGGAACGATAAACCAACTGAATGACAAGCGTGAAGAGATTGAGTGGCGGTTGTGAAATGGTCAAAGTCAGTTCAGCTCCATAAACCCCTTTTCGTTGGTTGAGATGCAACTTTTTAGCGGAGAGCGGTTTCTTTGTGATGTGAGTAGGCGACCCAGGGGAAGGGCGAGCTAGACTCCCCTGCGGGCCAGCTCTGAAGGAGAGAAGGTCAGGTTTGAGGAAGTTGCGGGTGAGCTCTGGATCAGGCGGAGCGAGGGGAAGGCGTCGTGAACCAGCGTGATCGGGGTGGAGGGGATAAAACGGGCACCGGAACCGGGTCAGATCGGGTGGGCCGAGAGCTGGCGGCACGTGCTCGGGGTGTTTCGGTCAGAACCAGGGCCGCTGCAGCGAAGTCCCTCAATCGGGCGCGTGAATTGGGTGAAACCGCCAAAAGCGCGATTCGGTCTGAGTCGCTCCCAATTCCTCATCTGGCTTTGGTGAGGGCTCCTTTGTCTTCGGGTCCAGTTGAGGCCCCTGGGCGTCGCTTGAGAGTGGCGAGCTACAACGTACATCGTTGGGGTGGACACACGGGCCGGGCTAAGCCGAATGCGACGCGAGCCCGGCAGGTGATCGAAGAAATTGGTGCCGATATTTTTGCTCTTCAAGAGGTGCTTCATCCATTCGGGGAGCGTCATCCACTTGAAGTTATTTCTGAGGAAATGGGCCTGCACTTGGCTTTTGCCGTCACCCGCGTTCATCGCAGAGGTGAATTAGGAAACGCGATTCTTTCTCGTTTTCCCTTCACCGGCGTATCGGTTCTGGATATTTCCTCCTCTCGAATCGAGCGTCGCGGGGCTCTTGCTGGACAATTCGAATGGCAGGGGGGACGATTTGGGGTTGTGGCGACCCACCTCTCGTTGGTGGATCGCACGCGACGAAAGCAAGTGCAAATGTTGCTGGATCATCCCCAACTTCATGCTGGGCCGGCTGTTCTAGTAGGCGATATGAATGCGTGGAGGCAATGCAAGGCCTCGCAGAGCCTCGAGGATCAACTGGATCGACATAATAATGTCGACTGGCCTCCTACTTTCCCAGCCGCGCGGCCGCTGCTGGCACTTGATCGAATTTATGCTCAAAATGCTCGTATGGTTTCGATTGCGACTCATGATACGGTCGAGGCCAAGCGGGCATCAGATCACCTTCCTGTGGTCGCGACCGTGGAGCTAGAGCGCTGAGATATTCAAGACATTCTTGGCTTCAGGCGGCTCCTAGATCTGGATTTTACGCCAGGCGCCGGATTGAAATCGCCAGAGTAGGAAAATAGCCAGGATCATCAGGTCGATGCAGGAGGCGACCCAGAGTCCGGTGAGACCTCCATCTAAGTAAAAGCCCATATACCAAGCCAGTGGTACAAGTACGACGCAGGATAAAACCAGTCGGGCGATAAACGGAATTTGGGTGTCTCCCGCGCCACGCAATGCATTGTCGGTGACGATGCAGACAGCATCCACGAACTGGTACAGGGCTCCAAGGAGAAGAAGGCCTGTGCCCATTTCGATGACTTCGGGATTGTTTGTGAAAATTCGCATGAGCTGCTCGGGTAACAGAAGAAAAAGCGCCCCAATGATGAGAGAGATTACGAACGCCAGCTTCTGCCCTGAGAAGAAGCTCGTTCTCACATGCTTTGACCGATTGGCTCCGATATAGCGACCAACAAGGGTCGCCACAGCGACGCCAACCCCTGAGGCCTGCATAAAGGAAAGAGAAAGCAGAGCAATAAATGCTTGGCTAGCAGCCATAGCGTGGTCGCCGAGTCGTGCGACGAGAGTTAAAAAGATGGCGAAGAAGAGCATTTCGGTGGCCCAAATCCCCCCAATGGGGAACCCCATGCGGATGATCCTTTTCTGCTCTTTCCAACTTGGGGCGACTGGCTTGGTTCGGTAACGATGTCTGATTTTTGGGCGTAAAAAGAGCACCAGCATGAGTGCGGCAAAAATCCATTCCGAGAGGACGGTCGCGGTCGCGGCTCCCGCGATGCCCCACTCGGGAAATCCGAATTTCCCGAAAATCAGAGCGTAATCGAGTAGGAAATTGACGAAATTAGCCACGAGCGTTGCGTAAAGAGGTGTACGCGTATCGCCAATCCCTCGAAAAAAGGATGAGAACACGTAGCCGCTTACCATGGCTACTTCGCCGAGGAGCCGGATGGACATGTAGGTTTGGGTGAGAGGGCGCATGGTATCGGAAGGGAGCACCCACTGGAGCAGGTCCCCGAGTCCGAAATAGAGAGCCAGTGCGGCCAGCATGGTGAAGGGAAGGGTGAACCAAGCTCCTTGCCAAGACCAAAAACCGCAGGCTTCAGGCTCACGAGCCCCATTTTTCTGAGCCACAAAGGTTTGGACAGCACCGGCTGCTCCGACAAAGAAGCAGAAAATGGTCCACATCCAGTTTCCGCCAAAACCCACCGCTGCGAGTTCCACAGGACCCAGCTGGCCAACCATGGCGCTGTCGACCACTCCCATGGTGGTGACAGAGAGCTGGGCTAGCACGACTGGATAGGCGAGAAGGGTCACCTCTCGTATGCCTCCGGGTCGAAAGGGCCCATCAGGCGGTTTTTGAGGCAGGTTAGAAATAGAGTCTCTCCCTTCCGGGGGGGAAGGCTTTTGGTTCGAGGGATCAAAAGGGAGGGGCAAAAAGTCTACTTCCGTCCGAGCTAGGCTTGTGAAGGTCAGGTTTTAGCGAATGAAGAAGCGAGTGTGAGCTTCTAAATTGAGTCGACCATTGATACAAGGGGAGTTAGAACACGGCAATGTCTAGACACTGGAGTTCGGAGCTCAGGGGCCTCACGAGCGCCAAAGCTAGAAAATGGATGGTTCGGTTTCTGATTTTGGGTCTTCTTGGGCTTCTCTTGGGGTCATGCTCCAGCTGGCAAGCTGCGCAGCTTTATCGGGAAGGCAGTCTAGCCCTGGAGAAAGGTGAATTTGATCTCGCCATATCCGATCTTGAGGCGGCTGCGGCCCTTCAGCCAGATAGTTCTGAAATTCAAAACCATCTTGGTATTGCGTATGAGGGCTCCGGAGAGATTGAAGATGCTCGACGTGCTTTTGAGCGTGCAGTCGCGCTGGATTGCGACAATGCCTCGGCGTCGACAAATCTTGAGGCACTTCGGGAGGCGCATTGGTCGCGGGAAAGCTCACTGCCTTGATCTTGGGTGAGCGGGTCTCCGTGGACACAAAGCGCTATGGTCCCGCCATGGCACACGATTCCGAATTAGCTGCTTTGTCCAAATACTTGGAAAACAATCAGCTTAAACGCACTCGACAAAGAGAAGTCATCCTTGAGATCTTTCTTGACCAAGGAGGCCATGTCTCCAGCGAAGAACTTCACAGAGTGATTCGAGATTCAAACCCAAGCATCGGATACACCACCGTCTACAGAACCATGAAGCTTTTGGTAGACGCCGGCCTTGCAGAAGAGCGACATTTTAATGATGGAGTCGCACGTTACGAAGCAGAGCACCAGCACCACGATCATCTCGTCTGCACAGGCTGCGGGAAAATTATCGAGTTTGAGTCCCAAAAGATTGAAGATGAACAAAGCTTGATTGCTCAAGACGCGGGTTTTATTTTAGAGAGACACCGTCATGAACTCTATGGAAAATGTTCTGCCTGTCAGTAGAGGCCTTTCTAAATTAATGAGAGATGACTCCGCTCTCGGATTTTTAAAAACGACACTGACAGGATAGATTAAGAGTTTGCTTGGGCCTGTGAGAAGAGGATTCGGCCAGGTTCACTCTGCTGTGGGTCGAGGCAGTCTCTGGATAATTTCAGAGAAGGAGCTTGCGTTGGCATCTCTTTCTGAGAGAACGGGCGAATTGAGCGGCCAATCGATGGCCAAGTCTGAATCATCCCAGCGGACCGTCAACTCACTCGAGGGATCGTAGAAGCCGCTGCATTTATATTCTACTTGGGCCTCTTCGCTCAAGACGACAAAGCCATGCAGCATGCCTGACGGAATGTAGAGCTGTTTTTTATTTTCAGCAGATAATTCGGCTCCCACGTATTGACCGAAAGTCGGGGAACCGATTCGGATATCCACGGCGACATCCCAAACTCGACCTTCGATGACACGCACCAATTTTGTTTGAGGTGTTTCGATCTGCGTGTGCAGGCCCCGCAGAGTGGCGTGGCCTGATTTTGAATGATTGTCTTGAACGAAATAGCTATCAAGTCCAGCTTCCTGATAGCGACGTTGGTGGTAACTCTCAAAGAAAAAACCTCTATCGTCTGCGTGAAGAGTGGGTTCGACCAATGTGACACCCTCGATTTTTGTTGGTGTAAAACTCAATCGAATTGATCCCCTTCACTCGCTAACTGCAGTAGATATTCTCCGTAGCTGTTTTTGCTGAGAGCATCTCCTAGCGCTTTGAGCGCTTTTCGGTCGATCCATCCATTACGCCACGCGATCTCTTCGATGCAGGCTACTTTTAGACCTTGGCGTTCCTGAATAGCTTCAATGAAGCTGGATGCTTGCTGGAGCGATTTGTGCGTTCCGGTATCTAGCCACGCAATGCCCCTTCCGATTTTTTCTACGCGAAGAGAGCCTTGGTCTAAGTAGGCTTGATTAAGGTCTGTGATTTCAAGTTCGCCCCGAGGAGAGGGAGAAAGGTGCTTGACTTTCTCTACGACATTTGAATCATAAAAGTAGAGACCGGTTACGGCCCAGTGTGACTTAGGGTGGGTCGGTTTTTCTTCGATATTCAACGCCTTCCCTTCAGAGTCAAACTGAATGACGCCATAGCGTTCCGGGTCGTGGACTCGGTAGGCAAAGGTCGTGGCCCCTTCAGCTTGGGCGGATGCTCTCTGGAGTGCTTCGATTAGACCATGTCCGTAAAAAATATTATCGCCCAGTGCGAGGGCTACCGAAGAAGTGCCGATGAAATCGGCGCCAATCAGAAAAGCTTGGGCGATGCCTTCTGGGTTCGGCTGAATTGCGTATTCAATCGAGAGACCTAACCGGGATCCGTCGCCAAGAAGTCTCTTGAATGACTCATGATCGTCTGGCGTCGAGATGAGCAGGATTTCGCGAATGCCTGCCAACATCAAAACCGAGAGAGGGTGGTAGACCATAGGCTTGTCGTAAACGGGTAAGAGTTGTTTGCTCACTCCAAGCGTGATCGGGTGTAAACGTGTGCCAGCCCCACCTGCTAAAATTATTCCCTTCATGTCGAGCAAACTCCATTTGGACGATTCATTGGAAGCAAAGGGTTGCACGTTCACCTGTTCGTAATCGACCCAATCCTAGCTTGAATTGAGTGATTTGATGTCACTAAGGCAAAAATTGGCTGACTTTCTTTAACTTGGCGGGGAGGTACTCGTCCATGACGTAATTGAGGCCCCACATGGCGAGAGACTGCTGCTCGGCACGTACACCCATGGAGATCAGTTGCTCGATGGCCTTCTTCCACGGCTTGTGTGCTTGAAAAAACGGGTCGTTTTTAAGGGCATCTTTGGCTCGCTTGATATCGACTTCTTGTAAAGGGTGGGTTGGAAGCTCGTAGTCAATGATGTCCTGAGGCGTGACGCCGAGGTATTTGGCTTGGGGAACTGAAAAGAACCGCGAAATGTGAGCCGCGTTTCCAGACCCTACTTTGAGTGTCCGGTAGATGTTCGAGAAGCCGTAGGGGTCGCAATCCACAAAAGCGTAGACAGGTATTTTGCATTCATCGGAAAGTTTTCGAATAAAGCGGCGAGTAGATCGAGTTGGGACGCCTGCGAGCGACACGAGTACGCAGTTGGCGGTTTCCCAAAACCGATGACTTTGGAGTCGTTGAAAGACGCCTCCGGTTTCAATAGCAAGAATGAATTTTGCCTTTGTTTCGAAGGAGAGCTGTTCGACGCTTGAGGGGATCGAGTAGGCGCCAGAGCCAAATCGCGTGCAATCGATTCTCTCGACTCGTCCAGAGTCTATATCCGGATCAAGGACGATTAGCTTTCCCGCTACCGCGCCGCCATGTTCGTCGGGGATGAACCGAAGTTGTTCTCTGGAGACGCCTTTAATGGAAAACATAGCTTCGATATCGTCCATCACCGTATCGGACTCACTCTGCTCATCAAATTTGGCGGATTCCCAATTCTTACTTTGGTAGTACGCGTCCCGCTTGGTCGCGAAGTCGTTCTCTCCGATCAGATCTTTTGAGAGTCCCATTAAGCGTAATGTCTGAGCGAAGCCCTTAACCGTGTTGACGCTCAGGGTTCGGGTTTTGACTTGCTTGCCGATTTCAAAATAGCCTTTTTTCTCGGAGTAGCTGACGTTGCCAAGGGCACGAATTGGAAAAACGAGGTCGGGCTTCCGTTTTTTTAATATGTCTTGACGGATCGTTTGAGCGGTACCAATGATCAGATCTGCGGTTTTAGAGTCGATCTTTCTCGTACTCTTTTTCGCTTTCGATTTTGTTCCGGTCTTTTTGCGCGCACTTTTTTTAGCCGTTTTTTTCTTAGCAACAGCCTTCTTTTTTACAGTCCTTTTTTTAGAGGCTCTCTTTTTTGAGGCGCTCACCTTAGGCGTTGCTTTTTTCTTGTCCGCTTTTTTTACGCGCATAGTTTTTTTCGCAGGCGATTTTTTGGCCGTTTTTTTACGTACCGACGCTTTCTTACGGACGGCTTGTTTCTTCTTTACTTTTCGTTTGGCGGCCACAGGAACCTTTCTAAACAGACGCTGGTGTCTCTAGAGCTTTCGGCTGCGTTCAAGTACGTCCACAAGATTGTGGGTGACTCGGCGGGTTTCGCGTTCCGGCAAGTCGAGAATTTCTTGGAGTCCAATCGCCACTTGGGGAATATATTTTTCGATGTAGGCCGCTTTTTTGGCTGAATCTTCAGCTTTTCTCTTTTTACGCACATGCGTAGCAATTCGCCTTCCGCATTCTTGGAGAGCAAACCGAAATTCTTTGATGATTTCGTCGTAGTGGGCGACTGCATCCTTACTTTCTGAGGTAAACGGCACCCAGACGCTGGCAATGTGTACGAGAATGAGAAGGGGACCGACAGGCATGGCTCCTTTCGGATGTTGGACTAGGTAGGATTTCCAGTTGGTGTCCGTGACGGCTTTTGTGATGGCGCAGGCGCCTTGTTGATATTGGAGAGGCACTCGATTGGCATATCGAAAGAGGGTGGCACTTTGCTCCATAGGCATATTTCCGCCGTAGGCTATGCCGGCTTCAACAAGGAATGGATTCCCTCGGTAGACAGTGGGCCGACGGGTGATGGAGGCGTAGAAGTCGGCGTCCACTTCCGCCTTCAGGGCGGCCAAGATGAGTTCTTCACCAATCGGGGCGATGCAGTCGGTGGGAGGAGCCATGATCTTTGTTTTCGCGATGGCCTTGTAGATGGCTTCAGCTTCTTCTCTGCGGATATCTCCTGGGCGACGTTTGTGGGAAATGCCTGCGAGGTCGCAAATTTGACCCGCGACTCGAGTCGATACTCTCGAGAAATCTGAACGCAGGCAGGAGGTCAGATTTTTTGACGAAGTATCACGGAACATCTGCATCAGAACACCGAGTTCGACTCCGTAGGGATGAGGCTGTATCTCCTCCGTATAGTCAGGCAACTTTTTGGTCACCCGAGGGAAGACGTGTTCGTCTCCGTGTTCCTCAGCGGCTGGGGGGACGTATGTAATCTGAGCATGGGGATTCGCTAAAGAAATCTGCCGGATGTAGTTGTCAACAGAGTGCCTTCCCGTGCGGTAACTGCCCTCGAGTTCAATCTCGACGCGGGTTCCTTGGGCTTTTTTCCATTTAACGACTAGGTCCTTTTTTACCTGCGGCTTGTTGGTCTGGGTGTCGATGACTAAGTGGATCTGATGAGCATCTCTCCTCTTGCCCGTTCGGGTCGTGACTTTGACAGGTTTCCCGGTGGTCAGAAGTCCGTACATGCCGGCGGCACTGATACCGATTCCCTGTTGGCCTCGGCTTTGTCGCAGTCTGTGAAATTTCGAACCATAGAGAAGCCGTCCGAAAATTTTGGGCACCTCGCTTCGGACAATACCAGGCCCGTTATCTTCGATGGCCACCTGGAAGCGCGATTCACTTTCCTGTTTGATCTCTACGCGGATGTCCGGAACGACGCCGCCTTCTTCGCATGCATCAAGTGCGTTGTCTACGCCTTCTTTGACCGTAGTGAGCAGAGCCTTTGAAGGATTGTCGAAACCCAAAAGATGACGATTCTTGGCGAAGAATTCCGAGACCGAGATATCTCGTTGCTTCGCAGCGAGATCATCGGCACTTGCGGCCGAATGGACTTTTTTTCGAGTCGGTCGGACGGGCTTAGGTCCGGCGCCTTTTTGGGCACTCGCCTTTTTCTTCCCGGCGGCTCTGCGAGCTTTTTTTGGAGCCGCCTTTTTCGTAGCCGCAGCTTTCTTCTTGGCGGCCTTCTTTCGTGCGCTCTTCTTTTTAACCGTTTTTTTCAGGGCCATGAACACCGCTCCCCATCGGTGATCGGGAGGTACATCCCTCCTTAGGAGGGATCATCCACGGTCAGGCCAAGCGGTCAAGGCACTGTCAGGCTAAGACGGCCTTTTTTAAGGCTCTGCCTCTTTTTTTTAGGCTAAAACAGCTTTGCTAAGCCCAAGAGCTGACGTCTTTGGGGTGAGAGTCCCGCATGGAGAAGCCGAGCCACAAAACCAAGGGCAAGAGCTGCTCAGCAGGCCGGGGTCGAGAGGTGAAGACTTTGAGTCGCTTCCTGCAAGCGTACTTTGTTCGTTCTGAGGAGATGATCGACGGTGGCGATGATCTCAGCCTCATTCTCCGTCACTTCGTTCAAGGACTCAACCAATGCGAAAAGCGTGGTGTGTACCGGATTTGGGGGGTGAGTCTCGAGCGAGAGCGGTCTTGGATTCTTTGCCTCTGATTTTTTTTTGATCAGTGCAGGGAAATTGGGTTCGGCAGGGCGTAGAGCGGCTCGGTGGGAAGGGGCTTTTGTGTGAAGGTCAGGATGCGTCGTTTGCATTGTTGCCTCTTTCATTTCAGTGCGCTTCGGAGTAATTGCTCTGTTTCCAGCGAATAGGTGATGCATGATTCGTGCCTAATTCTTTTGACTTTCTTATCAGAGAGATAAAACAAGTGACATCAGCGACTTGGAAGAAAGTGGGCCTTGCGGAGGGGCAGTCCATCGAGACCAAAAGGGACGATTTGCGGCACGTGTGGACGCAAAGGGACACTTATTTAGGCGGTATTTTGCGCGGCATGCTCATCTTGAAAGCAGCCCACGGGTCTCCTTTAGTCCCGCAGAGAAAAGTCTCGTCGATAGGATATGGCTTCAGCGATGGCGGCGGGGTCGATGTCTGAAGCGCCTGAGAGGTCTGCAATGGTTCGCGCGACGCGCTGGATTCGCCGGGTGGCTCGCGCTGAGAGTCTGAATTGATCGACGGCCTGACCGAGCAAGTTCTCCGTTTCGGATGAAAGGCGTAGGACTCGATCCAATCCGCTGTCAGGAATTCGGGCATTGCAGGTTCCCGTTCGTTCAAGTTGCCGCTGCCGTGCTTGAATGACCCTTAACTGGACCGCTTGACTGGGTTCGCCTGTGGCTGTGGATGCCCATTCACGCCAGCTTTGAGCCGGAACGGTGACATGCAAATCAATTCGATCCAGCAATGGACTTGAGAGACGCTGACGATAACGCTCAACTGTAGATTCATCGCATCGACAGTCTCGAAGGTGAGACCCGTAGAACCCGCAAGGGCACGGATTTGCGGTACAGACCAGCATGAACTCGGCCGGAAATCGGCTAACGATGCCCGACCGCGCGAGGGTCACCTGGTGTTCTTCAAGGACTTGGCGGAGTGATTCCCGACAACGCCGGTCAAACTCGGGCAGTTCGTCGAGCAGTAAAACGCCTCCGTGCGCCAAAGAGACTTCGCCGGGGCTCGGAGGCTGCCCGCCTCCGAGCAGTCCTGCTGAGCTCGAACTGTGGTGAGGGGCGCGGAATGGCCGCTCGGTTATGGCTGACCCCACCTCTCCCAAAAGCCCCGCAGCACAATGAACACGGGTCGCTCCGAGTTGTTCCTCGGCGGTCATTTGGGGCAGAAGCCCTGGGAGTCTTTGGGCTAACATGGTTTTGCCCGATCCAGGTGGGCCAAGAAGAAGTGTGGCATGCCCGCCTGCCGCCGCGATTTCAAGGGCACGTTTTGAAGACTCTTGTCCGCGTACGTCGGAAAGGCAGAGCCCGGGTGAATCGTGTCTCTGTTCGACCTTTGCTTCGGTTGCACGGAGGCGTTGCGTCCCTCGAAGGTGCTCCACGACCTGAGACAAATTCTCGGCACCCAGTATTTCAATATCAGGCGCTAGAGAGGCCGAGCCCGCACAGGCTGAGGGCACAACTACTCGCCTGCAGCCATGACTTTGAAGAGCAAGCGCCATCGCAAGCGCCCCCGGTATAGGTCGAAGCCGACCGTCCAGTGCGAGTTCCCCGATGAAGGCCGTTTCGTGCACGCCCTCCCGTTCCAGAGCATCGTTGGCGAGCATGATTCCCACCGCGATGGCGAGATCGAGTCCGGCTCCATTTTTTCGTAAAGCGGCTGGGGCAAGATTAACGGTGATTCGATTTCGAGGAAATTTCTCCCCAATCGACGCGATCGCGGCTCGAACGCGAGCTGCACTTTCTTTTACAGAAAGGGCCGGCAGGCCCACGATATCAATACGTGGAAGTTGCGCACTCACTCGAATTTCGACTTCGACGAGAACGCC